>ERZ827498.862-NODE-862-length-36997-cov-5.231444_pt1 | contig 36997 bp, 35 predicted proteins | sample MGYA00519865_ERZ827498 | MGnify/ENA primary metagenome ERZ827498 (study PRJEB31778, sample SAMEA3449328) | human gut metagenome | biome: human gut; feature: human-associated habitat; material: faeces | place: United Kingdom | collected 2010/2012 ...
CTGTAGCAGGGTCAGAGTTCCCATCACATTTGTTTGTGCAAATGTGAACGGATCCTTGATGCTTCGGTCGACATGGCTTTCTGCAGCAAGATGAATAATGCCGTCAATGTGCTCTTCCTGCATCAGCTGATAGAATGCAGCAAAGTCGCATATATCCATCTTCACAAACTTGTAGTTTGGCTTGTCCTCAATGTCTTTAAGGTTTGCCAAGTTGCCAGCATAAGTCAACTTGTCGAGGCATATTATGTTATATTCAGGATATTTGTTGACAAATAAACGAACGACATGAGAACCGATAAAACCAGCCCCACCTGTGATTACTATATTTCTTTTTGCCATAATATTCTATTGTTTATCTGTTCATTTTTTTGAGATTTGCGATGCACTTCTCCAAGGAATCCACCCAGTAAGGCACCTTCACGCTGAAGGTTTCCTTGATGGTGCGCTTGTCCAAGACCGAGTAAGCAGGACGAGCCACCGGAGAAGGATACTCGGAGCTATAGCATGGCTGGATATCGCAGTGCGTATGACCGGCGATTCTTGCAATCATCTGGGTGAAATCATACCAGGAGCAGACACCCTCGTTGGAGAAATGATATACTCCAACATATTCTTCCTTGCTTTGGGCTGCCTTTACCTTATCCAATATGGTGATGATGGCATCTGCCAAGTCGAGTGCGTAGGTTGGAGTACCACATTGGTCGAAGACAACTTTCAACTGTGGTTTGGTTGCCGTCAGGTTGAGCATCGTCTTGCAGAAGTTCTTGCCAAACTCTGAGTAAAGCCAAGCGGTACGGATAATCACATACTTACAACCTGTGGCGATAATTTTCTGTTCGCCATGAAGCTTTGTCATACCATAAACGCCAGTAGGAGTTCCCTTCTGATCCGGATTGCAGGGCACGTTGTAAGGCTCCTTGCCGAACACATAGTCCGTGCTTATCTGGACAAGCACGCCGTCCGCCTCCTTCATTGCCGTGGCAAGGTTCTCCGGAGCGTCAGCATTCAGCTTCTCAGCGAGAGCTGCCAGTTTCTCGTCAGTCTCGCAGGCATCCACTTTGGTCCAAGCGGCACAGTTTATGATTGCCTTGACATCATTATCTTTCACCATCTTGCGGATGGCATCCATATCCGTGATGTCGAGGTAAGTGGTCTCAAGCCCCTCCACCTGATTGACATCCGTAAAGATATAATGGTCTGCCGAATTCTTGCTGACAATGCGCATTTCGTTGCCGAGCTGACCGTTGGCACCTGTTACTAATATGTTCATATTATTAAAGTTTTAAATCCTAAATACAATCTTCTACTTTTTACCGCTACCTATTTATATAGATTCACATTGATGTCAAAAGGACTGTCGAAGTCTTTCAGCATCGCATGCTTCGTATCTTTCTCCGAGAGATTGGCATGCTCGGTTGATATCTTCCAATCAATTCCAAGGCTATCATCAAGGATAGAGATGCCTCCATCGGCTTCTGGATGATAGAAGTTATCACACTTATACTGGAAGACAGCTGTTTCTGAGAGAACGGCGAAACCATGAGCAAAGCCCTTTGAAATGAAGAACTGGCGATGATTATCTTCTGTCAGTTCTACAGCCACATGCTTGCCATAAGTTGGTGAACCCTTACGAATATCTACTGCGACATCAAGCACTCTACCTTTTACGCAGCGCACCAGCTTGCTCTGAGTATAAGGTGGACACTGGAAGTGCAAGCCTCGCATGACACCATAGCTGCTCATAGACTCGTTGTCCTGGCAGAAGTGAACACTGTGTCCCAGGATTGGGGCAACCTTTTCTTCAAACTCTCGCTCGCTGAAGCTCTCGAGGAAGTAACCTCGAGCATCACGAAAGAGGCGTGGCTCTATAATGAGTACACCTTCAATATCTGTTTTGATTATATTCATTGTTGTTCTTATATTCTATAAACATTCTCTTTTCCAAAGAGTGTTTTTGCACCTTCTATTACTTGATTGGATGCTGATGGATAATAGACAACCAAGTTTTCCTTTGCTCGTGTACAACAAACATAGAATAATTTCTTTGTGCGTTCCACAATAGAAACACTCTTGCCTGTATTATAAAACAAAGATTCGAAATTATATTTAGTCCAATTGGATTTTAATATCACTAATACATTTTTGTATTCCAATCCTTTTGTCTTGTGTTGAGTAGAGAAAGGTTTGTTACCCATTCGATAGTCGTAAACATTCCTAGCCTCTTTGTAGCTTACATCTTTTATTCGTCTCCATAGATAGGGATTGTTTTCTATATAAGAATTAACCTTGTCGTCTTTTACACAAATTCCCAAGCCATCAGCTAAATCAATGACTTCAGAAATGTTCATATCATTATATGAACTGATAATCCTTGTTATTCCTTCTCGAAGTTCCTTTTTCTGTCTTGCCCTTACTATCTGTTTTATACTCGTAGAACGCATGAACTCATTGTAATCCTTGTCAAGGTATAATTGAATACAATGTTCTATTTTGTGTAAATGATGATTGAGGGGGGATAACTTGGAGCCTGTTCCTTTGCCTGCATCTTCCTCAGACTTGTCATCCAGCAATTGGTCTTTGTCCACATAACACGCAATGCTTTCAAATGGCATATTTTTCGCTTCTTCAAAAAGTACTGCGTCGGAATCTATAAAAGCTTTTTGAACAGGAGTAGGTGACCATTTCTTTTTATCATCTGGGAATTTTGATGATAAAACATTAATTGCTTCACCAAAAGTAAGTGATATTATGTCTTCAAGCAATCCTTTTCCTTTAGCATATTTCCTTAAATTCTTACCATAGCCTATGATTTTATCCGAATCATGAATCTGCATCAAAGTTTCAAATCCAGCTTCATTTGCAATCAGATTATGAGTCAAACGTAGTTCCTTTGTGTTTTCTGTATCTGAAAAATCCCATCCAAATTCGTTCGTGAGTTTTTCTTTTAACACATCTGTATTATCCTCATCCGAATAATAAAATGAGGTAGAACCTTCTTTTACATGTCCTTCTCCTGTCATATTGGGAGCTTTCAAATCATCAGAAGGCTCTTGGCGCAAACTGTCCAAACGAAGAAAGTTTGCTAAAGTAATAACAGACAGTGGGCATCTTCGGTTTTGCTTCTTTTGCACCTCGTACACACAACCACCTGGATTCTCGTCAGTTATAAGATAGCTGTCAATATCACCTACGCCATCATCATAAATGGCTTGCATAGAATCACCAAAGAAGCCCACGATGCACTTTTTGCTAACTTTTGGGAAATATTCCAACAGAATTTTAACAATAAGCGGATTGGTATCTTGATACTCGTCTATAAAGACAAAAGGGTATCTCGACTTGACGAAAGATATAATCTTTGAATATTTGGCAAACATCCTTTCTGACAGTTTCAAAACTTCATCATGCGAAATGATGCCATCTTGTAGTTTTATGTATTCTTTGTATTGTATAGCAAAGTCTGATACTCTATCTTTGTCGAAGAAATCAGACGGAACCTCACCTTCATACCCATTTAATGATATTCCAGAATCATCTGTGTTCAGCATTTCTATTAACGTAGCTTTAAGCTCACGTTGAAAGTTTTTGATGTTATCCCACAGAAAATCATGAATAGTCGAAACATTAAGATTAGAATGGTCAACTCGTCGCTCTATCTCATGGACAGAAGCATTGGTATAGGTCATACAGGCTATCTTGCTTGACGGATGTCTTGCAATAACCTCACGTATGACCTGTACCAAAGAATAAGTCTTTCCGCTACCAGCACCACCGCTAAGGAGAAAATTTTCTCCTTTTTCTATATGGTCGATGATTTTTTCTACTTCCTGATCCATAAGAGTCCATCCTTTATGTATTGTGGAATATTCCATCCACAGAATTCATTGTCACCCTTTTTCACACTGTTGAATATTATCTCGACAGCAAAAGTTGCTTTGCTTTCAATGCCTGCTTCTGCCAAATCATACTCGTCAAATTCTTTGGCTGTATCTAAATAATCTTTTAGTTTTCCTTCGTCTAAACCTCGTATTGTGTCTTTATTATTCTGAAGGAAGTCCTTATTGATGGCAAAGAAATTGTCTTCAAATGTTCTTGCCTGATAGTTGTTTTCTTTCACTTGAAAACAAACTCTCATATTACCATTTTCATCTTGCTTCCATTGAGATTCTGCTGTATTCCAAGTGAATACTTTTTGATTATCTGTCAACGAGAGTAATTTGTTTACTTTCAAATCATTACCATCTTTCAAATTCTTGAAATATTCTTTCAGTGCATTGTTGGATGTCAGCATTTCGTCAGAGTCAACATATTTTGTTTTAAGAATATGCCCTTTGCCATTGATTTTATGTCCTACATCCAAGTCTGTAAACACAACAGCCTTTTCTAATCCTATGAAGTTGATAAATTTTCCAAAGATATGCGAGTAAGCTCCAACTTCTATGATAGAAATATTCTGTTTGCAGAGTGGTAGCTCATTTTTGTCTTCATCACACAGTTCTTCTTGGTCTAACTTCTTCATTAAAATAGGTAGAAGTATGCGTTCTGTGTCTCCTTCTATGAATATTGCTTTATCGGCAAAGAACAATTCACTTCTACTGAGTGTCAGATAATGTTTCAGGAATGTGTACCATTGCTGTTCATCATTGTCATATTCATTCTGCAAATCTTTCAGGTTCTTGGCAATCACCTCATTACCTGTTCTTCGCATATATTTGATGTCTCCAAATTCACTTTCAGAAACAATATGAGAAGAGTGAGTGCTGATAATAGATTGAATCTTTCGGTATTCGGCTTTTGTAGTCAAGGGCGCATTCAGAAGTTTCTTAATATTCTTGATAAATATGTATTGCATCTGCGGATGTGTATGGGCTTCAGGCTCTTCAATGATAAGCAAATTAATGTCAGCCATCTTGCCATTGCGTCCTTTCATAAACGTTTGACGAATAATCTCAATCTGGAATATCATTGAAATCAAATTCATGTACCGCAAGCCGTTATGGTCTTCAGGAAGTTGTACTCCTGTATGCTCATAAACAACCTTTGTATTGCCTTTCAGGAGGTTTTGGGATTTCAATGAGGACGTAACCCTAAGCTTAGTCTCTTTTGGCTTCACGCCGCCCATTTCCTCCACCTTGTCAAGTACAGAACTGAACATGTCGTTGTAGACTTCTCCTAACTTTTTGTCAGATTCAGAAATGGTCTGAATGAAGTTGTCTATTACTTCATTGTCATCTGATTGCAGTTGGTTAAAAAGTTCCGCTGTTTGCAACGATAAAGTTTTATCGTTCTCCTTATTTGCTACTTGGCGTTTAGCGTCAATATAACCAATTGAAATCAATGCGTCTTCGTGGAACTGAGGGCGAGTTTTCAAGTCTATGTAGTCGTTTTCGTTAATTTGATTGGATGCTGCATCATATGCAATAGATTTTCTTCGCAGCACAAAATAGTTGACTATGCTCTTATCTAAGAGTTTTTCAACTTCTTCTTGTATGCTTGTCTTATGCTTGTCCGCATTAGCTTTGGCTTTTTCACGAAGTCTGCAATAAGCTTCATATGGAAGTACATAGTCGTAACCGAGAACAACGTAATAGTTATTCTCATCCAAATCCATCATGATAAGACCAACATTCGACAAGTCATCGTCATCATTATATTTGATGTATAGTCGAAGCCTAACACCATTCTCTTGATACTCCTTTTCATCAATGACTTCATCTTTGACCAACATATCTACCAATGATTTCTTATAGTCGAGATTGAAATCATCAATATGAATGCAACCGCCTTTATCTCTCCAATGAAAAATCTTATCCAAAAGATACAAAAGCGATGTCTTACCCGAATTGTTCTTTCCTATGATGAGAGACAGTTCTTTCTCTAAATCAATAGAAAAATCCTTAAGCAACCGAAAATTTTGTACGGTAATCTTACTTAAAAACATACCAATCAAATTTTTGAAAACGTGACAATTCGATTTCTTATACCTTAGTATTGGTATAGATGAACGACTGAGGCACCTTAAAATTCGTAACTAACGTATCAGGATTGACTCCTTCCTCGTACTCCTCACAGTCCTTTATCTTCAATGCCACTCCCTTATCCTTTCCTTCATAATACTTGTCGAAGAATTTCTTTGTAACCCCTGATTGCTCTTTGGTCAATTTCCAAATATTCTCTGGCGTATCACAAATAATCTCTTCTAACTTAAATTCGCCGACTATCTTACCGATGGGACGGCTGGCGTAAATATATACGGTATCAACCTTTTGCTTGAAGAGAACCTTGCGGTATTCATATTTCTTCTCACCCGAGAATATTTTCTCTACAAACTCTGGCTTAATCGACAATATAACGTTCATCTATTTCTCCTAATTCTAATATTTTGTCAAATTGAGCATCTGTCAGTTTGAAGAAGCCCCAATAATTAGGACGCAAACCGACTTGCTCTTTCATCACTTTGTTGATTACTTTCTTGGTAAAGGCGATATTATATACCATCTTGATGACGGTGAAATAATTCTTTTGCTTATACCAACCTCTCAATTCTCGCTCATTGAACACAGAATAACGATTGGTGTATTTCACAAAGGCATCCTCGTCAGCAAAGTCTTTATAAGTCTTTACTTCGCAAACGGTGCATACCGAGGTGCATACGCTACGGTAGGCTGCCGGGGCTTGGTAATCACTTGTGCGATAGATGACGAGTTTGTCACCTTTCTTCAAGTCCTTGACTCCTCGCATCCAACATATATATATCTTATAGATACTGTTTGTCTCGGAAACATCTTGTATCAAGTCGTATTTCTGCTCATTATTCAAGATGGAGTCTGGGAAAAGTTTGGTATGATACTTTGGATTGATTGAGAGAACATACTTGCCACCTGCTTTCTTGACGAATGGATAATCAAGCATCATATCATCAACATGACTTCTCATGTCCTTCACCAAGACATACTCGCTTCTGCCGTCTTCATGATTTTTGTCTGCCACATGTGAGAAACCAAACTTCTCAAACATGGCAATCAGCTTCTTCAAGTCATCCGTTGGGAACATGGTGACATATATCTCTTCCACGTTTTCAGCGACCGCCTTATCCATGATTTTTTTCATGAATCGCTCGCCACGAGTGGTGTGGCGATTGTCATTATCCACTTTGAACGTGCCTACCTTCAAACGTTTTTTGCAGGAAGCACAGGAGTAACATCGGTAAGTTTTTCTTCCTCTATCTTCACATAAAGGAAGTCTTTCAACTCACCGTTTACATAATAGCAATAGGCGGTAGCTCCTGCATCAGCCTTTTTCTTATACCACTCATCAAACTCAGGATAACTTTCTCGCAATGAGTCAAAGAAGGTATCTTGGAGGTCGATGTCAGAAAATCGTTGCACTTGTAAATCCATAGGTCTCAGTTTTAGATTGTTATTTATCTTTTTTTATTTTATCGGGGGATTTTTATTGCACCTTTTGCTCAGCTACCCGATACAATCAGAATTATACGGAGGAGATGATGCTCCGTGACCACTTGGCACGCCACTTTCGTGGCATTGGCTATCACTTTTATATCAGTAAGAATGGAAATGTCCTTGCTTGGATGCTCATGATATTTTCGGGTGGATAGAAGAGTTGTGATTAGAACAGATATTCGTAATGCGACAATATCTCCTGATAGTCATTCTCGTATCTGGTCTTGTCGTTAGGACTGATATGAGGACTTTTGATAATCTGTTCCATTTCTTGGAGTACCTTGCCTCCTTCACACATGATGGGGTCAAGGTGCTCCTTGAATTGCTCTACAAAGGGCGCATAGTAGTAGTTTATCTCCTCGATGATAAAGGAAAAGATGTTCCATGTATCATTGATATTGATACGGTTATGCGCCAACTCGTCCAAAGCGTATTTCCTCAGATAGTCGATATTTTCGGCTTGCAACGCCACTTCCTTGTCGTCTTTTACAGGATGGAAATAGCGGTCTATCAGCACTTGCCGCTCCTGCAGGTTGCGCTTGTAGAAGATATCCTCGTTGGCAAGACGTGTCTTGCTTTGCTCCACTTCCTCAAAGTGCTCGGCATGAACACCGCTGATTGCTACGCTCATTCCACCGATATCCATCACCAGACGGCGATCTCGGTCAATACGAATGATGTAGCCTTCCAATCCTGCCATCTCACCTGTGGTGATACGGAGGAGAATACGGTTGCGAGCATAATAATGATAAGGGTGGAGAAGGAAACGGATGCGCTCAGGAGAGGTTTCCGTGACACGCATGAATGGTTGCATCTGTGAGTCGGGTATCTCTGCTACCTTGCCTGTGCTACAATTCTTACACAGACGGACGTGAGAGAAGTGCTTATCGAGATAGGCTTGTATTTCTTCGGGAAAACCTTGGAAGAAGACAAGTCCGCTGACGGTCGGAACTTCTTGATGTTGAACCTTTTGCTTGCCCAATTTCTTGAAATAACGCACAGTCTTATGCACAAAAAAGGTTATCTTGTCCGTCTCCAACTGTTCCTCCATCTTCTTCACTTTGCTGTTGTGAACAAAGACGTAAGACCATGTTGTTCCGTTCGATTGACGACACTTCTTTATCGCAGAACCAGTCTTTGCGTCTGGCTCTGTAACGTGGTTGCCCTTTGGAGAAACAAGTTTCTCGTCGGCTGTAGAAAAAGAACTTGTACCATCCGGTTTCATAAATTCTGCTCTACTTTATGTCCTCAGCTACAACCATACATGATGGTTGTGGAGATATAGTCAATTTATTATTGCTGTGCATAATCTTAATCGTATTTATGAGTATCAGACATTACTGCCTTTGCACATGTATCATTATTTTACATTCATTACACTCTCTTCTTATAAAAGCGCAAAAACAGCCGAAACAAGTGCAAATCTGCCACTTGGAGGAATCGTCCAAGGCAGATTTGCTAAACATTTGTGTGATTTTTTTAGAATGACATACAGAAAATAATAAAATCTGACATGTAATCCAACTAATTTTCGTATTTTTGTAGCGAGTTTGCTCTCTTATAAGAAGAAAGCGTGAAATTTGCTAAACATTTTACCCCACCATTTCGGGATGGTGTAAATGCGACTATTTATTTACAAATCTTTCAAGATCTTTTGATAAAATCCTCACGCTCAGCAATCTGAAAACTAATTTTCATTGCACTCGCTTAATCGGATTTTTCTTATGATTCGCTCGTTAGCTTCGTTGATGGTTGCCACGTCTAACGACTGTAAGTAAATCTGTGTGGTCTTGTAGGAGTTGTGACCCATTCCCTCGCTGATAGTGGCTATCGGAATGTTCATGTGCAGGGCGATACTTGCCCATGTGTGACGTGCCACATAGGTAGTAAGCGGTATCTTCAAGCCTATCCTCTCACCGATTTTCTTCAGGTTGTAGTTGGTATTGTGTTCCACCTTACGATATGCGGTATAAAGCGAAGGCTCTTTGCCTGTCAAGATAGGCAGCAGATAAAGAGAGTCTTTAGTTTGCTCGGCGTATTTGTCTATGATCATTTGCATCGGCTTAATCCACTCGATATTGAGATTTTGGTGAGTTTTGCGACGGTTGTAGCTTATCATTCCACATTTCAAGTCGCTTTTCTTCAGGAATGCCATATCCACAAAAGCCATACCTCGCAGATAGAAACTGAGCAAGAACAGGTCTCGTGCCTTGTCAAGAGATGAACAGCGAGGCAATTCCAATTTTTCAATCTTGCGAATATCCTTGACGGAAATGGCTCGCTTGGCAGTTCTCACATTGGCGGTCTGTATGTGAGAAAAGATGTCGTTGAACGGAGCTTGCCCTGCTTCCACTGCCTTGTTATAGAGAGTGCGGAGGGTGCGCAGATAGAACGCTACGGTGTTTTGACCTACGCCTCTATTCCAAAGCCATGCTTGATACATTTCCATCATGTCGCTTGTCATCTGGATGAAGGCAAGGTCTTCGTGGCCACGAAACTCCATGAAGCGATTGGCGGCACTGACATAGTTGTTTTTGGTGCCTATGCACAACATCTGCTCTTTCTTAGCTATCTGCTGTCGGAAGAATGTAAATATGCTCTGACTTGGCGGCAGTTGCTGGATTTCCTTGGCAAGGTCATCTATGGAATAAGGGATGCCCACCATCTCCTTGTCATGGATGATGCGCTGCATCTGCTTCATCTCCCAATCTATCTTTGACTGGATAAGTTGCAGATGTGCCTGACGATTATTGCGATCACTAATGATGATAGCCGATTTCTTGTCGTTCCACTCATCAGGAAAGACATGATAGTCGGTACTGATCCAACGCAGGTTGCGCTGATGGATGAGGTGATAATACAATGTACCTTCCTTTCCCTCTACCGTGGAGGCACGAAACTTTACTTTTACTGTTGCCATAATGCTTTACTTTTAATGATGAATAATGTTTTTTCGGTTTACATCTTATTATATAAGCAGTAAAAGTTCTGTTTGTCTCCGTCTTCTGATGGATGGGATATGCTTGCCTCTCCATCTGCAAAAGTCAAGGTAATCTTTTTCTATGTCCTGCAATCCTCGCTCAATCTTTTGCAGGAGGCGGCTCTTGGGAAATCTTTTATTCCCTAATATCTTGTAGGGGCCGACATTATAGGCAAGTACGGCAAGGAGTAATGAGTCCTTTCCATACTTACGAAACATGGCACATAACTTGGTGAGATCTGAGCGCAACAGGGAGTCGGCTTGCAGATAAGTGAGATTCTTCTTGAACTTTTCATGTGGCAATATCCGATGTCCCCATCCGATATAGGGAAAGTTGCGCTTGATGTCGTGCCATCCCTCATAATACTTGATGCAACGGACTGCTCGCTCAAAGGGTGGCAAAGCGAAAATACCCAAGTCGGTTTGGCTTGGGCTATCGTTTGTGGGTGTTTTGTTCTGTGCCACGATACTTTGACACAGGAACAAGAGCGTCAGGGTAATATATGTTCTTATCTTTTTCGTCATGGATGTTGTTTTTGTTTGGGGGATGTCATTGTATTGTCACTTGGCATTCTTCTTGTTGAATATCTCTACTATCATGGCTTTCACGTCCTCACCAACTTGCACGAAGTTCTTATAGAGGATGCGCTCACGTTCATCACGGCTCTTGAAGGTGTAGAACTTGGGTAGTGGCACATACTCGCTTTCCTCCTTTTTGATGTCTGCCATATTGAAGTCGGTCTTGCAATAGAACTTACTGGTCTTGAACTCGTCGCTCTCCTGTATGTTCATACTGCCATTCATACCTGTCTTGGTTGCAACAAAGTCTCTTGCGGTCTGTCCGCAGATCCAACCTGTTGGCATATCCGAAATCTTGGAGGCAGGAACAAGACTGTCCATATTCTCATTCAGGTTGATGCTCGTTTTGTCTCTGTCGATGGTCACGCCTTTCTTCAGCTGCACCACCTTTCCAAAGATGTCGGAGGATAGCCATTCCAGTGTTTCCTTGCTTCGTGCCGAACCGCTCACCACATTGCCTACGGTGGTGATAATCTTCTGCATACCTACCTTGCCATAGTCGGCTTCCAACTGCGGCAACTCCTGAAAGCCCAAGGCTACGCTCACCTTGTTGCTTCGGGCTGTACCTATCAGTCGGTCTATCTTATGGAAGTAGAGGGTTGGTAACTCGTCCACGATGATGCTCACAGGGATGTTCTTGCCTTGCCCTGTGTTCACTCGTGTCACCAGTCGGTTGAGGATTAGGGCATTCAATGCTCCGATGATGCTCTCCATCTCTGGGTCATTGGCTATCAGCAGATAACTCGGATTCTTCGGGTCACTGACCTTCAGGTCGAAGTCATCACCGTCCTTGTGGAATATCCAATAGCTTTCCTTGGTGGCAAGGCGTGAGGTATAGACACGCAGTGTACCTATCATACCCTCCAACTGCTCCATCGCCTTGTTCTTCAAGGCGGTCTGGAACGGTCCCAATAAGGGTGCTACCTCATTGTCGGTCTCCAGCACATTGAAGATGGTCTGGTAACTCTCGTTCAGGAAACTCAGAATATGGGGCATATCGCTGTACTTGCCCAACCAATAGGCTGGCTCCACTTCTTCTCCTGCATGATTAAACACCTTTCCGGTCGGCTTCATCTGCATGGTCTTCGGGTCAAGTACTTTCTCCGCTATCAGCATCTTGCCGTCCTTGTCGTATGGTTCCTTGCCATAGTTGATGAAGAAGTAGATACAGGCGGCGAGGAAGTTGACGGCTGAGGTCTGGAAGAACTGGTCGCTGCCGCCTCCGCCTTCTTTCTTGCCTTTTTGCAGTGATTCTAGCAGTGTTTCTGCGGTCTCACTCGCTGCTGCCAAGTTATTGATATACTTCTGTTGTATCGGATTCACTCGCTTGGAGTATTCCACATCCACAAAGTTGATGATGTTGAACTTGCAGCCTTCTGGCAGTTTTCCCAACTGTTGATTCTTCTTGTAGTGGTAGTACAACTTGGTTGCCAAGGTCGGGAACTTGTAGTCGTAAACGACCATGGCAAAGCCTTTTGCACTATGCTGTCGAATGAACGGCTCGATGATGGAGAATGTCTTACCGCTACCCGGTGTACCCACTACCCAAGTGCCACGGAATGGGTTCACGATATTCACCCATCCCTTGCGGAACTTACCCTTATAGTAGTAGCGCATGGGAATATTCACGCTGTATTTGTTATATTCCTCCTTCTGGCATTGTTCAAAACTCTCGTTCTCAAAATTGAAACGGTCTTTCATCAGTCCTTCCTTCAGGAACTTCGAGATATTATCCAAGGCTACATGCACCAGCACCGTTCCGATGATGGTTGCCGCCATATATAGGATAGTGTTCAATTTTAGGGCATAGATACGAGTGTCCATCGCATAGCCGAAGAGCCACACGGACAATACCAATAGTCCCACGCCACTCACCAAGGGGTAGAGCACCTGCCTTCGGGCATCAAATTCCAAGTGTTTCTTGTTTCTCGTGCCTACACAGGTGATGCACACCAACAGGAATGTCACCACCTTGCTATACACCAAGTTGCCGTCATGGTAAATAAACCACTGCTTGATGCGGTCGTGCAGGTCACACACCACACCGCCAAAGCCGTCTATCGCCCTTGGGTCTATGGCATACTCAAAGAACTCCATCAACACGGATATGTAGATGACCGCCCTGAATATCTTGTAAAATCCTTGTAGCTCCTTGCTTTCTTCCATTGGATATGATTGCTATTTTAGAAAAATCGGATTGAATGAGTCGGCTGACAACACATCACTATAGTTCACTTTCAATGAGATGGTGCGACCGCTGATTTGGTTCTCCGTCATTTCGATGGTTAATTGCTTGTCATTCGGGAATGTCATTTTCCGAATGACTATCACATTGCGGTAGCCATAGCGGAAACGCTTGGTCTGCTCCAACGTGAAGACTGGATGCAACTCTACCATCTGTGAGTTGGTTGCCTTGGCGGTCTTTTTATCCGTCAGCTTCAATCGTATTTGGTCTATATCAAATGGCACGTCTGTCTTGTTTTCCACCGAGAAGTCCAAGAAGAAATAGTCGCCCGACGAATAGATGTTGTTCAGTCGCATCACCATTTTATGGGCTTTGGTCTTCACATTGTTCACATGGGCTTCCGAACTCCAAATCTGACGAGCATATCGAGCCATATCCGTAGAGGACAATGTGACCGCAGGATTGTTATAGGCATTCTTTTCTATCTGTTGTATCTCCTTATCCGTCACTGCCTCTTGCAATCTTGTTGTATAGAGCAGCGCATACTGGGTACGGTAGCGTTCTGTCACAATGGTCACGATGGCAAGCACTTCACCATCTTCATGCAGTCCCTCCTTGGGCTTCAGTCGCACGGTATTGTTGATGGGTTGGTCTCCTGCTATCTTGTCGGTGGATATATCCACAAAGCGGATGGGTTCGCTTGCCGTAATGACGGTAGTCACTTGTTCGTTCACGGTCAGCTGCTCCATCTCCTGGTAGGTGCAGGGCTGATAGCTCTCTGCACTGGCCTGTTGTGCCATCATTGGAGTGGCACTTATTGCACACATTATCAGTGCGCCAATGGTCTTCTTGATATTCATATGGGTGTAATGTTTACTTTGTAGTGTTTAACGTTTACTTGCTCTTGGTATCTTTGCTGTTTATCAGATACACAAAGGTGCCATATTTCAGTTTCACTTTATTCTTCTTGATAGCCTTGCCTATGGCATTGCTTGTTTTCTGATAGGCATTCTGCATGGTCTGCATGCCCCATTGTGAAAAACTGCTGCCAGTATTGGTGGTATTCATATCCACATTCCCGGTCACGGCTCCGCTTGCCACATCCTTGGTGGTCTCTCTAAACTGGCTGCTTGGCACATACAAGCCTTCCATGCCGTCTGTGTCATAGAGTGACAGGTTGATTTTCACTATCTCGTCATCCACCAGCACACTTTTTACCGTGCCTTTCACTCGTTGCGAACTGAAACCGCTCATGGTGGCATACAGGTATGCGCCTTTCATCACTATCATATCACCGATTTCCACATCATCTAACAGTCTCAAACGTACACGGCTTCCATCCACGGCTTTCACATTCTCGTCAATGATAGCCTTGATGAGTGTAGGCTCTTTCTCATTCACTGCCAATGTGTTGAAATAGTCTGAGGAGGTCTTCACCTTTTTCACCACCTCGCTTGGCTTGTCATTCTCGTCTGCTTCCTTTCGGGCATTCTCATTCACCTTGATTTTGCCCTCAATGTTGATACCGCCCTTGGCTGTAGCTGTTGTTTCATCGGATGCTGTTGCTGAAGACGATGAGTTCTGTTGCGTGGCTTGCTGTCCCTTCAGCCTTGCTTCGGCAAGTGCCTTGTTCAGCTCTGCCAACGCCTCGTTCTCTCTTTGCCGCTCATGGGCTTCTTGCGCTTCTCTCGTCTTCTCCAGTTCAGCTTGCCTCTTGGCTTCGGCATCCAACTGTTGCAGTTCTGCATCCGAATACTTGCTTTGGTATTCTTCTTTTTCTTGCTCATTGTCTCGGTCTATATTCTCCACGGCACTATGGTCTTCTATCTTGCCGTAGGCGTTCAACATGTTCTCATACTTGCCTCCAATACCGTCACCGCCCTTGATATGAGCTTGTGGAAGGTTCGGATTCAGATATTCCGTGGTCTGCATATTGGCATCCTTCTTCTCCGCCACCTTGGTATCAAAGAGGTCGAAGATAAAGTAGGAGGCACCAAGCAGTGGAAGATAGACAATCGCAGGTAGCATGTACTTGGGTTGTCTGAAATTGATTCTTTCTGTCAGCTTCATCGTTATTTGTCTTTATGAGGATGGCGTGCATCCTCATTGGTCCTTACTATGTTCTTTGCATTCCCCATATTCTGATGGCGAGCCTTTATCAGCGAGTCCTGCCGTTCCGAGGCGGTGCATTGCTCTCCCTGATAGTGATAAGCTCTTGCCATGCGATAGATGTTGAAACTGAAACTCACACCTACAAAACCGAACACGATGACCAGGAACAGTGTCTTATGCAAGTCGGCAAACCTCTGTACCTTGGCTGCGGCCTTGTCGATTCTGCACATCCTGGCAAACTTTCTTCCAGCTCTCACGTCTCGCTCATAGCGTTCCTTGTATTTTGGGTCGTCCTTGTCGGGCATCTTCTCCCCAATGAGCATCTGCTTAAATCCTTTTGTGTTCATCGTTATTTCTTTTTTACCTTTTTACTTCTTTACCCTTTTACCTTCAATAGTTGCTTTTCGTCTTCTGGTCAATATCCTTGTTGAGCAAGGTTCGCCAGTTCACTATCAGCAATCCATGTGGGTTGTTGTCAGTCCTCGGAACTCGTTTTAGTTGTCCTGCCGTCACCAGTTCACGGGTCAGCACATTGGTTCTACGCTCGATGCGCTGTCTGCCGTAGTAGATGAACTCCATCTTCTCCTTGTTGAACTTGATACTGTCACAGAAGATGCTGAACACGGCACTTGTTCCCATGATGTTGGAGTAGAAACCCTTTTCTTTCAGCGTATTGTACTGCGCCAGTCCTGTCTCATCCACCAGATACATGGCTTTCTCCATCGTGTATTTGATGTACTTGTCATCTGGTGCCAATGTGAAGAAATAATGATGGAACATCTCGATATGGCTCTTTGCTTCCACATCCAATGTCTCATCCATCGTCGTACGCTGCACCAAAATTGGCACGTTGCCGTCCAACACATAGATTTTGTTCTGTGCATCCACCACCATATTCTTCGCCGTCCAGATGCTACTGATACTTATCAGCACGCACCCAACCAGAAACAGGCTACAGATGATAGTCACCAACTTCACCTTATTCTCTAAATTCTTGATTACCATTGCTATAACGTTTTTTACCTTTTTCACTCTTTTACTTTTTTACCTTTATCAGTGCATCACATGGGCAAGTGTTCCCTGTGCCGACATCTTGGCTTGCTGTGCCACACCCTCTCCGAAGTTTCTGGTAGAGAATGCGGTATCGCCCTCTGGTATCATCCATGCCGCAAGGTCCGGAACCAAGTTCAGACACTTCAACGCAACGATACTTGCTGCCATCAGATACCCTGCCGAGAAGAACGAGTTCTGCAAATATGCCGCCATCGTCTGCTCACTGGCGGTGATAGCCGTCAGGTTCTCCACCTGTATGCAGAGCACGATGTCGAAGAGCAATAGCACGTAGAAGCCCACGAAGTAGAGCATGGCTCCATAGAAATGCACGGTCAGATACCTTGTCAGCCACTTCGCCCAACTGCTTTCCCATTTCGGCAGTAGCGAGAACGCCCATTGTATCGGTCCAAATATCGTCAGCATTCCCAACAGTATCTGTTGACAATAGATGGTGCTCCACCAACCGATACGGAAGACGATCAATGCTATCAGCATTACTATCTTGTCGATGTTCACTACGGCTCCTGCAGTCAGTGAGGTAAACCACAGCTTGGCTGCGTCCTTTTCCATGTTGGTCACTTCATCCACACCTGTCTGCTCCATGGTCGATTCCACCAGATTCGGGTCTGTTGTTCCCTTATGGGCAATGTCTGCCTGGGCTTGTACGTTGGTGTACATCGTGTCTCTGGTGTAGATGAGCTGCTGAACTTCCGTAAACTTGTCCTCTATCTGTGTGGCTTCCGCCTCATATAGGTCATGGGTATAACTTCCAATGGAGTTTGGTATGTAACTCAGAAAGTCCAGTACGCACCAATTGCTGCCACTGTTCGTCATGCCTGTATCGGCAGGTGGGTACCACCAACAGAGGATGATGCTTATCACCAATGGCTTGAATAGTTTCATCACATCCAGTGGCTCATGCTTCACCATCATCTTGTAGGCCATGTTCGCTGCCACCACGATAGAGAAGAGGGCTGCGAGTGCCATACACATTTGAACGACCCACCAAAAAGGCCCATTCGAGCCTGTGAAAGTAGCGTCGCACAGAAACTCGTTGGTCTGGAAAATCACGTCATCAATCTCTTCTTCCAAGATGTTGATGCCGAAGTCGGATAATATGCTGCTGTTGTCTGCCATAACTCCTTATCTATTTATTTTCAAATCATTGTCATCCTCATTCGAGCCGTTATTACTGCCAGAAGATGTGTTGTTTCTCACTGCCATTCCTGCCTCTCGCCATTTGCTGGATGCACTGCTGATGATACTTCGTTTGTTGGCGGTCTGGTAGTAGCCGTTTGCTGTCAACAATTCCTTGGTCTTGCTGGCATTCGACATCTGCACCAGTTGCTTCACAAGTGTCTCGTTCTGTTTTGCCACATCTGCATAAATCTGTAGGTACATCTTCTTACGCTTGGCATTGGGCATATAGGCATCCTTGGTGGCTTTGATGGCTGTCTCATAGACATGATAGTATTCTGTCCAGCGTTGCTTGTCACCGATGGATCCGCCTACAGGCAGGATGCGGTCGATGTTGCTCTTGAAGGCATTCATCTTGCTGTTGATTTTGCTTCCTTCCACTTTCCATGCAAGGTCAATCTTACGGTCTGCCATATTCAACGCCTCAATCTCTGCTCTTTTGGTCAGGGCAGAGTCGATGGCTTCGGCATATTCCACTTGATTGTAAGCTCCGATTCCTGCCGTGGTACGATAACCGAGTTTGTTCTTACTCGCAGCCGATTTCTTGTAACTGCTGTGCAGTAACTGATAGTACAATTCTGGTGACAGACTACCACTACCGATTTCCATCACCGTTATCTGGTTCTTTTTCGAACTGTCATGATTGTATGTTACACCACTTTGGGCATTGCCGCTGATAGCGACTCCCAACATCAACATGATGGTTCCTATTCTTGTTTTCTTTCTATCCATGCCTATACATTATTATTTATGAGATTATAAATTCTTCGTTCTCTCAATATCCAAGTTTACCTGCCACTCGCCACCGACCGAAGGCATCTTCCAGTATTTGCTGCTTGCTTTTGGTTCGGTAAACCTTTTCTTTCCAATAGCCGATGCGCACTTGGATATATCGCCACGACTCAAAGTAGCTTTTGTTCAGATGCTTCTCTATATTGTCAAGCGAGGTGTTGATGCTTTCCAACACTACAAGAAGGTCTGCCGTAGAACACGCTGCCGCTCCTGTGGCATACAGCACCAAGTCGCTCACGCTTTTGTAGAGGTATTCGCCTTCATTTGCGATATTCTCTATGGCTCGTCGGTTGATGCCTATCAGTATGGTATCGGCAAGCGAGATGCGCCTTCGTTTGATGACTTTTTTGTTGTAGTCATCCAACAGTTTCTTATAGTCCGATATTCTGTCGCTCACACCCTCGTAGGTGGAGTACACGTTCAGACTGGTTCTAAGACTCTGATATAGCACATCTATCACATCAAATGCCCTGGTGTACTTGTCAAGGTCAACGTTCAGTTCCTTGTATGCCTTGGTCTCGTCCTTACTGTAACTGTGCAATAGCTTATTGCTGTATTCCAACGTGCTTCGTGCAAGCAACAGACTCCGCTGTTTCTTGTGGTCATTGATGTAGGCTTCTACGCTGGCAACATCAAATCCCCATTGGGCGAATGTTTTAGAGGGGAGGGCGAGGAGCAAGATTGCTACCAGCAATGTTCTCACAATATCCATTCGTCGCTTCTTGCTCACTGACCCTGCAACCCTCTCCGCTGCATCAGCCTTGTATTCTCTTCTATTTCTCATTTTCATTGTCTTCATCATTAAACTTGCCGTGATAATCATCTGAATGTTTGGTGTCGGCAGCTTTCCTTAACCAACGTTTCTTGCATTTCTCCACCAGTGTCAACCGTCGTCCTTCGTCAGCATTGATATGTGGAGCGATGTCCATCAGCACGTCGATGATGTTGCGCTTGTAGTGCATCATCTTCTCCAACGATACCAAGTCTGCGTATATCTTGGTGATTCTGCTGTCCACCTCTCTGGCTATCTCTAACCTATCGCTCGACCATAGCAGATGAAAGGTATCATCGGTGTTATTGTCATCGGCAGGTGCGCTCTTAGCATATTCGGTGGTTATCTTGCACGATGGATATTCCTGTGCGATTTCCGAGATGCGCTTGTTCACTTCATCCGCCTTTTCCTGCTCGGTCTTGCTTGGGTCAAGCGTCATCACATCCACTACCGAGGTGTTGGTGTATTCCGATGTCAGCTCCCAACTGATCTGCAGGATGACTCTGTGTATCTTGATGCCCAAGAAATATTTCGGCTTTCGGGCAATCTTCAATGTTGCCTTGAAGGTGATGATGCCGTTGATGTTGGGCATGGTGGCTTTTCGAATGTAAGTATAGCCGCTCCATGTTCCTTCCCCTTGCCAAGTCAGGTTGTAGGCACTCTTGCAGTCGTTCATAATGGCTGGTATGCGATAGTAGTCATCCGTCGCCACGTCATTGTCCTTTCCTGCCTCTGCCTTGGCTTCCTCTATTTCCCTTTGTTTCTGTTGCCATGTGGCAAGTTCTTTGTTCAGTTGTTCGATGGAAGCCTTGTTCTTGTTGTATTGGTCCCGATACTTGGCTGCATCTTCCACACTTGCATTGGCGATTTGCTTGACAAGTGACTTGTTCTCGGCTTCCAACTGACTGATTTGAGATTGCAGAGAGGCTATCTTGGCATTGGCTTCCTGCTCTTGTTTATACAAGTCCGAGAGGTCGAGGTTGTTCTCTGTCACAGATGTTGTCATGGCGCATTTCTTGCTGTGGTCATTCAGCGAACCGCCACAACTCTTGCATTTGTATTGTGTGGTGCCTTGCCCCAACTGCACACCGTCGCTGCATGTCACACTAATGGTCACGCTCTCGCATCCCTTCAGTTTGGCGGCATCGGTTGCCTGATAGTAGTTGCGTGCATCACTGCCTATATAATAGGTATAGCCTTCCTCGTTGTCATTCCATTCGCTCAACCGGGCTTGCAGTTGTGCCTTGAAGGAGTTCAAGTCCATCGAGTAGGAGTCGAAGACTGCCTCATACACTTCTTCTGTTCTGTTCCAACTCTTGTACACCTGTATCTCGTAGGCGTATGCCTTCTGTTTCTGTCCTTTCTTTTTGCTGCTGATGATGTAGCTGTTCAACCAATAGCTGATGCTATAAGTAAAGCCGTCATTCTGGTTGTTGAGCTGTTGTACCCTTGTCCTAGACCAACCTGCATGATTCTCCGAGTTTTGCAGGATAGCTTCCTTTTGGCTATTGTTGGGATAGAAGTTGGCATCCTTGGTGTTGATTCTGTACCAGTGGTCGCCTTTCAAGATGCTGTTGTCATCGGTGGGCGGTACATAGTCGCACAGTTTTTCTCGTCCTTGGTCTCGTCGGGCGATATACCATCTTTGCGTGTAGTAGTTTCCTGCCGTCTCATCCAGATAGTCCGTCATCCATGAGGTGAGGTTATAGTTGGCAAGAGAGAAAAGTCCTGCCACGTTGTCCTTGCCTCCAATCATGCCCAAGAGGGTGTTGCCTACGCTCTTGTCGAGACTTTTGAACAGCGAGGAATAGCTATCCACAATGTCGATGGCTGCACTGAGCTTGCCTTGGAAGAGGTCGTTGAACAGGCTGCTCTGCAACAGGGCATTGCCGATATTGTTCATTCCTGCTCCTGCAAGGTTGGCTCCTGCCTTATACAGATTGTCGATGTCGGCTTTCAGATTGTCCACTGTAAAATTGCCTGGCACCTTCGACAAATCGTCCAACATCTTCTTCCAATCCACGTTGCCAATCTCTGAAAGTTTCAAGATGGCTGCTATCTCCTGGTTGATTTGCAGAAAGGCAATGTCCGAGAATGTGAGGGTGCTGTTTGTTGCCACACTCTCAAACTGCATGCACAGGTTCTTTGTGTCGTCACATATCTTCATCAGATAGGTTCCCCAATACAGGGCAGTCTGCGGACTTTTCAGCATCATTCCTGCCACCGTCCATATCTTCGGCATGATTTTATTGCTCACCATGTTGTAGATACGGCGGTAATAGTAGTTCTCTGTGCTACTGTTCCAGATGCCCAACTCCGTCATTGCCTTGCGCTCCAGAAACTTGGAGGCGTAGATACCGGCACTCGCCACTTCTGCTGCATTATAGTGCTTCAAGATGTTCTGCACCTGCTCGTTATAGTACGCCTCTGCCACGGCTTCCGTTCCGTAGGCAGCAGCCATAGCAGCCACCGTCTGCTTGTCATAGTTCACGCTGTAGTACTGTGCGTCAGCCTTTGCCAACACACAGACTATCAGCATTATGATGGATAGAAGTCGTTTCATCTTTGATTACTTTTTATTTTTGTTCCCTAAATTCAGTACTTTTCCTGCCTGATTTACCTTTTGAGCAAAGGCGAGGCTCTTGCTGATACCACTTGCATCCCAATCCCTGCAATAGGCTTCGATAGCTTGTTGGTGGTTGCATTTCAACTCTCGCTTGTAGAGTTTTAATGCTTCCTTCTCCGCTCGTTCCGTGGTGTAGGTCATATAGCACTCATGAGGTTCTTCCACACCATACACATTGCTGGTCTGTCCTCGTCTGATGAACACTTCACGAAAGAAGCTGCGTCCTTCCTTATTCTCCAAACGGTTGATGGTGAATATCTTCTTGCAGTCCACATCGGTCAAACCGAGTATCGCCTTGATGGTGTCAAAGCGTTCCTTGAACTTACTCTGGTCGAGCAGCATCACCACATCAGAGTTGTTGATGATGGCTTCCTTAACTATCTCACTTCCGATGATGTCCTGTATCTCCTGCGTCACCACACCCACGCTTGCCCAGAACTTTCTGGCGGTCTTATACAGATATTTTATGTATTCCGCCATCATAGGCGAGGCGATGGCTTTCCATGCCTCCTCAATGATGAGCATCTTTCTGTTCTTCTTGATGCGCATCTTCTGCAGGAACACGTCCATGATGATGAGTGTCACCAATGGAAAGAGCAGTGGATCATCCTTGATACTGTCGATTTCGAAGACGATGAAGGTCTCATCAAACAGACTGCTGTCCATATTCTCATTCAGCGTCACATCGTGGCTGCCTCCTTTATAGAAATCCTTCAACAGATAGTTGTAGGATGACAGGTCTATGCCATGCAGACCGTTCTCCTCGCATATTTTCGGCAGTCGCTCCGTACTGAATTCATAGAAGCTGTTGAAACAGAGGTTGCTCACTCTCTTAGTGGTGAAGTAGGCGTCGTAATACTCATTGATGACTTGCTCAATCAGCCTGTCTTCGGTCTTGCTCACCGTGCCTTGACTTCCTTTCCATATCAGCATCACCAGGTTCTTCAGGAATCCCAACTTCTCGATGTTCCATTCCTCTCGCTTGATTTTGAAAGGGTTCATCGTGATAGGGTGTTCTTCGGTATAGGAAATGTATTTGCCCCCAAAGTATTCACACAGTCCCTCATACGAGTTACCAGTATCTACCAACACGATGTCGGTGTCCTGCTCATGGGCTTGGCGCACCATCGAGTTGACATAAAAGCTCTTGCCGCTTCCCGAAGGACCAAGGACAAAGAAGTTGCTGTTGTCGGTCAGCTTGTTTCGTCCCTCTTTTCCTGATATGTCGATGGCCACAGGCACTCCTTGACGGTCGGTATAATAGACCTTGAATGGCGTGTCCTCGCTATGCACAATCTTTTCCTTGTACATCAGGCAGGTGGCGGCATCGCCCAAGGTCAAGAATCGGTCGTAGTCGGCATTCATCCCATAGCAGTTGCCGGGGAAAGAGTTGACAAACAGTTCCAACTGGTTGTAGGCTCGCTTCGAAATATGGATGCCCATCCTGCCAAAGGCATTCTCCAGATGGTTGGTACACTTTTGTATATCCGTGTCTGGCTTCACCGTCACTATCAGATTATAGTGGGTATATACTAACTGCTTGTTTTCTCTCGCTATCACCTCTTGCACTCTCTTGATGTCCTCCACGGCAATCAGATTGCTTGGATTTGGCATACTGCCATGACGGTTCTTCTTTTTGTCTAGCAGAGCAAGTTCACGCTTCTGGTTCGGCACGAAGATGATTTGGTTATACACCACACTCTCCACACCTGGTATGCTGTCCACCAATGCGACCTGATCCACAGGCATGCTGGTGTTGTTCACCTCGATATTGGTGAATGGACGTATTTGCGTCGGCAGATTGGCACTATCGACATCCACCAGACTATACACCTTGCAGCGTCTGTCACCCATACCTATCGTCTCGTCATCCACCTTGAATCCTGTCATGCTCACCGTCTTGTCACGGAAGTTCATGGCAAAGAAGCGGTCAACATACACACTTGCTTCTTGCTTGTTCAAGAACTCCGACTTGATACCGGCATCCTTCAGTTGGTCTTGCACCTTTCTGATTTTCACCAGAAAATCTCGCCATTTCTTGTTGTCGATGGACATCAGACGGCTCTTCTTGTTCTCCTGCGTAATGGTCAGATAGGTCATACTGTCCGTATATTCTCTTCCGTTGAAATAGCGGAAGTAGGATTCGGAAAGGAACTCATGTCCCTTGCCACTCTCATCCTTGAAGTGTTTTCTGGTAAAGATGTCCTGCTTGTGCAGGGCATAGCCTTCACCCAGAGTCTGTGCGATGGCAGCAAACAGATTGGTGAACTCATAATAGCTGTCTATATTGGCAGAATACTTCTGCACAGGATTCTCCATTTTCAGAATGGCAGAATATTCTCCAGTCTTGGTATAGAGCACACCGATACCGTCCGTGTCTTCCACGGAGAAGTAGATGTCCTGAAAGATTTTCTTTCGCTTGCCACCAGTACCAAAGGCATAGACCGATATGGCCATGCCAATGCAGGTTGCCACGAAAAATAAGATTACATATAGTACCATACTCGTTTATTCTTCTGTTTCTTCGGATGATTGATGATTTTCCCTCATACTGGATGATTTGTTGTCATTCTCTTGATAAGAGGTATTGTAGCTTTCTTCGCTATAAAGGGTTGATACACTATCCTTTGCAGTGGAATCCATCCTGCTTGTTTGTGTTTCCACAGTTGCAGGATGTTCTTCTGTCTCTCTCGCCCAAGCTGCTCTTGCTTTATCTGCACTCCTCATGGCATCCAATGTGGGTGTCTTGTAGGTCTTGTCCTTGCATGCGGTCAGCAATATGCCAGCCAATGCCATCATGATTATGTTCTTTGCTCTCATGCTCATAACTGTTCTTTTATGTCTAAGATGCAATGTTTCTGCTGAAACAAATAAAGGTAGACCCACACCCTTGGGGGAGAATGAGCCTACCAGTCGTTCACTTTCTACTTGTCATCCACATCTTGGTCATGTCGATACTTTTTTTTCACATTTTTATATGCGCTTGCTGTAGGCATAAATAAACACTCCTTGGTCGTTCTTCTTGGTATGCAGTCCTTTCCGTTGTTTGAACATGATGAGACCTGCACCCGTAGTGATTGCCACAACCAACACTATCAGTCCTGCAATGATACCTATCAGACAGTAGGCGGCAATGAAGCCGATGATGGCTCCTCCTGCCGTTGCTGCTGCCCAATAGATGTACCGCCCCTGTATTCCCATGAATTCAAGGGGCTTCTGGAGTCCCTTGAACAGTGGGTAGTCGGGGTAGCGGATTTCCTGCTCTTCTCTTGCCATTCTTCACGTCGTTTCTCAATTACTGAATATGCACGGAATAACTCTCACTCGTTAGTTGGTCACACCGAAGAACAATGGCAATGCCTGTGCTGCTGCCACGAGGAAGATACATGCTCCTACAATCATCATGATCTTCTTCTTGACATCCTGCTCCTCATTGTTCATGGCGATGTAAACGCTTATCGCACCCACTACGGCTACAACACCTGCAATGGCATAGCAGAGTTTGACCACGATAGGTACGTACTTGGCAATTTCCTCCGTCACAGTTGTAAGCGCGGTGGTACCTGCCGTGTAGTCACCTGCCGAGTTCTGCGCCATGGCAATGCCACCGCCCACAAGGAGCATCAATGCCAATGTCTTCAAGCGTCCTGAAGAGAGAACGCTCTTGGCGGTCTTCTTCAAATAGTTGGTCGTTTTCTTAAACATTCTTTCTTGTTTTACTTGTTAATGATTCGTTTGGCAACACCTTATTACAATTATATAGAAAGGTGTTGTCGCTTTCATATGATATACTCTTCTGCAGTTGAGTCTTAAATCTGGTAGCCAAAGAATGCCGGGAACAGGATGGATGCACCTATCATAAACAGACAGGCTCCTATCAGCGTCAGTATGGACTTGGTAACTCCATCTTCCCCTGTGTTCATCTTGATATATATCTGCAAAGCGGATATAATCACCATCACAGCAGCGACAGCGTATGTAAGATACAGCACATACAGCATCATCGTCACCACATAGTCGTGCATCCCTGCCAGTGCGTCTGCTCCCCAGCTATAGTCCACATTACCGCATTTGGCTGATGCTGACAGGGGGAGCAGCGCAAAGACAAAGGAACTTACTACATTCTTTATGATATGGCTAAATTTCATCCTTGACTGGTATTGTTTTGATGTTTGGTTGTCCTGGCTTTGTCTCGCCTTGTTTCAATAGGCTCTCCGTGAAGTCGTCCTGCCATAGTCCGTCTATCCATATGGGAGAAGTGGACTCCATTTGCCCATCCATCTTTTCCTGCAACGACTCGGCTGCGTTCTTCGGCTTCTGTTGGTTGACATCATTTCCTTCGTCTTCATCAACATCATCTTCTCTGCCGGAAGAATCCGTTTCTGGAGAATAACCACTCATTCCGTTGTTCTCTGTTCCCATGCCATAGCCCTCATCGTATGATGTGCCGTCTTGGAAACTTGTGTCGTATTGCTTGTCGGCAACGCTAAAGCCACCATCGCTTTCATTGACGGCTACTGCGGCTTCCTCTTCCGTTATGTTGCTGATGTCAAACACTTCCTCGTTGCTCTTGGCTTCTTCCTTCTTACCATACAGGTCTCTGGTTATCATCACCGCATAGTAGATAGCGTATGCAATGGTAAGGCTGATGGCGAATATCAAAAATGGACTCATATAATACTTTGTTTTATTGATGATTTATACTCTATGCAGTGGCAAAAGTGCCAGTTGCGAGTGCAAAGTAAAGAGTAAAATCCGACATAAAAGAATTTTGTAAAGTATGGCCATCAAAGTTTAAGATATATTCAAATTATAATTATATATCATACTCTCAATCATACTTTAAACTCCAGATTCCCTCAGCTTTCACATTTTTGGGCAATGGTGTATTGTTCCACACTGGTTTCTGGTCCAAACGTATAATTTCGTTCTTTCATTTTTCATCGAATAGACTGATTTCACTATAAAAATATCCATTATTCGTTAAAAATATCTATAAATATGATAATTTTCAGTTATCAATATTGATAATCGAAATAAAAGTATTACCTTTGCACCATCAAAATATGGCTGAAATTATATGAATATAACATCCGAAGACGAAGCTCTACTCGAATTATATGAAAATGGCAAGACATCAGACAAGAGATATAGAAGATTACCGATTCAAGTGATAAAGGGGTACAAGAAAGCTGTTGATTACATGCGGGCTGCTCAACGAATCGAAGACCTCTTCCGTTTAAAAGGATTGAATTATGAAGCGTTGCATGGTGACAGGAAAGGACAAGAGTCTGTACGTTGCAATGATACATGGCGATTGATCTTCAAAAGTTCTCCTCTCGATGGAAGCATTGTCATTACAGAAATAGAATTATTAGAAATATCACATCATTATGACTAAGTTTAGTTTCAATCAGGCAGTACCATTTGAGGCAACTCATGTGGGAGAGGTGATTAAGGACGAACTCGCTGCTCGTAATATGAAGCAGAGTGAATTGGCCGAACTCACTGGTATACAGAAATCTATTCTGAATGATGTCATAAAAGGTAAACGTTCTCTAACACCCGAAATGGCATTATTGTTGGAAAATGCCCTCGGCATTTCTGCAACATTTCTCATGAACATTCAGACACAGTACGAACTTGACTGTGCAAAACAGAGTGAAAGAGTTGTATTGCAGACTAAGATGCTGGAGATTTGGAATGTACTCAAAGAACATGTGAGTACTCAGTTCTTTAGAAAAGTAAATATTATCAAAGGCAATATCATCGAGGATGTCAAACGCATCTTTGATGTGTTTGCCGTAGATAATTTGGATGATTTCTTTGGTCTGAAAGCCAAGGAAATGGAATTGGCATATTATCGTAAGTCTGAAAAGGTAACAACTAATCCAGTTGATATTTTATCTTGGAAATACTATTGTTATTACTGTTCCAAAAATGACGAACAATCATTGGGAAACTTTGATAAAAATAGTGGTGACTTACTGACAAAAGAACTCAATAATGTTTTCAAGGAAAATTCTGAAACAGTTAAAAAGACTGGCGAAGTATTGAATAAATATGGCATACGTTTTATGGTTGTCAAAAAGGTGGGACAGGTTCCTGTAGATGGCATGTCTTTCTGGATTGGCGACAATCCAACTATCGTAGTCACAGAACGTATCTCATCTATTGATAATTTTGCCTTTACTACTTTACACGAAGTTGGACACGTTTTCAATCATCTGACGAAAGATGGAAAGGCAATGATTAATCTGTCTGACGAAAAGAAAGATTCCGAAGAGTCAGAAGCAGACGACTTTGCATTGAATGCTGTTGTTCCAAATGCAGATTGGAAGAAGTTCCTTGCAAGAACTCGTGACATTGTTCCTTACAAAATTGCTCCTTATATCAAGGAAGAGGCTGACAAATACGAAGTCAATCCTCAAATTCTTTTTGGAAGATACAAGCACGATATTGGAATATATAAAATAAAGAATTACTTTGAAACAAAGGTTTTGTAGTTCCTCTTAATAATAAAAGCCGCCATTTGCACCCTATAAGGAATGCCTATGGCGGTTTTTCTGTGTATGTATGAAACTACTACATATTTCCAAAAGTGTAGTAAGTTTATACGGAAATCTGCTTTTCCCTTTATTTATCCCAATATTTTTCAGCCATAGGCTTTAGTCTGTCAGTGATAGCTTGCATTACCACATTAAAGCTGAGTTCTTCTTTCCATTGAATCTTCCGAAGAAACAGTTTCCATTGCATCTGCCGATTGGCGTCATTGACAAACTCGGCTGTGAAAAGTTTCAGCTTAGGGTTATATTCAAGTTCACGATTATCAAATGTCGCCTTGATTGCGTCATATAGTGTTTCATCGTCCAACTGTCTTTTCGTCAATAGTTGGTAGCAATCGAAGAAATCTTTCATTCGACTGTTGTACTCGTCACGGTCCAACATAGTGTGGAACTTCTCGGCAATAACAGTCTCCAACGAATAGGCTTGGAGATTGACAGACGGAATGTTCGGCAACAACAAAGGAAAATCAATGGATGCAGGGTAAGGTGTCACGACATCTCCAAAGCCTATGTCCACGGACATTTTATGGATAATGCTGTCCATGTGTGCCGTGAAGAAGAACCTTGTACCGGGATATTTCTTTTCCACAGTGATAGGCTCCATCGTTATGTTTTCCGTATCAAACGTAACGCCATCCTCATCACAGACTATGCCCAATATTTCCTGGAACACCTTTGTCAAGAACTCTCTGTCACGGCTTATTCTTTCTGCCATGAAGTCCACATCTATGGTTGGACGAGCGTTAAGGCCATCCATCGCATAGAGCAAAGAACCGCCTTTAAGCAGAAAGTTGTCCTTGTACTGACTTACTGACACCCTGTACAGCAGTCGCTCGTTGAAGTATCTTGCAAGAAGATACATATATTTATAGCCTGTCTCGTTCATCAGATTGAGCAGACGAGTCTTGACAGACTTGCCATAGTTTTTCTTTCCCATTTTATTCTATTGCTATTTCAAGATAATTTTTCAAAATATTGGCAACCCTAAGCCGTTTTGCGTATTCTGCCAATTGGCTTAGGTTGCGGTTCTGTTTCTTCAGATAATTTCGTATCACCTCGGAGCATACTTCCAATCCGATTTTGTTACGATACTTGACGGCATCACATACGCTACGTTCCATATCGGTCATACGAATGTTGTAACCCGACATTTCCACATCCATAACACCAAACTCCAAGTTCTCCTTTTTCCAATAATAAAGTTCTATCGGTAGGGTTGGCGGCATTGCCACCTTTCGCTTGGCTTCTATAGCAACACAAAAGGAAGGTGGAACAACAGTGGAGAGCTGATGATATGCCCAAGCGTTGTACAGGCATACAATTCCATTGGGAACGATTCGTTCAATATCTATCATAGTATTGAAAAGAGCGTCAGGAACAGCATAGACCCCATGGCGAACCCGAATAAGTTCTCCACGTTCCTTAGCCCTCACAATTTTCTGATAATCTGATTGGTTTGGGAACTCTGCGGTGGTTATGATTCCACCTTGCGAGGTTGCCTTATACATAATCTCATTCATACCTTTACCTTATTATGGTTATTTATCGGTGCAAAGATACAACTTTATCTTCAAAAAACAATAGTTTTCTACGGAGAATATTTGTTTTGTCCGTTCAAAACTATCATATTTTACTATTCTACAGCTATATTTATGGATTTCCTGCCTATCAGATAATCATTGACATCCTTGTATTCTGCATATCTTATGGATTCGTTGATTGCCCTGTTTTGATAACAGTCCATGATTGTATGGGCAGCCACCGTTCCTGCTTGGTCATTATCAAGATAACAATGGATAGCAGTGTAACACGCCAATCGTTCCATGCATTTCCCAAGGCTACTGATGGAGTTCAGTACAATATAATCACATGGCTCTTGTATGCAAATCACATTGTCTCCTCGCTTCTCCAAAGTCTTGTACGACAGAAAGTCCATAAACCCCTCGAAGATGCAGCATCTGTCCTGCACTCCAACTTGCTGTGAATGTATCAAGGATATGTCTTTCTCACCCAAACAACCTTTATAATATGGGTTACGCAGTTCATAACCATCCCTGATATTCGGAAAGGCTATGCCGAAATACCGCTTGCCCTTGAACGTGTACCAAATCTCCTTGCAATAGTATTTTCCTATGTCCGCATCCACATGGCGTGAACGCAGATACGACATAAGCACAGGGTAGGACAAGTCTTGGATATGTACCTTGTCCATCTTGCCTGTCTCTACTTGTGTCTGTATGGAAGGTTTTGCCATTGTGGGCTTTGGATTGTTCATGTCCGCTGCTATATGCTGCAATGCTGTACCCACATCATCCGTATTGTAGAGAAGTTGAGCAAGAGCAATGATATTACCACCTTTACCAAGAGCAAAGTCATACCATTGGTTTCGGCTGAAGTTCACCTTGAACGATGGCTTTGTCTCCGCATGCAATGGCGACAGATAATAAGAGGTGGACTTGCTGCATCGTTTGGGCTGATGTCCCAATGCGCTCAGATAGTCCGTGAGTTTGATTTCCTTTGCTTGTTGTATGTTCATCTTTCATTCATTTTTTGTTCATTCGTGCGCTTATTATATATACACCAGAGTGAATGAACGGTTTTGTGAAGTCATTTTGTCGTATGGCTATGTTGTTATATATGATGCCACTTCACAAAATCCGTCCGTTCTACTATTATATATACACCGAGGTGAATGAAGTGGTTTTTGAAGTGATTTTCGCTTCATCCTCACTTCTTCACCTCCTGCTCTTCAAGCAGCGGAAGCGAAGGATAATCCTTCACCCTGCAATACTCGTTGTTGCCACACTTCACCACCAGTTTGCTCTTCAACAGAAAGGTCAGCAACTTTGACATCACTGTTCTTCCTCTGGCAAAACCAATAGTTGTATAACCTTTCGTCAATGCGTTTATCACATTCTCATAGCCTGACACCACTTTCTTGCCGAAAGCCATTTCAAGTGCCTTGTCATGCTGCTCATCGGTAATGTCGGCTATTGTCATCTTCGGTTGCTTGGCAGTGGTGGAGTCAACCACATAGTCCTTGGCAATCTCTGGCAACCCCTCCTTGTTGATTTGGAACGCAAAGGGCGCAAAGTCCTTGTCTCGGATGTTGAGCGGTTTTACCTCACTCACATTCGCCATCGAGTTGCTCTTGCTAATCACCAGTACCGTCTCTGCCTTGTTGCTGAGTTCCGTGCCAATGTGACCTCTTACATTGTCATCACCCTTGTTCAAGTGCAGGACGCAATGGATGTGCAGGTCATAACGGCTTGACCACTGCATCAGTTTGTTGATGATATGGACGGACTCGCTCGGATTGTTGATGTCGAGCATCAAGTCCCTTATGCCGTCAATGATGACCAAGCCAAAGCCCTTTTGCGTCTGCAAGGCATATTCTATCAGTCGCAGTCTGAGGTTGGGACTGTATTCTCGCAGTCCGAAGAACACAAGGTTCTCACTGTTCATGTTGTCGGGCAATCCTGCAAGCCGGAGGATGCGCTGCATCACGCTGTGGCAGTGAAAACGGCTCTGCTCCGTATCAACGTAGAGTATTTTACGCTTGTCATCGGGTAGTTTTGCCGTATATTGCAGCACCTTTCCGTTAGCAAGCGAGGCTGCCACCAAAGCGGACACGTTGAACGTCTTTCGGCTCTTCGCCTTGCCTGTGGAGGCACTGAAGTTGCCAAGCGTGGCTATGGTCGAGTTGTCCACCCATATTATCTGTGGCGGTGTCTGGTAGGTCTCGCCCGCATGGATAAGCGATGCCTTCAGCAACTTTTCCAACAAATCTGCATTGTCCGCTGCGCCTTCAAAGAGGCTCATGTCGTTCATTTCTTCCATCGTTATCTGCTCTTCAAGGGTTTGTTCATCACATAGCGTATGGCATCCTGCTCATACACCTCTTTTGTTTTCACAGGGTGCTTCTTGATCCATTCCACCAGTTCTTCCTTGCTGAAATAGATGGTCTTGCCGTTTGGCTTGTAATGGGGAATGGCAAAGGTACGTGTCAGTTTGTAAAGCTGACTCTTTGAAGCGTCAAGGAATACGCTTGCCTCGTCAAGGGTGAGCACGTCTTTTCCTGCAAAGAGCCATTTCTCCAAGCACTTGATGCGGTTCAGCACATCCTCCACTGGTCCAAGCAGCTTGAATGCTTCTTCCATTTGTTGAATGCGCTCGGCAAGTCTCATTGGTGTCATATCTGCCAGTTCTTGTTCTGTCAACTCGTGTTTATCCACGTCTATCGTTGGCGGTAGGATAGTGCCATCCTTTGGTGGATTGTTTGCCTGATTTGTTGTCTGTCCAATCATTGTCGCTATTTTATTTATCGTTACACATAACGAGGTCGCCCTCCATAACCAGGTTTCTGATTACGGAGGGCAAAGGTAAGGGCATTTCTGCCCAATCGGATGAAAGTGCGCTTGACTGTCAACCGACTATCAAGCCAACTGTCAAGGTTTTCATCTGTCAGATGGTGTCCTTGCTGTCATTTTTACCGCAATCTGCTATTTCTTGCACTTTCTTGCGGATAGCCTCATAGATACTGGCGTTGGTACTTTTGGCATCACTGGTTGCTGAGGACAGCTTGGTTGCTGTAAGTGGCTTGTCTGTTGATGAAGACAGGATGAGTTTATGCTTGGCAATGACCGATTGCCATTGCTTGCAAATCAAGTTCTTGCTGCAGAGCATGTCAAAGAAGAATGCCACACGTCTGTTACTTCTCGCCTTTAGCTGCTTGCAGACTTGGCACGAGAAGAGTTTTCGCATATCCTCTTCCGACACATCGGCTGAGAACAAATGAACCTCATTGGCATGGCGCGCAATGAGGTTCAACTGAGTAGAATCAAAGTAACATTGAAAGTCCTGTTTCGGTTTGGTTTCTTGTGCTGTTTGTAATATTGACGGTGGTTTACCATGGAGATACTGACCGTTTGGAGGCGGCTCCGTGGTGTTGAACTTGTGATGAAGAGCCTTGTAGTCATGATACTCGAAATCCACTTTGGTAAAGAACATGACTACTAAGTCCTCACGTTCTTCAAGAAACTCCTCCATGATGTAGAAGTTCTTCTTGTGCTCGTTCTTTCCTGCCGCATACTGGCAGTCCGTATAGGAATGGCTGTTGAGAAAGTCCTTTTTATAGCGGTGATACAGTTTACCGCATCCTATTACTTCCGTCTGATAGCGCTCATGGGCTTCCTTGAAGAACAGCCACAATTTGTTGGTACCACAAATGCCACCTACACCGTTAGCGAAGGTGCATTCATTGCATTGGGGTAAAAAGAGAGAACGAGGAGTCGTCTCGTCCTTGGTTGTTTGATGTATTGTTATGTTCCATTTTTATTCTTCGAACGCACTGTCCAATAGGGAAACAGCCTCGTCCTTTTTCTTGTTGATGATTTTTGCGTAAATTTGTGTCGTACGCACCTCCGTATGACCGAGAAGTTTGCTTGTTGTGTATAGATCTGCGCCCATGGTCAGCTCCATCGTGGCGAACGTGTGTCTTGAGACATGGTAGGTCACATGTTTGCTGATACCTGCCGCACGGCTCCATTCCGGGATGCAGTCGTAGTTCTTGCTTGGCAGTGTTGGAAACACCTTGTCCTCGTCACTCGCAGATCCACGCTCAGGCATCCAACGAAGGGCTTGCTTGTTGAGAGGAAGATAGAGAGGCTGCTTGGTCTTGTACTGCAATATCTCAACTCGTGTCTTGTCACCCTCGGTGATGATGTTCTTCCACTTCAAACTCTTCACGTCACTGATACGGAGTCCGCAGAAGCATGAAAACAGGAACGCCGCCTTGATATCCTCACGCTTGCAAGGGGTGTCAATCAGTCTCTTCACTTCGTCAACGGTCAGATACTCTCGCTTGGTACCGCCACCTTTCAGAACATCCATGCGAAGACGCAATACGGGATTGTCGTCCATTATATCTTCTTCAATAGCCATGTTGAAGGCTGCTTTGAGGCATTTGAGATAGTTCATCACCGTGGACTTGGACGGATGGGTGTGCTTGTAGGTGATATAGTCGTTCAACAAGAACACCATGAAACCGTTGCAGTATTCCTTGGTCATCTCTGCGAGTGTCACGTTTGGCGAATGTTCTCTCACTGCATTCAGCACGCTGTTCACCCAGTTTCGGGCAGATTGTCTTCCTCGCTCCACTTGTGCGTCACGGAATATCTCCAACCAATCCACAAGTCGCATTTTGATTCTTGACTTGTCTTTGAGCCCTGCGATACCGTTGGTGATGCTCATGATGCGTTGTGCCTTGATGGCATAGACTGCTTGCATCGTCTGCTTGTTCTGCTCCCTGGCAGCTGCGTCAACCTCTGGTATGAGATAGAGACGCAGGTAGTCATAGGTTCGGCGACCGTTGACATTGATGGATAGATAGACCGACTTGTTGCCGTTGGCAAGTTCCTTGAAGCGGATTCTCACAGGCTCCTTGGTCTTGGAATTTCTCTTGCGCTCAGTCTCTGCAACGGCAATCTCTGTCTTCACCTTCTTAGTGGCAAGATACTCCTTGTATTTGTCCACGTTGGCATCTGGATCTTCTCCATGCGGCTTGTAGCCTCTTCTGCCGACACGCTTCTCAAAGGTTCCGTCCTTCAATGCCTTCATGCGTTCCTTGGCCTTTTTCTCAGCTTCTTTCCAGATTTCCTTGTGTTTCTCCTCGCTATCATCCTTACGAAGGTAAAGACCAACTGACTCATAGGCACGTTGTCCCTTACCATAATATATATCAAGGAAGAGGGAACGGTCTCCATTGCGCATCTTGCGACTACGGACTATCACAGAACTGGTGTATTCCTCAACTTTCTCCACTTGGTTCAGCTCGTCAGAAGGATCCGTGAAAGTTTCTCCATTGACAACCTCTCGCATCTTGCGTTCTTTCAGACGCTCTGCCGTCTCCATAACCAAGGCATTATTCTGCTTGTCAGCTTCGGTAATCTCTGGATTGATATAGAGCTTCAGAAACTCGTACTTGCGCTCACCATTATAATATATGTCGAAGTAGAGCGACTTGCTGCCGTTGGCAAGGTCCTTGAAACGAAGAGTGACAGCTTCACGCTTGTTGGGTCTGCCTCTATGTTTTTTGATTGTTCCATCTATGGCTCTGTCCTCACCGTCATCGTCAATAAACTTCCATTGGTGTCCTTCTCTGCCAGAAACGGCTCCAACGACTTCGTTTACCTCACTTTCCTTTCCCTTGACACTTTTGCCAGTTTTATCACTGCCGACTTTTTTCTTCTTACTTAAACGTGCGTTCTTCTTGCTTGAAGTTGTTGTAGAAGCAGGATGTTCCAAGGAAGCCTTCACTGTTTCCAACTTTCCCGACAGGATTTCTTGCACTCGTTGGTTCTTGATAGCTTCTGCCTTCTGCAAGGTCTCGGCATTGACTGCCTTAGCCTTGTCATCGTCCTCTGGAAGCAGATAAAGCTTCAAGAACTCATACGACCTCTTTCCTCTTTTGTAAGTGTCGAGATAAATCGACTTTGTGCCATTCGCCAAATCCTTGTAGCGTATGCGCACAGGTTCATTGTTACTTCTCATGTTACTTTGTTATTTATTCTACTTATTGTCATTTTGCGAGATTTGTTACTCACGGTGCAAAGATACGAAAAATAATTGGATTTGTTACCCAAAATAAGAACCAATTACGAACCATTAACTATGATAAATTATAAAATCAAATGGTAAAGTAACAGACAAATAACAAAATACACACTTTGTTAAATACCTGCTATATGCTGTATATATTAGCATTTACGCACGTTTTATTATCATTTTGAATATTGCATGAGATTTGACGTTGTATTGGCGTTGCTCGTTTCGACAACTTGGGCGATGCCAGAGCCTTTACTGCGTGGAACGAGTGACAGGATTGGCTCCACGTTTTCATGTATATATACAGATAACTGAGTATAAACATAGCCATAAAGGAAGCCAGGTGGCATGATGGTTATAAGTATGGCACAAAATGTTTATATGTTATCAATGGCCTTTCTTGTTCCACTTCGCAGACTAAAGGCAAAGTATGTTTGTCCGCAGACCAAAGAGGATAAAAATGATGACAAAGTAACAGCATTGGATACTCCATTTGTGCTTTATCCTAATGCGTCATGTCGTTGTTGGGTAATTGAGGGTTGTGCCGATATATATCCTGTCACTTCTAATGTGTTCTTTTTTCGTTCTTGTTACAATGGGGTTGATACTGTCGTTAGAGAAATAACAGTTACTCCATTGCTAATGGAATTGAACTTGGGTAAGAAATGTTGCAACCAATATTTCCTCGTTTTAAAAGTTTCTGTAGATAAAGTCTTTGGAAAGAAAACTCAATATTCAAGTCTTGACTTTTGTACAGAGTTTGATATAGTCAATCTAAAGAAAGCGTTCTTTGGAAGAGGAAGAAATGGGCTTTGCATGAATGAATATGGCTTTGGAACACACTTGTACGATTGGCTTCGCATTATCTTGTTGGAATTGGAGGGACAAAAAAGGAGGACTATTCAATTATCATATACTGTTATTGATGTGAGTACGCAAAGGATAAATGTTACTGCCACTCAAAATACTTTAGCAGCTATTAATGGCGAGTTTATGACACAATATTATCAGAATCAGAATCATAACCAAAGCCCGATAGATGATTATTTGCGACAGAATATTGGTTT
>ERZ827498.865-NODE-865-length-36915-cov-4.381498_pt1 | contig 36915 bp, 31 predicted proteins | sample MGYA00519865_ERZ827498 | MGnify/ENA primary metagenome ERZ827498 (study PRJEB31778, sample SAMEA3449328) | human gut metagenome | biome: human gut; feature: human-associated habitat; material: faeces | place: United Kingdom | collected 2010/2012 ...
TCAACACTCAACATTTAACACTCCACATTGCGGCATCGCCGCAACCATTCAACACTCAACATTCAACATTGCGGCAAAGCCGCAACCATTCAACACTCAACATTCAACACTCAACATTCAACATTGCGGCATCGCCGCAACCATTCAACACTCAACATTCAACATTCAACATTGCGGCATCGCCGCAATCATTCAACACTCAACATTCTTTTAATGCTCTTCTCGTCCAGTCCCACAATCTCTCTGAGCTGTGCCACGGTGCCGTGTTCAACGAAGTTGTCGGGCAGGCCAAGGCGCTTGATGTCGGGATGGTAGCCGTTGTCGTTCATCCATTCGAGCACAGCGGAGCCGAAGCCGCCGGCCTTGATGCCGTCCTCAATGGTCACGATGTGAGAGAAATGGGTGGCAACCTCACTGAGCAGAAGGTCGTCGAGCGGTTTGGCGAAACGCATGTCGTAATGGGCAACGCCCATGGCCTTGCCTTCAGCCTGCAGCTCATCGATGTAACGCTCCACGTCGGCACCGATGGGACCAAACGTGAGCACCGCCAGCTGAGAACCCTCACGCAGCCGGCGGCCGCGACCCACCTCGATGGCTTCGAACGGACAACGCCAGTCGACCACGCTGCCGCGACCACGCGGGTAGCGTATGACGAACGTTCCGTTGCCCGGCAGCTGTGCCGTGTACATCATGCGACGCAGCTCTCTCTCGTCCATCGGAGAGGCTATGGTTATGTTGGGCACGGGGCGCAGGGCTGCAATGTCGAACGCTCCATGGTGTGTGGGGCCGTCTTCGCCAACCAGACCGGCGCGGTCCAGACACAGCACCATGGGGAGGTTGAGCAGGGCGGCATCGTGTATGATGTTGTCGTAAGCCCGCTGTGCGAACGCGCTGTAAATGTTGCAGAAGGGCTGCAGACCGTCTTTCGCCATGCCGCAGGAGAAGGTCACGGCGTGGCCCTCGGCAATGCCCACATCGAACACGCGGTCAGGCATGGCCTTCATCATGATGTTCATGGAGCAGCCTGTAGGCATGGCTGGTGTCACGCCCACAATGCGCGGGTTGCTCTGTGCCAGCTCGAGCAGCGTCTCTCCGAACACGTCTTGAAACCTCGGGGGCAGCATTGACGTGTCGGTCTTTATGCGCTCGCCCGTTTCGGGGTCAAACTTGCCCGGTGCGTGCCACACCGTTGCCTCTTTCTCGGCGGGCTTGTAGCCCTTGCCTTTGACGGTGTGCAGGTGCAGCAGCTTGGGTCCGCGCATGTTCTTGAGCTGTCGCAAGATGCGCACAACATCTTTCACGTTGTTGCCGTTGAAGGGACCGAAATAGCGTATGTTCATGCCCTCAAAGATGTTCTGCTGATGGCTGAGCACCGACTTGAGCGCGTTGTTGAGACGTATCAGACCCTTGCGGCGGTCGTCGTTGAGATAACCCTTCGAGTGTAGCCACTGTGAGGCCTTGAAGCGTATCTTGTTGTACGTCTCGTTGGTGTCGAGGTTAAGCAGATACTTCTCCATGCCTCCCACGGCGCGGTCAATGCTCATGTCGTTGTCGTTGAGGATGATGAGCAGGTCGTTGGGCGATGACGACACGTTGTTGATGCCTTCAAACGCCAGTCCGCCGCTCATCGCGCCGTCGCCGATGACAGCCACCACATGGCGGTCGTCATGTCCCGTCTTCTTCGCTGCCACAGCCATGCCGAGGGCTGCCGAGACCGAGTTGGAGGCATGTCCACATGCGAACGTGTCATACTCGCTTTCCTCTGGGCTCGGGAACGGCTTTATGCCGTGCAGCTTGCGGTTGGTGCAGAAGCTGTCGCGTCGTCCCGTGAGGATCTTGTGGCCATAGGCCTGATGCCCCACGTCCCACACTATGCGGTCGTAGGGGGTGTTGAAGACATAATGCAAGGCCACGGTCAGCTCCACCACGCCTAACGATGAGGCAAGGTGTCCGGGGTTTTCTGACAGCTCCTCAACGATGTCTTCACGCAGTTCATGGCACAGCTCCGGCAGCTGGTCCACAGACAGTTTGCGCAACTCGTCGGGATATTGTATCTTGTTTAACAGTTCTAAATTCTTAGTGTCCATAAATTCTTTTATGAATCAAACATAACAGATGCCGCAACAGGCGTTAGGCATCAATTATTTCTGCAAAGGTAATAAAATAAAATGTGTATTTGTACAAAAGGCATCAAATTTGTTTTGTATTGTCTTTTAATTGTGCTAACTTTGCACAGCAACGCCCGATTTTTGCCTTTCTTACACCTATATAATAAAGGAAACGGGGTGTTATGGGACAAACCGTGGCGTTTTAACGATGAAACGGTGGCGTTTTAAGAGATAGGCGTTTTAAGAAATAACCGTGGCGTTGTGAAAGAATGAATAACCAAAAAAACAGTGAAATAAAACAATGAACAACTACAAGACTCTGGCACTTGCCCTCTGCCTCATGGCCTCGGGTGGTGTCATGGCGCAGAACAGCGCTGGCGGCATCTCACCGGAGATGCTCACACAAATAGAGAAAGCACAAGGTTCAGCCAAGGTGAACAAGGCGCTGTTTAACGCTATCGCGTCAAACAAGATCGATGACCTGGCGAAGAACTTTGCTAACCTCGGACCCATCGACAACCACTTCAGCGTGGAGACACCCAAGCAGAGCATTCACGACCAGAAGAGCTCTGGACGCTGCTGGATGTTCTCGGGCCTTAACGTGCTGCGCTCCAACTTTGCCAAGGAGCATGCCGACACGCTGGCTGTGGAATATTCGCACGACTATCTGTTCTTCTATGACCAGCTTGAGAAAGCCAACCTCATGTTGCAGGGTGTGGTGGACACAGCCAAGAAACCCATCGACGACGAGCGCGTGCAGTTCTTCTTCAAGAGTCCGCTCAACGACGGCGGTACGTTCTGTGGCGTGAGCGACCTCGCTTACAAGTATGGCCTTGTGCCCAAGAGCGTGCAGCTCGAGACCTATTCGGCAGAGAACACGAGTCGCATGTCGCGCCTGATCTCTTCAAAGCTCCGCGAGTTTGGTCTGGAGCTGCGTAAGATGGTGGCCGACGGCAAGAAGGCTGCTGCCATAAAGGAGCGCAAGACACAGATGCTCGCTACCGTTTACCACATGTTGGCGCTCACCTTGGGAGAGCCCGTGAAGCAGTTTAGCTATGCCTTCCAGAACAAGGACGGCAAGACCGTGGGCGAGGCAAAGACCTACACCCCGAAGGAGTTTTACGACGCTACCGTCGGCCACAAGCTCAACGGCACTTTCATCATGGTCATGAACGACCCGCGCCGTCCCTACCACAAGACCTACGAGGTGGAATATGACCGCCACACCTATGACGGCACCAACTGGAAATATCTGAACCTGCCCATGAACGAGATTGCAAAGCTCGCCATCGCTTCGCTGAAGGACGGACGCAAGATGTACAGCTCCTATGATGTGGGCAAGCAGCTTGACCGCCAGCGTGGTTATCTTGCCCTCGACAACTTCGACTATGAGTCGCTCTTCTCGACAACCTTCGGCATGAACAAGGCTGACCGCATCGCTACCTTCGACAGCGGCTCCACACATGCCATGACGCTCACCGCTGTGGACCTCGACAAGGACGGCAACCCGCTGAAATGGAAGGTGGAGAATAGCTGGGGCGCAAGCAACGGCGTCGGCGGCTGCTTCATCATGACAAACGAATGGTTTAACGAGTATATGTTCCGCCTTGTGGTGAACAACGAGTATGTGCCTGCAGAGCTGCTCAAAGAGTATGAGCAGAAGCCGCTTATGGTCATGCCTGAGGATCCTCTCTTTGGCGAGGACATGTAACACGGCACATTGTAACACGACACATTGTGCATGACGCTTTTTAAGACATCAACAACATGGAGGACGGTCTGCCGCATTGGGGTGTGGCCGTCCTCTTTCTGATTAACAGACAACAATGGATAACAAAACGAACATTCCTTACAAGATGATAGCCCTCGACCTCGACGGCACTCTTACAAATCATGAAAAGGTGGTGACGCCAAAGACGCGTGAGGCTCTGCTCAGAGCACAGGAGCGCGGGGCTGTCATTGTGCTGGCATCGGGACGGCCGACCTACGGCATTGAACCCGTGGCAGAATGTCTGGAACTGGAGAGTAGGGGAGGGTACATTCTTTCTTATAACGGAGGAAAGATTGTGGACTGCAAGACGCGCGAGGAACTTTACTCGAAGTTTCTTCCTGCCGATGTCATTCCGGTGCTCTATAGCTATGCACGCAGCCACGGCTATGCCCTGCTCGGATATGTGGGCAACGAGATAGTGACGGAGATGCCTTTTGACGAGTATGTGCAGGAGGAGTCGCGCATAAACAAGATGCCTGTGCGACGTGTGGAGAACCTGCTCGCTAACCTTGAGGCCCATCCCACCAAACTGCTGATGACGGGTGACCCGGCAATGATGATTGTGGCTGAGGAGGAGCTGTCGCGTCTTGTGGGCAACCGCATGGATGTGTTTCGCTCTGCACCGTTTTTCATCGAACTGGTTCCGCAGGGCATAGACAAGGCTCAGTCGTTGCTCCGCTTGCTTGGCAAGCTCAACCTCTCGCAGCAGGACCTCATGGCCTTCGGCGATGGCTACAACGACCTGTCCATGCTCAAGCTTGCTGCCATGGGTGTGGCGATGGAGAACGCTGCTCCCGAGGTGCGTGCCGAGGCCGACTGGGTGACGCTCTCCAACGAGAACGACGGTGTGGCTCACGCCCTTGAGCAGTGGAACATGCTCTAAGAACAAGAACTTTACAAAAGAAAGACACGTCCTAAAGAAAGAGCGACAAGTCTTAAAGAAATAGGGACAATGCTTAGATAGCGGCTTTAGGCCTCTCATTTAAAGCATTGTCCCTATTGTCTCTATTGTCTTTTAAAACAGCTCAATAGGCTTTCAATCTTTCCATTGTCTTAAAAATCTAATTGTCATCCTGGTCTTCAGCCGGTGGAGCAAGGGCAGCAACCTCGTCAATGTCGATGAGCTGCGGCAGCGGGTTCTTGTCGCTCTGCTTGGCTCCGAGCTTTTGGAGCTTGGCACAGGTCTGCAGGATGCTTTGGCCGCTGGGCTGAAGCTTGCGCTCGGCATCGTCGTAGGCTGTTGTGGCTGTCTTTAGTGCCTTGCCTATGGCGGTGTATTTTTTCATGAATTGTCCTACGCGGTCAAGCATTTCGTTTGCCAGACGGTAGACCTGCTCGTGGTTCTCGGCTTGGCGTATCTGGGTCCATGTGAGCGAGATGATGCGCAGGGCAGCGAAGAGCGTCTGCTCATCGGCAATGAACACGTTCTGTTCCATGGCCTTGCGCCACAGGGCGGGTTGGGCGTTGAGGGCTGTCCAGAGAGCGCCTGTGTGGGGGACGAACATGATGACGTAGTCCATGCGCACCTTGGGTGGCTGGACGTATGCCGAATAGTCTTTTGTCGAGAGCTCTTTGACGTGCTTCTGCAAGCTGTCGATGTGGGTCTTGAGGAACCGCTGGCGGTCGGCCTCGTTGTCGGCGTTGGCATAGTCGAGGAAGGCGGTGAGCGACACCTTCGAGTCGATGATCACCTCGCGTCGCTGGTCAAGATGCAGGATGACGTCGGGGCGCAGCGTTGCGCCATCGTCGGTATGCACCGTGTTGCCCTGCGCGTCGCGTATGACGGCCTGGGTGTCGTAGTGAATGCCGCGCACCAGACCCTGTGAGGTGAGCAACTCGTCGAGCACAGCCTCGCCCCAGTCGCCTTGCACCTTGCTGCCATGCTTCAGGGCGTTGGCAAGCTCCTCGGCACTCTTCTTGGCTGCCATGGCCTGTTGCATGCTTCGCTCAATGTTGTCTTTGAGCACGCTGCTCATCTCCGTCTGTTTGAGCGTGGTGTCGGCCATGGTCTGCTTCATCTTGTCAATGGTCTCGCGCAGAGGGTTGACAATCTGCCCGAGCTGCTGGTTGCTTGAGTCGGCAAACTCTTTCTGACGGTCTTTCAGCATGTCGGCAGTGGCGTTCTTCATCTGCTCGCTCATGCGGGCCATGGTTTCGTTGAAGCGCTGCTCCTGACCTTTCATGATGTCGTTCCAAGCCGCGTCTTTCTCGGCGAGGGCCTTTTGCTGTTGAGCCTCGGCTTCGGCCTTTGTCTTGGCAAGCAGATCGCTGGCTTCTTTCTTTGTGGCCTCCAGCTGTTCGCTTGCCTCTTTCTTTAAGGTTTCAAGCTGCTGCTGCGCCTCTGCCTTGGTTTTGGCCAGCTGTTCGCTTGCCTCTTTCTTTGTGGCTTCAAGCTGCTGCTGCGCCTCTGCCTTGGTTTTGGCAAGCTGTTCGCTTGCTTCCTTCTTTGTGGCTTCCAGCTGCTGCTGCGCCTCTGCCTTGGTGGCCTCAAGACGTTCGCTTGCTTCTCTCTTTGCGATGTCGAGTTGTAGTTGAGCTTCGGCTTTGGCGTTGTTCATGTTCTGCTGTGCCTCGGCCTTGGCGCTTTCCAGTCGGCGTTCGGCCTCCTCCTTTACAGCAGCCAGCTGTCTTTGCGCCTCGTCTTTTGTCTCGTCGGCCTGTTTTGTGAGCATCTCGTTTTTGGTGATGAGAGCTTGTTGACGGCTTTTCTGTGCAAGCCAACCAATGATGCAGCCCACGATGAGGGCCGCAATGCTTATTGCTATTTCCATGAAACGGTTCGTTTGTTTTGTTTAGAATGTGGTTTCCATATCCAGATATGGTTTCTTTATGCAAAAGTAAACATTATTTTCCAACTAATGTGCTTCGACGCTTACATTTTATTCTTTTTGAACGTTCTTTAATGACAAATTGTAAATTTTCCCATTTTTGAAAATATAAAAATGGGCGTGATATGATTGATTGTCGATGGAAACGTGTAAATTTGCAATTCGAAAATCGACACAAACGGCAACAAACAAAAGACAACGTAAGAAAACGAGAAAACAATAAAAGAAATAGCAGAACAAAAAAAACAATTTAATAAAAGAACAATATGAAGAAAATTAGAGCTGCCGTAGTGGGTTACGGCAACATTGGCCGCTACGCCCTTGAGGCTCTTGAGGCTGCCAACGATTTTGAGGTGGCTGGCATAGTGCGCCGTCACGGTGCAGAGAACAAGCCAGCAGAGCTGGAGCAGTATGAGGTGGTGAAGGACATTCGTGAGTTGAAGGATGTTGATGTGGCCATTCTTGCCACACCGACACGTTCTTGTGAGGAATATGCAAAACAGATCCTGCCTCTTGGCATCAACACCGTTGACAGCTTCGACATTCACACCTCTATCGTCGACTATCGCCGCACCTTGCAGCCTATATGCAAGGAGCACGGAGCCGTGGCTGTCATTGCTGCCGGATGGGATCCGGGATCAGACAGCATCGTGCGCAGCCTGATGCAGAGCCTTGCACCCAAGGGCTTGAGCTACACCAACTTCGGTCCCGGCATGTCGATGGGACACAGCGTGTGCGTGCGCTCCAAGGAGGGCGTTAAGAACGCTCTCTCGATGACCATTCCAAAGGGCGAGGGCTTGCACCGCCGCATGGTGTATGTGGAGCTTGAGGACGGCGCAAAGCTTGAGGAGGTGACAGCTGCCATAAAGGCCGATCCTTATTTCGCCAACGACGAGACTCATGTGTTTGCTGTACCTTCTGTTGATGCTGTGCGCGACATGGGCCACGGCGTGAACCTTGTGCGTAAGGGTGTGAGCGGAAAGACACAGAACCAGCGTCTGGAGTTTAACATGAGCATCAACAACCCAGCCCTCACAGGTCAGGTGCTTGTGAACGTGGCTCGCGCTTCAATGAAACAGCAGCCCGGCTGCTACACCATGGTTGAGATTCCTGTTATCGACATGCTCGAAGGCGACCGCGAGGAGCTGATCGCTCATCTGGTGTAAGGACTGGTCGACAGACAAGAATAAGACAAGAACAAGATAAGGAAAGGCAACAACCGATGCTCTTTTGTAAAGCTACGGTTGTTGCCTTTTTTTTGCATACCTACTTGTTTCAAAAATCTTAATCACAAAATTTCAAAAATCTTAATCACAAAATTTTGCCGTTTAATCATCTTAGAGCTACAAACAACCACAAAATAATGACGTTTAATCAATTGGACGAAAATGGCGATTTGCACAATTGGTTTTTTTTTCGTAATTTTGAAATCAGATAACAGATATCTAAACCCCACAATAGAACAAAACAATCTAATATGGCAACGGACAACAACATGACAAGCGCACTGCCTGACGGCACATTGCTGCGCAGCGCCACTACAACATACAAGATTGTAAGAACGTTAGGACAAGGCTCTTTCGGAATAACGTATCTTGCAGAGATGAACAATGATGGCACGGCAAACGCGTCAACGGCGGCTGTCTACGTCACGGTGAAAGAGTTCTTTATGAGCAAAATTAACGGACGTAAGGGAACAGCCGTGACAAATAGCGATGCTGAAGGCTTTTTCGATTATTACAAAAAGCGCTTCATCAAGGAGGCACAGAACCTGAAGAGCCTTAACCATGAGCATATAGTGAAGGTGGCGGAAGCGTTTGAGTGTAACGGAACGGCTTATTATGCCATGGAATATATTGACGGCGAAACGCTCAGTGGTCTAATCAGCCGCAAGGGGCGCCTGAGGGAACAAGAGGCTATCGACATTACCTTACAGGTGGCTGATGCTCTAAGCTATATGCACAACCGCAAGATGTTGCATCTTGACCTCAAACCGTCGAACATCATGATGCGCAACGGGGAGGCTGTGCTCATCGACTTTGGACTGTCAAAGCAGTTTAACCAAAGTGGGGAGCCGGAATCGAGCACCACCATTGGGCTCGGCACGCCGGGATATGCTCCTATAGAACAGGCAAACTATCATGAGCACAGCGGACTGCCCGCAACGCTTGACATCTATGCCCTCGGCGCCACGATGATGAAGATGCTGACAGGCGTTGGTGAGATGCCAACGGCTTCAGATATCTTGAACGATGGCTTCCCGTTCGGCTTGTTCGCTCAGGCTGGCGTCAGTGAGAAGACAACAGCTGTCGTGAATAAAGCAATGGCGCCGATGAGCAGGGCACGTTACCAAACGGTGGCGGAACTGGCACAGGCTCTATCTGGCAAAACGGGAAAAGACAACGAAGAAACGGAGATAAGAAGCAATGAAGAGAAAACAAGTTTCGGACGAATTGTCTCCACGCTGCTGACAATCGTGATATGCATCGTAATAGGAGCGCTCGTCTTGAATTACGCAATCAGTTCATGTCATTAAGACTTCAAATAAGAAAATATTATTAATCATTTAAAAACGTTTTAATTATGGAGAATAACAACAATCCACTCATGACACTGCTGGTAGGCGCTATTGCAGCAGTGGTTGTCGCCCTTATATGGGCAGGTCTTTCAATTTGGATGGAAAGCGAATATGCCGCAATAATGGCTTTAGGCATGGCCTTGATAGGCGGTGCTGTGAGGATGACAGTTCCCGAGAAATCGGTGCTCGGCGCAATAGTGGCTTTGGTGATGTGTCCTGCCGCCGTAGCGGTTTATAGCATTATGCTTGAGAGTTTCGGATATGAATATTCTGATGGCGACACGACGAAATATGTGTGGCTGATATTTGGCGCTATTGCAGGAGCGTTTATTGGTTACAACAAGCCAGAAAAAAGCTGAACGGTTTGATTGGTTACAATTAACAGATAAAATGGTGATGTGATAAATTTTTTTGTTAATTTTGCACCTTGTATTAAGATAACAAACGTTTATTTGTTTTATGGAATCTAATCTTAAAATAAACAAGGTAGAGCTGCGCAACCTCCGGATGGAGGACTACGATCAGCTGGCAGGTTCGTTCAAACGAATTTATGCAGACCATGATGTGTTCTGGACTCATGCCCAGATCAAGAAGCTTATAACCATCTTCCCCGAGGGACAGGTGGTCATTGTGGTGGACGACAAGATTGTGGGCTGTGCCCTCAGCATCATCGTCGACTATAACATGGTGAAGGGTGATCACACCTACGCCAAGGTGACAGGCAACGAGACGTTTAACACGCATAATCCTAACGGTAACATATTGTACGGCATCGAGGTGTTCATTCACCCCGACTATCGCGGTCTGCGACTGGGCCGACGCATGTATGAATATCGCAAGGAACTGTGCGAGAAGCTTAACCTCAAGGCCATTATGTTTGGAGGTCGCATACCTAACTATCATAAGTATGCCGACACCATGCGCCCGAAAGAGTATATTGAGAAGGTGCGCTCACGCGAGATTTATGACCCGGTGCTCACGTTCCAGCTGTCGAACGATTTTCATGTGCGCCGCGTGATACGCAACTATCTGCCTAACGACGAGGAGTCGAAACACTGCGCAACGTTGTTGCAGTGGGATAACATCTACTATCAGCCGCAAACCGACTCGTATGTGGAGAAACGCCCAACGGTGAGAGTGGGTCTGGTGCAATGGCAGATGCGTCCTTATAAGGATGTGGACGACCTGTTTGAACAGGTGGAGTTTTTTGTCGACTCTGTGAGCGACTATAAGAGCGACTTTGTGCTCTTCCCCGAATATTTCAACGCGCCCCTCATGGCCAAGTTTAACGACATGGGTGAGGCACAGTCGATACGCGGATTGGCGCAATATACCGAGCAGATCCGTGACCGTTTCGTGGAGCTGGCAATCAGCTACAACATCAACATCATAACAGGCTCCATGCCTTATGTGAAGGAAGATGGCGGACTGTACAACGTGGGATTCCTCTGCCGTCGCGATGGCTCTTACGACATGTACGAGAAAATTCATGTCACACCCGACGAGCAGAAGAGCTGGGGCTTGAGCCAAGGCAACCGTGTGCAGACTTTCGACACCGACTGTGGAAAGATAGGCATCCTCATCTGTTATGATGTAGAGTTCCCCGAGCTGTCGCGCATCATGGCTGAGGACGGCATGCAGATCTTGTTTGTGCCGTTCAACACCGACACGCAGAACGCTTATGCCCGTGTGAAGGTGTGTGCTCAGGCAAGAGCTGTGGAGAACGAGTGTTATGTGGCCATCGCGGGAAGTGTGGGCAACCTGCCGCGCGTTCACAACATGGACATCCAGTATGCGCAGTCGGCTGTGTTCACACCCTGCGACTTCGCTTTCCCCACCGACGGCAAGCGTGCCATGGCTACACCAGGCACAGAGCAGATCCTCGTTGCCGACTGTGACCTGACGCTCCTTAATGAGCTTCACACCTACGGCAGTGTGCGTAACCTGCGTGACCGCCGCAACGACCTCTATGAGCTGAGGATGAAGAAGGATAGATAACCAAACCCCATGTGGGCTTTCATATAAAAGCTTAAAAATAAAAACTCCTCCAAGGACAGCGATCCTTGAAGGAGTTTTTTTTAGGTTTTGCTCTTTATGCGTCAATTGCAAGTCGTGTTATTGTTTCCAATGGTGGATATGCATGCAATTGGGGCATTTTATTTTTTTCTCTTTATTGAACGTACAGGACATCCGAAATAATAATGTTGCGCTTGCAGTTCGATTCTTGTGTCATTTTCGATATATGTCAATACTGCTTGGCTGTCTTCTGGGTAGTATTTGGCTTGGAATAGTGATGTCCAATAGTAGCCAATTTCCCCCACTTTTTTCTTTACCCCAATGCTGGGTGAATAAAATCCTGCTTTAGGGATAAATATGGATTTGCCATTGGTTCCTTTTACAGAAAGACCGTTTATGCCATTCACTGTTGTTGAGGCTATGTCGCAATTGTTGATAAGCTCAACCCAATCATCGTCATTGGGTGTTACAGAACCGTCTTTCAGCACAAGCACAGATGTGTCATATTTCGTAGAGCCTCTGTAATCTGTCAAATTATTTAAATTATATGTAATATAAAAACCAGAAGAATAAAATGCTCCGTCGCCTGTTCCGTAGTCTTCGATAGGAGTGCTGTCACCCCACGGATAATATGTGCCATATTCCTCGGGCTTTGTCGCACCGATGTTGCATGTGGCCCACAGATTGCCGCTTGGCAAGCCAAGGTCTACATAGGCTTCGTCCTGCTTAATGTCATACGAGTAAGCTTTGCCCTTTTCAAATTTCTTGTTCGGACGGAACTTGAACACAACATCGTCTGTGCCTGTGTTTGCCGATTTTACGGTTACGGTAATTACTTTAGACGACAGGTCGGTTGGAGAGAGCATCATCCACACCGTCAGCAGCTTGTTGGCTTCAGTGGTTGAAACGTCGGTGAGGTTGAGGGTCACGCTGCCTGTGCTTTCTGTGGCTTTGATGAGCGACTCTTGGTTGAACAAATCGAGGTTCACGTTGGTGTCAAAACTTGCGTCGTCAGATGACAGCGTTAGCTGCTTGTAGGTGTCGGCAGAAGGCATGGTGATGCGTAGGCGTAAAATCACGCCCACATGATGGAGCTGGAAATTAGCATTGTTGAGACCTGTTGCCGTGGTAATGTCGGACACGAGGTAGTCGTAATTTGTTAGATGGGCATAGGAGCCGTTGCCTGTCTGTGTCTGGCCTGTGTAGTCAACAGGCACGATGGGCTTGGCCGTCACCCTGTCTACAATAGGATAATATGCCACATATTTCTCGTCTTTCTTCAGCTGGAAGCTTGAACTTGAAAATGTGGCTTCCTGTGTGCCTGCACCGCTTAACATGTAGATGGGCACCTGTTGGCTGTCGGTCAGACCGAATACGCCCATCACGTCGCCCTCGCTCCATGTGAAGCTCAGTCCCTGCTCGTTTGGCTTTAGGGCGATATACTTTGGACCTCCCTTCTTTGATACTTTGGCTGAGCGTTGGAAGGTGTCATCAGGAACGAAGTTTGTTGCTTTCATCACAAGAGAGCTGTTGTCACCCTGTCGTGTGTCGGGAGTGACGTCTGCTTGTGAACAGGCAGTCAAAAAACTAATTGACATCATAGCTATTGCCAATGCCACAAGTGAGAATAATTTTTTCATGTCGTTTCTTCTTTTTTTTTAATTGGTTTCCAATTTGGTCTTTGTCTACTTTTTGCATTCGTCTTAGTCTGTCACAGAGTTGTTGTACAGAGATGTTCCGCCATAAAAATGTGGACAGTTGCGGAGATTTTTGTTTTTTTGTAGGTCTGTACAGCTGCTCTATTCGTTTTCCAGGCTGTTGCCGAGAATGTTTTCGTTGCTCTTCGCTCCCCACACGGCATCGTATTCTGTGTCTGTGTCGTCGTAGAAGTTAGAACCTTTGGCTCCCCATCCCCAGTCATCGCCGCTACCGGTGATGCCTGATGCAGCGAGCAATGAGCCTGTCTCTGCCTTCAATACCTTGAGGCATGGCTTTGTGTAAAAAATCTGTTTTTTCATTTCCATTTTATTTTTAGTTGTTGTAATAATTAGATCGCATTTGCGGTTGTTTCGGGCATGGATTTTTATGCACCGATTCCCGTTTTAATGTAGATGCAAAGTTATGAAGATTAAAGATAATAGATGTTTTTACGGTGTTGACAATAATTTACGGCGTTGTGTAAAATAATAATACGGAAATGTGAGTGTAAGACAACAGAAGTATTGAATATTTGTGACTGTTGGCCGCGCGTCTAAGTTAAGGCAGTTTTAGGAGCTTGTGTTGTGACAGGTTTATGGCTGTAGCGTTATTTTTGTTGCTTGTCTACCTCGTCGTCGTAGAGTTCGAAGAAATTGCGTTGTAAAATGCGAGATATGCGTGTCAGCATGTCGGTGTCAATGCTCTTGCGCTTGAATATCGAATACACGTTTGTACGTTCGCAACAAAGCTTGCGTGCAAACCAGCTTACGGAGCGTTCTTGCCGCTCCAGTTCTGATTTAATTTCAAAGCCAATGTGTATCATATGCTTTTTGTGTTAATTAAGTGAGAGTAAATTGGTATACGTTATTTTGGTAAAGAGAAAACGTGGGAAGATCTTGATTTTTAAGTATCTTACCCCAACATCAGGCCTTCGCATTGCCTTTCCAAGAGATAAGACAATCAAGATCCTGCCCACGTTGAGAGATATTATAGACCTCTCGCCCCGTTTGACGGGGGAAAGGGTATAATACACCAACATGGTCGTTTCTTGAATTGTCGGATCTTCCTTGGAATATCAAAGTTGCGAAGTTTGATGTTGGAAGAGGTGCCGTAATCCCAAAACGTCCTTTTTAGCGTGTGTCGCATCCTTATGGCATGCAGACGACACGCTCCAAAATAAGTGACATCGCGCAACCATACAGGCTGCGTTCTGTCATTGCAAAGTTAACGTTTTATTCGTAAAATTGGTAATTTTTTTTTGTAAATCTTGATTTATTATAAAAAATCTGTGCTTGTATCGGTCTGTCAAGGTTGTCAAACATATAAATTGTGCTGCTCTGTATGGTTATGACAAAAAATATTTTTTCTTTTTATGTTGTAGGTGTTTGGCTTTTTTGTACATTTGTATGTGATAAAGACATCTGATTTAGATAAAGATTCCGCATCAGGTCCATGGTTACGGTTCGCAAGTGCCATGGTTACGGTTCGCAAGTGCCATGGTTACGGCTCGTAAGTGCCATGGTTACGGCTCGTAAATGCCATGGTTACGGTGGCTAATAGCCATTATAATAAAAAAGGGCTGTCTGGAATGGTTTGTTTCCAGACAGCCTTTTGTCTTTTATCGCATTAAGGCAATGTTTGCTTATTGCTTGTGGTTAGAATTAGTCTTGCTTGTGGCAAGAATTAGTCTTTCTTGTCGTAGGCGTGGACAGGATAGTCGATGGTGTAATGAAGACCGCGACATTCCTTGCGCTCGATAGCCTGACGGGTGATGAGATAACCGACGTTTATCATGTTGCGAAGCTCGCAGATGTCGCGGCTTGCCTTAACATGCTTGAACAGGTCTTCGGTCTCTTCGTAGAGAAGGTCGAGACGGTCCCATGCGCGCTTCAGACGGAGGTCGCTGCGCACGATGCCCACATAATTGCTCATGCACTCGCCAACCTCTTTAACGCTCTGTGTTATGAGCACGCGCTCCTCGTTGGTCAATGTTCCCTCGTCGTTCCATTCGGGCACAGCGGTGTTGAAATCGTAATTGTCGACCACTTTCAAGCTGTGCTTTGCTGCCGCATCGGCGTAGACAACGGCCTCGATGAGCGAGTTGCTGGCCAGACGGTTGCCGCCATGCAAGCCTGTGCATGAGCATTCGCCGATGGCGTAGAGACGATGGATAGACGACTCGCCGTTAAGGTCAACCTTGATGCCACCGCACATGTAGTGGGCTGCAGGGCGAACGGGGATATACTCTTTTGTTATGTCGATGCCTAACGACAGACACTTGTGGTATATGTTGGGGAAATGGTGCTTAGTCTCTTCTGGGTCTTTGTGTGTGACATCCAAGCACACATGGTCGATGCCATGAATCTTCATCTCCTTGTCAATGGCGCGGGCCACGATGTCGCGTGGTGCGAGCGACAGACGCTTGTCATATTTCTCCATGAACGACTCACCGTTGGGAAGGCGCAGGATGCCGCCATAACCGCGCATGGCCTCGGTGATGAGGTAGGCGGGGTGGGTCTCGCCGGGATGATAGAGGGAGGTGGGGTGAAACTGCACAAACTCCATGTCTTTAACCTCGCCCTTGGCACGATAAACCATGGCTTCACCATCGCCCGTTGCTATCACGGGGTTTGTGGTTGTCTGGTAAACGGCTCCGCAGCCACCGGTGCACATGAGTGTTACTTTGCTCAGATAGGTATCTACCTTCTCTGTTTCGGGGTTGAGCACATAGGCTCCATAACACTCAATGTCGGGGGTGCGACGTGTCACCTCAATGCCAAGGTGGTGTTGTGTGATAATCTCCACTGCGAAATGGTTCTCCTTAACCTCGATGTCGGGGTGGTTGCGCACGGCTTCCATCAGCCCTCGCTGTATCTCTGCACCTGTGTCATCGGCGTGGTGAAGGATGCGGAACTCAGAGTGTCCACCCTCACGGTGGAGGTCAAACTTGCCGTCGTCCTTGCGGTCAAAGTTTACGCCCCAGTTGACAAGCTCTTTTATCTGCTCAGGAGCGTTACGCACAACCATCTCAACAGCGGCAGGGTCGCTGATGTAGTCGCCGGCAATCATCGTGTCCTCGATGTGCTTCTCGAAATTGTCTACCTCAAGGTTGGTGACGCTTGCTACGCCGCCTTGCGCAAACTTGGTGTTGGCCTCGTCGAGAGTTGTCTTGCAGACGAGACAAATTTTACCCTTATGCGCCCTTGCTATCTTCAGGGCGTAGCTCATGCCGGCTACTCCGGCACCGATAATTAGAAAATCGTATTTATAGACCATAATAGTGGAGAATTTCTGCAAAAGTATAAAATTTCTCGCTTTCTGCCATCTGTTTGCTTGTTTTTATTGTTTGCGAAGCAGCAAATTTAAATAACGTTAATAGACGTTAAGCTCTGAGGCGCGTAACGTCTCTTTAATTATTCTTTAACGGCTATTTGAAATTTGCTAAATAAATTTGAGAACAGCATTGTAGCACCCTGTTGCTGCAACGATTAACAGAAGCGTGAAGATTGTGCCTCCGGTGGCTAAGACGATGTTCGCATAACACGATTTGATTGGCATCTCATGAGCTTTGTTGCTATGGAGAAACGTTTCGTGTGCTATGACATGTAGGTAGGCTCTGTAGAGCAGCACTGCGTAAAATGTTCCAACGATGCCGCCTATCAGGATGTCGCCAGGGTAGTGGACACCGAGATAAATTCGGCTGTAGGTGTGAATAACTGCCCAGATATATATGAAAGCCGTGAGGCGACGACTGCGGAAGAGCAGAGTCACCAATGCTGCTAACGCAAACGAGTTGGCCGAATGGCATGACGGCATGCCGTAATGGCCGCTGTGATAGCCGTTCACGGTATGGATGAGCGCTGCGATGGGGCTGTCTGGATGACAGGGACGCGGACGACAGAAGATTGGACGCAGATAAGCCGCACAGGTCGTGTCTGCAAGCGTGATGGTTATGGCAAACATAAGCACAATAATGGCTGTCTGACGTTTAAGCCCATACTTGTGCAAGATGACAAAAAATATTGCCATGTAAACAGGAACCCACACCCATTTCTCTGAGGTGAGATACATAAAACCGTCAAAAAAGGAATTGTGAAAGCCGTTTAGCCACACCATCAGGTTGGCATCTGCGCGGCTGAGAATGTTCGTCATCAATATTATTCAAATCTTATATGCTGCAAAGTTATGCATTATCTGCATAATAATAGACTTTTTTGCCACAAAAGTGTTCTGTATTAACATAGAATAAACAAAAAAGTCCTCTTTTGCCAAAAGAAATCTTTTATAGGCATAAAAAAAAGATTGCAATGGAGAATAAATCTCATCATTGCAATCCTTTATGTTTTTATGCTTTTTTTCTAATCATCATTATTTGATGCTCATGATCTGCAGACCGTTGGGATCATCGGGCTTGATCTCCAACAGTTTTGTTGCCCACTCTTTAGCTTCCTCTTTCTTGTCGTTCTGGATATAGTGAACGGCGAGATATGTGTAAGCTGTTGCGAGCTTGCTGGTCTCAGATGCTGTCTTTTCTGCCTTGGCCGACACGATGTCGATATATTTCTTGTAGAAGGGGAGAGCGCGGCCAACCTTAACATCGGGGTTGATCTGATAGTTCATGAGCGCACGCTTCCATACAGCGTAAGCAGCGGCATAGTCAAACTTTGTCTCGATCTGGGCATATACCTTGTCGGCGTTCTCAAAGGCTTTAACCTTAGCATCGTTAGCTGCTCCTTCAACAGAAGCCTCGTCGATGTAGATGTCTGCCAGCGCATCATACTCTTTGTATGTAACTCCTTCACCCTTTGCTGCGATGTATGCTTCCATAGCGGCTACAGCATCGGTGAAGCGCTTGGCCTTGGTATATGTGTCAGCGATATATTTCTTAACATCCTTGTTCTCAGGATCAACCTCAGGAAGCTTGTTGTAAGCAGCAACGGCATCGTCGAAACGGCCAACGTTTGTGAGAGCGTCACCATAAAAGATGTAATCGTTGGCTGTGAACTTAACGGTGTCGGGTGTGCTGAACAGCTTCTCGCCATAAGCTACGGCTGTAGCATAATCCTTCTTCTTGTCGGCAGCGTAGAGACCGATACGGTTGAACGAGTTATACTTGGGATACTTGCCAATGCCTTTTGCCGCGAGGTCAATGGCCTTGTCATACTGCTCAAGAACGTATGCTGTTGTAGCATAGTCGAAGAGAATGTAATCGTCCATCGCTGTAACGTCCTTAACCTTGTCGAAATACTCGAGAGCTGTCTTCAGACGGTCGTTCTGTGAGAACATGTAACCTGCAGCTGCGTCAACAGGATATGAAGGATCAACCTCGCCCAGCTTCTTCAGCATTGCCACTGCTCCATCGGGATCAACCTTCTGGTAGATGCGGGCATACTTAACATACGAAGCAGGGTTCTTCGGATCGTTCATTGTTGCTGTCTCATACCACATGGCAGCATCACCAGCGTTCTCTTCTATTACTGAGATGTCACCGTGGAGAATGTAACCCGATGCGCTGTTCTTGTTAGCCTTGATAGCCATCTCAGCGTACACTTTAGCCTGTTCCAGGTTCTTGGCGTTCATGAAGGCACGACCCAGACCTGCCAATGCTTCAGCATCTTTCTTGTGTGCCTTTACGAAATCCTTAACCTGCGACTTTGTTGTTGCAACATCGCCTTTGGCATCAACCACTACTTTAGTGATGGCAGCTACGTCTGTATTAACGTCCTGTGCCATTGCGGGCATCTGCATGCTCAGCAGCAGAGCGCCTACGAAGAAATATTTCAAAGTTTTCATATTCAAGATTGTTTTTATGTTTCACATTGGGTTTACACTCACTATGCTTGTTTTCTATTTCGACGTAAAATTACGATAAAAGTTACATAACGAGCATGTCTTTAGCCTTTTTGTCAGCTTTTTTTATAGTTATATTGCTTTTGTTTGATTTTGTTAAGCAACATAAGGCGGTTTCGTCTTATGTTGCGTAACAAAAATCAATATTCGTTGTTTTACCTTCTCGCTGTTTTAGCTTCTCGCTCAGTTGGCTTGTGCTGTTTTAGCAGATATAGCTACAAACGTTCTTGTTTAAAGCTATTCTTATCTTGGCTTATTGTTAACGTTTACGTCACGAATGGCTATCTCACCTCTTGTGGGCAGCAATCCCGACTTAAAGATTATAAGCTGACCTCGTGGCGATTCAATGAAATGGGCAAATCCCCAAGGAAGACCACGTTTCGGGTCATTAAGAAGAGCGTATATTGTTCTCACGAACGGATATCGTCCGTTGAGCAGCCATGCCTGGTAAGGTTTCCATGAGTTCATGGGTGTGGCTTTATCCAGCTTGCTTACCGACATCACTGTGATGCTTTTGTTCCATGTTGTGTTGGTAGAATCGCGCTTGTCGTTGAGCCAATTGCTACCGATGATGCCAATTGCGTTGGGCGTGCGTGCCACATATTCGATGACATCTTTTGAGTTTTTCGCGGCAAAAATGTTCGGATTGTCTATCGTCTTGCCGCCAAGGATAGAGTCGACACAGAAGCTGACTGCGCTTGATTTCTTGTTGTCGAAACAAACCCAAATGTCGCCGAGCTTTGAACCTTTGTTCACATCGCTCCATTTGGTCACTTTGCCTGAGAGAATGCGCTTAACATCGTTCACTGTGATGCATGAGTCAAGATTCTTGTTGTTGCATATCAAGGCCATTCCGTCGTATGCGAGGGGCACGGCCTCAGGGAGCTGATCTGTGCCTTTAAGGTAGTCATACTCCTTCTGTGTGAATTTACGAGCAGTGATTGTTAACATCACCTTGTTCTTGAGGAGCATGTTCACTCCGTCAACCTCGCTCGTGTAGATTGGGGTAACTTTGGCGTTGGGACAAGACATCTCAAACACCGATTTCAGTTCGTCTACTATAGGACTAAAACTCTCGTCAGAGGCGAAACTGATCGCCCCTGACGAGTTTGTATCTGTTCTGCCGTCCTTTCGCTTCTGCTCACCGCAGGAAACGAAAAGACAGGCAGACAGTGCTAATCCTACCAAAACGTAAGATATTCGTTTCATCAAAATCGTAAACTTTTTACTGTTTAAAGATTACTGAAGTCTGAATGACACAGGTACGTTGTACTTAACGCGCACTGCTGAACCATTCTGCTTACCAGGGATCCACTTCGGCATGCTCTTAACCACACGCTGTGCTTCCTTGTCGAGAGAGGGGTCAACTGAACGTGCAACCTGTACATCGGTGATGTGACCATCGCGCTCTACCACGAAAGAAATAACTACGCGGCCCTGAACACCGTTCTCCTGTGCTACCACCGGATAGTGGATGTTCTCGTTGAGGAACTTCATGAGAGCTGAGTTACCTCCAGGGAATGAAGGCATCTGCTCAACCACGTCGAACACTTTCTCTTCCTCAACATGCTTCGGGGGCTCCGGAGCCTTGATTTCTTCCTTAGCTTTGAGCACTGCGCCACCTACCTCATCGTTACCTTGAACGTTGAAGGCACCTACGGCCTTGGTGCTCTTCTCAACCTCTTCGAGCTGGATCTCATCCTCTGCTTTTACCTCTTCGTCTTTCTTGATGACAGGAGCGGTAAACTTCACTGAAGACTTCACTTGCTCAACAACCTTTTCAGGCTCGGTCTTGATGACTTCCTTCTTCTCTACCTTAGCTTCTTTCTTCTTCTCCTGGAGTGAAGCCAACTGAACAGCCTGAGTGTTTTCAACTGTCTTGTTGGCCTGCGCCATTTTCTGAAGTTGGAGACCGAGGAAGAGGAGTACTGCAGCAAGGAATACGATAACGATGGACCAGATATTACGCTTAGTAGTACCCTTGCGCAGTTTGTATGCGCCGTATGCCTGGTTTCTGCCTTCGAACACGAGGTCAGTCCATTCATTGGATACCAAATCTAATTTTGCCATTTGTTTGTCCTTTCTTTAATTATTAGTCATTGATTACTTAATGCCGCGCTTTGCAAGAAGCTCTGCATCCTGCGGATTAATCTTGTCAATGACGTATGTACCAATACTGCAGATAGTCATTTCGTCCAAAGCGTCAACCATGTTCTTGTAAGAAGCTTCGTCGGTACACTTGATGATGATAGTCATCGTGGGCACCTTGCCACCTTCAAGTTCACCCTTCTTGATCTTTGACAATGCAGCGTCGTAAACGCTGTCAGGATAAGCTGCCGGGTTGGCGAGCTTCTTCTGGTCAAGCTTGATCTTTGCAGCCATGATGTCGGCAACAGGTGTAGAGCCGTCCTCTGTTACGTGCTTGATGAGTACGTCACGAATGCCGTTCTTACCCCATGTTGTCTCTTTCAGACAGTTGGGATCAGCGTAGTTGGGGATACCGTCTACATGGTAGATCTTGTTGTTTCCACAAACATAGATGGTAACAGTTTGAGAAGCTTTGGCCGCATTGCGGTCCTCGTCAGAGATGTTCTTATCGTTACTTGGCATAGTCAAATTCATCGTCTGGGGCTTAGCCAGTGATGTACAGAGCATGAAGAACGTGATAAGAAGCATCATCATGTCCACCATAGGCGTGAAGTCCACGCGGGTGTTCATCTTTTTCTGTCTGCTTGCTTTTTTCTTAGCCATGTCTTAATCCTCCGAATTTGATTTAAGCGATGTTATCAGGTAGTAACGGTTCTCGTTCATATCCTGAAGCTCAGACATCATCTTCTTGATGACCTTGTACGGTGTACCGGCATCAGCCTTGATGGCAAGTTTCATGTCTGAACCGTTGTTCTCGCGTGCCATTTTAACCCAGTCCTGGAACTGGCTCATCTTTGAGCCTGTCTGTGTGCTGTCAGTGGGGATACCCTTAGCAGCCTGGAACTCATTTAACTTGTCGCCCAGATTGAGCGCAGAACTCAAATCCTGCATGTCAACTCCGATGGAAGCAGCTCCCTGTGCAGTTTCAAACTGCTTTCCGTTGAGCTGTATTCCATACTGGTCAGCCATGCCCTGAACGAGCTCGCCCATCTTGCGGGGATTGTCCATTCCCACAAAGATACGGCCTTCCTTATCGCAGAGCACTGTCAAGACATTTGTCTCCGGTACCTTGATCTCAGATACCGAGCCTGGAGTAACGACCTTCACTGCCTCGTTCTTCACGAATGTTGATGTCAACATGAAGAAGGTGAGCAGGAGGACCATCACGTCCGACATAGGAGTCATGTCAATCCAGACGTCCGCTTTCTTAACTTTTACTTTACCCATAATGATAAATGTTTTAAAGGGTTAGTAAAATTAAGCTTCGTCTGCGTGGTTTGCTTCGTATGTCTGAGCAATAGTGTAACCTACTTCATCGAGAGCGTATGTCAGCTTGTCGATCTTGTTTGAATAGTAGTTGTAAGCGACTACTGCGACCCAAGATGTCAAAATACCAGAAGCGGTATTTACAAGGGCCTCAGAAATACCTTCAGACAGCTGGAGTGAGTCACCACCACCACCAGAAGCCAGAGCGGCGAATGAACGGATCATACCTACTACAGTACCGAAAAGAGCGGTCAGAGTACCGAGGGTAACGATAGTGGCGATGATAGGCATGTTCATCTGCAGAGTAGGCATCTCGAGCTGAGTAGCCTCCTCATGAGCCTGCTGGATCTTGGCTACCTTCTGTGCACGCTTCAGGTTAGGAAGAGTCTCCATCTCCTTGTAAGCAGCGATAGAGGCGCCTACTACGTTAGCAACACAACCCTGCTGCTTGTCGCATATCTGCTGTGCCTTTGCCATATCGCCGGCGTTGATAGCCTGCTTAACGTTGATGACAAACTTTGTCAGTGAGCTCTTACCGAAAGCGGTGCGGAGAGCGAAGAAACGCTCGATAGACAGCGCGATAACGGTGAAAAGCAGAGTGATGATCACAGGAACGACAATACCGCCTTTGTACACTGTACCGAGAAGGCTTCCGTCCTTAACTGCATTTGCGGGGTCTCCACCAACGAAGTTGTCGGGGTTACCGAGCACGAACTTGAAGAAACATACTGCGAGGATGAAACATGCAATGATGATCCAAATTGCATCTCTAACTCCCTGGAATCCCGATTTCTTCTTGGGATTCGCTTTAGCTTGTGTAGTTGCCATAATTTTTTAGAATTTTAAAAAGTTATTATTGGTTAATAATATATTTTTCTGTTGTTAGTGCATGTTAGGCGCTGTTATTGCCGGCTTTGCTTTCTTACTTTGTGCAAAGTTAGCAAATAAAGCCGAATAACAATCTTTTAGCCCATGCTTTAACATAATTTTTATTTCAACGGACTAAAAGCCTGTCATTTTTTTATTTTGACAGGCTTAAAGCGCGTTTCGATTCTTATTTAAGCAGGCTCAGAGCATTCTTTATTCTGCTCATTGCCTCTTTAATGTTGTCATCGCTTGTGGCGTAGCTCATGCGGAAGCAGTCGGGATCGCCGAAGGCATCGCCGCCCACTGTTGCAACGTGTCCTACCTCAAGCAGGTACATTGCAAAGTCGGTTGAGTTGTTGATGGTTCTCTGTCCGTCAGTCTTTCCGAAGAAACTGCTGCATTTGGGGAAGAGATAGAAGGCACCTTCAGGTTTGTTGACCTCCAGTCCCGGTATCTCTTTAGCAAGACTTACGATGAGGTCACGACGGCGCTCAAACGCCTGGCGCATGGTCTCTACGCAGTCTTGTGGCAGGGTGTATGCTGCCTCTGCCGCTTTCTGGCTTACCGAGCACGGTCCGCTAGTGTATTGTCCTTGCAGCTTATTGCAGCCCTTCACAATCCACTGTGGTGCAGCGATGAAGCCTATGCGCCAGCCTGTCATGGCATAAGCTTTAGACACACCGTTCACGATGATAGAGCGCTCCTTCATGCCTTCAAACTGTGCAATGCTTTCGTGCTTTCCTATGTAGTTGATGTGCTCGTAAATTTCGTCGGCGAGCACATACAGACCTTCATGTTTCTTTATAACCTCAGCCAGAGCCTCAAGCTCATCCTTTGAGTAGACGCTGCCTGTAGGGTTGCTGGGCGAGCAGAGAATGAGCATGCGTGTCTTCGGTGTGATAGCTGCTTCAAGCTGCTCGGGTGTCATCTTGAAGTTCTGCTCAAATCCGGCGTTCACGATCACGGGTGTGCCGCCGGCAAGCTTCACCATCTGCGGGTAGCTTACCCAGTAGGGTGCAGGTATGATTACCTCCTCGCCGTCGTTAACAAGAGCCATCACGGTGTTACAAACGCTCTGTTTGGCACCGTTAGACACGAGCACCTCGTCGGTGGTGTAGTCTAAGTTGTTCTCTTTTTTCAGTTTTGCCACGATAGCCTTGCGCAGGTCAGCATAGCCAGGCACTGGCGAATAACGGGAGAAGTTATCGTCAATGGCTTTCTTTGCTGCCTCTTTGATGGGTTCAGGTGTGTTGAAGTCGGGCTCGCCCACACTCATGTTTATAACATCCACGCCTTGAGCCTTCATCTCGTTGCTTTTCTGCGACATTGCAAGCGTCTGTGATGGTGCAAGACGATTTAGACGGTCGGATAGTTGTGCCATAATTGTACTGATTAATTTTTAATTCTCTGCAAAATTAAAAAAAAAGTTCATTTCTGCGAAAAAAATGTCTATTATTTTGTCATTAAATTCTTAAATTTTACTATTCCTTTGACAATTTGTTACAGATGTTTAATGGTCTTCTGTTTCGCTTTTTGTTCTTTCCTTAATATTTGTCCGCTCTTCGTGTCTTTCAATCTGTTCTGTTTTAGACTGATAGGTCGTTATGTGAATATCGTTGTTTTAAATCTAAGGAATGGAAGAAAGACAAAAGACAATGTTTTAACGAAGGCTTGTTTGTGCCTGTTCGTAAAAAGCATTGTCTTTTTTGTCTTCTTTTATGTTTTTTTTTGTCAAAGAAATAAGTTTAGAATCGATATCTTTCTTCTTTACAATCTTGAAGGCCGTGTGTGCCTATACATAATAGGTGTGTTTTTCTTTGCCGAGCCTGTAGTATTGTTTATTTCAGGTGGAGCGTATGGCCCATGCGGTCGCGTTTTGTCTTGAGGTAACGTTCGTTATATTTGTTTGGCGTAATCTCAATGGGCACGTTCTCCACAATCTCCAGGCCGTAAGCCTCCAGGCCCACGCGCTTCACGGGGTTGTTGGTAAGCAGGCGCATCTTGTGGACGCCGAGCTTGCGCAGCATTTGTGCGCCGCAGCCATAGTCACGCTCGTCGGGTTGGAATCCGAGATGCACGTTGGCATCTACCGTGTCGTAGCCCTCTTCCTGAAGCTTGTAGGCTGCAATCTTGTTCATCAGGCCTATACCACGACCTTCTTGCTGCATGTATATGAGCACACCCTTGCCTTCCTTCTCGATCATCTGCATGGCTTTGTGGAGCTGTTCGCCACAGTCGCAACGCTTGCTTCCGAGGATGTCGCCCGTAGCGCATGACGAGTGGACGCGTACCAGCACCTCCTCGTCAGGCGTCCATTCGCCTTTCACGAGCGCCATGTGCTCCATGCCGTTGCTCTGCTGGCGAAACGGTATAAGCTTGAAATGTCCATATTCTGTAGGCATGTCCACCTCTTCGCCCACCTCGATGATCGACTCGTTCTTCAGTCGGTAAGCAATGAGGTCTTTGATCGTTATGATGCGCATGTTCCACTCCTTGGCCATCTCTTGCAGCTCAGGCATGCGTGCCATTGTGCCGTCCTCGTTCATGATCTCCATGAGCGCTCCAGCAGGGTAGAGGCCAGCCAGACGGCAGAGGTCTACAGCTGCTTCTGTGTGTCCGCAGCGACGCAGCACGCCGTTGTCTTGAGCGTAGAGCGGGTTGATGTGTCCTGGTCTTCCGAAGGTCTGTGGTGTCGACTTTGGGTCGGCCAGAGCCTGTATTGTTGCAGCTCGGTCATGAGCAGACACGCCTGTAGTGCATCCTTCGAGCTTGTCAACGGTCACGGTGAATGGTGTTCCGAGCATTGAGGTGTTGTCGCTGACCTGGTGCGGCAGGTCCAGCTCTTCGCAGCGTGAGAGCGTGATAGGTGCGCAGAGCACGCCTCTTGCATTCTTCAGCATGAAGTTCACCTTCTCGGGTGTGATCTTCTCGGCTGCAATGATGAGGTCGCCCTCGTTCTCGCGGTCTTCGTCGTCAACAACGATCACGAAGTGTCCATCCTTAAAATCTTTTATTGCATCTTCGATGCTACTGAGCTTGAAATCTCCCATATTGTTGTTTTTTTATATTTTTATTTTAGCTAAAGGTGTTGTGGCGTTACAGCTTCAATGTAAGCTTTTCCACCTTATTATATTATAGCTGTATGAATTTCTACTTTTTTCTTCTTTTTCCCAAAAATCTTCTTTTTCCCAAAAATCTTCTTTTCCCAGAAATCTTTTTTTTTCCAAAAAAACATCTTTTCCCCAAAATCTTCTTCTTCAGCTTTCGTAACGGCTTATTGCTGTTGCGTAGCGTTTATTCTTGCAATGATCTCGTCGTTGGTGTTTTTGATCACGCTGAGGTCGCGAGACAGGCGCAGGCGGAAACGCCACATGCGGAAGTAGAGGAACGGTCCGAAGGGCACGATGGCTGCCGCCGCGATGTTCATCCATTTGTGGTCGAACGGTCTGGTGTGAGCCTTCACCGAGAGCACAGGGTAACAGTTGAGAAGAGCAATGAGCTTGCGGTCTTTCGTGTTGGCAAGGTCTTCAATTATCTCCTCCAGGCTGTCGTTTATCCGTTCGATCTTGTGGTCTGGCCTGTACTTGAAGAACACCTTGACCCAGTTTGGTGCCCGTTTCAGACGGTGGTGAGCCTCATAGGTTGTGATGTCTTCCGTCATCAGTTTCAGCTGCTCCACGTCGTGTGCATATTTTGGCTCGTCAATGATAACCTCCTTGCCCAGGACGCTGCGTTTTATGCGCAGTCCGAGCAGACGCATGAAGAAGTTACGCCACACGTCAATGTTGAACACCATAGAGTCGTTGATGGCCTTATAGGTGAAGAAGGCAGCCATAGGCACGAGAACGGCAGGTGCCAGACCCTTTCCAAAGGTTATTGTCCACATTGCTCCTCGCGCCATTCGGTATCCTGTGTTGTCGAGGATATAGTAGAGAATGAACACGAGCACCGATATGAGTACAGGCAGACCCAGTCCGCCCTTTCTGATGATGGCTCCCAGAGGTGCTCCGATGAAGAAGAACACGATGCAGATGAATGCCAGCAGAAATTTGTCTATTGCGTAGATCTTGTGCAGGCGGATCAGACGGTCGCCGCTGTCGGTGAGATAACTCTTGAAGTCGAGGTCTGACGTGCGTTGCTGCACCGCCGAGCTTGCCATGTTGAGCATGCGTTGTCTGTCGCTTATGGTCATGTGTGCCATGAGCGTGTCAACGTTATATTTGTCCGACGCCGCCCGCTCAACAGCCTTCAGCGAGTCGCGTTTCGAAGCGTGAGGCAACCTTAAGCTGTAGGTCATGATGTCTTGGTAGAATGCTCGTCCTATGCTGTCATAGTCGCTTCTTATCGAGTCGAGGTCGTGCCTTATCTGTGCCAGACTCTTTGTGCGCGCGTCGTTAGACACCGATGAGGCATCAGCGGCACTGAAATCGCCGTCAAAGTCGAGCACAATCTTTTTCGACACGAACGTCTCGCGGCGGTAGGGCACAGCCGCGCTGCCTGCCAGCTCCTGCGATTTCATGTTCTCAAACCATTCGCCGCTCCACAGGCTCATGACGAGGTGCTTTTTCTCTGCCGTCGACTGTAGCATGCCCGAGTCGGCCAAAATTATTGCCTGGTCCTCGTAGCTTCCCGTCATGCGGTAAATCATGATGCCGTAAAGCTTGCCCGTGTTAAGGTCTTTTTTCTGCACATAGAGGTTGCAGTTGGGTATGCCGTCGTAGAAAATGCCTTCCGGGATCTCCAGCTCCGGGCTCTTCTGCTTCATGGCGAGCAGCAGCTGCATGAGGTTGCGGTTGGCAGCCGGTCCGATGGTGTTTTGGAAATAGAACGACAGGAGGCATATAGAGACAGAGATCACGATCAGCGAGCGCGATGCTTGCAGCAATGAAATGCCTGCTGCTTTGATGGCTGTCAGCTCACTGCTCTCTCCGAGGTTACCGAACGTTATGAGTGATGAGAGCAAGATGGCCAACGGCAATGCCTGGGGCACGAGCTGCAAGCCCATGTACCAAAAAAATTGCGCCATGACATCCATGGTCAGTCCTTTTCCAATAAGGTCATCAATGTATCGCCACAGAAACTGCATCATCAGCACAAATTGGCAGATGAAGAATGTTCCTATGAAAAGCAATCCGAATTGCTTGGCTATGAAGAGGTCTAATTTTTTTATCCGAAACATGTAGAGTTCTTTGCTTGTCTGTCCGCACAATGCGGTTTACCAGCATGCAAAATTAGTATAAAAAAATCACAATATGGTCATTTTTGTATTTTTTATATTATAAAATAAGGTGTATGAGGGTGCGAGCCCGCAATTTGTCAAAAGGTCAGTTTGAAATTGTGTGCTTCAAAACAGTGTGCCGTCATCTTGGCGCATGTTCGTGTTTACAGTCCGCTTGAGCGTCGCAGCTGTCTGAAGTTGTGTCCCCAGGTGTCGAGGAGCCACTGCTTGTCATTGGGATCGGCGAAGTCGGTGATGCGTAAGATATACTCTCCCGTGAGCTGGCTCTTCTCCATTTTTATCTCCACAAAAGTCTCCATGCCCTGTTCGTCGTTCCATGAAAACCTTATGCAGTGGTTTTTCTTCTTTTCAATGATCGTGGCTTTTCTCATTTCATGGTGGTCGTAGGGGCTTCCCCAGGTAAATGTCAGCGTGTCGCCCTCCAGTGTTACGGTGTCGGCGAGCCATCGCGCCATGCCCTCAGGTGTGCTCACCATGTTCCACACGATAGAGGTGGATGTCGAGTTGAGCTCTCTTTCGATGTTTATTTGTAGCATTTCCATTTCTGCAAGTATAGAGGTTAATGTGTCAAAATAGCCGAGAATAATGACTTGTTTGGTGTTTACATGTGCAAAAATACGCTTTTTTTTACATTTTCTGAAATTTTTTCCCGAAAAGTTTTGGAGTTTAACAATTTTGTATTACCTTTGCACCCGCAAAACAACGATGGCGGGATAGCTCAGCTGGTTAGAGCGCATGATTCATAATCATGAGGTCCCCAGTTCAATCCTGGGTCCCGCTACAATGTTAGATGACGAGTTACAGCAATGTAGCTCGTTTTTTTTATCCATAGGTCACGTTGTTGACGCATCAATAACGGGCCATGAATCTCTTTCTTTTTCTAAATTGCTTTACTGTAAATTTATTCTTTTACTGAACTTTCGCAACGCACATAACAAGCAAATTTTCAGGCTATTATCATCTCAAACCAACATTGCCGTTCTCAACGTTGTCGCCGCCTTCGGCGACGCTTGCTTGCGATATTTTCCCTGTTTTAAATGCGAAAGTTCAGAAAAATGACATTAATCAATTTATTTTGCTCAAACAAAACGTGTTATGTCGTTGGATTTTCGTAACTTTGCATCCTGATAATTGATTTTAAAAGTAAATATGGCTGGAACAAAGAAAATCAAGACCGCTCTTGTGTCGGTCTTCCATAAAGATGGTCTCGATGAGCTGCTTGCAAAGCTCAACGCAGAAGGTGTAAAATTTCTCTCTACTGGTGGCACACAGAAGTTTATCGAATCGCTCGGCTACGATTGTCAAGCCGTTGAGAGCGTGACCACTTATCCCTCAATTCTTGGTGGTCGTGTGAAGACCCTGCACCCGAAAATCTTCGGTGGCATCCTCGCCCGTCGCGGCAACGCTGGCGACATTGACCAGATGAAGGAGTTTGACATTCCTGAAATAGACCTCGTCATCGTTGACCTCTATCCTTTCGAGCAGACCGTTGCCAGCGGCGCTTCTGAGGCCGACATTATCGAGAAGATTGATATAGGTGGCATCTCGCTCATCCGAGCAGGAGCCAAAAACTTCAACGATGTGGTTATCGTTCCGAGCAAGGCCGAGTATGGCGTGCTGCTCGACATCCTCAACAAGAAGGGTGCTGTTACCGACCTTGCTGACCGCAAGATGTTTGCTGAGCGTGCCTTCGGTGTGAGCAGTCATTACGACACCGCCATCCACAACTGGTTTGCCGGTAAATAAAACAAGTTGTTGAGACACAAACAAACTCTTGGGTCAAGAGCTTGTTTGCTCACTAACTTGTCAATAACAACAATTAAAAGAAAACTATGGGATTTTTTTCATTCGTACAAGAGATAGCAATGGACCTTGGCACCGCCAACACCATCATCATCAGCGATGACAAGATTGTGGTGGACGAGCCGTCGGTTGTTGCTCTCGACCGCCGCACCGACAAGATGATTGCCGTTGGTGCAAAGGCGAAGATGATGTATGAGAAGACGCACGACAACATACGCACCATCCGTCCTCTGCGCGATGGCGTTATTGCCGATTTCACTGCTTGTGAGCAGATGATGCGCGGTCTCATCAAGATGGTTCACACAGGCAGCCGCCTGTTCTCTCCCTCGCTCCGCATGGTTATCGGCGTGCCTTCAGGCAGTACCGAGGTGGAGCTGCGTGCCGTGCGCGACAGCGCTGAACATGCCGATGGCCGCGACGTTTATCTTATCTTTGAGCCGATGGCAGCAGCCATAGGCATAGGTATCGATGTTGAGGCTCCCGAGGGTAACATGATTGTCGATATAGGTGGCGGCAGCACCGAGATTGCCGTGATCTCGCTTGGCGGTATCGTGTCAAACAACTCTATCCGCACCGCTGGCGACGACCTCACAGCCGACATTCAGGAGTATATGAGCCGTCAGCATAACGTGAAGGTCAGCGAGCGTATGGCCGAACGCATTAAGATACATGTGGGCTCAGCCCTCACCGACCTTGGCGAGCAGGCTCCCGAAGACTTCGTTGTTCATGGCCCTAACCGCATCACAGCCCTGCCTATGGAGGTGCCTGTGTGCTATCAGGAGATCGCCCACTGTCTTGACAAGACCGTTGCCAAGATTGAGAACGCTGTGCTCTCTGCCCTTGAGAACACACCGCCAGAGCTTTATGCCGACATCGTGAAGAACGGCATCTACCTCAGCGGCGGCGGCGCTCTGCTCCGCGGTCTCGACAAGCGTCTCACTGACAAAATTAACATTCCGTTCCATATCGCAGAAGATCCGTTGCACAGCGTGGCTAAGGGCGCTGGCATCGCTCTGAAGAACATCGACCGCTTCTCGTTCCTCATGCGATAATTAAAGGTAAAAAGGTAAAAAGGTAAAAAGGTAAAAAAATAATTGAAAGGAAATCTTTTTGACAATAAACGCTCTTTTCAGGGCGTTGGGCTGTCTTCTTGATGACAAGCTTTGAACTGTTTTCGGTTCCTTTGGGCTTTCTTCAGATGGCCTGGAGCTATCCTTATTATATATAAGAGGTGTAGGCTATTGTCAACAGATTTTTTACCTTTTTACCTTTTTCTTTTTAATAAACACTATGCGTAATCTTCTCGATTTTCTTGCACGTCACAACCACTGGATTCTGTTCCTGTTTCTTGAGGTTGTCAGCTTTGTGCTGTTGTTCCAATATAACAGCTATCAGGGAAGCGTGTGGTTCTCGTCGGCCAATGCGGTGACGGGAAAGGTTTATGCTGCCAAGGCATCCGTGGACCAATATTTCTCGCTCGTCGAGGTCAACCGCCAACTGACGGCGCGTAACCTGTATCTTGAGCGAGAGGTGTCGAAGATGGCAGAGGCACAAGCCACGCTGGCTCACGACACAACCTATCTTGAGCGCTTGCAAAGAAGCATGCTCGCAAGATATAAGTCGATACCGGCGCGCGTGGTGAGCAACTCCCTTGACAAGCTCGACAACTTCATAACCATCGACAAAGGCTCTGCCGACGGTGTGAAGAAAGACATGGGTGTGGCTTGCGGCTTGGGCGTGGTGGGCATTGTCTACCTCACATCTGACCATTACTCGGTGGTCATACCCGTGCTCAGCAGTAAGTCAAACATCAGCTGCGCCATCCGTGGCCGCGGCTATTTTGGCTATCTCCACTGGTATGGCAACCGTCCCGACGAGGCTTATCTTGATGATGTGCCGCGTCATGCACGTTTCCGCATTGGCGATATCATCGTGACGAGTGGCTACTCGTCGGTCTTCCCCCCAGGCATGCTCGTGGGTAAGGTTATGCGTGTGTACAACTCAGAAAACGGCATGTCTTACCGTTTGCGCGTTAAGCTCACCACCAATTTCGGCAACCTCCGCGACGTGTGTGTCATCAACGACGACGCCATGGTTGAGCGTATGAAGCTGCTTGAGGCAGCCCAAGACTCGCTTAAGCCCAAAGGCAACTGATTATAATGTTCTGACGAACAAAGAGATATTTTAAAGATAATGAGCTTAGACTGGATTAAAAATCTTGTGTTTTTTGCAGTGCTGCTGTTGGCGCAGGCGTTGGTGCTCAATTATGTGCACCTGTTCAACTGTGCCACGCCCTTGCTGTATGTCTATTTCGTGTTGCCCACACGCCGCAACCAGCCACGCTGGATAACGCTTGTGTCATGCTTCCTCATGGGCTTGTGTGTCGACTCGTTCTCCAACACGCCCGGCGTGGCAGCAGCATCAATGACCCTTGTCGGCTTGTTGCAGCCTTACCTGTTGAGTCTGTTCATACAGCAAGACAGTCCTGACGACCTGCGTCCTTCTATGAAGGTGTTAGGTCCAATGAAATATGCGTTTTACACCGTCATCATTGTCATGATCTACTGCCTCTTGTTCTTCACCCTTGAGGCTTTCAATTTCTTCAACTGGCTGCAATGGCTTGCAAGCATTGGTGGCAGCACACTGCTCACCATCGTGCTCATTCTTGTCATCGACAATTTCAGAAAGAAATAAGAAGATGTAGAAAGACACAGCTGTAAACCGCTGCAGGTCAGCTGTAAACCGCTGCAGGTCAGCAATGAACCGCTGCAGGTCAGCAATGAACAGCTGAAGGTCAGCAATGAACCGCTGAAGGTCAGCAATGAACCGCAGAAACAGAATAATTTGAAACAACAGGAAACGTTTTTTATCGTAACAACGAAAATAAATGAAGGACTATAATCTTGAGAACCGAAGGTTTGTCATCGGCGGTGTTGCTACAATCATCGTCGTGGTGTACATTCTGCGCCTGTTCACGCTTCAGCTCATGAGCGACGACTACAAGAAAAATGCCGACAGCAACGCGTTTCTCAAGAAGGTAGAGTTTCCGTCACGCGGTGCCATCACCGACCGTAACGGCAAGCTTCTCGTCTACAATCAGCCCGCTTACGACATCATGGTCGTCATGAACGAGGAGAGTGGACGGCTTGACACTACCGAGTTTTGCCAGGCGCTGGGCATAACAAAAGAGTTTTTTATAAAGCGTATGAACGACATCAAGGATCGTTCAAAGAACCCCGGCTACTCGCGCTTTACGCAGCAGCTGTTCATGAGCCAGCTCAGCAGTCAGGAGTTTTCTATGTTCCAGGAAAAAATATTCCGTTTTCCCGGCTTTTATGTTCAACGACGCAGCATCCGCCAATACCAGTATCCTTATGCCGCCCATGTGTTGGGCGATGTGGGAGAGGTGTCGATGAGCGACATCGAGGACGACGACTATTATCAGCCAGGCGACTACATTGGCAAGCTCGGCATAGAGAAATATTATGAGAAAGAGCTTCGCGGCGAGAAAGGTGTGCAGATCTTGCTGCGCGATGCTCGCGGCCGCATACAGGGCAATTACCAAAATGGCAAGTATGACCGTAAGCCGGTGGCAGGCAAGGACCTGACGCTCAGCATCGACCTCAACCTCCAGGCCCTTGGTGAGCGTCTGCTCGAAGGCAAGATAGGCAGCATCGTGGCCATAGAACCAAAGACGGGCGAGGTGCTCGCCATGGTGTCGTCGCCCACCTATGACCCGCGCATCATGGTGGGCAGGGCGCGAGGAAAGAACCACCGACTGCTGCAACAAGACCTGTGGAAGCCGCTCCTCAACCGCAGCATTATGGGTCTCTATCCGCCGGGCTCAACCTTCAAGACATCACAGGCCCTAACCTACATGACCGAGGGCGTGATAACACCATCCACCGCATTTGCCTGTCACAGAGGCTTCTATCATCGCGGTCTGCATGTGGGATGCCACTCCCACTCATCTCCAATAGCCCTTGTCGATGCCATAAGCACCTCTTGCAACGCCTACTTCTGCTGGGGCCTCTATTACATGATGGGAAACCGCCGCAAGTATCACTCGGTTCAAGATGCCATGACCACCTGGCGCGACTATATGGTGAGCATGGGCTTCGGCTACAAGCTCGGCATTGACCTGCCTGGCGAGAAGCGAGGAATGATTCCTAATGCCGAATATTATGACCGCAACTATCGCGGATCGTGGAACGGACTGACGATAATCAGTATCTCTATCGGTCAGGGCGAGGTAACGCTTACGCCGCTTCAGATAGCCAACCTCGGCGCCACCATTGCCAACCGTGGCTATTATTATGCACCCCATGTGGTGCGCAAGGTGTCGGGTGAGCCCCTTGACACAGCCTACACACGCCGACATGTGACCAAGGCATCGCGACGCGCTTACGATTATGTGGTGGCAGGCATGCGCTCGTCTGCTCTCAAAGGAACGTGTAAGCACCTGGCCCACTACGACTTTGAGGCATGCGGCAAGACAGGTACCGCTCAGAACCGCGGCCATGACCACTCCGTGTTTATGGGTTTCGCTCCGATGAATGACCCTAAGATAGCCATCTGTGTGTATGTGGAGAATGGTGGATGGGGTGCCGACTATGGTGTGCCCATCGGTGGACTGATGATGGAGCAGTATCTGCATGGCAAGCTGTCGCCTGCCAGCGAGGCCCAAGCTGCCGAGATGCAGAAGCGCCGCATCGGTTACGGTCAGCGCTTTGCCAACCAGCCCGTCAAGGGAAAGAAGGGAAGCAAGGCTGCCGCTAAAGCCGCTGCCGACTCTGCCGCTGCCGCCAAGAAAGCCGCTGCTCTGGCTGCCGCCAAGCAAAAGGCTGAGCTTAAAGCCAAGCAGCAAGCTGACCTTAAGGCAAAGCAGAAAGGCAAGAAGGGTGCAAAAGACAAGAACAATGAAGCTCAACGAGGCAAGGGCATTGTGCCAATAACCATTGAGAACCATCAGGGCCGATGCTGACGAAGGCTTGCGCCGCTGATGATAACTCGCGCCGCTGCCGACAGCTCATGATGTCGCCAACAGTTCGTGATGCTGCTGCACAACGCTTCACAATGTTGAGCAATCATAAACAAGCGATTTTTTTATTTTAAGAAAAGAACAAGAAGCAATGATACAAAGAACTGAAAGAAACCAAGGAGTGCTCCGTTCTATCGACTGGGTGACGATTGTCATCTACATGGCCTTGCTCGTCTTTGGATGGTTAAGCGTGTGCGGAGCGAGCTATTCGTTCGGCGACAACGACATCTTCAGTATGGGAACACGCTCCGGCATGCAGATCGTGTGGATAGGTACGTCGCTGTGTCTGGGCTTTGTCATAATGATGCTCGACACCAAGTTTCTCGACACCTTCTCCTATTTCATATTTGGCATCTTGCTGCTCTTGCTCTTTGCCACCATCTTCAATCCGCACGACATTAAAGGCTCCCACTCGTGGCTGGTCATCGGACCGTTGCGTCTGCAGCCCGCCGAGTTTGGAAAGTTTGCCACGGCTCTGGCTCTGGCAAAGCTCATGAGCACCTATGGCTACAACATACACAACTGGAAACATTTTGCTGCTGCCTGCGGCATAATCTTGCTGCCCATGATCTGCATTGTGGGCCAGCGCGAGACGGGTTCGGCCCTTGTCTATCTGGCGTTCTCGTTAATGCTCTATCGTGAGGGCATGCCTGGCAGTGTGCTCTTCACGGGTGTGGCCATGGTTGTCTATTTTGTTGTCGGTGTGAAATATGAACAGATTTTTATGTGTGACACGCCCACATCGGTAGGCGAGTTCTCCGTGCTGCTCCTTGTTCAGGTGTTCACGGCGGGCATGGTTTATGTCTATTGTCAAAACCGAAAGCAGACAATAATCATACTCTCTTACTCGCTCGGAATAACCCTCTTGGCGTTCCTCTTCTCGGTCTATGTCATACCCTTCAACGTGGCCATCGTGCAGCTTGTGGTGTGTGTGTTGCTCGCCCTTTATCTGCTCATACAAGCCCTTGGCACCCGCCTGAAGAGCTATTTCTTCATCATGGCGTTCACCGTAGGCTCGTTGGTGTTCTTCTATTCTGCCGACTATGTGCTCAACAACGTTATGGAGCCTCACCAGCGTGTGCGCATAAACGTGTTGCTTGGCCTTGACGAGGACCTTGCAGGAGCGGGATATAATGTTCATCAGAGTGAGATTGCTATCGGTTCAGGTGGTCTTAAAGGCAAAGGTTTTCTTAACGGCACGCAGACCAAACTGAAGTTTGTGCCTGAGCAAGACACCGACTTCATTTTCTGTACCGTTGGTGAGGAGGAGGGGTTCCTCGGTTCTGCCAGCGTGCTCCTCTTGTTTCTTGCCCTCATCCTTAGGCTCATACATCTTGCTGAGCGACAACCGTTTGCCTTCGGGCGCATTTACGGTTATTGTGTGCTTAGCGTGTTCCTCTTCCATGTGTTCATCAACGTGGGCATGGTGCTTGGTCTCACGCCTGTAATCGGCATCCCGCTGCCGTTCTTCAGTTATGGAGGCTCGTCGTTGTGGGGATTCACCATCCTGTTGTTCATCTTCCTGAGGATCGATGCAGGCCGCAATTTGGCGCAGAAATAATGAGGTGCTCATTGTCGCTTGCCGTATAGGTGACTCCTGCCTGCCATCATGGAACAAGTCGTGCCCTCCCCGGGTGATGGCAGAGAGCCAGAATCATTGGCAAAATTAGTGCACTTACCATTCTGCAATACGTAAACTTCA
>ERZ827498.867-NODE-867-length-36870-cov-9.328562_pt1 | contig 36870 bp, 30 predicted proteins | sample MGYA00519865_ERZ827498 | MGnify/ENA primary metagenome ERZ827498 (study PRJEB31778, sample SAMEA3449328) | human gut metagenome | biome: human gut; feature: human-associated habitat; material: faeces | place: United Kingdom | collected 2010/2012 ...
GATTGGCAGTCCATTATTAAGTTTTTTATTATGTTCCCTTTGTACACCGTTGCAAGTCATTCTTTAGAGCGGCTGGATTGACATAGATGGTTCCGACTGACGGGCGTCCCACGCCGGAATAGGCTGGAACGTCTAGCCAAATATATCCGTGCTGTTCCAATAGGTTCAGTGCTGGCTCCATTTCCTTGGCATCCCGAAAGAATCTTCCGCGGCATTTTTGGTATAGGTCTGAACGGCTGATGCTCGTCACGCTGAGTTTTCGCAGTTTCGTAACGACATGCAGGGCTTTTTCAACGGTTTCGTCTGCACCCAATATGGAATAGGCATACAACGCATGGTGAAAAGCATAGTTGCCAATCCTGATGGCATTTTCAACCGTTTCCGTTTGGATGTCTCCGGCTCCGTCAGCAGCAATATGCAGCAGTCCGGCAGTCCGAAGCACCAACCCAATATACTTGCTTCCCCATTCACGCATATCACGATGTTCATTGCGGAGATAGGCTTCGACGCTATGGCAAAGCTCGTCCATTTGGTTTATAGCTTCTGGGGCAAGGTGCAGTGTTATAGGCTCATTTTCAGAAAGATCCAGCAAATGAAAAATCAGATTGTCATAATCTTCCCGTATAGTTGCCGGAATCGGTGCGGATCGGAAGGACTTTGGCATGGCAGCACTGGGAATATTGATGTAGAACAGCCGTGCCAGAAAGCCGCGGCCATCCAGCAGACTGCTCTGCATAAGTTCGCTTAGAACACCGGGTTGGGCGCTAATAATCATGGACAATGCTGGATTTCGGATGTAGTCAGGCTCACGGTTGATGCGGTCTACACGGATGGTATCACCGCAGATGCCTTTTAGCCACACATCAAGATTTGGCTTCTTGGTGTATCGTCCAACGATGTTGTCAAATGCCCCGCCCTCGGCAGAGATGAGTGACATGCGCCCGTGGTTATCTCGCAGCAGCCTGATCATAGATTCGCTGGTGCAGTCATCAGTGAAAATTTGCAGCGGCTTGATCTCCGGCAGTTCTGCCAGCTTGTCTTGTGTATGCTGTAATTCCAGTTCTGTCAGCGTGTCATACTTGACTTCCAGTTGCCGGGTCAAACGGTTAATATCCCGTTGCAAGGATTCACGTTCTTGCTTGTTTCGGCGCATAGCCGTCTTGTTTCCTTCATTATATTTCTGCTCATAGTCCTCAATCGCAGCGGTCATAGCGTGGATAACTGCTGATTTCCGTGATCCCGGCGGTGCAATCAGAAATATGTATAGACTGGTTTGTTCGTAGTGCCCAATGTTTCCTTCGACCTTAACTTTCCCTTGCAGACAAGCGGCAAGTACACCCAAGGCAGCACCTGCTGCCATATCCATCGGCGTTTGTGTATGGATGGCGACAGCTTCCACATAACTCCGCAGTCTGGACGGCAGGCAGTCAATCGGAAAAGGCGGCAGTGAATCTGCACTGGGCTTTAAGGGCTTGAATGGCAGAAAGGCACCTGCTGCGTTTTTCAGTTCCGCAGCGCTATTTTCAGCATTATTAGCATTTTCAGTAAGAAACATGAATTACCTCCCTATATTAAATAAGAGGACACAAAAAGGCAGCCGCATTGCTGTGGCTGCCCTGAGCAAATGACGTAATAAGCTAACGCATTGGTGTTCTCTATTTAATATGGCATGAGCGAGGCTGAATGTTTCCAACAAATTTTATTCTTTTTTCCTGTAAATCTCCAGCTGCTTCCTGATTTTTGCAAGGTGCTTGCTGACTGTACCGGCATTGGCAAAATTGAGCTTCTGCGCAATTTCTGCAAGGGTATTGTTCTGCATACGAAGCATGATGATTTGTCTGTCTATATCTGGCAAAGTCTGTATAAACTGCTCTACCCGCGCCTCATCAAGCAGTTGATCCTCGAATGGTTGAATAGCGGCATGATACATGGTATTGGCAGGCAGTTCAGTATCATTTTCTTTTATCTGCTCCAGAGATAGCTCCCCTTTGGGACTTCGAGCGTGATACCATGAGCGTTCAAAATCCTGCTGTTTTGTGCTGCTGCCATTGTAGTCTTCAGGCGCACGATGTTCCCAGAGCATATCGAATGCTTCTTGCCAATGCTGCTCCGCTACAATTTCCGTGGTCATCTGTCCGAAAAAGTCATAGAAATTCTCATAGGGCATCCACGGCACTTCATAATCTTTCCCCATAGAGAACAGACGCTGAAAGCAAAAATTGGGCATTTTGTCCAGCCGTTCCCGGATATGTGCGACCGTTATATAGGCATACCGCCAAAGTGGAAAGTTGCCGGAGTACAGATAGAAAGAACCGGGGACAGGCATATAACCGCCGTGCGGCGCAGGCACCTTGAAGAACTGCCAACTGACCCAAGCATAGCAGTCCCAGACCAATTCAAGAAACATATCGGAATTGACCATCTGCATCCATTTTTCGTTATGGACAACCTCTCGAATTTTCCGCGGCATGGAAAGAAATGCTGGACGTTTCTCCACCAGCTTGCGGGGAAGCGCGTAGAACATAATCAACCAGCGCAGATTGCTGGAAGAAGGAATTTTGAAGAATGACCCGCCCATGGGGATAAAGTCCTGACTTTCTGTTGTCAAGGTCATCACCTGCTTTCAAGTGTAATTGTGATCATTATAGCACAAATTTTCGCATGGTGCGAAGCCATTGGAACGCAAACGGTGAGGCGGAAAACGGTATACCTCTGCGGCGGGGATGCACAGGCAAACTGCCTGCGAAAAGGCTGGATACAGCCATCTGCTGGGAAACTGCGGCATGGATAGCCCAGCATGGTCGCAGCACCCCAGCAGCATCCCCTCCGCAGAGGTATAACACACTAGACCTTGCGCACAAGGTCGGTGTGCCAAAAGGGGCTGCGGCCCCCTTTGGAATCCTCCAGTGAGAGTCCCGCGCACAGGCTAGCTCCCGCTTTGATGGCGCAAGCACCATTCTTTCGGCGAGAATTTCCCCATTTTTTCCCTACACAATATTCTGCAAAAATCGTATTTTTCTATTGACATTTTGTCTTTGATTTGCTATCCTAATAGCGACAACTCCCCCGGGCCTCTGCGCATAGCGCATGCACACTTGGGGGCGTTTTGCTTACAAAGGAGATTTCTCATGACAAATAAGGATTTTAGAACCATAGATGAACAGGTTGAGCTTCTCCGTTCACGCGGCCTTACGATCGAAGATGAGGCTGAAGCAAAAGAGTTTCTACTGCGAAATAATTATTATCGCGTCAGCGGCTATTCGCTGACGCTTCGTAAAAACGATATTTTTGCGGAGACTGCTACATTCCGGAACATTGAGGATATTTATAATTTCGATCATGAGTTTCGCCATATTATTCTGCGCCATATTGAAATCATTGAAGTGCAGATGAAATCTGTTTATGCCTATGAATTTACAAGGGTGTATGGGCCTCTGGGTTATCTGGACACCATCAGTTTTTCTAATCGAGCAAAGCACAGAGAAATCATTGATAAAGCAAACCAGCAGAAGCGACAGCGCTTGGATCATGAAGCCTACTTAAAGCATTTCGTCAACGATCTGCATCAGGAGATCCCTCTTTGGGCGTACGTTGATCTGTTGACGATTTCTGATATTTCGTTTTTATATGCTATTTCTGAACGTTCCCTTAAAGAGACGATAGCTCATTATTTTGGACTTACCATGAACCGTGGTCCGGAAATTTTGGGGCATTATATGCACAGCATGACGATCATTCGTAACCTTTGTGCCCATGGAAGCCGTATCTATAATCGGCTTTTTGAACAAAAACCTTCGCTTAATAAGAAAGAGCAGTCGTTACTGATTCGTCGGGAGGATGGCACGATGGACAATGCGCATTTCTTTGGGTTCTTTCTCATTATGAGGAGGCTGCTAACTGCTGAGAGCTTTGCAGAAATGAAAAAGGCTGTTATCGCATTGACAGAAAAGTATCCGTTTGTGCGAATGGATTATTATGGCTTTCGAGACGATTGGAAAGAAAATCTTTAATCCTGCATAGAATAGGGATGACTTCTCCCACGAGCTGCTATGCAGCGCAATACAGTGGGCGGTTTGTCTGGGCCGGAGGATCATTTCTCCGGCCTACTTTTTATGTGTTTGCAAGTAAAAAGTCCCGCTGACTGATATGCGGGATAGAAAGGGCTAGGCTGTGAGTGCTGAGGTATAATACATATGCTTGCTACTTTTACACTTTTCTGGTCCAGGTTCTTTTCCACAGCGTTGAGAAAATGATAGGTATATGCTATAATGTTGTCAGTATTTTGGAAGGAGAACTGCTTGATGACGCCTTTAAGTGAGCTGCTGCGGGTCATGCGCAAGAAAGCCCTGCTGTCACAAGAGGACTTTGCGAAAGCGCTGTCTGTGTCCGTTGGTACCATCAACCGTTGGGAGAACGGAAAGACCATGCCGAATATCGCGGCAATGAAAAAAATCAAGGCTTTTTGCGAGAGCAACAGCATCCCCTTTGATGAAATTGAAACGGCATGGATTGCCCAGAAGGAGTAACAACAATGGCAGATAGAAAGAACGATCAGGAGCGGGACGAGTTGTTCCGCCGAATCTATAAAATTGCTACCGACCTTGTTCATGCGGGGCATGTGGCGGAGTGGGATTTCAAGTCTTATGTGCTGGGCACGATGTTCTACCGCTACATTTCGGAAAATTTTGCAGCCTATATCAATAAGGGAGAGATAGCAGCGGCGCTTGCGCGGGGCGAAATCAATCCTCAATTTGACTACGCGAAGCTGCCTGATGACATAGCCGAACCTGAACGTGACAGTTTGGTGCAGGAAAAAGGCTTCTTCATCCTGCCCTCTGAATTGTTCTGCAACGTCCTTGCCCGTGCGGATAAGGATGAGAACCTGAATGAAACGCTGGAACGAGTGTTCAACCACATCGAAAGCAGCGCTGCCAGCGGCGAGGCGGAAAACGACTTTGCTGGCTTGTTTGATGATTTCGACGTGAACAGCAAGGCCATCGGTGAAACGGTCGCCAAGCGGAACAAGGTGCTGGTGGAGCTGCTGAACGGCGTGGCGCAGATGCCGCTGTTCTCCACCGATGGCATGAATCCCGATTTATTCGGCGACGCCTATGAGTACCTGATGGGCATGTACGCCGCGAATGCCGGGAAAAAGGGCGGGCAGTATTTTACACCTGCTGATGTTTCAGAGCTGCTGGCACGCCTCGGCACCATCGGCAAAACGCGAATCAACAAGGTCTATGACCCTGCCTGTGGTTCTGGCTCGCTGCTGCTGAAAGTGGCAAAGGTGCTGGGCAGGGAGAACATCGACCACGGATTCTACGGGCAGGAAATCGACCTGACCACCTACAATCTCTGCCGCATCAACATGTTCCTGCACAGCATTGATCCTGACAAGTTCAGCATCGTGCGGGAAGATACGCTGCTCAGTCCGCAGCATTGGGACGACCAGCCGTTTGAGTTGATTGTCTCCAATCCGCCGTTTTCCGTGCCGTGGGAGGGCGACAAGAACCCGCTGCTCATCAATGACCCGCGCTTTGCCCCTGCCGGTGTGCTGGCACCGGCGTCCAAGGGCGATATGGCGTTCATTATGCACAGCCTTTCGTGGCTGGCGAACAACGGCGCGGCGGCTATCGTCTGCTTCCCCGGCATTATGTACCGCGGCGGCGCAGAGCAGAAAATCCGCAAATATCTGGTGGACAACAACTTTGTGGATGCCATCATTCAGCTGCCCTCCAACCTGTTCCTGAATGTCACGATTTCCGTGGACATTATGCTGCTGAAAAAGAGCAAGCCGGACAACGCGGTTCTGTTCGTGGATGCGTCGAAGGAGTTTGTGAAGGTCACGAAGAACAACCGCCTTTCCGATGAAAATATTCAGCGCATTGTGTCAGCGGTGGCGGAACGCAAGGACGAACCGCACTTTGCCCGCCTTGTGCCGAACGCGGAAGTCGGCAGCGCGCAGAACAACTACAATCTGTCTGTTTCCACCTATGTGGAGCAGGAGGACACGCGGGAGCAGATTGACATTGTGCAGCTGAACGCGGAGATTGCCGAGATTGTGGCACGGGAACAGAAGCTGCGGGAGGAAATTGATAGGATTATTGGGGAGATTGAGGAGGACAATGAAAATGACTGAAAAAGCACGGCTCAAGAATTTAATTGATAACGCAAAAAAGCCCAACATAAGTGAATGGGTCTACGAAGTTGAATCCTTTTTAGATGATGCAAAAATCATCAACATAGAGGCTTGGGGGCTAATTGATGGTATAAAAAAGCAAGGAGACGCATTTCATCGGTGTGAGAATCTTGTTGCTTTGCTGAACCAAATTTATAAGAAGAATTACGATAAGGTATCTGTCCCAGCCATCACAAAAAGAAATCAAATTTTTATCGCCATGATGTTTTCCGAAGAAACGAACATATACTATGAAAAAGCATATAAACCTACTATTCAGTCTATGAATTACGCTGTAATGCGTATTGACCAAAAAGAATATACCGGGTCAATAATTGGAGAAATCCAGACGGAAATAACTGATTCTGTTGCGCTGATTGCTGATTTAACAGGCAATCGCGGTGGTGTATATTTTGAAGCAGGCATTGCAAGAGGCCTCCAGCTTTGCAATCACCCTATCAAACTTTTCCTCACTTGTGAACGGAAATTCTTTGAAAATGAAAGGGTACATTTTGATGTTAGTGGTGATAACATTCTTCTGTATGATTCGGTTGATGACTTAACAAGGAAGTTGCGGGCACGATTGAGTGCCGTTTTGAAAGTAGATGATATGCGATGACAAAACTTGAAAAACTAATTCAGGAGTTTTGCCCCGATGGGGTCGAATTTCGCCCATTGGAACAATGTTGTAATATTCTGGATAGAAAAAGGAAACCCGTAACCAAATCTTCAAGAGAAGCAGGAAAATATCCCTATTATGGAGCAAATGGTATTCAGGATTATGTTTCTGATTACATTTTCGATGGAACGTTTATTTTGGTTGGAGAAGATGGTAGTGTAATAACGGATAGAGGTACGCCAGTTGTTACTTGGGCATCCGGGAAAATATGGGTCAATAATCATGCCCACATTATCGAAGGCAATGGCACTGTCTTGCTTCGTTTCTTGTACCATTATATTCAAACCATAGATGTATCACCACTAATTCACGGCAATATTCCTAAACTTACAGGTGGTGACTTTAGGGCATTAACCATCCCCGTCCCTCCCCTCGAAGTCCAGCGCGAAATTGTCCGTATACTGGATACATTCACAGAGCTTACCGCAGAGCTTACCGCAAGACAAAAGCAATATGAATATTATCGTGACATGCTACTATCATTTGGCGAAAACGGGGGGGGAAGAAACCGGAAATAACATCAACTTCTTCCTTGTTGCTGAAATTGCTGACACAAACATCGGACTTGCTACTACCGTAACAAAGTATAAAGCAAATCAAGGTGTTTTGCTGATTCACAATTCAGACATTCAGGAAAATGAAATTGTTTTAAAGCAACATGAGTATATAACCGAGGCATTTGCTGAAAAGAATCATAAAAAGCGTTTGCAAGAAAATGATGTGATAACTGTTCATACTGGGGATGTTGGGACTTCCGCCGTTATCAGCAAGGAATATGCGGGTGCAATTGGATTCACAACCATTACAAGCAGAATCCGCAATCCGCAAAAAGTTCTGCCAGAATACTTTTGTCATTATCTAAATTCACACCGTTGCAAAGCCGAAATAGCATCCATGACAATAAGTGATAGAAGTAATCTCAATCAAAATTGCTTTGAAAAGTTGCGCATTCCAATTCCGCCAATAGATGAGCAACGGCGCATTGTCACCATCCTCGACCACTTTTCCACCCTCTGCACCGACCTCACCTCCGGCCTCCCCGCCGAAATCGAAGCCAGGAAGAAGCAATACGAATATTACAGGGACAATCTGCTATCGTTCACCCCGGCAGATTGACCCGGAAGGAGGTAGCCCGTGAGCTACTTTAATATCGTTTCTCAGAGCGACGAAAGTACCGTTGTCGCCGAATATACGCCGCAATCCCAGCGCTCGGAGGCTTACCAGAGCGAAGCTGACTTGGAAAACGAGTTCATCCGCCTGCTTTGCGAGCTTGGCTATGAGCGCCTTGCCATCCACAAAGAAGCCGACCTCATTGCCAATCTGCGCACGCAGCTTGAAAAGCTGAATGATTATCGCTTCACTGACGGCGAATGGCAGCGCTTCTGGAACGAGGTGCTGGCGAATAGCAATTCCGGCATTCTCGAAAAGACCCGCCTGATTCAAGAGGACTATGTGCAGGTGCTTCGCCGGGACAGCGGGGAGAGCAAAAACATTCAGCTCATCGACAAAAAGTGCATTCACCACAACAGCTTGCAGGTCATCCATCAATACGCCATCTCCGCCAAGGAGGGCGCTGCGCATGATAATCGCTATGATGTGACGGTGTTGGTCAACGGTCTGCCGTTGGTTCACATTGAGATGAAACGCCGCGGTGTGCCCATTCGGGAGGCGTTCAACCAGATTGACCGCTATCAGCGGGATAGCTTCTGGGCATCCAGCGGGCTGTATGAGTTCGTGCAGATTTTCGTCATCTCCAATGGCACGAACACGAAATATTACTCCAACACCACCCGCTTCAACCACATTAAGGACGCGAAGGCGCAGAAAGTCAAGCAGTCAAAAACCAGCAACAGCTTTGAGTTTACGTCCTTCTGGGCGGATGCAAATAACCGAGTCATCCCCGACCTTGTGGACTTTACCAAGACCTTTTTCTGCAAGCACACCATTCTGAACATCCTCACCCGTTACTGCGTGTTCACAGCAGAAAACATGCTGCTGGTCATGCGCCCCTACCAGATTGTCGCCACCGAGCGCATTTTGAACCGCATCGAAATCGCTAACAACTACAAGAAGTACGGCACCATCGCGGGCGGCGGATATATCTGGCACACCACCGGCAGCGGCAAGACGCTGACATCCTTCAAAACGGCGCAGTTGGCCTCCAAGCTGGACTACATCGACAAGGTGCTGTTCGTCGTTGACCGCAAGGATTTGGACTACCAGACGATGAAGGAGTACGACCGCTTTGAGAAGGGCGCGGCGAACAGCAATACCTCCACGGCAGTCTTGAAGCGTCAGCTTGAGGACGACAACGCAAAAATCATCATCACCACCATTCAGAAGCTCGCCACGTTCATCAAGAAGAATACCGGACATGCAGTGTTTGACAAGCGGTTCGTCATTATCTTCGACGAGTGCCATCGCAGTCAATTCGGCGACATGCACCAAGCCATCACCAAGTACTTCAAGCGGTATCATCTGTTTGGCTTTACCGGCACGCCCATCTTCGCGGTCAATGCCGGCGTGAGCAAGAATCCCACGCTTCGCACAACAGCGCAGGCGTTCGGCGACCAGCTTCACGCCTACACCATCGTTGACGCTATCCGTGACAAGAATGTGCTGCCCTTCCGCGTGGAATATCACAAGACGATGGATATGGGTGAGAACATTGACGACAAGGAAGTCTGGGACATCAATCGCGAAAAGGCTTTTCTTGCGCCGGAACGCATTCGCCTGATTACGGAATATATTCTGACGCACTTCGACCAGAAAACGTATCGCGGCGACAAGACTTACACGTTTAGCGTCCTGCAAAACATTGCCGAGGTTGCTTCCGCGAATGGACGGCAGCAAATCGAGGAAATCAAGCAAAAGCAGCGTGTAAGCGGATTCAACTCCATTTTCGCCGTGTCTAGTGTGGATGCTGCCAAGCTATATTACGCCGAGTTTCAGCGGCAAATGGCAGAAAGTCCGCAGCGTCGGCTCAAAGTAGCCGTCATTTACAGCTATGGCGCAAACGAGGAAGAAACAGACGGCATTCTTGACGAGGAGAATCCGGAGGATACCTCTGCGCTGGATCAAAGTTCCCGTGACTTTCTGGATGCTGCCATCCGCGACTATAACGAGATGTTCCACACCAATTATTCCACGGACGGCGATAAGTTCCAGAATTACTACAAGGATGTTTCCCTGCGGATGAAGAATCGGGAGCTTGACCTGCTGATTGTGGTCAACATGTTCCTGACCGGCTTTGATGCGACGACGCTGAATACCCTGTGGGTGGACAAGAATCTGAAAATGCACGGGCTGATTCAGGCTTATTCCCGCACAAACCGCATTCTCAATTCCATCAAGGTATGCGGCAATATCGTATGCTTCCGCAATCTGCAAAAGCGCACCGACGATGCTCTTTCCCTTTTCGGCGATAAGAAAGCGGGCGGCATTGCCCTGCTGCGCGGCTATAAGGATTACTATTTCGGCTATACAGACACCGAAGGAATGTACCATCCGGGCTATCGGGACATGATTGAGGAGCTGACGACCGAATTTCCCCTATCCGAGGAGCATATTACCGGCGAACAGCATCAGAAGGACTTTATCGTGCTGTTTGGCGCAGTCCTGCGGATGCGAAATCTTCTATCTTCTTTTGATGACTTTGCTGGGAATGAAATTTTGAGCAAACGTGATTTCCAAGATTATCTCGGTCGCTACCAAGACCTGCAGGATGAATGGAAAAATCGCAAGCCCACCGGCGAAAAAGAGGACATCACCGACGACATTGTTTTTGAAATTGAACTCATCAAGCAGATTGAAATCAATATTGACTACATTCTCATTCTCGTCCAAAAGTATCACGATTCCCACTGCAATGATAAAGAAATGCTCATTACGATTCAGAAAGCCGTGGATGCCAGCCCAGAACTGCGCAGCAAGAAGGCGCTGATTGAAACCTTCATCGCAGGCATCAACGATACATCGGACGTGCTGCTTGAATGGCGCACCTTGGTAGCCGAGGAAAAAGAGAAACAGCTTGCCGCCCTCATCAAGGAAGAAAACCTGAAAGATGCGGAAACCCGCCACTTTATCGCCCATGCCTTCCGTGACGGCGTTATCAAAACGACCGGCACGGACATCGACAATCTGATGCCGCCGATTTCTCGTTTCGGCGGCGGAAACCGTGCCGCGAAAAAGCAGACGATTATTGAAAAGCTGAAAGTGTTCTTCGATCGGTTCTTTGGTATCTGATGCAGAAAAGGGAGCTAACGCCTGTTTGCAGACGTCCGCTCCCCTTTTCATTGCTTTCAGAAATGCGATATTGTTCACTTTATCATCCCGAAAAACCTCATTGCCTCCTCAATCGCCTTTTCTTTCTCTTCCGGACACCGCGGCTGTCTTGCATCCTCCGCCTTCGCCTTATTGTAGCATTCCCGCTCTATAATGCCGTACTTGCGCTTGACCTGCGCGATATTCAGCGCAGAGACTTTCACTCCAAAGTGCTCCTGCACATACGCCTTAATTTCCTCATAAGTAGCGCTGCTCTCTGCTTCTACCTTCGTCACATCCAGCTCGCTCATGTCCACATGAATGTCGATATGTTTTGCCTCTTTTAGTTTAGACAATACCATCACATTCTCCACCCCGTTCGTCCAGCAGAACATATCGACGCTCTGCACCTTCTGCACCCTGTACCCCTTCTCCACAAACAGCGCCGCGTCGCGTGCCTGCGTGGCAACGTTGCAGCTCACATAGACCACGCGCTTCGGGGCGGCTTGCGCAATCGCGTCAATGACGGCGGGTTCAACGCCCTTGCGCGGCGGGTCAATCACAATCACGTCCGGGCGCAAGCCCTCTGCCACCAGCTTCGGCAGCAGTGCTTCCGCCGCGCCGCAGCGGAAATTCACGTTCCCGATGCCGTTGCGGACGGCGTTCTCCTTCGCGTTTTCAATCGCCTGCGGAACAATCTCGATGCCCAGCGCCTCGCGGCAATGGCGCGCCATCATCAGCGTAATCGTGCCCGCGCCGCAATACACGTCGCATAGGCGCTCGTCGCCCGTCAGCTCGGCAAAATCCAGCGCCGTCTGGTACAGCACTTCCGTCTGCGCCGGATTAACTTGAAAGAACGCCGCCGGGCTGATTTCAAAGCGCAATCCGCACAGTTCGTCCGTCAGCGTATCGTAGCCATAAAGGGTGCGGAAGCGCCGACCCATGATGACATTCGTGCGCTCGCGGTTTTCGTTCAAAATGACGCTGACCGCCCCCGCCGCTTTCAAGGACGCAACCAGCTCCCCCTCGTGCGGAATCTCGCCGCCGTTGATGACCAGCACCGCCATTGCTTCGCCTTTTCGGTTGACGCGGACGACGATGTGCCGCACCAACCCCGTATGCGTCTCCTCAACGTACGGTTCGACGTGAAAGCGCTTCATCCACCCCAGTACGCGGCGGCAGATTTCGTCCGCCGGCGGCATGGCGTTCGGACATTGCGCAATCGGGATAATATCGTGGCTGCGCGGCGCGAAAAAGCCCGCCACAGGTTCCTCCACCGTTCCGCCGACAGGCAGCGCCGTCTTATTGCGATAGTGCGATGGGTCTGCCATGCCCAGCACCGGGGGCACGTCGATGTCGATATGCCCGATGCGGCGGAAGCAGTCCTGCACCTGCTGGCGTTTCGCTTCCAGCGTCGTTTCGTAGGTCATATGACGCCCCGTGCAGCCGCCGCAGCGGGGGTATGCCGCGCAATCCGGCGTTTTCCGGGCGGGTGACGCCGTCAGCGGCTTTCCCTCCATACGCCCGAACGCGAATCGGGACTGCACCTTGACGATGCGCACCCTCGCCGTCTCGCCGGGCAGCATCCCCGGCACAAAAACGGCCATGCCGTCGGCGCGGCACACGCCTTCCAAGTCCGCCCCAAGGCCATCCGCCGTCAAGGTCAGCAAATCGTTCTTCTTCATCCGCTTCGTCCCCTTCCTGTGTTGGCTTCCATTATAACAGGGTCGCCTGATTTTGACAAGACGTTGGCACTTCCCTTTCCCTCTTCGCAGAGCACGCATATGGTTCTTGATTTTTATTGTTGCAGAGGATTTCGCCTCTGCGGAGGCGAGGAGGGGGCTTTGCGGTCGCCCCCTCCACCCCTTCGCAGCGCACACCCATGTTTCTTGACTTGTACCGTAACGTCTAATCCGAACCGAAGGTTCTTTAGATAAACACGCGGACACAGCATGAAGTTGTCACCAATTGAATCGCGCAGAAGGGTCAAGGGAGGGGACTTCGTCCCGTTTCATTCTCCCTTGCGGAGTCCAGAGACAGAGCCTCTGGATTTTCCCTCCGTCAAAGAAAATTTTTCTGAACCCCTTGCAATCGCACGAATTGTGATGTATAATCAATAACTGGCACATCCTTGCGCTGCACAGGATGCAGCGCCAAAAGTCCAAGAGGAGGTGAAAATGATGAATAGGTATGAACTGACCTACATCATCGATACTGCACTGGAGGAAACCGCTCGCAAGGAACTGATTGAGAAGGTTTCTGCTCTGATTGCTGCTAACGGTGGTGAAGTGGAGAAGGTTGATGAGGAACCGTGGGGCAAGGGCGCAAAGCGTCTGGCCTACCCCATCAACTACAAGACCGAAGGCTGGTACGTGCTGGTGACCTTCAAGGCGCCCGCTGACCTGCCCCGTGAGCTTGAACGCAATCTGGAGATTTACGACGACGTGCTCCGCTATCTGGTTGTGAAGCTGGAAGTCAAGCGCAGCAACGTGAAGCCCCGCGCGCCCAAGGCTGCTCCCGCTGTGGAAGCGCCCGTGGAAGCCGCTGAAACCGTCGAAGCTCCCGCTGATGCCGAGTAATCGGATTTCAGCAATGACCTGTTAAAGAGGATAAGCAGATGAACAAGCTGACGATCATTGGTAACTTGGCTCGTGATCCTGAACTTCGTACTGTGCGCGACGGCATCAGCGTCTGCGATTTCACGGTTGCAGTGAATCGCCGTGGCAGCCGTCAGAACACCGCAAACGGTCAGTCGGACGCGGATTTCTTTCGTGTAACGGCATGGCGTCAGTTGGGTGAACTGTGCGCGAAGTATCTGGCAAAGGGACGCAAGGTCTGCGTTGTCGGACCTGTGTCCGCACGTACCTATACTGCCAATGACGGCACAACCCGCGTATCCTTGGAGGTCACGGCAGACGAAGTCGAATTCCTGTCCAGCCGCATGGATGACGGCGCTCCGGCATACAACAATGCCGCGCCGTCCGCAGCCGCTGCTCCCGCGCCTACCGCGCAGAACAATGGCTTCACGGCGGTCGAAACCGACGAACTGCCTTTCTAATCGGCTGAAAAAGTGCCGAATTGCGATTTCAAGTGAATGAAAAGGAGGTCACACTCATGTCTGAAGAACGCTCTGAGCGTCGTCCGCGTCCGCGCGGAGGTCGTCGTCCCCGTCGGAAGGTCTGCTCCTTCTGCGTGGATAAGATTGAATACATTGATTACAAGGACATCAACCGCCTGCGCCGTTTCGTCAATGAGCGCGGCAAGATTCTGCCCCGCCGCATGAGCGGCAACTGCGCGAAGCATCAGCGTCAGTTGTCCGAGGCTATCAAGCGCGCCCGTGCCATCGCGCTTCTGCCCTACACGGTGGACTAATCGTGTCTTCAAACCCCTGCATGTGCAAGCATGTGGGGGTTTTCCAATTGTCCGAATAGGAGGATATTTCTCATGGAGCTGCTTTCTGCCAGCCGCGGCTTTCTCAAATGCAATTTCCACTGCCACACCACTTGCAGCGACGGTCGCCTGTCCCCCAAGGACGTCATGGCTGCCTATCGCGCGCTGGATTATGACGTTCTCGCCATTACCGACCACCGCGAGGTGACGCGTCCCGCCGCCGATGAAATTCCCGCCGGGCTGACGCTCATTCCCGGCACCGAGTTGGATTTCCTCCTGCCGACACAGGCGGTGCATCTGCTGGGTCTGGGCGTTTCGCCGGATATTGCTGATTGCTGGAATCCAAACGGCACACCGCAGCAGGCGATTGACAGCATCCGCGCGTGTGGCGGACGCGCTGTGCTGGCGCATCCCGCCTGGTCGCTGAACACGACGGAATTGATGTGCTCCTTCCGCGGGCTGAGCGGCGTGGAAATCTTCAACAGCGTCTCCTCCGTGCCCACAAACGCCTTGCGCGGAGATTCCGCCGCCATGCTTGATCCTGTTTTCGCCAATGGACAACTGCTCAACTGCTTTGCCAACGACGATTCGCACCGCTACGAGGGCGAATGCGGCATGAGCGCCACAATGCTCAACACCAATGACCGCAGTGTCGCAGGCATTCTGCGCGCCATTGACGAGGGACGGTTCTACGCCACGCAAGGACCGGAGATTCGCGAACTTTCGTTGACGGATGGCGTGGTGCATATTGCGTGCTCGCCGGCAAAGTACATTATTTTTTACAGCAACGAGGTGTGGATTCCGAATCGCACACGGGCAGTGGAAGGGCAGACCAGTGCGGATTATGTGGTTTCACCGCGCGAATCATTTGTACGGGTGCAGGTTGTGGCGGAGGATGGGAAATCCGCATGGACATCGCCAATTAAATTGGGGTAAGGTTGGGCGCATCCGCAGATGCTCCCCCAACTTGCTCTACCAACTACTCGCACATTGTCGTGCCAAATGGGCGCAACTGACCAGCATCGGGAGAAGATTTTCTCTTGGTGCTGGTCTTTTTGATTGCAGAGGAAATCACCTGCAAATCTTCCCCCGTTCTATTCTCCGCATCCACCGCATACACTGTATCATCACCCGAAGGGGAAAGGAGAAAAATCGTATGTTGATTGATACCATTGCCCTCGTGCTGACCATCATCGGCGCGATTAACTGGCTGCTGGTCGGCGTGTTCCAGTTCGACATCGTGGCGTGGCTGTTCGGCGGGCAGGGCGCGATTCTCAGCCGCATCCTATACACCATCATCGGCGCGGCCGGCGTCTGGTGCATCACGCTGCTGTTCAAGAACAATAGAAGTACTTGACCCCGGCGGCAAAAGGCCCTACAATAGGAGGTGATGAATTTTCTCCCGAAAGGATGAAGTGCCATGAGCAATGACCTGTTTGCGGGCATCGGCGTTGTGCCGGGGACGTTCCTGCTGCCGCGCCCAAATGCGAATTGGACGGCGTGGGCGTGCGTCGCGTGCGACCAGTACACGTCCGAGCCGGAGTATTGGCAGCGGGTAAACACGCTGGTTGGGCATCAGCCGTCCACCTTGCGCCTGATTCTCCCTGAATGCGACCTGCCCGCGCCACCGGAGCGCATCGACGCGATTCACGCAGCCATGCGCGACGCGCTGAACGTCCTGCACCCCGGTGTGACGGACGGCTTCGTGCTGCTGGAGCGCACCACGTCCACCGGCAAGCGGCTTGGGCTTGTCTGCTGCGTCGATTTGGAGCAGTACCGCTACGACGGCGCAAAGACCCTCATTCGCCCGACCGAGGAAACCGTTGCGTCGCGCCTTCCCGCGCGTCTTGCCGTCCGAAACGGCGCACCGCTGGAGTCCAGCCACGTCATGCTCCTGCTGGATGACCCGCAGCGCACCGTCATCGAGCCGCTCTACGCCCGCCGCGACCAGCTTTCCCCGCTTTACGACTTCGACCTCATGCAGCAGAGCGGCCATGCACGCGGCTGGGCGGTCACGTCCGACGCGGACAAATCCGCCATCACCGCCGCCTTGAATCGCTTAAAAGATGCCCTCGGCGCTGACCCGCTTCTCTTCGCCGTCGGCGACGGCAACCACTCCCTCGCTACCGCGAAAAAATACTACGAGCAGCTCAAAGCGACCCTTCCCGCCGAGGAAGCCGCTGTTCACCCTGCTCGTTACGCGATGGTTGAGCTGGTCAACATCCACGACGATGCGCTGATTTTTGAGCCTGTTCACCGGGTGCTGACGAACGTCCATCCGGCGGATGTTTTGGCGGACTGGTCAGCCTACTGCGCCGCGCACGGGATGGCGCTGTCTTTCGTTCCGCCGGATGTGGATGCGCAGGAACTTCGCGTCGTTTCCGCGTCGGGCGAACAGACGGCGTTCATTGCCCACCCGGACGGCGCACTCCCCGTCGCGACGCTCCAGCGCTATCTGGACGACTTTCTGCGCCGCCACCCCGAAGCCGCAATTGACTACATTCACGGCGACGAGGTACTTCGCCGCCTGAGCCGCGCGGACGGCGCGATGGGCTTCCTGCTGCCTGCGCTGAACAAGGCGGATTTCTTCCCGGCGATTGAGCAGCTTGGCATCCTCCCGCGCAAGACCTTCTCGATGGGCCACGCGCACGACAAGCGCTTCTACATCGAGTGTCGAAAGATTCTTTGATTTGCAAAAAAGTTATCCACAATCCCTGCACACCATGAGGACAACCAAAAGCCCCTCGACGGATTTTGCTTCGTCAAGGGGTTTCGTTTATGTTTTGGGGAACGTTGCACGCCCAGCTTTCTTCTTTGGGAACGTTGGCTGAGCGCAGCGAAATTGGATGAGATGGGTGCTGCAACGGGGAAACCCAGTAACATGGTTATGCACCGCGAAGCGCGAAAATCCCCTGCTTCCGCGTGTTTATCCCTGTTGACCTTAGGCTTACCCTTCCCCCAATTTTTCCTTCAATTCTGCGAGGTGCCCTGCTTCCTCCCGCACAATCTCCAAAAACGCTGCCTGCGCCTCCCCCTCACACTTCTCTGCGAATTTCGTATATGTCTCCACCGCATTCGCTTCGCTCTCCATCGCGTACCGATACAATCCCGTCAGCGTCGTCAGCGCATCCTCCCGCGCCATTTCCGTTACGCCGCCGCGGAATAGCACATCCGCCGCCATCGCCTGCAAAAGCACCTGCTGTTCCGCCGAATTGACGGTCTTGTCCCACATTTCGGTAAAGCGCTTCAAGTGCCGCCGTTCGTCGCCCAGAATGTCCTCAATGCCCTTGCGAACTTCCTCGTCCTTCGCCAGCAGCAGCGCACGCTCGTAAGTCCGGATAGCGCGACGCTCCATTTCCATCGCGACGGTCAGCGCCTGTCCCTGATGCTCAATAATCACTTTTGCACACCCCTTCCACAGGAAATTCCCATGTATTCCACAGCTGTTCACCGCTTTTCCACAGACTTATCCACAGTTTCCACATTTCTGGGAAGGCTAACAGCCTGTTAATCCACAATATCCACAGTGTTATCCACATGCCCCGTTGATAGTTTTTTTCTGCGGAAAAGTCCGCAAAGCCAGTAAAATCAACGGTTTGCTCGTTTATACTATTTTCGGATGAAAATGCGCCAAGATGCGCCGCGAATTTTTCATTCTGGCTAACGTGAATGAAACGCAGCGTAGCAGCGCTACGCTAAGTGGAATGAGCGGACGCCAGAAGGGAAAAGGCGCAAGCAGATGGCGCAGGTGAATCTGGAAATAGTATTATACTATTTTCGGATGAAAATGCGCCAAGGTGCGCAGGTAAATCCGAGAATCGTATTACCAAAATCAAATTGGGATTCCCCTGCCTGTGGGCAAAGGAATCCCGTCTGTGCTTATTTGGCTTGGAAAACGGTATTGAGCTTTGCGACCAGCTCATCAACGTCGTTGCCATGCACCATCGCGGCTTCTTCGAGCGTTTCCGCCGTCGAATGCGGGCAGAACAGGCAGTGCATCCCCATATCGGTGAAAATCTTCACCACCGCGTCCATCGCCGCGTCTGAGCAGGAGCGCAGCACTTCGCCTACGGTCATATCCTTGTTAATCATGCGTGGAACTTCCTTTCCCGGCGCACGATTGGGCGCGCCGCTCTTCTATGATACCCCGGAAAGGCGCATCTGTCAACCCTTTCGACAGGAAAATCACTCCATATCCACCGGCAGGTCAGAATCGTTAAACGGATTCTCGCCGTCGTATGCTTCCAGCTGCACCTTCTTGTTCCGGGCGACTGGCGCGCTGGTGACGGACTGCATGTGAACGGTCATGTTCTCCTGCTCATCAAATTCAAGCAGAATCATGTCGCCGGGTGTCGTCATGGCGATAATCTCCGTCTGCGGCGAACGGCTTCTCCGCGCGTATTCGCGGATGACCTCCGCCCGCTCCCAGAAATGCATAGGAATCATCAGCCGCGGCTTGACGACCATTGCGAAATAGTTCGGCCCCGCGTCGAACATCATGCCCAGCCGCGGATCTACCGGGAAGAACGCCACATCGACCTTTTCCCCGCGCATCGTCTCCATCACCTGCTGAAAATCGCGCTCCGCCTCTTCAATCTCGCGCGGCGTTGATTCCTCCCGCCAGTGCCAGTTGTTGAGGTCGCCCGCGTGGAAGATGCGGATGCCGTCCATCTCCACAAGGTACGACAGCCCTTCATCCGTGGAGTCGAACGCCTTCACCTTCACATGCCGCGACAGCGTGATTTCGCCCCCCACGCCCATCCGCCGCCCATGCAGCGATGCATCCATCGTTTCCGGCAAAATGTACGTCACCGGCGCATACTGCTCCCATGTATACACAACCGGGTCGAAGTGGTCCTCATGCCCGTGGCTGATGAACACGAACACCTCGCTGAAGTGGCTGAGCGTTTCTGGCGTAATCCGCTGCGCTGCGGGCAGCTTTTTCCCCTGCCGCCCCATCCAGTAGTCAAACACCAGCAGCGTTTCGCCGCTCGCCACCGAGAACCCGCTGTGGTAGTAGTATTTCACCGTCATCTGTTCCGTCAAGAATGAGCACCCCCGTCAACGCCCTTCGGCTTTTCACCGCGGACAAAATGAATTTTACTTGCCGCCGCTGGAGCGCTCCCACGCGCCTGCGGATTGATTTCGCTCATCCTCTTTATTATGCCACGATAAACCCTTTTTGTCAAATTTTTTGGCGTTTTGAGTGCTGAAAACCCATTATTTCTTTGATTTCGGCAAAAATTCAGCGTAATTTCCCCACTTTGCAACCACTTTTCGCACGAAAAAGCCTCCTGCTTTCCCTAACCTCATATCTTCCAATATATCGCCTTGCGCCCCTCAAAACTGACCTGATACTTTCCCCCAAGCGCCCGCACCATCTCCTTCGCCCGTTCCACATCCGCATAATCCCGTGCCGTATCATGGCTATCGCTGCCAAACGTGAAATTCTCCCCGCCCAGCTCAATATACCTGCGAATCAGCGACGAATGCGCGAACGTATCCCCCGTCGTCGCGTACCCTGATGTATTCACCTCAATACACTTTCCCAGCGCAATCACATGCCGGAAAATCGCATCAAACGCATCCGGCGCATCCTCGTACACCAGCGCGCGCTCCTTCCCCGTATAGATGGAGAACTTCGCCACATACCCGATATGCGCTACGCTGTCAAAATCCTCCCAGTCCAGTATCGATTCCGCCTTCGCCTCAGCGTATTCCCGATACGCCTGCGCACGCGTTTTGCCTGTGAAATACTTTTCCGAATCGTAGCAGTCCACGCCGTTCACCAAGTGCAGCGTCAGCAGGCGGAAATCCAGCGGCAGCGTGTCCAGCAGCGCCTTCGTCTCCGCCCGACACAGCGGATTGTCCCCAATCTCGATGCCGCTGCGGATGACCAGCGCCGGATACGCCGCCCGACAGCGCGCAATCTCCGCGAACCAATCCGCCCACACCGGCGGCACGTCCATCTCTTCTTCAGGATGTCCGGGTTCGATATGCTCCGTCAGGGCGATTTCCTGCACGCCGCGCGCCAGCATCGTTTCGCAAAGCTCAGGCATTGTCTGCCGCCCGTCCATCGAGTGATTCGTGTGCAAATGGTAGTCCATTCGACGATGTTCCACGTGAAACATTCCTTTCTCGCCTTATTTCGCGTCTATCTCCGGCACGGCAATCGCCTTCCCCACGCGCAGCGCATATAGGTATCGCTCCTTGACCGGCTTCCCCGTGATTTCTGTCAGTGCCCGCGCATACCATGCCAGCTGCTCCGCATACCGGTTCACCAGCGTCTGCTCGTCGTCCACGCGATCGGTCTTGTAGTCCACCAGCACCCACGCGCCGTTTTCCTCGAACGCGCAGTCAATCACGCCTTGCAGCAGCAGCGCCTGCTGACCCGTCAAGCGCAGGTTGAATGCCCACTCGCGCCGGACATTCCCGCTTTGCAGCATCCGCCGCCCGATTTCGCTCGTGAAGTATCCGCTGATAGCGCCCACGCTGATGATGTGCAGCTCCTCCTCCGTAAACAGCCCGCGCTTCTGCATCATTTCCAGTGCCTCGCGGATGACCAGCGGGATATCTTCCGCCGTCCGCAGCGCATCCAGCGGCATCAGCGACAGCGCCCGGTGCGTCAGCGTGCCGCGCTCCGCCGCCGTCATCCGCTTTTCCTCCATGAATGCCGGACGGCGCGGCAGTTCCGACAGCAGCAGCGGCGTGCCGTTCTCATCCACCGCGTGCTTCGTCTCAGCGTCCTCCTCCACATCCGAAAGCGGCAGTGCGTCTGCCTGTTTTTTCACCAGTGCGGATACCGACGTTTTCAGCGGCAGAATGTCCGTCTGAACCGTTTTTTCCGGGAAAACGCCCTCTGGCGGTGCCGTTTGCAAAAGCGAAAGCACCTTTGATTCATCCGCCTCCGTCTCCCATACTTTATCCACAGTTTTCTGAGGCAGTTCGTCCCAATCTCGGCAATCCCATGGGGTTGAGGCCTGTGGATAATTTGTGGATTTCGTGTGTGCATCGGTGGATATCGCCTGCATCACCCATGTAATCATGCTCCCAGCCTCTCGCACACGACTGTCGCTCGGCGGCAAAGCCAAATCCCACTTCGTGCGCTCAAGATCCGCCACCGTTGCCACCAGTTCCAGATGCAGCTTTGCCCGCGTCATCGCCACATACAGCAGGCGTGCCCGTTCCGCCAGCTCGTCCAGCCGCCGCTGTTCGTCGAAAGCCTCCTGCATCAGCGTTCTTCGGCAGATGTTCAGTTTCCGGTTAATGTACGGCATCGCCACGCCCAGCTTCGGGTGCAGCATCAGCTCACTGGTCTGCATCAACAGAAGCCTGCGCTCCATGTTCATCAGGAACACCACGGGGAACTCCAGCCCCTTTGATTTGTGCATCGTCATCACGCGCACCAAATCTTCGTTTTCGGTCAGCATTTTGGCGGATATGCTGTCCCCGCCCCGCTCCTGCTCGTCCATCCGCGTGATGAACGCCGCCAGCGTGACGCCGCCTTCCGCCTCGAACGCCTGCGCCCGCTCGTACAGCATCCGCAGATTCCCCTGGCGAACTTCCCCTTTTGGGAGCGCCCCGACCGCCGCGTAGTACCCCGAATCGGTCATCAGGTGCCAAATGAAGTCCGATAACCGCATGACTTCCGCCTGGAACCGCCATGTTTCTAGTTTTTCGCTGATTTTTCGGCACTTTTGGGCGAATTCATCCTCCCCGCCGCACGCTTTGGCGAACGCCTGATAGAATGGCACGTTCTGCCCCGTCTGCATCAGGCGAATTTGCGCCAATTCCTCGTCCGTCAGCGAGAACGGCACCATTTTCAGCACCGTCAGCAGCGGAAAATCCTGCTGCGCATTGTCCAGCAGGCTCAGCAGCGCTTTCATATCCATGATTTCCGGCAGGTTGAAATAGCTTTCCGCACCGTCGTAAAAGGTCGGAATCCCCTCTTCCGTCAGCGCATCGACAACTGTCTGCGCCAAATTCGTCGTCTGCGCAAGCAGAATCACCATGTCGCGGTACGAAATCGTCTTTCCATCCGGCATCGTCGTTCCCAAAAGCTCCTTGATGCGCCGCGCCACCACGCGCGTCTCTGTCTGCAGCACTTCCTCGTGGCCAGCCGCCTCGCTCGCACTCCCCTCCAACGCATCCCTGATGTCCGACCCTCGCAGCAGGTGCACCATCACGGGCGGATCGTCCTCCCGCGCACCCAGCCCGCAAATCAGCTCATCCTCCGGCGCATAGGTCAGCTCCGTCACCGCGGGGCGCATCGTCTGCCGAAACACGCGGTTCGTCGCATCCAGCACCGGGAAGCTGCTTCGGAAGTTCTGCTGGAGCACGATTTTCCGCTCCCTCGCCCCCTCGTCTTCCGAAAACGTCTGCATCCGCCCTAAAAAGAGTGTCGGGTCGGCCTTGCGGAAGCGGTAAATCGACTGCTTCACGTCCCCGACCATGAACAGGCAGTTCTGTTCCCCGTGGATGGCCTGCAGAATCGCGTCCTGCACCTGACTCACGTCTTGGCACTCATCCACGAAAATGTGGTCAAACTCCCCCTGCATCTGTGCCTGCACTTCCGGCTGCTCCAAAATGTCGAGCGTGTACTGCTCCATGTCCCCAAAGTCCATGCAGTTCCGGGCGTTTTTCTCTTCTCGGAAATGCTGATGCGTCCGTTTGACCAGTGCCGCCAGTCCACGCAGCTGCGCCTGAATCGCCGGAAGTTCCCGTTCCAGCTGCGCAAAATCGGGATTCAGCAGCTCGTCCGCCCTTTCTGCGCGCTTTTTGATTGCCGTCCGCCCATCGCTGAAGCGCTTCCCCCATTCCTTTTCTTCCGCCGACAGGCCACGTTTCGGGGACAATCGTGGCAAGGAAAAGTTCGCAACGGCCGTCCGAAGCGCCTCCCCCTCCAAACCTTGCAGTGCCGAAACAAGCTGCGCGTCCGCATTCAGCGCTTCCATGCGATCCATCACCGCGTTCGGCATGTCAAATAGGCTGCGAATCGCTATTAGCGCATCATCCATCGCTCCCACCTGCAATTTCGCCGCATTTTCGAGCGTTTCCACCCACGGCTGCTGCATAAGCGGCTGCGAAAGCTGATCCACATGCTCATCCAGCCACGCAAACGGCTTCGGCAGGGCCATCAAAAAGTCGTACAACTGCGCCGTCAGCGACAAAAGTTTGTCCTGCTTCCACGCATCCGCCAGCAGAAGGAAGTTTTCATCCGTTCGCTCGTCTAACAGCTCGTCCATTGCCGTCGTGAACGCGGCTTCAAAGAGCAGTTTCTGCTGCTGTTCGTCGCACACGCGGACAAGCGGGTCTACGCCCACCTGCTCGAAGTGGCTGCGAATGACGCGCTGGCAGAATGCATGAATCGTCGAAATCTGCGTCGTTTCCAATTCATCAAGTGCCTTCACCATTGCTGGGTCACGGCTGATAGCCTCTCGGCTGATTCGCTTTGCCAAGCGCTGGCGCATTTCCGCTGCCGCTGCCTTCGTGAACGTGACGATGAGCATCCGATTCATCGACGCGCCTTCGCGGACAAGCGAGACGATCCGCTCCACCAGCACGGCGGTTTTGCCCGACCCTGCGGCGGCACTGACGAGAATGGTGTGGTTGCGCGCGCGAATCGCCTGCTCCTGCTGCTTCGTCCAATTCGGCATCATGATTCCTCCTGCGTTTTTGCTGTCTCCATTTTACCACAAAGGCGGATTTGATTCAATGTTTCACGTGAAACATTCCTTTTTGCGCTGCTTATATTGACGTTCTTTGTATAGTGATGATAATATAATTATTTTATTCTTGAAGTGCTTGATTTTCCTGCATTCTATCGGAATTTTGCTCACATTCTCATTCTAATTTACCTTGATGATCATCCCTTTGTCCGTCGCATCATTCGCTCTGTCTCAGCGCATTATACAAAAACAGCCGGCAGGCACTTTTTTGCCCGCCAGCCGAATGTTTCACGTGGAACAATTTCATTTTCCGGATGGTTCATCGAGTTCCGGGTCATGCAGCAAGTCCGGCTTCATCACTTCATCGCCCGCAGACTCTTCCTGAACATGCCCCTCCCCGTCGCTGTCCATCCACACGCGGTAACTCCGTTTTTCTCGGCAGCCGTCAAGGTCGCTTTCGTCCGTGCAGGTGATGAATGTCTGCACCCCCTCGATTTCACGCAGCAGCCGCGTACGCCGCGTCATGTCGAGTTCACTCATCACGTCGTCGAGCAGCAAAATCGGTGTCTCCCCTGTCTCTGTGCGGAACGTCTCCAGCTGTGCCAGCTTAATCGCTAACGCTGCCGTGCGGATTTGCCCCTGCGACGCAAACACCTTCATGCTTCGCCCCATCAGCGAGAGCCCGATGTCCTCGCGGTGAATGCCGCATCCTGCGCCGCCAACGCGAATGTCCTCCTGCCTGCTTTTTTTCAGCTCCGCCCGAATCGCCGGCACGGGATTGCTCGTTTCCGCCACGCACGGCTGATAGGTCATTCTGAACATTTCGTTCGGCCGTCCGCTGATTCTCTCATACTTCTCCGCCGCGCTTTTCGCCAATTGCTTCACTAATTTATCCCGCAAAGGCATGATGATGCCGCATGGTGTCGCCATTGCTTCTTCAAACGTATCCAGCAGCACCGGATCAGGCGTTATTCCGCGCTTTGCCTCGCGAAGCAGTGCCGTCCGCTGCTCCAGCGCCTTTTGATACTGCTGAAGCGCGCTGAAATACGCTGTTGACAGCTGAGAAAGCATCATATCAAGCATTCTGCGGCGGATTGCAGGCCCTTCTTTGACCAGCATCAAGTCTTCCGGCGAGAAAATCACGCATTGAACATGCCCCATCAGCGCTGAAATGCGTTCTGCGCGCTTGCAGTCAATAAAAACCGTTTTTTTTCGCGCTTCTGACGGCGTTAATTTTACCGCAATTTCTGTTTTTCCGCTTTTTTTGCGCAGCGTCACGCCAGATGCCGCCATCATTGCGCCTTTCCGCACCACTTCGCGGTCTAATCCTGTGCGGTGTGAGCGTCCAAGGGCGCAATAATGAACGGCTTCCAGCAGGTTTGTTTTGCCGGAGCCGTTTTGTCCAAGGAGAATATTTACGCCCGGATGAGGGGTCAATATTAGCGAATGATAGTTGCGGAAGTCCCGCAGCCGAATGGTTTCTATCTGCATTTTTCGTTATGAATCCATATCGGATTGGTCGCGAAATGGGCGCACAGCTTTTCCCCGTGCGCCCGGTTTTCTTCCAGCTTTATCCTCTTATTAGGTGAACACGCGCACCGGCAGAATCAGATAGAGGTAATCCTCCCCTTCCTGCGGCGCAATCACACACGGGCTGACATTGCTGTTGAAGCGCATGCACAATTTTTCATCCGTGATGTTGCGAATCACGTCGGTGATGTACTTCGCATTGAAGGCGATTTCAATCGGGTCGCCCGTCAGTTCCGTCTCCAGCTCTTCCAGCACGTCGCCCAGTTCCGCGTTCGACGAGATGGCAAGCGTATCGCCCGAAAAAGACATACGAATCAGATTATTCTTGCCTTCCCGAGCCATCAAGCTCGCACGGTCAATGGCGTTCTGCACGCCCACGCGATCCGCCAGCGCCGTCGTGCGGAAGGAAGCAGGCAAAATTTTCCGATAGTCGATGTACTCGCCCGTCAGCAGCACCGTCGAAAGCGTCGTCGTCCCGAACGATGCCGTCATGCGCGACTGGTCAAACACCAGCGTGCAGTATTCATCCGTGTCGCCGAGCACCTTGCTCATTTCGTTCAGCACGCGCCCCGGAATGACTACACGCACATTTTCTTTTCCGCCGGGCAGCTCAAAGGGCATAACCGCCTTCTGAATCGCCAGCCGGAAGCCGTCCAGCGCCACCAGGCGCGCTTCGGTTGGCTCAACCTCCAGCAGACATCCTGTTAAAATCTGGCGGTTATCTTCCGTTGCAATCGCGAACACAACACGGGAAATCATTTCCTTCAATTTATCCTGCGGAATGCGGACGGTCGTGCCCTCCGCCACACGCGCCATCTCCGGATAATCAGTCGGATTCATGCCCGCCAGATTCGACTTCGAGGACAAGCAGCGAATCGATGCCGCATGATTTTCGCCCACGCGGATGGTCACTTCCCCGCCGGGCAGCTTGCGGCTCAGTTCCGTAAACAGGCGGCCCGGCAGAACAGCTGTGCCTTCCTCTTTCACGTCCGCCAGAATCGACATTTCAATAGAAAGGTTGCCGTCAGAGCAAGTCAGTTTCACATGCTCGCCCACGGCAGAAAGGTGCACGCCCTCTAAAATCTGTTTTGTCGGACGAGCCGACAGGGCGCGGGTAACGGTATTCAAGCCGTCCAGCAGCAGCTGAACATTGGTAGTAAATTGCATGGCGCGAAGCCCTCCCATGAGAGAATGCAGGGAATTATATTTCCGCAGTCGTAGTAGGGGATGTGGATGCTGTGGATAACCCCTTTCCTGCTTGATTTTGCAAGGGTTTGTCCACAAGGATAACGCTGTGGATATCCATCCTGCTTCTCCACAGCGCTGTGGACACGGCGGTTGCGTTCCAGTCAGGGAATCCCCTCTGACTCTGTATATTCGAGTTCCTGAAGGGGGATTCCTGCCTGTTTCCAAGAAAATCTCGATTTTTTTCGCAATGAAGTTGCAAGAAATCCTGCAAAACGCGGTGTTTCCGGCTTATCCACTGTATCCACAGGCTGCACATTCCACCGTTTGTGGATATTTTCAGCGGGTGATTACGGGAACTTTCGGCAAAACCTGCGGAGATTCCACAGCTTTTCCACAAGTTTGGCTGTGGATAATTTCCCTGCCCTCTCTGCCCCTGAAAATGGCGAATAACCCGCTGGTTAATCACTTTTTTCGGACAGCTGCGAAAGGGAAAATGCCATGTAACCTTTTCGCAGGTACATGAAAGCGCTGCAGAATTCCCTGCAAAATTTTGAAGGCTACATGGCAAGCAGGTTGCAAATTTTCCGCGCGCGTGATAAAATTAGAATGGAAAAACGTCTGCGGACGAAATGGAGGAAAAGAAACAATGAAAATTGCGCTGATTAACGAGAACAGCCAGGCCGCCAAAAACGCGATGATTGAAGGTGTGCTGCGCAAGGTGGTTGAACCGATGGGCCACGAAGTGGTGAACTACGGCATGTACACGGCGGAGGACGAATGCCAGCTGACGTATGTGAAGGCGGGGCTTTTGGCGTCGCTGCTTTTGGAAACGGGTGCGGCGGATTATGTCGTGACAGGCTGCGGAACGGGCGAAGGCGCGATGCTGGCGTGCAACTCGTTCCCCGGCGTGCTGTGCGGGCATGTGGTGGATCCGTCGGACGGCTACATGTTTGCGCAGATCAACGACGGCAACTGTGTGGCGCTGCCGTTCGCCAAAGACTTCGGCTGGGGTGCGGAGCTGAAATTGGAGATGATTTTCCAGCAGCTGTTTGGTTTCGGGCATGGCAATGGCTATCCGAAGGAGCGTGTTGTGCCGGAGCAGCGGAATAAGAAGATTCTGGACGGTGTGAAGAAGGTAACGTATCGTCCGCTGCTGGATATTTTGAAGGATTTGGATCAGGATTTTGTGAAGGAAACGATTTCTGGAAAGCATTTTGCGGAGTATTTCTATCGCGACAGCAAGGATGAAGCAATAAAAGCATACTTGAAGGAACTGCACTAAGGCAACACCGACAATTCGGCGACGCGTCGGACGATGTCTTTTCCGCCATCTGCGGCATGCAAATTCCTCGATTTATACGATTTTCCGATTCATCTGCGAATCTGTTTTACAGTATACAGGATAAGCCCACTGCGACCGCGTCATGGCAAGGAGGAATAAAAACATGAAGACAAAACATCACCCGCTTCGAACGATTCTGCTGTCCCTGCTGATTCTTTTGCTGCTGGTCATTGTCGTTTTTGTCGGCTTTTACTTTACCCGCTTGCAGACGATTCAGAGCATTGAGCAAATAACAGATTACGATGATGGCTACAATCTGTACCGCATGAATGTGCAGTATGATTACAGCCTGGATCGCGTAATCGCATATGGCATTACGGATAATCAGACGATGCTGGATGCAATTTTGAAGGAGGCATTGCCGCTTCTGCCCGTCAGCATGAAGGTGCCGAATTACGGCTGTACGGCGTTTACGCTGACGGATACGGATGGCAGCGTGCATATGGGGCGCAACTATGATTTCAAGCGAGATACGTCCGCGATGCTGGTATACTGTGCGCCAAAGGATGGCTATCGGTCTGTCGCCTTTGCTGCGCTGGATAATGTGGGCGCGAATATACCGGATGAAAGCCTGAAAAAGAAGTTAGCAACCCTTACTGCGCCGTTTATCTGTCTGGATGGCATGAATGAAAAGGGCGTTTCGATTGCGGTGCTGACGCTGGACAGTGAGCCGGTTCATCAGAATACAGGAAAGCCGACGATTGCGACCACGCTGGCGATTCGTCTTGTGCTGGATCGTGCAGCAACGACAGAAGAGGCTGTGCAGCTGCTCAGCAGCTATGATATGTTTGCTTCGTCGGGGCGCGATTATCATTTCTACATTACAGACGCCAGCGGCGATGGGCGTGTCGTGGAATACGACTGCGAGAAGGAGACTCGTCCGCTTGTTGCAACGCCAATGGAAGCCATCACGAATTTCTACGGTCTGTACCGAGACAAGGTGCTTCCGAATCAGCGTAATGGCATTTACGGTCATGGCAGGGAACGCTATGATGCGGTTATGAAAGTGCTGGAAGAACAGGCGGAAGGGTATACCAATGACACCGTATGGGATGCGCTGAAAGCATCGTCGCAAGAACCGAACCCCGTGGACATCACGAGCAATACCCAGTGGTCGATTGCGTATAACAATACTGGCTTGACGGCAGAAATCGTGATTCGCCGCCATTGGGACGAAATAATTTCGTATTCCCTGTCGCAGAATGATGTGACGCGATAAGCAATGATTTGGAGGAATCTGCCCTATGACAGAAGCATCTTCCCCGACGCCGCGCTTCCCGGTTTTCCTGCACGGCGGCGACTATAACCCTGACCAGTGGCTGGATCATCCGGAGATTCTGGAACAGGACATCGAGCTGATGCATAAGGCACATGTGAACTGTGTGTCGATCGCGATTTTCGCGTGGGCGCGGCTGGAACCGGAGGACGGCGTGTACGACTTCGCGTGGCTGGACGAAGTCATCGACCGGCTGTGGCGCGGCGGCATCCACATCATTCTGGCAACGCCGTCGGGCGCGCGTCCGGCGTGGATGGCGCAGAAGTACCCCGAAGTCCTGCGCGTGAATCAGCACTATGAGCGCTACCACTTCGGCGGACGGCACAATCACTGCCTGACCAGCCCGGTTTACCGCCGCAAGGTACGGGAGATGGACACGGCGCTGGCGCAGCGGTATGCGCATCATCCGGCGGTCATTCTCTGGCATCTGTCCAACGAGTTTTCCGGCGACTGCTACTGCCCGCTGTGTCAGGAAAAATTCCGCCAGTGGCTGAAAAAGCGCTACGGAACGCTGGAAAATCTCAATCAGGCGTGGTGGACATCGTTCTGGAGCCACCGCTACACCGACTGGTCGCAGGTGGAAGCGCCCGGTGAAATGGCGGAAACCAGCACCAACGGCATGTTTATCGACTGGCGGCGCTTCTCCACCCATCAGTGCAAGACGTTCATGATGGCGGAGCGCGACGCGGTTCAGGCGGTGGATGCGACGCTGAAGTGCACGGCGAACCTGATGGAGCGTTTCTGGGATTACGACTATTTCTCCCTTGCGGAGGGCATGGACGTTGTCTCGTGGGACAGCTATCCCGCGTGGCATTCAGGGGATGATGTGGCGAAAGCAGCGGAGTTTGCCATGAACCACGACATCATGCGTTCGCTGAAAAATCAGCCGTTCCTGCTCATGGAATCGACGCCCTCGCAGGTCAACTGGAAGCCCGTCAACAAACTCAAACGCCCCGGAATGCACCTCTTGTCCTCCTTGCAGGCAGTGGCGCATGGCAGCCAAAGCGTCTGCTACTTCCAGTGGCGCAAGGGGCGTGGCGCGGCGGAGCAGTTCCACGGCGCGGTCGTTGACCACGATGGGCGCGGCGATACCCGCGTTTTCCGCGATGTGACGCAGGTCGGTCAGGCGCTGGAGACGCTGCAGCCCCTGTACAGCAAGCCAAACGCCCCCGCCAAGGCGTGTATCCTCTTTGACTGGAGCAACTGGTGGGCGATTGACTACGCGCAGACGGGGCAGAAGGGCAACATGCGCTACTTTGACAGCGTGAACATGCACTATCGCGCACTGTGGGAGCAGGGCATTGCGGTGGATTTCCGCGATATGCGCCCCTGCACTGATTTGAGCCAGTACCGGCTGGTCGTTGCGCCGATGCTCTTCCTGATGAAGGAGGGCTTCTCCCAAAAGCTGCGCGCGTTTGTCGAAAACGGCGGCACGCTGCTGATGACGTATTTCTCCGGCGTGGTGGATGACAGCGGGCTGGCGTATCTGGGCGGCGCGCCGCATGACCTGACGGATGTGCTGGGCGTGCGCGCGACAGAACTGGATGCGCTCTACCCGCAGGATGTGCAGCACATGGTTTTCCCGGATGGGCGGCGCTATGCGGTGCATGAGCTGTGCGAACTGCCGGAGAAGCATGATGCGCAGGTGCTGGCGGAGTACGGCGAGGACTTTTATGCGGGACTTCCCTGCCTGACGAAGCACGCCTTCGGCGCGGGGCAGGCGTACTATCTGGCGGCAAAGCCGGAGCAGGACGGTCTGGATGCGATTTACACCGCGATTGCGGCGGAGCTTTCGCTGCCCAAGGCGATGCAGGAGAAGCTGCCGACCGGGGTGATTGCGACGGAGCGCGGCGGCACGGCGTTTGTGCAGAATTATTCGGGCAAAACGCAGCAGGTCACGCTGGATGGCAGCTATGAGGAGATGCTGACGGGCGAGGTGCTGTCTGGCACGCAGGAGATGCCGGTGAATGGCGTTTGGGTGCTGAAAAAGCAAGCCTGATGCAGGGATTTCGCCTCTGCGGAGGTGACCAAAGGGCATGAAAACAGACGAAGTCTGCGATCGCCCTTTGGAAACCTTCGGGTCGCCGGATAAACACGCGGGCACAGCCTGAAAGTGTTACCAACTGAATCGCGCGGAAGGGTCAAGGGAGGAACTCCCTTGCAGGGTGCAGGGACAGCGTCCCTGCTGGGGTCAAGGGGCAACGCCCCTTGGGTCTCCCCTCGTTCCCCCTCCACACAATCGTCACAATTGCAACGGCGATGCAAGGAAAGTGTGAATTTGCTGTAACAAGTGGGGCGAAAAGGTTGCGCGCGGGGAAAAAGCGTGCCATAATAGAGAACGAGAAAGCCCGATGAAACGGGTGTGAAAGGAAGTTCAAGCTCATGAAATCTCCCAAGCGTTTGATGGCGCTCGCTCTTGCGGCGACGCTGATGTGCCTGCCGGGTGCGTCTCTGGCAGAGGATGCCGCGGCGACGGATGCGCCGGCTGCAATCGAAGAAACGACAACGACGGTGGCGGAAGACCCGAATGAGGTGCTGGCGACGGTCAATGGCGTGGAAATCACCCGTGCGCGTTTCAACACCTTCTATCAGTCCATGCTGTCCTACTATGGGCAGTATTACGACACGACGAACGAGAGCCTGCAGGCGGCCATCCGCCAGAGCGCGCTGGAAGTGGCAGTGCAGTATGAGCTGATGAATCAGAAGCTGGTGGAGCTGGGGCTGTCGCTGACAGACGAAGAAATCGCCGCCGTGGAAGCGGAAGCGCAGACCAACTGGGATGCTGCCGTGCAGAATGGCATGGAGTACATGGGCATCACCGATGATTCCACCGACGAAGAGCGCGCCAGCGCCATGGTGGAGGTTCTCTCCTCGCTGGAAGCGGAAGGCTTCACTGAGGAATCCTACAAGGCGAGCTGCGTGGAAGAAGCGGGTTACAATAAGCTGATGGACGATATCGTCAAGGATGTGACCGTCTCCGACGAGGATGTTCAGGCGGAGTTTGACTCGCTGGTGGAAGCCGACAAGGAAAAGTACGAGGGTCATGTCGATCAGTATGAGAATGACCAGTACATGAACCGCATGTACGCCGCCTATGGCTACACGGACTACATCACGCCCCAGTACTATGTGCCCAGCGGCTACCGCGGCGTCAGCCATATCCTGCTGGACGTGGATGATACCCTGATGGAAACGTACACGAACCTGCTGGCAACCTACGAAGAGCAGCAGGATCAGATTGAAGCGGGCGAAGAAGTGACCGAAGAGCTGGTGACGCTGGAGCAGGTGGAAGCGGCGAAGCAGGCGATTATCGACTCCGTGCAGCCGACGATTGACGAAATCAACCAGAAGCTGGCGGATGGCGTGTCCTTTGACGAGCTGATTCAGGAATACGGCACGGATCCGGGAATGCAGGATGCAGCGACCCGCGCAGAAGGCTACCCCGTGCATATGGACTCCACCAACTGGGATGCGGCGTTCACCGCGGGCGCGTTCACGATGGAGAAGATCGGTGACATCAGCGAACCGGTTGTCGGCAGCTATGGCGTGCATATTCTCCAGTATGTCCGTGACGTGCCTTCCGGCGCGGTGGAGCTGGATACTGACCTGAAGGAATCCCTGCGCGCGGAGCTGCTGTCCTCCAAGCAGCAGGAAACCTTCAACGCCGCCATCACGAAGTGGATGGACGAAGCCAACATCGTCTACACCGACGCTGGTCTTGACATCATGCCTACGACGGTGGACAACGCGGAGTAACCCCAAGGGGCGTTGCCCCTTGCCCCCACAAGGGAGTTCCTCCCTTGACCCTTCCGCGCGATTGAGTTGGTGACACTTTCATACTGTTTTCGCGTGTTGATTGGGGGACTCCAAGGGGCGTTGCCCCTTGACCCCACCAAAGGGTCTTCGACCCTCTGGACTCCCTTTCTCGCGATTGAGTTGGTGACGCTATCATACTTCTTCCGCGTGTTTATTGGGGGAAACCCAAGGGTGTTGCCCCTTGACCTCACCCAAGGGTTTTCGACCCTCTGGACTCCCTTCCGCGCGATTGAGTTGGTGACGCTATCCAACTATTTCCGCGTGTTTATCTGAACAAAAATTCGGCGCTCCGACAGGATTCATCCTCCTGTCAGAGCGCCGTTTTTTATTTATTCCACCCATTTCTGATACTGTCCCGACAGCATCAGCAGCGAGAAGAAGTACAGGCAGTTGTCGTAGTACCGCCGCTTCCCTGTCCGCATCGGCAGCTCCCAGAACCGCTTCAGCCACATGTCCGCCGTTTCACTGTCACTGGCGATGCTCCCCGCCGCGTTCACCGCCGTAATCGCTACCGGGTGCATCGCGGGTTCGTCCCAGCGCGTGCCGTCCAAATCATATGCGCGGTAGTTCTCTTCCGGCAGCTCCTTCGCGAAGAAGTCCTGCACATGCGTCGCAATGTCGCACAGCGCCTGCGTCCGCCCGTTCCAGAGCGTATCCAGCGCAATGTTCATGATGACGCGGTACGCATCCGAATAGTAAGCGTAATTCTTCCCGAACATCAGCACCGGCGTGCCGTCATATGCCGCATATTCCGGGCTCAGCCCCGTCACCGGGTGCGCACACAGCGCGATATACCGCCGGGATGCCGCTTCCGCCTCTGCCCAGAAGGCATGGTCACGCTCGTCGCTGAATTTCGCGAACAGGTGATAGAAGTGCGGCAGATGATACGACGGGTCGCTGATTTCCATCCCCGGCACAAACTTGATATAGTGATTTTCCGGATTCCACATCGGCTGACCGCCCTCGACCATCTCCGCCTGATGCACGCAGTGGCGCAGAATATCCTGCGCCCAGTGCCGATATGCGAAAATCCCCTCGCCGTCGCCCCAGCGCGCCGATGCCATCAGCAGCGCCATCGCGAAATACTCCTCTCCATCCGGCGCAGGGCCTTCCGCATTGTGCTTGCCGTCCAGCTGCACCGACCATGCGAAGTATCCCTGATGCACGCCAGACGATAGGTGCATATAGCGCATAGAGAACGTCCATAGCTTGTCAAAGAGATCTTTGCGGTTCATTTGGACGCACATCATCATGCCGTAGCTCATGCCCTCGGTGCGCGCGTCGTTGTTGCCGGTGTCGACCATGCAGGCGGCATCGGGGTCAGTGGGGTGCTGGTGGTAAAAGTTGTTTTCGGGGGAGAAGAAGATGGTGGAGAAACAGTCGGAGAGACGGGAGAGAACGGCGGCATCGGAAATGCCGATGCGGGCGAATTGGTTGGGGTAAGTGGACATAGAAAAAGCTCCTTTCAGGCAAATGAAAAATTAACAATTGGCAGTGAGCTATTAGGAATGAAGGGCAGTATGCAGCGAACAGAAAAGTTCAATGCAGTTCCTTCAGCGGAATTGGTTCTGCCGGAACGCCGCCGAAGTTCCCCAGCGGGAGACAGAGCCAAATCACATCGTGCCACGCATGGTGCTTGTAGCCGGTCTTTTCCCAGATGCCGATGTCGTGGAAGCCCAGCGAATGATGCAGCCCGATGCTGCGGTCGTTTGGCAGCGTAATGCAGGAGTAGGCGTTCATGTAGCCTTGCCGCGTCAGCAGCTGGATGCACTCGGTCATCAGCGCCTTGCCTATGCCGTGTCCCTCAAAGCCGGGGCGCAGGTAGACCGTCAGCTCCACATCCCAGCGGAAAGCCCCGCGAGAACGCAATTCATGGGCAAAAATAAAGCCGGATAACTGACCATCATCTGTTTCTGCGACCAGAAAGGGATATTTTTCCGCTACAATCATATTGGCGTAGATTTGGGGAGTGGAATGCTCCAGCGCAAATGTGATGCAAGTGTTGTCCACATAGTAATTGTAAATGTCCGCAATCAGCGGCGCATCGGTAACTTTTGCGGATCGAAGCATGAAATTCGCTCCTTTCCGATGTTTTTGCCATATGATAGCACGGAAAGAGGAAAAGTGCAAGCCGCCAAAAGCAGAAATCTCGTTATTTTCCGAAATAGCTTGCAGGAAAGTGCTCAAAAGTGTCGAATGTTCTTGTATAAGTATGATTTTTGGAGGGCAATGCGGCGATGACGCTGAATGATACGATTCGTGCGCTTCGGCGGGAGCGGGGCATGACGCAGGAACAGCTGGCGGAAGCCATGAATGTATCTGCCGCCGCCGTGTCGAAGTGGGAGAACGGGCAGAGCGTGCCGGATATTCTGGTACTCACCGCGCTGGCGGATTTCTTCGAGGTGTCGCTGGATGCGCTTGTGGGTTACACCGTTCAGGCGCACCGCCGGGGCGACATGGTCGCGCGAATCCGCCAGCTGGTTGTGCAGAAGAAGCACACCGAAGCGACGCGCGCGGCACGAGAAGCGCTCCGCCGCTATCCCAACAGCTTCGATGTCGTTTATGAAGCGACGCAGGCGTATGGTTATTCCGGCATGGAGCAGAACCGCCCGGAGGATTTGCGCAAGGCGCTTTCGCTTGCTGAACGCGCGATGGTGCTGATTAATCAGGATCAGGAGCGGGAGAAGCATATCCGCCCCGAATCCATCTGGTCGCTCATGGGCAATTATCATGCGCACCTGAATGAGTATGACGAGGCGATTCGCTGCTATGAAAACGGCAATGTCGCGGAAGTGAACGACATTGCTATTGCCAACAGCCAGACGGAACTGGGCTGCTATGACCATGCGCTGCCGAAGCTCTCGCGCGGGCTGGTCGTCAGCGTGATTCGCCTGTTCAATGCCGCGACGGGCGCTATGAACTGCCTGATAGCTTCCGGTCGGCAGCAGGACGCGATTGCGCTGGCATCGTGGCTCTGCCGCGCGCTTGATGGGATGGAAAGCACGTCGGGCAGTTATATTTGGAAGATGAAAACAATTCTGTACACCAATTCCGCACGGGCAATGGTGCGCATGGGGCGCATGAACGACGCGGAATTGCAGCTGCGGCAGGCGATTCACTGTGCTCGCCGCTTCGATGCCGCACCGAGCTACAGCGTGAACGGCTTCCGCTTCTACTGGGGCGAGGAGAAGTCGATTCTGGACATTACAGGCGAAACGGCAATGAGCGCGATTGAACGGTGCATTGACCGCAATGATGATGCCCGCGCGGAACTGCGGGAAATCTTTGCGCGCTTACAGGCATAATTTGAATTGCACTTTTGATGCAGAGGGTTTTGCCTCTGTGGAGGCGCGGAGAGGACGTTCTGTTCATCCCGCGCCGCCCCTTCGGAACTCGCAATGCTTGGGGAAAATTCAAATAAAATTCCCTGCCGGATGAAAGCCTGCAAATAAAAAGTCAAGCCCCAAATGGGACTTGCTGCAAGGAAATTTGGCAGAAGGTGGGGAGAAAGAAGTGCAGCACAAATAAGCCACCACAAAG
>ERZ827498.872-NODE-872-length-36751-cov-4.143476_pt1 | contig 36751 bp, 24 predicted proteins | sample MGYA00519865_ERZ827498 | MGnify/ENA primary metagenome ERZ827498 (study PRJEB31778, sample SAMEA3449328) | human gut metagenome | biome: human gut; feature: human-associated habitat; material: faeces | place: United Kingdom | collected 2010/2012 ...
AGCACATGAATTCTTCACTCTTCGTTCTTCACTCTTCACTTTCAAGGGCCAAGGCCATGTGAGAAACAAGCACATGAATTCTTCACTCTTCGTTCTTCACTCTTCACTTTCAAGGGCCAAGGCTATGTGTGAAACAAGCACGTGAATTCTTCACTCTTCGTTCTTCACTCTTCCCTTAAAGGCGCTCTTCGTTCTTCACTCTTCCCTTTCAATGGCGTCAGCCTTTTTTACCTTTTTACCTTTTTACTTTTTTACCTTTAAAACATAGAGCTTCGCCATTTCTCCCTCGGGCTCGTTTCCGAGCGAGTCGGTCATGACGATACTGCCTGCGTCCTTAACCTTATAGAAGGTGTGTTCGCCACTTGACGGTCGCACGAGCATGAGCACGCCACCATCGAGCACATGTAACACGCCGCTGGCCTCGTCGTGTGAGTCGGGGCGGTCAATATAATCTTGTTTCAGCTCGTAGGTGCTGTCGGCGTTTATCGTGAGAACGGTCTTTATTCCCGGGCAGTCGGCAGCAGGGAGAGTGCCCTCATAGGTGCCAGCCACAGAAGCGAGGTCAACAGTTGCGGCAACTGTGGTGTCTGCCTGGTTTGCCGAGTCGGCTTCACTAACGTTTGGAGCCGTCTTCTTGCCTGAGCACGAAGCCATCAGAGCGACGGCTGCAACTGCCAAAAACATCATTTTCTTGTTCATACCTTTTTTGTTTAAAAATTAATTATTTTGGGTTTCATTCTGTTTTTTATAGTCGTCCATACCCCGTCATCGGGTCTGCAAAGATAACGTTTATCTTTCTATTGAGATAGAGAAACGGATAATTATTGAGAAAATTTTACTGTTTTAACTAAAACAAGACTCAACAATTATCCGTTTTTCATGCTGCACGAAGCAGTCTTCCACTTATTCGGTTATCTTTCGTCCACTTAATACATCAGCGTGCGCAACTGAGACAAAGCCAGTTGAGCATCGCGTTCAGCATCGAGAAGAGCGGTGCGGGCCGAATAGTAGAACGACTGCTCAAGCAGATAGTCGAGCAGCGACAGCTGTCCTGCCTCGAGCGAGCGGCGCAAGAGCGTGTCGGAAGATGCTGCGTTGAGGTCAGAGCGCAGACGGTCGGCGGTGGCCCGCAGCTCCACGGCTTGCGCATAGGCCCGCTCCAGCTCCGTCAGCAGCTGTTGGCGCACGGCCTGGAGGTCGAGCTTGCGCGCCACCTGCTCGGCACGCGCCGCCTTGACCTTGCGGCGCGAGTTGCCCCAGAGCGGAATGGAGAGTCCCACGCTCGGACCGCTGTAGTTGTTGTCCTTTATATATTCGCCCTGAAAGCCCACGGTGAGCTGTGGCAGTCCCTCCGTCTTGGCAAGCTTTATGGCGGCCTCGCTCTCAGCCACCGATGCCTCAGCCTGTGTCACGGCTGCGCTGCGCGCGAGGTCCGCCTTCAGCACGTCAAGCGGCGGCAGCACCGCGGCCACGGGGTAAAGGGTGTCGGCGACGGCGAGCGGCTGTCCGCCGTTAAGAGCTTGAAGCGTCTGTCCGGCGGCATGGCGGTCGGCCTTGGCACGTTGCAGCTCGGCCTCAGCCACCGACGCGTTTAGCCGCACCTTGTTGAGCTCAACGATGCTGATGTCGCCATCCTTAAACTTCTTCTCATACATTGAGGCGATGTCGCGTGCCTGAGCAAGACGGCTCTCCAGTTCGCGGCACAAGCGGTTAAGATGGACCATGCTCACGAGAGCAGCATCGGCCTCGCCCATGACCCGCTGAAAGGCCAGGCGGTAGGTGGCAGCCGCCGACGAGTTGGCAGCCTTCGACAGGCGCGAGCGGTGGCCTGTGAGCACGCCCCAGGGGAGGGTCTGCGTCACAGCCACGTTGGTGCGGTTAGGCACCCCCTTCGGACTGCCAAACATGTAAGCAACCTCTGCCTCAGGGTCGGGCAAGGCATTGTCGGCGCCGTTGGCCAGGCGCGTGGCCTCAAGCGAGCTGTGGAGGGCGCGCAAAGAGGCGTTGTTGCGGGCAATGGTCTGCATCTGCGCTGTCCACACGCCAAACGTTGTCGGCTCGGCCTCCTGCGCCAATCTTTCTTTATCAGCCTCCTGCGCCGATTGCTTATTGGCCTCCTGGGCCCCCGTTGTGAGGGCGCATAGAGAGAGAGCCATTAAGAGCACGCCGTTTCGTGCCCATGTTTTATGTTTCTTCATCTTTTTTCGTCTTTAACAATTCTTTGTTTTTTGTCTTTAACTGAACTTTCGCAAAGTTTTATTATTTACGTCTTATTTACGTCGCGCTTCGCGCTCGTGTTGTTATAAACATTAATTTTCATTAATGACACATTAATTATCATTAATACGCGCTTCGCGCGGAAAAATTGATGTTCATACTCCGCGAAGCGCCTGAGCACCTACGGAGCGCAAGAATGTTCAATTAATGGCTATTTTATTTACATCGCGCTTTGCGCTCGTTTGTTTTAAACATTAATTATCATTAATGACCCATTAATTATCATTAATACGCGCTTCGCGCGGAAAAATTGATGTTCATTAATGTTCAATTAATGGCTATTAATGTTTAAAAAATGCGCGAAGCGCAAAATTCAAAATTCCTTACAGCCAATTCAGAATTGAATAATTCAAAATCGGCGAAGCCGACAATTCAAAATTCAAAAATCAAAATTCAAAATTCCCTACAGGTACAGTTTACTGTCCTCAAAGTCGATTTCCTTGTCGAGCTGTGAGATAAAGTTTTCGAGCACGCTCTCCTCCACGTCACCCAGCTGAAACTCCTTCTCCGCATCCTTTCTGATCTCTGCAATCCAAGCGCGTCGCGCCGTCACATAGTCGTCGTGAATGCGTTCGGCATCTTCGGGCGTGATGGTCTTCAGCCCGTAATAGTTGAGGATCATGCTGTAAGACCACGCCCAGCGATATTCGGCATAATTGTCGTTGATGCGCTTGAAGCGGTCCGTGATCTCGTCAACGCTCTCTATCGTGCCGTCGGCAATGTCGCTGACGATCTGCTGCTCCTCGCTGTCGGGAAGGAGCAGGCCCGAGAGGTCGTTCCATTTTCCCGTGCCCACCCTGGTCTGAGGCTCCTCAAGGGCGTGGCGCTTGAGCACGGCCCCCATGTAGATGCGCAGCGCTATGTCATAATATTTTATGCCCTTGCGCAGCGACGAGGCCTTGATCACATATTCGTGATAGTTGTAGGTCGACACGTTGTCGCCCGATGCCTCGCGCAGACGCTCCAGGATCTGCTTGCCCTCCAGAATCTCGCCCACGGAGAACGGACTGAGCCAGTCGAAGTTGACAATGCTCTTGCGGCTGTTCTTCGACCTCATGTCGCGCTTGGGCCATTTTCTGATGTCGCGGTACAGGCCCACGGTTGTGAGGTTGCGTCCCGGCACCAGATACATGATGTCGCCGTAGGCAATGAGGTAGGCAAAGGGCAGCGAGCGCGTGTCGGGGTGATACATCAGCTTGCCGAAGCACACCGAGAAGGTGCCTATGTGTGCCGGCATGAGGAGGTAGGCGCCGCTGGCTGTCTTCGCACCGCGCTCCATGGTGCCATAGTGCATGGGCCCCATTTTGTAGGCGTGGTTGCTGAAGTTGGTTGCCGAGCCCGCGTTGTAGAACGAGAACATGCCGCCGATGAGCAGCGAACTCTTGTGGTGGCTTGCCGAGAACGGTCCGCAGAAGGCGGCGCAGGCCTCGCCGTTCGACATGTAGCTGTTGGCAAAGAACACGCTCTGCGAGGCTGTGAACCCGTTGCTCAGCTTGCAGGCCTCGCCCACGAAGCAGTCTTGCATCTTGACGCTATTGATGATGGACGAGCCGTGGGCAATGATAGAGTTTTCGCAGATCACGCCCGTGCCTATGAACACGCTGGCCTCGGGCGAGCTCATGATGGTGCAGTCGCTTATGCGTGCTGCGCCGTTGATCTCGCAGAAGTCGTAGATGACGGTGTTCGTGATCTCCTTCGTGTTTATGATCTTCACCCCGTTGCCGATGGTTCCCGTCTCGGGCACCGTGCGCTGAATGTCTTCAGCCACGAGGCGCTTCATGGCCGTGCGGAAGGCGGCGTTGCCCGCGTGCTTCACCATGAGGGCGGCGATCTGGCTCGTCAGGCCGTGGAAAGACACCACGTTGCCGTCGCCCACCTCGTTGAGCACCGATATGTTGTTGCCCTCGCCGAAGGTGGCCCCCTCTGTCGTCTCCATGGTGCAGACGTTTGAGATGTAGCAGTCGTCGCCGATGACGTAGTTGTTGATGTAGTTGCCCACGTTCTCCACCAGGCAGTTGTCGCCCACGGTCACGTTGCGCAGCGTGGCGTTGTAGATGCCGGAGCGTTTCATGAACGTGCCGCTCACCTCGACGCTCTTCTCGAAGACGCCGAGGCGCACGGTGCCGTAGAAGTTGACATTCTTGACGGTGTTGGGCATGAAGCCGTCGCTCACCGTCACATTCTCCCAGTTCTCAGCCCAGCAGTTGTTAAACTCGAGCTGCCTTGTCTCTTCCTCGCTCAATGGTCTGTATTCCATGTCTTTTTCTCGTTTGTTTTTGTTGTTATGCTCTCTGTGCTTTGCGTTGTCGCGGCGTTAAAAAAATGCGCGAAGCGCAAAAGATAATTTAATTTAACTTTCGCAAAGATTATTATTTACATCTTATTTACGTCTTATTTACATCGCGCTTCGCGCTCGTGGTGTTTTAAACATTAATTATCATTAATGATCCATTAATTATCATTAATACGCGCTTCGCACTCGTTGTTTCTTAAAACATTAATTATCATTAATACGCGCTTTGCGCGGAAAAATTAATGTTTCATTAATGTTCAATTAATGGAAATTAATGTTTAAAAAAATGCGCGTAGCGCAAACCTTTGTCTCATTGTTTTTTATCCACAATGCTTGCGCTTCGTGCTCGTTGTTTTCTTAAACATTAATTTCCATTAATGCCCCATTAATTATCATTATACGCGCTTCGCGCGGAGAAGAATTAATGTTTCATACTCCGCGAAGCGCCTGAGCACCCACGGAGCGCAAGAATGTTCAATTAATGGAAATTAATGTTTAAAAAAATGCGCGAAGCGCAAAAAAAAATATTGTTCTTTTATACACATGGTTAGCTGCTATCTAAGCTTGTAACTATCTGATGGAACACTTGCTGCTCATGTGTGAAAGTTTCGTTATTATCAAAAATCAGAGGGTCATGCTGTTGGGGTTAAGGCTTGCTGACGCCTCACCCCTTTATTCCTCTCCGATGATATAATCGATGGCATCGATAAGAATCTTGTCCTTGTCTTGCTCCTCTTTTGTGAGGTCGTCGAAGGGCACGATGTCGGCATGTAGGAACCGCTTCTTGTCGGTCTGTGGGGCGGGCGCAAAGCCCATGATAAGCTCCGACATCATCCAGCGGCGGTGCTCAGCCTCATAGATGGGTCGGCGGTCGCCGTTGAGGTCGAAGCACTGTCGGCGCAGGGGCATGGCGTTGGCACAGAAGATACTCGAGTATTTGTCGGCCTCGCTGATGGTGAACCATGCCTCCTCTGCCGATGGCAGTTTCTTCTCGGCATAAGCACAATGGTAGATGAAGTTGACGCGCTGTCCGCGCAGCGAGCGGCGTGCGAAGAGCGGGTCGTCGATGGTGCCGTCTGTCTGTCCGAAGATCTCGATATGTCCGAACATGCCGGTGGCGTTGGCCCTGTCGATGAGCTTGTTTTCATGCGTCATGCTCACCGCCACCTTTGCCAGCGGGTAGACCTTACGCGGCAGGTGGAGCACAGCGTTCACCGCGCGGTCGGCATCGTCGTGACACACAATGATGCGCGTTGCCTTGTCTGTCTGTTCCTCCATGATGCGTCGTGCCAGAGGTGCGTGCTCGTCGGCATCGACAAACTGCCACTCCACGTCCATGAAATCGTCGCCTTGAGGTAGCGAGTCGGTCACCGTGCCGTCGTTGCTGACGAAGGTGGTGTGGGAGAGGGCGAAGAGAGCTGGCCGTGATGCCATGAGGTGGTCGCGCCATTGCTCCATGTCTTTGGCAATGAACGTTATGCGTGTGCGCGTGCCGCGCTCTGTGTAGTTGGCATAATGGCAGATGTGTGCTGCTGTGTAAGCCACGGCTTGAGCCATGGGTCCTGTGCCGATGATTATGAAATGGGCCTTGCTGCTGTCGCCTTGCCTTATGACGGGTGTGAAGGCGCGGTGGGTGTCGACGAGCAACTGCTCCGCCATATACTCGTAGTCGTTTATGGTGTCGACAAGCAGCAGTCGGCCCATCGGCTTCGTTTTAAGATATTGGAACACCTCGGTAGAGGCATAGTCGCGTAACGTCAGGAAGCAGCGAATGTTGTGATTTGCCTGTTGCGATGCCTCCGTGAGGATGTCGAGACATTGCAGGCTGCGGTTGTCGTGGTCGCTCTCGTTTTCCTCACCTATTATATATATCGCTTTTGCGTGGTCCGGTCGTGCTGACAGCACGTCGGCTTCGGCGTCGCGCCGTCCCTTGTAGAAGATGAACGTCAGGTCATCGCTCAGCTCCGGCTTCTCCGTTGCCATGACCACCGCCGTGTCGCCCTGTTCGTTTATCGCTCTCACGATGGCCTCCACTCGGCGGTCGGCACCGAATACGAGCACATGGTTCCTCAGTTTGTAGCGTCGCTCACCGTTTTGTGCCGCCTCGCGTATGTTTTCGAAGAGGTTGGAGAACACGCTCACGAGCAGAGCAGAGAAGAGGAAGATGCTCAGAAGGGCGATGATGAGGCGGAAGAAGTCGTGATGTCCCGTAACGCCGCCGAAGCAGCCCGGGTCGAGAAAGATCGCCACCACCGTCTGCCATTTTACCTCGGCATCGTCATAAACAAAATAGGCCATGATGAGAGCCACGCCAAGACACAGGGCCGACACGCCCATGAGCCACACCAGCTGCATGCCGTTGCTTTTTGCCAACAGTTGGTCTATCTTACGTTTTATTGTCATGATGCAAATGTTTTTGTGGATAATTGGTTTTTGTGCAAAAATAAGCAATAGATCTGGCATTTGCAACATTTATGCGGTCGTTCTTCACATTTACATCATGCATTCTTCATTTTTCACATCACACGTTCTTCTTTTTTTCATCAAGCCTAAGCTCTCTCACGGCCAATAATTGCGGTCGAGCACCTGGTTCCCGTTGTTCAAAGAGGTGGTGTCGACCTTTGTCGAGTTTGGTCTTAAGGTGTTGTGTGTTGCTGCATCGCTGCGGTTGAAGAGCGTTGAGCCGATGAACAACAGCAGCACGACGGCGGCAACATACAGCAACGCCATCAAGAGACGCCACGGCAGACGCGCCACCGACAAGAGCGCCCGCACCTGGGAGATGTTTGACGGGCGACTGTCGACGTCGGCACAGGCACAATCGGCTGCTATGCGTGCCAGCGTGCGGCTGTGTGTTGCGTTGGCCATGTCCTCGATCACCTTTCCTAACGAATAGATGTCTGAGCGGGCATCGGCTTTGCCTTCGTTCTTGAGCTGTTCAGGCGCAATGTATCCACATGTGCCGGCTGGCGCTTTGAGCACACAGAACGCGTCGCTGTCGGACAGACTGAAATCGATGAGCCTCACGTCCTTGCCTTTGTGTGTGATCATGATGTTGGCTGGCTTCAGGTCGCGGTGTATAATCTGCTTGTCGTGCATATACTCTAACGCGTCGAGCAGCTGTTTCACAATCTTTATTGCCAGTTTGGCGGACAGAGCACCGCGCTTGATGAGCGTGTACAAGGTGTCGCCATCGACATAATCCATGACGATGGTGTCGCCCAACCCCTTGACTTGTTCCATGCCTATGGTGCGGCAGATGAGAGGGTGGTCGAGCTGCAGACCTATCTCAAACTCCTTCTGCAAGGCTTGGCGGTAGATGGGGGTGAGAGCATAATCGGTCTTCAGACATTTCAGCATGAAGCGTTTGCCGTAGCGTATGGCTGTGAACAAGCGTGCCGGTCCCGAATTGGAGACATAACACTCTTGCAGGTTGCTGAACCCGTTGCCCATGCAAGCTGCTGCCGATGTCATCTCGCTACTTATGTCTTTGATGAATCCCGAAGAAGAGTTGTCTGATTCGTTCATAATGTTTTTGTTTTTAGGCGATGCTCAAAAAAATAGGCAAAGCTTCAAATGCTGCTTCTGTCAATGTTCAAATGCCGCTTCTGCCAAAGCTCAAACGTAGAGTTTTCTCACAATGGTCAGTCCGCCGTTTCGACCTGCCACGAAGGGCGGTGTGCGTTCCCAGTTGCGTTCAATGTAGGCGAGGTAAAGCGGCTGTCCGTGTATGAAACAGCCAGTTGTGAAGATGTCGTCCACCTTAAGCTTGCTGTTCTGCGTCTCTATGACGCGGTAGATGCTGTTGCCGTTGTAGACAAGGCGCAGCAGACGGTTTGGCGCCCATCCTATCTCTACAACGTCGCCTGTTGTCAGATCGTTGCTCACAAGCTGGTTGGCATCGAAGAATGACGAGTTGTAACGTGTGCTCTTCTTCAGCCATGTCACGAACGAGGCATAGTCTTTATGTCCCAAGTAGGAGGCGAGGGCGTTGAGCGTCACGACGCGTGGTTTATGGCTGTCGCCCACATATCCATAAAGGCGTTTGAGCGTTGATGACGACACGTTAATGTCGTTCTTTCGTTGCAGGAAGAGCGAGAACTCGTCGAAGTCGGTCGTTGTCGACAACTTCTTTCCATATTTTTCTTCTATGAGCTTTTTCAGCTCCTCAATCTCAGGTGTGCTCATAATTTGTTAGATTCCAAGCCGCAGGGGTGTGAAACTTATGTTAAAACTTAACTTTTTGCAAATGTAAGAAAAAAATATTATTAGAGCAAGTTCATAATGGTTCACAAATGAAAATAAAAAAAGCTCCCCGCACCGTGCCTTGTGAGCATGTGCGGGGAGCTTGTGTGTGTTTATGCTGATTTTGAAATCTACAAATCAGAGTTGTTGTCAGCAAGCGTCAGGCTTAGTCCTCGTTGTGACGCTGCTAGGCGCGGGGACGACGGTCGCCACGGGGACGGCGCTCACCACGGTCGCCGCGCTCACCGCGCTCGCCACGGGGACGGCGCTCGCGCTCAACGTAACCCTCGGGCTTCTCAAGAAGCACGCGGTGTGAGAGCTTATACTTGCCTGTCTTCGGGTCAATCTCCATGAGCTTAACCTTGATCTTGTCGCCTTCCTTGATGCCGGCTTCCTCTACAGTCTCCAGACGCTTCCAGCCGATCTCAGAGATGTGGAGCAGACCGTCCTTGCCAGGCATGATCTCTACGAAGCAACCGTAAGGCATGATTGAGCGAACGGTACCCTCGTACACCTCGCCCACCTCGGGAATGGCAACGATAGCCTTGATCTTGCCAAGGGCAGCGTCGATGGCGTCCTTGTTGGGAGCTGATACCTGCACCTTGCCCACGCCGTCGGTTTCGTCGATGGTGATGGTAGCGCCGGTTTCCTCCTGCATCTGCTGGATGATCTTTCCGCCAGGGCCAATGACAGCACCGATAAACTCCTTAGGAATCTCGATCTGAACGATGCGGGGAACCTGAGGCTTGAGCTCTGCACGAGGCTCAGCGATGGTGTCGGTGATGCATTTGAGGATGTGCTCGCGTCCAGCCTTTGCCTGCATGAGAGCCTTCTCCAGGATCTCGAAGCTCAGACCGTCGCACTTGATGTCCATCTGTGTTGCTGTCAAGCCGTCTCGGGTACCGGTGGTCTTGAAGTCCATGTCGCCCAGGTGGTCCTCGTCGCCAAGGATGTCGCTAAGCACAGCATACTTCTCCTCGCCGGGGTTCTTGATCAGACCCATAGCGATGCCGCTGACGGGCTTCTTCATAGGTACACCAGCGTCCATGAGGGCGAGTGTGCCGGCACATACGGTAGCCATTGATGAAGAGCCGTTCGACTCAAGGATCTGGCTCACCAGACGCACGGTGTAGGGGAAATCTTCAGGAATCTGGCCCTTCAGACCGCGCCATGCCAGGTGGCCGTGACCAATCTCACGACGGCCTACGCCGCGCTGAGCCTTAGCCTCGCCTGTGCAGAACGGAGGGAAGTTGTAGTGGAGGAGGAAACGCTGGTAGCCGCGCTCGAGCACGTCGTCAACGAGCTTCTCGTCCATCTTTGTGCCGAGCGTACAGGTAGAGAGGCTCTGTGTCTCGCCACGGGTGAAGATGGCACTTCCGTGAGGCATGGGCAGCGGAGAAACCTCGCACCAGATAGGACGGATCTCGTCGGTCTTGCGGCCATCGAGACGAATGCCCTCGTCGAGGATGCAACGGCGCATGGCGTCACGCATAACGTCGTGATAGTAGCGCTCCATCTCTGCATGCTTCTCCTCCAGGTCGTCCTCGCTGAGGTCGGTGTGTGCGGCATCGTATGCCTCCTGGAAGTCGGCAAGAATCTTGTCGAAAGCCTCCTGGCGTGCCTGCTTCTCAAGAGCCTGCTTTGTCACGTCGTAAGCCTTGGGATAAAGCTCGGTGTTCATCTGCTGGCGCAGGTCCTCGTCGTTCACCTCATGGCAATACTCGCGCTTAACGTCGGTGCCAAGCTCCTTTGAAAGCTCTGTCTGGAGCTCACACATGGGCTTGATAGCTGCCATGGCAGCCTTCAGAGCACCGATCATGTCTTGCTCGCTCACCTCCTTCATCTCGCCTTCCACCATCATGATGTTATCGGCAGAAGCACCTACCATGATGTCCATGTCGGCGTCTTTCATCTGCTCGAAGGTCGGGTTGATGACATACTCGCCGTTGATGCGTGCTACGCGCACCTCAGAGATGGGGCATTCGAAGGGGATATCTGAACAAGCCATAGCGGCTGAAGCTGCAAATCCTGCAAGAGCATCGGGCTGGTCAACGCCGTCGGCGCTGAGGAGCATGATGTTCACATAAACCTCGGCATGGTAGTTTGAGGGGAACAGCGGACGGAGCACACGGTCTACGAGACGAGATGTGAGGATCTCGTTGTCGCCTGACTTGCCTTCACGCTTTGTGAATCCACCGGGGAAACGTCCAGCTGCTGAATACTGCTCTTTGTAGTCTACCTGCAAAGGCATAAAATCGGTTCCGGGAACTGCATCTTTTGCGGCACAAACAGTGGCGAGAAGTACGGTGTTGCCCATACGCAGTACAACACTTCCGTCAGCCTGCTTTGCCACTTTCCCGGTCTCAATGCTGATGGTTCTTCCATCAGGCAAAGAAACTGTCTTTGTAATTACGTTCATCTAAAATAACATCTAAAATAAATAATGCGACAAAGTTACTCATTTTAAAGAATATAAAAGAACTTTAACGCGGAAATTTATTGGGTTGGGTGGTTAATAAAATATAATGTGCCGATGTGTTCGGCCTTTACGTTGTTTTGCCTCCTTGTTTGCGCTGTTTTTACCTGCTTAGTGACGCTAAAAAAACAACTTGGTACAATTTGAGAGAAATATGTATCATATAAAGATGGTATCTGCTTTATCTTTTTGGCTCTTTTCCTCCCTCTCATCGGTCGTGTAGCCCGCTACACTCCCTCTTCGAGTGAGAAAAATAGCTCAAAAATATAAAGCTCAAATCATACCAATTTATTTTTTTACCGTCACTTAATTGGTGGCTTTATACCATGCTGTCTCGCTTAATCTGTCTGCCATGTGGTTGAGGCTACCCTGTGAGGTGTTCAAGCCCGAATAGTGCTTTATGTCGACGGGTGCGTCTTTCAATGCCGTGAAATATTGGCTGGTGTGGCCCTTGTAAGGCACCGTCTTGTCGAGCTGTTCGGCAAAGGCAGCGGTCAGCACGGTGCCGGCGTCTTTTAGCGACATGAGGTGTCCGAGGTCGTAGAAGAGGGTAGGGCTGTAGCCGTCCATGATCTGCACGCCGTTGGGGACATTCTTTCCTGATCTTGCGGTGTTGAGCTTTCCTTCTGAAGCCGCGTTTGTTGGTTCTGCGGCAGCCACGTTGATCTGTTCTGTGGCAGCCGCGTTGATCTGTTGTGCAATTGCAGCCAAGGCATCGAGCTGTGTGCAGTCGGTCACAGCCACGGTTCCGTAGGGCAGATTATAAGACGAGTAGAAGCTTATGAAGCTGTCGACAATGCCCTTGTAGTTGGGCGTTCCGAGCAGATGCTTGCCCATGGTGGTGTAGGGAAAGCCGTAGCTTAACACCTCTGTCGGACTGGCTATGAGATAATGGGTTACGTCTTTCAGCTCGTATGCCACTTCCACCGACGACATGTAGCAGGCATCGAAGAGAATATACTCGGTGTGCAAGCCGGCGTCGGCCATGGCGTCTGCCAGGTCGGTGGTCTCTATCTGCGTTTCGGGGTATGTTCCGCCAATGAAGCGCGTGGTCACGGGGCCTTGAACCTCAAAGTGCATGAGGTCGTTGGGCTGGGGCTGGTCTTTACTTAAGCCTTGCTTTTTCCGCTCAAGCCTTTCCTCTTCTAAAAGCCTTTCTTCCTTATTTAGCTCCCCTTCCTTATCTAATCTTTCTTCCTTATATAGCCCTTCCTTATCTATCTTTTCTTCCTTATATAGGTTATCTTCTTCATCAATCCTTTCTTGTGAGCCAAGTCTTTTCCGTGCGTTTCGTTGTCCTTGTACGGGCACCCATGCCAGTCCGTGGCATCCCACCACCATGCCGTAGCGCGAGGCGGGAGCCAGTGTCATGACCTCAGAAAAGAGCGATGTCAGCCATTGGCGCGATGTGAACGGGCGGTCGCTGTAGCGTCGCAGTGTGTCGGTGAGGCATCGTCCGTTCTGCTTTTTCAGTTCGAAGAGCACCGCCTCGCGCTCCGATGTTGCCATGAACACCATGATGCGCTCGTCTTTCATAGAGCGTTGAGCCACAATCGTCTGCATGTCTTCTACCGTTCGTCTGAAATCGGAAAGCAGACTGTTGCTCCAAGGAAAGAACATAAACACCGTCTGCCCCACAGGCGTTACAGGCACGTCGGGTCCGTCAGGGCTGTCGCCGTTTGAACACGACACCCCGACCACAATAAAAAGCGTTGCTATGATTAAGCTACAAGTTTTTTTTATTTGCATGGAAATTTAAAGCCCCACCCCCGCTATAGGAATGTTGATTTTTGAATTTTGAATGTTGAATTGTCGGCTTTCAGCCGATGTTGAATTTTCGAATTTTGATTTTCCCTTAAATAGTCAGGGCTATTGAATTCTTCACTCTTCACTCTTCACTCTTCCCTTTCAAGGCGTCAGCCTTTTTGCCTTTAAATTCTCTTCCTCAACTATTCTCTTGAACTGTGCCCATATCACGTCACCTCTATAATAGATCCTGCGGTTCTTAGGCACATGCACGCGGCAGGTGGAGAAGATGTTATTGCCTGACGAGGCAAACGTGCTGTTTGAGCAGTAGGGCGGCGTTGGGGCAGAGATGTAGAGGTTGGTGATCGGACAGCCGTCGAACACATAGTCGCCCAACAATTCGGTGTTCTTGCCAAGATGCACCGTGGTGAGGTCAGCACATTTCTGGAACAGTCCTGTCGGTATCTGCTTGACGGTAGAGGGTAACGACACCTCCTTCACGCTGCTGTTATAGAACGCATACTTGCCTATAGATGTCAGGCCGTCGGCAAAATGGAACGTCTCTATCCTGCAGTTGCGGAACGCATAGTCGCCCACCGTCGTGACCGTTGAGGGCAGCGTGTACTCGCCTTCCTTGCCCATGGGGAACCACAGAATGCTCTTGCCGTCGCCACTGAGCAGCACGCCGTCCTTGCTGCTGTAATGGCTGTTGCCAGCCTGCACGTTGATCTCGGTTAAGGCGGTGCATCCCGCCGATGTCTCAATGCTTTCCACCAACGTAGGCACCTCAATGGTGTGTAGCGAAGAGCAGTTTCTGAAGGCATCGGCCTCTATCTTTGTTGTCTGCAACGGCAGCACAATGCGCTTCAGCTTCTCGCATGAGGCAAGCATGGCTTTGCCCACCACGTTGGTCTGTGTGAAGTGGCCCTCGGCATACGCCTTGCCGCCTTCCGCAATCTGCGCTCCCGACAGGTCAATGTCTGACAGCTGTCCTGCGGTGGCTTTGCCTTCGTTGTCGCATCCTGCCATGTCGCGCAGCGTGCGCAGGTCATCGCCGTTCAAGACCCCCGCAATAGACAAGGTGGTGAATCTGTACTTGTCGTCGCCAACAAGCTCGGTCAGCTGTCCCGCATCGTTTATTATTGATGTCGATGTTGTGACGAAGGAAACAGCTTCGCCCACATCCTCGCCGTTCTTGTTTGCAGCAAAGGGACGTATGCTGTAAGCCACTTCGGGCTGCAATCCACCTATGCGCAGACGGAACATGCCGTTGTCGTCGGCATCGCCGGTATGCACCAGCTTGATGGTGTTGCCGGAGCCGGTGCTCACGAAGCCATCGCTTGTTGAGCCACTGCTCGTTGAGCCGCTGTTTGTTGAGCCGGTGCTTGTTGTTGCATCGCCCATTGTTTCCCCGTCTTGTCGAGACAGGTAGCATCCGCTTTCAGTTATGGGGTCGCCGCCTGTTTCGCTGATGCTGTAGCTCACGATGGCGCTCAGCGGACTGATGCCCAGCACCGTTAACTCGCCTGTCGTCGGTTTCGCGTTGGGCTGTGTTGTAAAGCTCAGCTGTTCGCCTGACAGCACAACGTTGCTGCTGCCGCCCTGTAGCTTATAATAATAGGTGGTGCTGGGCGTCAGTTGGTTCAGACGATAGACCACAGTCCCGTCGGGCTTGCCCCCGTTGTTGTCGGCAGGGGTCAGCACCGCTGTCTTTTGGCTCATGGACGGATCATCTCCGTAGCAGAACCACAATTGGGGCATTTCCGTAGACCCCGTGGTGTGACATTGCCCCACCATCGTTGCCTCGTTGCGCGTAATGTCTATGGCCTCCAAGGTCTGGAGCTGAGGCTCAAAGTTGTCGGGCTTGTCGCTGCTGCACGATGCCAGGCCCAGCACGCACAGCACAGCCGTAAGGGCCTTTGCCAACCCAGCCGTGAGAGCCTTATCTGACCATTTCGTGAGGGATGAACCCGGCTTTGCCGAGAGGGATGACCCCAGCTTTGCCGTGAGGGCCGCCCCCAGCCATGTTCTTATATTTTCAATGTTACCTGTCTTCATCATCCTACCGCTGTTTAAAAGGTTTCATCACCACCTTGGCCTTGCCCAAGCGTATTCCCACGCCAATGCAGCCTTGCCATTGCTTGCCGCCGATGGTCAGGGCTGAGGCACTGATGCTCAGCTTGCCTATTGTCGCTATCACACCCAGCTCGCCGCTCACCCCTTTATGTGACAGGCTCTCGTTGCGCAGCCAGCCGCCGCCTTCGCTGTCGGTCAGTTGCCATGCTGTGGTCTTGCGTGCATAGCCCACGCCCTCGAAGATGTTGATGAGGTTGCCCACGCGGTGTATCAGGCCCGCCGTCATGCTATAGGCGGCGTTCTGTGTGCGTCCTGTAAAATAAGGTTTGCGTGAACCGTCGGTCAGCGTGCCGTCGCGCAGACAGCTGCCCGTGGTGCTTTCTGCCGAATGTAGGTTGGTGCTTACATGCAGGTAGGCGCCCACCTTACGCATCACGGCCAGCATCACGCCCCACGAGGGGCCGTCGGTGTGTAGCGAGGCGGTGAGCAGGGCATAGCCATGCACCGGCACCACGCGACGTTGTGGCACCACCTTCACCGTGTCCACCACCGTTTGCGTGTACACTATCGTGTCGTGCTTCTCCACAACGGCTGCCAGAGGTGTGCGCAGACGCAGCTCGTAGGTCATGCGGCTCTCCAGCTTCATGCCCAACTGCCAGTTGCGCAGCACGCCCCATTGCGGATGCTTTATGGTTATCTGCTTCGTGCCTTTAGGCAGATAGAGCCATATCTCGCCCACCTGGTCGCTACGCTTCACGATGCCGAGGGGCGAGGAGAACGCAAAGTCGGATGGTCCGACAACCTTTATAAGGGCGCATGCCTCGCCGTTAAGGTCGCGCACGGCATCGATGAACGCGCTCACGTCGGTGGGCAGTTTGCGGAAACTCTCCACCGTGAAGGTGCTGTCTGCCGGTGTCGCGGCGCGCAACGTTTCGCACGGCATGGCGCAGAGGCACAGAATCATGATGATGAGCCTGTGCAGAGCCGTTGTCGGACGTTCTGTCCTGTTCTGTCCCCAGTTTGTTTTCATATCTTTCATTCAAGATTAAAATCGGAAATGTCGATCACGCCGTCGCTTCCCTCCACCGTGGCCGACGGTTGCCATGTGCGCACATGGATGAGCGGCATGGAGGCGTTGCGAAAGTCCCACAGCAGGAACAGGTATCCGTCGTCGGAATAGCGGTCGCTGTGGTAGCGTTGGCGCAAGGACACGCCATAGATGCCGTCTTTCGTTGGGTGGCGCATGATGTGGAAGTCGGAGAAGCGCACGTCGACCTGCCTGTTTGCAGCAAATACCTTGGTTAGGCGGGCCAGATAGTCGCGCTTGGTGTGGAGGGCGTAGCTCACGCGGCTGTCTGCCGACACGCGCCCCGTCTCCTTCGACGTCTTCACCACGTTGCCGACAATTATCAGGGCGTTGTCGCTGAACACCTGACGCAGGAAGTCGATGTCCTTGGAGGTATATGCCGTGCGCAGATGCTCACAGTAGTTGAGGATCTGTCGTCTGCTCGCGGCATCGGTCTCGGTGAGATGTCCCTTCAAAATTTTTGCTGCCTCGGCGTAGAACGGACTGCCTTTCGCCATCCTTCTTATGTCGGCAGCAGGCAAGGGCTGGCCTCCATGCGCCCCGGTGTGGGCAGCCGACAATGACGGCGATGTGCCCGCTTGCGTGCTTACCCCGTTGTCCGCGGTTCCTCCCTGCGCGTTGCCCATGCTTGCCGCACGGTCTTCAGGCACGGCCCCCATTCCTGTCTTTACGTCATCAGCCTTATTTTCGAAGGTCACCATGCCATGACTGTCAATGAATCCTTCGCGTCCTGTTGCCCCCTCGCGGAACGCCAGACGGCCCTCGCGGAAGCGCGTGTCCAAGAGGCATCCGCGCAGCGGTATGCGGAACAGGATGTTGCCGTCGGCATCCTCCACCATCCATTGGCGTTCGCCCTGTGGTGTGGTCTGCTCCACCAGCTGCATGCCTTCGCTCACGCCGTAGCTCGTTTCTGAGGCAACGTTCTTATAACCTCCAAAGGGCAGCAGCCGTAAAGCTACTGCCCAGATGGAGAGAATCAGCACAAGGGCTGACAATATGTAAATTCTTTTCTTCATTCAATGTCTGTTAAACAGGGGCTAAACGTTAAGCCTCAAGAAGGCCAATATGAGCTTCAAGAAAGGCAGACAAGAGCCTCAAGAAGGTTGCTATGAGCTTCAAGAAGGCTTGATATGAGCTTCAAGAAGGCTTGCTATGATCCTTAAGAAGGCATAACGTTAGCCACCTGTTTATTTCCAGTTTTCAACCTCGCCGCCAATTTCAATCTTTACCTTGTCGGGATTGTTGGTTATGATGAGGTTTACGAGATGCTCCACGCCGGGCTTGAACACAAACTTGCTCTCATACATGTAGCTCACGCCCCTCATCACCACCTCTACAAGTGGCTGGCGGTTTTCTACACGCTGCGGCACGACGATGGCCGAGTAGGAGTAGGCTCCTTCCTGTTGCGCCTTTATGGTTTGGCGCGTGCATTTGACATAGCGTGTTGCCACGCCTGCCTGAAGGTCTACGGTGGCCGTCGGCACGGTGTTGTGGATGTAGACATCTGCTGTTGCTGGCATCTCGCCCTCAAAGTCCTCGCCCTTAATGAGCCTTATCTTTATCTTGCTCATTATGTGCTTGAAGGTAAGGTTGATGGGCGATGCCGATGCCTTTATGCCCTTGGTGGTGGCAAAAAGCAGGTCGCTGGCCTCGTAGCCGCCGGGCGTTGTTCCTGTTTTGGCCGTGCTCTGGTCAGTGGCCACACTGAAGGGCTGGTCGTCGATGCTGCTCACACCCTGCATGTAGGGATAGTAGGCATAGGCGTTGTAGGTGCCGTCGTCCCAATAGAGCGTTCGTGCGGCGGTCCAACTGCTGCCGTTGTGGGTCAGTGCCTCGTTGTTCACCAGGTTGCCGCCTATCTCCAGCGGTGCATCGGCTTGTCCCACATACAGGCCTATGCGGTCGCCGTTCTCAAAGTCGGTTGCTGTGGCACGCGTCTGGCTTGGGTGCGTCACCGTGAATGTCATGGGCGTGTGCCGCGCATCCTTATATTGCTGTTCGCCGTCGTCGGAACAGGCCACCAAGCCCAGCAGGGCAAGAGCCAGACCGAAGCAGCTTATCTTGTGTCTGTTCATCTGTTCATGCTTTTGCAAAATTACACATTTTTTGTCGAATATCTCCACTCTTAGCGATGCTTCCTTACCTTTGACATGTTCAGCGGGTTGCCTCTGTGTATCACGGGCGCGTGCTGGTGCATGCCGCTGTTTACGTTGCCCACGCTGCCGCTCCTGCCTGTGCTGCGTGTCACGTTGCCAGCCTCGCGCTTGTCGTTCTTCACAAAATCTTCAAACGAGTAGGTCTCGCCAGCATAGCGCTTGATGCGTTTCACGATGCTCTCGCGGCTGATGGTGCTGTAATAAGGAATGTTGTTGTTCATGCACGAGTTTTGCTCTGAGCGGAACACGCCACGGCTGTGCATATAGCCACCCTCGTATATGTCGACAAGGTCGCTGTAGCGCGGGTCGAAGATGAGGTGGCTCCATGGCACGCTCTGCATCTTGCCCGTGAAAGAGAGGTTGTCGTACCAGCCGAGGGCCTTGTACCTATAGAAGGCATCCCCGTGGTCGCAGCCATCTGTACAATGGCAGTTGTCTATAAAGGCGTTGTGGTAGATATACTCGTCGCCCAACTTGCCGAAGCCGTGGCCGCCCGCCTCATGCTGGATTACGCCTCGTGTGTCGAGCGGATAGCTGTAGGTGCTGAGCGGACAGAAGGCTATGGCTGCACCGCTGGTCCACATCTGCGTCACGCCGCCATACTCGGTAGTGTTGGGCACCATGATGATGAGCGTTTGGTTCAGGTTGTCCTTTGTCACCGTGGGTGCGTTAAGGGCGTAGGCAAATATCTCGTCATAGTCGGCTTTCAGGCTCACGCCACCCGTAAAGGTGGTGTTGAAGCGGTTGTAGCGTATGGTGTTCAGCGTGCCCACGCCGCTTTCTGTTGAGAGGGGGAAGGCCGTGTAAACATTAAAGTAGTCGCGGTAGGTGGTGTAAGGTTCCAGGCCGAAGAAATACTCCATCTCCTGCTTCATGGTCTTGAGATAGCTGCCATCGGCAATGCTCTTTGCGTCGTAGCCATCGCCCAGCAGCACGATGTTGATGCCGCCTTTCTTGCCCTTAGTGGCCTTTTGCAGGGTGAGCCACTGGTCTTCGCCATACGCGTAGCCATATTGGCTTACGCGGCACTCATGGGTGTAGTCTTCATCTTTCAGGCGGAACACCACCTTGCCCTCACGGCTGGATCCGTTTTTGGCCATGGCATTGATGGTGAGCGTAACCTTTGTCTTCTTGTTGCCGCTCGCGGGCGACACCTCGCACCAGTCGGGCTTGCTGGCCACCTCCCATTCGCCCTCGGCATCCACTATAAGGCTCTGCTTATGTTCTGTGGCCAAGGCGCAAGCTATAGAGGGGCGGCACACCAGCTCGTGGTGAGCGGCTATGCGTTTAAACTCGTTCCACCCTACAGCCGTCTGATATTGTGCCACGGCCGATTCGGGCACCTCTACCGTAAAGTTGTCTTTCGGCACACCGTCAAAAGCTCCGCTCTTTACATAGGCGGGTTCGGCACCCTTACAAACGATGGAACCTATGTTGAAACAATTTACAAAAGCACTGGAATTGATGGTTTCCATATTAGCAGGGAGCACCAAACCTTCTATCTGGGAGCAACCGCCAAAAGCCGATTCTTTTATGCTCGTTATTTTCTCAGGAATTTCCAACGTGCCTGTTAGCTGCTTGTTGTTGTAGAAAGCTTCTTCACCAATTGACAACAAGGTAGCAGGCAGATGCAAGGTTCCAGAAAAACTACAGTTATAAAACGCCTCGTTACCAATTGTTTTCAAGTTTTTGGGCAATACGAGTTCACCTCTGAATTTGCAGCCCTGAAAAGCAGCCCAATCAATATCTGTAACTCCATCAGGGAGATTTAGATTGCCGTTGAAACCACAACTGGAGAACGTAGTAGCAGTTATTTGTGTTATTCCTTGCGGAATTGTTAAAGACCCCGTTATGCCCTTACAAAACTGAAAAGCCCCACCGTCTATTTGTTTTAAGGAGTTGGGCAAATGCAGCTCTCCATAAAACCCTTTACACTCCCTGAAAGCCTGTCCACCTATCTTCTCTAACCCTTCTGGCAAAGTAAGATTTCCAGTGAGAGAAGAACAACCGAGAAAGGCACTACTTCCTATTTCTTTCAATGTCGATGGCAAGGTCAGGGTTCCATCCAGGCTGGAACAATCAAAAAAGGCTTGTCCTTGTATTACCTCCACTCCTTCGGGTATAACCAATGAGCCTACCAGGTATTTACAATCCAAAAACGCATTTGAACGGATGCCCTTCAACCTGTCTGGCAAAACAAGATAGTTCAGCTTAGTGCCACTCATGGCATCCATGGGGATTTCGTCTTTTTCTCCAGGCTTAATTGTTCCCGACTTCGCTAAGGTTACCTCTTTCAGGTTCAATGCCTCCAGCGCCTTCATGCTGTTCCTCATAAAAATGAAGTCGACGTCGTTGATCTCGCCCGTAATCTTCAGATTGGTTACTTTGGTATAGTCGAGCTTAGCCGCAGCAATGGCATCCTTCAGTCCTCCAGCCGTCGGGCAGTTCACCACCACATACTCCTTTGCCGTGGCATTGTGGCTCACGAGGTCGTTCTCCCACGGTGTGATGCTCTCGCTGATGAGCGTGAGCTGATATTGTCCGCTACCGGCTTTTTTGTCTACGCGAATAGAGAAATTGCTCATCTTGCCGGGCATATAGGTAAACGCCTCGTTCTTGGCAAACTTATAGGGCACGCCGCCTATGGTGATGCTGAACAGCGTTTCGCCAGCCTTTACGGTCTGCGGCACCACGATGGCACGCCACTCGTCGCCCGAGCGCGATGGCATGGTGGCCGTGGCCTCCACGCTGCCGTTGGCGGTCACGGTGCCGTCGGCCAGATTGATGCTGGCCTTGCGTATCAGGTTGGGGGCCAGCACGGTTTTCTCCGTTCCAGCCCATTCGCCTGCTGCAAAGCCGCTACCCTCAACCAGCGTCACGCGGGCGTTGGCCATACGGTGTTTCATGGGCAGACGTATCACACTGGTGGTAGGAGCCACGTCAGCCACCTTTCCCCACAGGAAGTCGCTGGCCTCGTAGCCGCCCATCTCGCCGTTCTCAGAAGGCTTGCTCTGGTCGCGCTTCACCTCAAACTGGTAGTCGTCCACGCTCTCGGGGTCGGCAAACGGATAATATCCGTACACGTCGATGTGGGTGTGCTTGTCTTTCCAGTAGAGGTCGTAGGCCGAGTTCCACCTATAGTTAGGCTCATCGAACGTGTGGCGCACATTGTCGCCACGGTTGCCGCTGGCCTTCAGCGTGCCTGGTGTGCCGCCGTCATAATCGACAATGTACACGCCCATCACGTCGCCGTTGCAGAAGCCGTTGTCGTTGACGCGCGTCACCGCCAGCTGGTCGATGTCGCCAGAGAGCTGTATACGGTCGTTGCCGTGCTGTTGTCCCCCCTCTTCAAACATGTCGTCTGAGCAGGCGCCAAGCAGCAAGGTAACAACCATAGCAGCCAGATATATTATTGTGTTTTTGTGATTCTTGTTCATAAAATAGCCATTTGGGTTTGTGTATAATAAAGGAAGTTATCGGAAGGTAATAATACCTAAAGGGAGTTATCGGAAGGTAATGGAAGTTAATCCGCCTGCGGCGGATGGAAGTTAACGGACAATACCTTTTTTATTTCTATTTCTTCCCTCTTCCCTTTTCCCTTTTCCCTTTTCACTCTTCACTCTTCCCTCTTCACTCTTCATTTAAATAGCCGATCCTCCGTTGTCGTTGCCATCGTTCTCCCATGCGCTGATGGTCACGTTCACGCCGCTGCTGGTCTTGTCGAGCGTCACGGTGAAGGTGTGGCGTTTGCCGCTCTGGAAGGTGAAGGCCTTGGGCAGATTGAAGTCGCGCCCATTCACGTTCACGGTGACAAGGTTACACTGTGCCACCTGCTGCGGCACGATGATGGCGTGGTAGGCCGAGCCATCGTTGTAGGGTGTGATGGCAGATGCCTGTCCTGTGGCCGTGGCTGTGGCTGTGGCGAGGTCAACGGTGGCTGATGTCTTGATGTTGTTCAGGCTCACCTTCACGTTAGCGGCAGCCAGCGTGCTCTCCGTGAAGCCAGCGCCTGGCTTGAGGCGAATGTCTACCCGGCTCATGATGTGCTTGGCCTCAATGCGCACGGCCTCGCTTGATGGAGCGGCATCGAGCGTAGAACCAATGAGCAGGTCGCCAGCCTTATAGTCGGCCTCGGTGCTCTGGTTTGCCTTGGTGCTGAAGGGCATAGCCGTAACGCTCTCCACCTGTTGGCGGTAGGGGTAATAGAGATAGAAGTCGGCATGCGTCTTTTCGTCCTTCCAGTAGATTTCCGTGGCAGGTGTCCACACGTTGGTGTAGGTGTAGAGCATGTTGTCCACATAGTTGCCCGATGTGTTGAGGCTTGCAGCCGATCCGTCGGTGTTTCGGTTTACAACAAACAGGCCCACCTTGTCGCCGCTCTCAAACGCTGTCTCCGTGGCGCGTGTTATGTTGGTGCTTATGCTTATAGGCACCTTAGCCGACGGCTTGTCGGGGGTAACGGGAGGGGTTACAGGCGATACGGGGTCATCGCTTCCTCCGCACGACATGCAGCAGAGCACAGCCATGCAGACAGATGCAATAAAAGACGCTTTTTTCATAACTTGTTTCATAATAATAAATATTAGATTTTACAAAACGTTATTAACACTTTTGCAAAATTACGAAAAGGTGAAACACAAAACAAGTCCATAATGGTCCATACGGTAAAAAGTTGATTGTTAGCTCCCAACACGGTTGAATGTCAGTGGTTTTTATCTTATGCAAAAATACAAAAAAACAGCAGCAAATGCAAGAAAGAATAGCTTTTTCTGCATGTGCTGCTGTACTTTTTTAAAAGATTTTCTTTTTTGAAGCCCTTGTTCTTCAAAAAGCCCTTGTTCTTCAAAAAGCTCTTGTCCTTCAAAAAGCTCTTGTCCTTCAAAAAGCTCTTGTCCTTCAAAAGGCCCTTTTTCAGAAAATCCCCTCATCTGTCTACAGTTCCGCTCCAAACCTTGCTGTTGGTGCAGGAGCGCAGAAGCGGTAGTCTTGGTCCTCGTTGGTGTTGTTGAAGATCACCTTCTTCATGCCGATGAAGGCGAGACCTTTGGGGAAGACTTGCTGAACGTCGACGGGCGCTCCTGTGAGAGCAGGACTGCCGGCCTTCAGACGGAACGACCACGAGCGGTCAAAGGGCAGGGGAGCGCCCTTTTCGGTGTCGTCGACCTCGCAGTTGATGTTCATCTTCGGGCTTTGCGCGAAGGCGGTGAACAGCGGGTCCTTGTCGCCCGGTGCACCACTCTTTATGTCGAGGTCGCTCCACACCGCCATGGCAGCATCGCGGCCCATCTGCTCTACGCCTGTTTCGGTAGAAGCGAAATAATAGTTGGGTGCTATGGTAGAGTGTGCAATGTCGGCCCCGTTCTTTGTCGGCTGCTTCATGCCGAATCGGCAGTCGTAGATCAGGTTACCCACAAACACGGGAGCTATCGCCTTCTCTATCCACACGCTGCCGCCCTTCTTGTTTTTTGAGCGTCGCCATCCGCAGTTGACGAGGGTGTTGTTGTATGCCACAACCTGAGAGAGAGGCACCGTCTCGCTGTTGCCTTGGTTTGAGAGTTTGAATCCGTTTGTGCAGATGTTGTAGAGAACGTTGTTCGCCACATCCATCTTGCATCCGGCCTTTATGTTTATGCCCTCTCCTCCGTCGGCGGCGTTGCCGTTGTCAGCCATGATGTTGTCGTAGATCACGCCCTGTCCGCCGCTGAAGTAGGTCTGGTCGTTATAGTTGTCGTGCATGAAGCATCCCACCATGGCGAGTCTGCCGTTTGTGTTGCAGAAATGGAAGGCCGGCAGACCACCGTCGATGGTGGTCTTGTAGAGCTTGTTCTGGAACGACGGCGACGACTCGGTGGGCGTTGCTCCTGCATAGGCGAGGTCCACATGTGTGAGCACCACCTCCTGTGAGTTGTAACCGCACACTATGCCGCCCCATGATGCCGGCTTCTTCAGGTCAGAGGTGAAGACCACGGGCTTTTCTGCCGTGCCCATGCAGTAGAGGTTGCCGAGCACCACCAGCTCTACGGGCACCTGCACGTCGGCCTTGCACGTCACGGTGACGCCCGGCTCGATGTAGAGCGATGCCCCTTCCGCGATCTCCACGCTCTCTGTGAGCGTGGTGTCGTGTGTCCAGACGATGGAGCCTTTGGGATATTGCGCCAACGCCGTGTTCACCACGTCGGCCGATCCTTGTTCTGTGCCAGCGCCGCTGTCGGGGCCGGCATAGTCGTAGGGGTTTATGTTGTTTGTCTCGCACGCTGTGGCGAGCATTGCCGTTGCTGCTATTATGGCAAGGCGGGTTATGGTTTTGTTCATGATGTCTTGTTTTTTTAGAGGCTATACCTTATTCCGATGAGCAGTGTCCGTCCATAGTGGTAGGTTCCCACGACGGTGCGGTCGGTCTTCTGACCCTCATACTGCAGGTTACTCTCGTTCACCGTCTTGATGTAGCGTTCGCGCTTCGTGTCGGTGAGGTTGTTGGCTTTAAGGAAGATGCTGAGGCCGCAGGCGAATCGCTTCTCAGCACTGAGGTCGAGGCCGAAGGTGCCCTTGTCCCACTGGTCGGCATCCTTGAATGGCGACACGATGGCCAGGCGGGTGCCCGTGTATGAGGCGGCGAGCTGCGCGTTCCATCCGTAGGTGGTGCCACGGTAGAGCAGCGACAGGTTGGCGGTGTGTGGAGCCTGGTTGACGAGCGGTCGTGTCTGCTTCACACCCTGCTCAAACTCGGCGCTGCCCGGCTTATACTGTCGCTTGCTTGTGGTTATCGACGAGTGGGTGTAGGTGTAGTTGGCTTTCAGGCCGAAATGTCGGATAAACTTCACCACGTCAACCTCGAAGCCCATGTTCTTGGCGTTGCCGAGGTTTTGCGGCTGGTAATAGGTGTTGGAGCCTGTCACCATCTTCGAGTCGGACGTCACGAACACCTGCTCTATGGGGTCGCGCAGATACTTGTAGAACACGCCCGCGAGCACCTGTTCCGACGGCGAGGGGAACCACTCCCATCTCAGGTCCACGTTGTCGATGCGTGCCCGTCGCAACGCCGGGTTTCCACACTCGGTATATTCCTCGCCCATGATCTGGTAAGGCACGATCTCGTAGAAGCCCGGCCGGTTGATCGAACGATAGTAGGAGAGACGCAGGTTCATGTTCTTCGTCGGTGTCCACTTGAACGATGCCGACGGCAGCCAGTCCCAGTAGCTCTGTTCGCCCACCTGCCCCATGTTGCGAAACTTCTGCAGCATGGTGTAGATCTGGTTCGTGTGCTCCGCTCTTATGCCCGCATACAGCTCGCCGTAGCGGTTCTTCATGGTGAACATGGCGTATGTTCCCCCGATGTGCTCCTTCGAGTTGTAGTTGAGCTGCGATGCTTGCGAGTAGGGGGTGGTACATTTCCAGCTGATGTCGTCGAACACGTCGAAGCCGTTGCCCGGCAACTTCTGCGATATGTCCGACGGGTCAAACTGGTACGAGTAGTATCTGTTTTCGCGCTTCTTGCGGCGATACTGTGCTCCCGCCTTCCACCTGATGTCGGACCCAAACAGCTGCGTGGCATAAGTTATGTTCACATATCCCGCCAGGTCCTTGTCGCTGTTGTGCTGGTATCGGCGTTCCATGTCCATGGGTTGCGTCTTGAGCAGCGTCTTGTCGCTTGCCCACATGCTCTGTCCCTCGGCGTTTGCCACGCTGCTGGTGAGCGTCAGATATGTGCGGTCGGGGTCTTTCTCGCGTGCTTCAGAGAAGATGCCCGCCCAGTCGACGGTGAGGTTTTCTCCCAGACGGTGCGTGCCTTTGAGGTGTGTGGCGAGCACCGTCTGCGTCTGCTCAAAGGAGCGCGTCTCGTCGTTCTGTGTATAGTCGTCAGCCGTGATATACTCGGTCGTTATTGCGCTCGTGAGACGTGTGTTTCGCGAGTTCTGCCTTATGAACATGTTGTACCACTCGAGCTTGTGTCCGCCCGTCTGTAGGTCAAACTTGGCATGTAAGCCCGACGTTAGGTCGTGTATAGAATAGAAGCGGTGCTGCATGGCTCTCACAAACATGGCCTGTTCTCCCGATGCCATGCTCATGGTGTTGTATGTTCGTTCCGTTCCGCGGAAGTTGTTTTGCACGCTACCCGCCACCATGATGCCCAGCCGGTCGTTCCAGAAGCGGTTGCCCGCCGCTATGCCCGCGCTGAAGTTGGGTGCCGGCATCGAGTGGGCCGCTATGCGCGTCGGTCCGTCGGCGAAATTGTCGGCCGTAGCTTTATAGTTGGGTCCGAAAGCCTCGTAGGGTGCCTTGCGTGTTATGTCGGAGCGGTCAGATGACAGATACTGTCGGTCCGAGTGCATGAAATAGTCGGTCAGACCCACCGATGCGTTGGCTTGCAGCATGCGTCGGCTTGGGGCGTCCTTCATGACCATGTCGACGACACCGCCGGCAGCATCGCCCTCCATGTCGGCAGTGAGCGACTTGGCCACCACCAGACGGTCCATGAGGTCGCTGGGGAAGATGTTTAGCGGTATGTAACGGTTCTTGTCGTCGGGACTTGGAATCTTCACGCCGTTCACCAGCGTGTAGTTGTAGCGTTTGTCCATGCCTCGCAGTATGGCGTATGACGCCTCTCCCGTCGCATCCTTCTCCATGGTCACGCCCGAGACACGCTGCAGCACGCCCGCCACGTTCATGTCGGGCGAGAGCTGTATGGTCTGTGCGCTCATGACGTTAAGCACACTTGTTGCGTTCTTCTCTTGCAGCAGGGCGCTCCTGTCGGTGCGGTTCTCCTGTCGTCCTTTGATGACCACCTCTCCGAGCGTCTTCGTGTCTTCTTCGAGCGGTATGTTGAGGCGTTTGCCGTCTTTCACGTCTACCGATACCTCCACGGTCTTGTAGGCCATATACTTGATGACGAGGGTGAATCGTCCCTCGTCGGGCATCTTGTTGAGCGTGAACGATCCGTCCAGGCCCGTTGTTGCCCACATGTCTTTCAGCTCCTTCACCGACACGACCGTGCCGATGAGCGGTTCGCCGGTGGCCTTGTCTTTCACCACGCCGATGATGTTGCCGGCCGTCGCGGCCGTTGCTGTCATGGCTGTGACGAGAGCCACCGTCAGGATTTTAATATTCATTATGCTGTTTTTTCTTCCTTTTTTTCTTTTTTACTAAATTGAACTATAAAATCAACACCTTATTGTTTATTTGCGCTTCGCGCTTTTTTAAACATTAATTATCATTAATTGAACATTAATTCCCATTAATATATCGCGCTTCGCGCTTTTTAAACATTAATTATCATTAATTGAACATTAATTTCCATTAATATATCGCGCTACGCGCTTATTGATTTTAAATTAATAATCCATAAATTTCTGCGCGAAGCGCATATTAAAGACAATTAATGGGTCATTAATGATAATAATTCCGCGAAGCGCCTGAGCACCTATGGAGCGCAAGAATGTTCAAAAACAAACGAGCGCGTAGCGCGACGTAAATAATAAAGTTTGTGAAAGTTCAATTTTCTTATTGTTTATTCTTGCTGACCGTGTGAAGCACGTTGCCCTCTTTGTCTATCATGTAGAGGGAGAGCTGCTTCTTGTCGGCAGCGATGACCGAGAAGCCCGTCTTTTCGCTACAGAACACCGTTCCGTCGATGGGCTTCACGTCGCGGGCAAGAGCGCCGGCCGAGTTGACCACATAGTCGATGTCGTCGCCCTGCATCTTGATGTGCTGGAAGTCGTGTATGTGGCCACAGGCATAGATGCTCACGTTGTGGTAGCGTTGCAGCACGGGCAGCAGACAGCGTCGCAGGTCTTCCTGCTCTACGGTGTTCTTCTCCGTCTGCGCGTAGATGGGGTGGTGACCCACGACGATGACCCAGTCTTCCTTCGCGTCGCGCAGCGTGGCGTCGAGCCATTGCAGCTGCGCCTCCATGTTCTGCATTCTTGCGTCGGGATAGACCTCAGGGTTGTTGCGGTAACGCTGTATGAGCGGCGTGGTATCGACGAACACCACCCTCACCGTTGTGCCTTTCGACGACACCACCTTATAATAATAGCGTGACGGCATCATCCATCGGCGGCTCACCTTCGAGTAGTCGATCACCGCCTGTGTGTTGCCGCGATACTCGTGGTTGCCGCACACGGGGAACCAGTTGATCATCAGCTCGGGGTGCGAGTAGATCAGCTCATAGTTGGTCATCCACAGCGGGTCGTTGACCGACTGTATGCCGTTGAAATGGTGCACATCGCCCGCGGCGATGACACATTTCGGCTTCAGCGTCTCACCCATGTGTCCCATCAGTTCGGCTATCGGCTTCTGGTCGTAATAGCCGTTGCGTCCGAGGTCGTTGGCCAGATACATCGTCACGTTGCCCTTCAGCTTCTTCCAGTCGGCTGGCGTCTGTGCCGTCATCACCGTAGCGGCGCTGAGCATCAGTAGCGTCAGGGTGGTGAGCGCGAGGCTATGCAATTTGTTCTTTAATTTCATATATTTCACGTTTGTAAGTTTTTAAAGTTGACACACATGTGCTGTGCTGTCTGTCGGTTAGTGGTCATTTTTGAAAATGTCGGCAATTAGACGGCAAAAGTACGGTTTAAATGTCGAAAGTCAAAATATTTACTTTTATTTAACATTCAGAACGCCACACCATAGGCTTTTTCTCCTTATTTTTGCAGATAAAGCAGACGCAATTGTCTTGATTGTGAAAAAACATGAGACGCAATTTGCATATAAGAAAAACTAAACCAACACCTTATTTATATATAAGAACAGTCTATTTCAGAAATAACAAACAACAACACCATGGGCCTATTCGATTTTTTAAAAAGAGAAACCGAGTCGGATCACGACGCTGCCATCCGGCTATATGACGAAGCCACGCAGGAGTATTCTGCCAAGCGCTATGCTGCTGCCGTGAAGCTCTACGAGCAAGCGTGGAGTAAGGATCCCGATGTCAACACGTTCTTCAACCTTTCCATCTGCTATTATTATGAGTGGGGCACCACCAAAAACGAGACACGCTGCTTTGAGGTGACCCGTCATGCAGCCCTGAAAGGCAACTCGCAGGCCATGAACAACCTTGGATTCTTCTACAACACAGGCTATGGATGCACCCAAGACAAGGCCGAGGGCAGAAGATGGATAGAGAAGAGCGCCAAGCTGCTGAACCTTTGTGCCTGTCGCACCCTTGCACATATCTATCATGATGAGTCGGAAACCAATCCGCCAGTGCTCCACCAGTGTTACACCCTGCTGAAGACGTGTGCCGACAAAAACTATAACGACACGCAGCAGCTCATGGCCGACTGGTTCGGACCGGTGAAGGAAGACGAGTGGAAGGGCATGAGCACGATCGACATGTCAAACCGCGGCTACTACTGGATGACGGGCGGCAACGGCTTCACCAAAAATCTGGAGCTTGCCAAGCGGTGCCTGCGTGCTGCCGCCGACCGTGGCGACGGTGCGGCTTGCTGCAACCTGGGATGGTGCTATGACCAAGAGGGCAAGAGCGACAAGGCAAACGAAATTTATCTCAAAGGTGCTAACCTCAACTGCACCACCGCCATGCTGAACCTCGCCCGCAACCTGCACAACGGGCGCGGATGGCCCAAGGACGACAGTGGCGCACGCCTCTATCTGAAGATGGCGCACGATGCTGGCGACAAACGTGGCGCAGAGCGCCTTGCCGAGTTCTTCCCCGAGGACGAGGTGCGCGAACAGTCGAAGAACATGACTCTCGATGAGATTAACAATCGCGCATGGGCTTACATGAAGGGCTTCGACGGCCAAGAGCGCGACGTGAAGAAGGCGGCGCTGTGGTTTGATGTGGCTGCCACGAAGGGCTTGGTGGCGGCGTGGTATGGCAAAGGCACCGCCCTCGACGAGCAGGGCTTCTACAGCGACGCCCTCGCTGCTTACACCAAGGGTGCCGAGCAGGGCAACGCCAACTGCATGTATATCGTCGGCACACGCTACGCCGACGGCACGGGCTGCACACGCGACATGGACACGGCAAACGAATGGCTCCTCAAGGCCCATGAGGCTGGCGACCAGAGGGCCATGGACAAGATCAAGGAGCTGAACCCCACGCTGGAGCGCGACTGCAAGGTACAGTTTATGCTCGACAACATGAGGCTCTGCGTGGAAGAGAATTTCTCTTCCGACGAGTATGATGTTGAGGCTATGGTTTATGAACTTATCAACAATGAGGACTATGAGACGGCGCGTGAGCTGACCAGACGCTGCCTCCTTGAGACCGAAGACGACCCCGACGATCTGTCATGCCAGGAAGACATGCAGGTGTATCTCGCCCATATCTATTATGAAGACGGCGACGGCAACGACGACCTCGACTGCCCCTTCTATCGTCTGCGCCAGGCTCATCCGCTCGTGGTAGACCTTAGCTACGACTTTGAGCCTTACAGGAACGACGCCTACATGTGGCTGGCAACCCTCTTCAGCGATTTCTTCACCTATTATGAAGATGCCGAGGTCAACACGTTCTACCGCTACCGCGACTGTGCGTGGTATGGCAGACAGGCTTACAAGTATAACTTGCTCGCTGCCAAAGAGGGCTACTACATGGCAATGTATCGCACAGCTCTCTTCCTGCTTGAGGGCGAGGTGGTCAATGCCGACTATGACGAAGCCTACTCGTGGCTGGAGAAATGTAAAGACTATTGCAACGGCATGCCTCTTTACATGCTCGGCAACATGCACTATTATTCCGAATATGGACGCGAAAACAGAGTGTTGGCTCTGAAATATTATGAGGCATACAAAGAACAATATGAAGCCGACAGTTATTACAAACGCATGATAACGCAGAGCTATGCTCAGGCGTTGACCAATCTTGCTCATCTGTTGCTGCAAAAGAACACGTCGATTGCTGACAGCCGTGCGCGGTCGATGCTTGAGAAGGTGGCCTCCTCGTCGTTCCACATTGCTGATGCGCTCTATGGCTATATGCTCTATGAGGGCCGTGGCGGAAGGGTTGACCGCACGGGCGGACTGAAATTTATGCGTCAGGCCGCCAACGATGGCGACCCCATGGCGGAGGAGTTCTTGAGAAATTATGGCTATTGAAAGGTGCATGTTATAGAAACGATGTCTTAAAAAATCCCAACTATGACAACTGAAACGACAACAAACGACCATTACAGGCTTGCGTGCTCCGTGCTTGACCTCGTGGCGGAGCGCCATGAGAACGGTGACCACGACACGCTGCCGCAGGAACAACAGGTCATGGACCTGCTCCATGCTGCCGCTAACGAGGGCTACAAGCCCGCTATGGTGGCCGATGCTGTGCTCGCTTCCTCCAACGACTGGTCCACGATGCGCATAACACGCAACGGACTGTTCGTCATGATGTTGGAGGAGGCGATAGATGCAGGGGCTCTCACACCCGACGACGAGGAGTCGTGGGGATGGATACCCCAGGCTTATTTTGCCAACCCCGACGCCGACCTGATGCTCGACTATGAACGTCTCTACGACTTCCTCATGACCGCTGCCGAGGCCGGCAACGAGCTTGCCCTCGAAATTTTGCTCGACATCTGGCCGCCAGAGGAGGAGATTGAAGAAGATTAGGGGGCGGCTTGCACCGCGCTTCGCGTCCGTTGCTAAAGACAAAAACAATGCTTGTTGTTGCTGACTGCCCGCAAGCGGTGGTTTTAAAGACTTTTTTAAAGACAATAGAGACAATAGAGACAATTCTTGGCGCAAAAAACGTGCTTATATGAAATTGTGGTTATGCTGCTTTTAAGCAAAAATATTGTTCTTGAGCGAGATGTTGTCTTTGAGCAAAATAAAAAATTGTCCCTATTGTCTCTATTGTCTTTAACCCCCACGCAAACGGTGTTTTTAGCCTCCCGCAAGAAGCAAGAAAGAAGGAAAAGAGTAAAAATAAATAACAATAAAAACGAGAAAAAAATATGCAAAGCATCAGTATCATAACAAACCCCACGACCGAGAACCTCGTGGGACGAAGCCACTGGTGGGGAGCCCCCGACCTGCCCGAAGACGTGCCTTACCCCTATGTCATGGTAGACGACACGCAGGTGGTCATGGGCAGCAACGGCATGCCGAAACGCGACATCCACGGCAACGTCATCATTGAACATGGCGAAGACTACCCCGAGCCGCTGACCTTTATCTGCCAGATAAGGATGGAGGACGTGGCGCCCTTCGACAAAGAAGGACTGCTGCCCCGCAAGGGCATGCTCTATTTCTTCGCTGCCATCGACTATTTTCTTGGCGACAGTTCACCCATTGAGATTCCCTTGCACGGCCCCGTGGGCGACATGGTGCGCGTGATCTATGTAGAGGACGTGCCCGACGACGTGCAGCCTTATGACCTGCACTGGGAGGACACGGGCGAGAGCATATTCCGCCCTGCCGAGGAGATAACCTTTTATGAAGGTGTGGAGACATCCGAGACCCACGCCCTCCTCTCCATTCCTTACCAGGACGAGGTGAGCGACAGCTATCCCAGGCATATCGCCTTGCTGCAGGTCGAGGAGGACGACCGCTGGGGTCTCCACTTCTTCGACTGTGGCTCCCTCTACCTCCTCATACGCCCCGAGGACCTCAAGGCACGACGCTTTGACAACTTGCAGTGTGAGGTGTTTACCTATTGATTGGTTTTGCTTGAGATAATTTCACATTATAAAAGCAAGCGTTCAGTTGATGTTTAAAAAACAACGAGCGCGAATCGCGATGTAAATATAAAGAATCGCGATGTAAATATAAAAAATCGCGATGTAAATGTTGATCTTTGCATCAAGCAAAAATGAATAAATATGCAAAAACGGGAGGGGAAATGAATAATTATCCAAAATAGCGGTTGTAAGCAAAAACAGGGGTTTTGCTTTCTATTTTCAAAAATAAGGCGGTTTGAACTTATTGTTTTTGTTAACAACTCTTAAAATAGGGGTGGTTTTGTCAAAGGGCCTCTTTGAGGCTGTCAAAGGGCCTTAATGAGCTCGTCAAAGAGCCTCTTTGAGGACGTCAAATGGGCACTTTCAAATCGTAAGTTGGGCACTTTTAAAACGCCACTAAAAAAGGGGGTCAAAATGAATAAATATGCAGTTTTAGCGTTTGCTTTTTCGCTCGTCTTTGCAGCTTGTTTCGGCAACCACTGCAGCCGTGACGTTTCACCTCATGCCCCGTTTGTTATCTTTAAAAACCGAGAAAATAAAAACCAAGAAACAATGAAATCGAAAGTTCGTAAAGAGTATGAGGCAGCCCTCGCCAAGGCTGAGGTGACGCCGTTTGAAGGCAAGGATGATGTTATAGACCTTTACACCGACGTGGTGTGTGGAGCGGTGCTCGTGGCAGAGGAGAACGCCAAGCAGATCGGCGGTCCCACATGGCAGAACGCCGGGTTGTGTCGCACCATGCTCAAGTATGGTCGCGAGTTGGAGAAGGTGACGGGCTACGGCAATGTCACCGACACCCTCTATTGGGCTGCCGAGCGCATGGAAGAATCGCTCTTTGGTCACCCGCGCCTGAGGTCAGAACTCATAAATTTTATCATCCATCTGCTGCACATCATTGAGTGTGACACGGGCCACGACCTCAGCTCCACCGACCATTTCATGGAGAAGCTCGCCCGTGTGGACCGCAACATACAGTATGCCGACAGTGGAAAGCTTGACCTGATAGAGCAGGAGGGTCACATGAAGGACGACCCTGTGGAATGGACAGCACGGTTTGAGGAGGTCATCGACGATGCCCAGCGCGAGGCTCTCTCGCATCTCAAGGACACGCCGCGCTCCATGGGCTTCTGTCATGCCTACTGGAGTCGTCTCTCCGACGCGCTCTCTGACCGCGGCATCGACTGGCGCTCACCCGCCTTGATGAATCCTCGCTGCATGTTTGATTGACAAGTTCTTGCTTAGGCAAGAACTCGTCAACTACCACCTTATTATATTATAGGCGTTCCCACCACCTTATTATATTATAGGCGTTCTCACCACCTTATTATATTATAGGCGTTCCCAACATCGCCCTTAAATACGCCGAAAGGCTATGCAGTCAAACGTTTGCACAGCAATATTGCATGTTTTCGCATCTTTTTTTAATGAAGTGTGTGAGAAAGTTCATACCTTTGCAATGTCAAAAGGAAAAAATTAAGTAAAGCGTAAAAGTTTAAGATTTAGCTAATTAGAAAGCGTGATAATTAGTTTTTAAAGGTAATGATTTTATATTGATGATATGATAATTGGGTAAATAATAGAAAGAATCGTAGTTAGGAAAGATAGGGATTTAGTTTAAATTGGTTTAGGTAAAGCAAAAGGATTGTCAAAAGGATTACAGCATATATAGATTGATTTGCAGGGTGGTAAAACCACAAAGGATTGTGATGGGGGAGAGACGACGCGATTGTCGGTTCTCCCTTTTTCCGTTTATACAGTTCGTTAATTTCTTAAAAGTTATTATAAGATTATACCCTTTCGGGTGTAAATATAAGCGAATGTTCTTGTGCTACACCCGAAAGGGTATATTTTTAGACAATCATTGTTAATCAATCATTGTTCTGTGTGTAAGCACAGCTATCGTTGAAAAAGTTTTATCTTAGCAGCACCATGTGCTTGATGACCAACCGTTTATATTGTTTCTTGAAATCGTCGGGAAGAAACGATTGGTCAATGAGGTCAAGCCATTTGATGAGCGCTTTGCGAAACTTCTTCGCAATGTTTTCAACAACCTTTTCGCTTATGCCAGAGCCGAGGATGGCTTTCTCAAAGTCGCGACGCACGATGCGGCTCTTTTTGCCGTTGAGCGTCAACGCCAACTCTTCCTTGTCTTCAGGCATGACGATGGCTGTTGACAGCAGGTCGTAGGCAGGGGTGAGACAGTGGCCGAGGGAGGTGTTATAGAGCGAGAAGTTTTTAAGGTGCATGTCGGCATTGCCCGTGATCCACGAGAAGATCACCACCTCCCAGAAGTTGACAAGGTCCAGTTGTGGCATGGCCGAATATTTTTTTATCAGCTTTGCCACCTGTTCGTAAGAGCCTTTATACTTATACTCAGTAAGGCGTTCCGACAGCTGGCACATGTCTTCCATGGCGATCTTCCGTCCGTCGGCTTCGCGGTCTATGCGGCGTGTGATGTAGCACAGCTCGCCGTCGGCAAAGCGTATGAGCGAGTGGGGCACAACAGCTATCTTTGCTGCCTCGGCCATGTGCATGGTGATGTCCTCCAGCTCTGGAAGCGAGCGGTAGACCTCGGTCTGGGGCTTGAGGATGAAGCGTCCCCACAGACCGACGATTGTGAAGCGCGAAGGCTCGTTTCGTCCGCCAGGGTTGATGTCAAGCGACAGCTTGGCTTGCACACCTGTGAGCGTGGTCTGTGCTCTTATGACCTGTTTGGCGAGGTCTGCAATCTCTGCCCGTGTGTAAGGTAGCACAGGTGCTTCTTTCTTTCCAAAAAGTTTTCGGGCACAGGCAGGGTGAAAGTCGGTCTGTCCCGGTTTTAAGGGCTTATAGCAGTAGAGACATTTTTCCATAGTTGTCGTTTTTTAAGGGTTGTTGTCTACTTCGTAAGGAACAACGCTCACCGCGCCGATGCAATCTTTGCAGCACGCCAACAATAGCGACATGCGGTCGCGCTGGTTTATCTTCCAGCTGCGTTCGGCTATGCCCAACAGCCATCCTTCAGGAATAAGACCGTCGAAGAAAGGAAACAGCACTTTGTCTTTATAAGGCTCCTCGCGCAGAGGCATGGTAAGGCTTATCGCTTCGGCACCCTCTTGCTCCATGTAAGCGGTGTCGTAGGCAAAGGTGAAGCCGTTCTCGTCTTCAGTCAGCAGGCCGGCATAGCGGTCATACATAAAAATCTTTGCTCTTTTCATCTTGTCAACAGACGTTAAGCGGGTTGTTGGTTTATTGGCGTAGCGAGGCGGCAGGCACCGCTCCCACCTCATGTCCGAACAAGGCCAGCACCTGGTTGATCTTGTCCATGCGCAAGGTCTGCTTGCCTTGCTCAAGCTCGCGCACAAACCGCAGTCCGACGCCCGATTTCTCTGCCAGATCGGTTTGCGTCAGGTTGAGCTGCTTGCGGCGCTCTTTAACAAAAGAAGATAAAGACATGTCCATAGCTGTAAACTTTTTTAAAGGTAGACGTTTAAAATAATTATACCCTTTCGGGTGCAAATATAAGAAAAATAATTTATATTGCACCCGAAAGGGTATATTTTTTTTGTGTTTTGCTGCACTTCTTCTTTTCTCTCCTGCATCTTTTCTCCTCTCTCCTACATCTTCTCGTTTCTCTCAGTCTTCCATCTTTTCTTTTTCTCCTGTCTTACCTCCTGTTTTTGCGCCCTTTTTCATTCATCTTCCGTTCTCTTTCATTCATCTTCCGTTCTCTTTCATTCATCTTCCGTTCTCTTTCATTCATCTTCCGTTCTCTTTCAT
>ERZ827498.877-NODE-877-length-36703-cov-4.583088_pt1 | contig 36703 bp, 27 predicted proteins | sample MGYA00519865_ERZ827498 | MGnify/ENA primary metagenome ERZ827498 (study PRJEB31778, sample SAMEA3449328) | human gut metagenome | biome: human gut; feature: human-associated habitat; material: faeces | place: United Kingdom | collected 2010/2012 ...
ACTTGCATGTGTTAAGCCTGTAGCTAGCGTTCATCCTGAGCCAGGATCAAACTCTCCACTGTAAAAATATCTTTTACCAACACCATATAATATATAATATAAGGTGAAAGTGAATTGTCTCTGTTCAAGATGAGTATCCTTTTTTATGAAGCAAATTGACTGGTTTCTTTTTTACCCAAAAGTGATCGTCTTAAGACTAACACTCTTGCTTCTTGTACTACTTCTCTGTTTTATGTAAATCTTTTTCAAAGAACTCTTTCTTTATCGCTCCCTTCTCGAACACTCTCTATCGGCGTTAGCTTCAAGTGTCGTTCGTTCTCGAAAGCGGATGCAAAGGTATAGCTTTTTGGCTTACAAACCAAATATTTTCGCAAAAAAGTTGCTTAAAAACATATATTTTTAACACTTGTTTGCAGTTAACGCGGATAAAACTCTTAATTTACCTTATAAAATATACGCATGCGGGCGCGTGAGTGTGTGCGTGCACATACACACAGATTACAGGTATGGCAGGTGACGCGGTGCATGGAACACGGATCTTGTCTTTTTGAACACGAATTTTTATTTTTTTTGAACACTAACTTTGTCTTTTCGAACACTAATTTTATTTTTTTGAACACGAATTTAACGAATTAAACGAATTTTGATGCTTGAGGAATATAAACCTCGCACGAATTAAACGAATCTTGGTGCTTGAGGAATATAATTCTCGCACGAATTAAACGAATCGTTATGAACGACACTGGCTCACGGAACTGGTCGAAAGGGTCGCACACGGATCTCACGGATCTCACGGATTTTTTAATGCAAGGGAGGATTGACGGGATGAAAAGAATATTTAGAAAACGAACTTTTTCGTGGAAAACCGATGGGATTTTTATGCGCAGAAATGAATATTTATGCAGAACAGAATGGGAAAATGAATAAATATCCAAAACAGCGATTGTAAGCAAAATAAAGGGTTTTACTTTCTGTTTTCAAAAATAAGCAGGGTTTTATTTACTATTTTTGTTAACAACTCTTAAAATAGGGGCGATTTTGTCAAAGAGGCTCTTTGAGGCTGTCAAAGGGCCTTAATGAGCTCGTCAAAGAGCCTCTTTGAGGACGTCAAATGGGCACTTTCAAATCGTAAGTTGGGCCCTTTTAAAACGCCACCAAAAAAGAGCCGAAAAATGCATAAATATGCAGAAATCGGGAGCTCTTTAGAACATGGGAAAACGGAAGAAAAAATCGCATTTACAAGCTGTCGTAAACATCACATTTACATGCTGTCGTAAACATCGCATCAACAGGCTACCGGTGGCTTATGTTAACTGCTCACGTTCTGCCCTTTCCTTCTTGTCATATTTGGCTATAAGCTCAAAGTTGCTGCCGATCCACTTATAATAATAGGTGTAGCCCGATAGGTCGGTGGCCACGACGCCCACATAGGAAAAGCCAAAGGCAGGCCCCGGTAGGGTGTGGACAGAGAAATCGCTGATGTTGTCGTGCCATTGGGGCAGCAAAGGCATGACGGGCGAGAAGTAAGAAGAGATGTTCCATTGGTTGCCGCTTCTTACCCTATAGAACGAGTTGCCGATGGGTTGCATCTCTTCATGCACCATCTGTGTGGCGCGAAGGTTGAACGACGCACCATCACACATGGGCGATGCGCCATCGCAGACGATCTGCATTCCATAATCGTCAGAAAACAGATGGGTGCGGGCGTGAATCTTGGTTATGTACTCCATACCTTCCATCCTTGGGGCATACAAATCGTCTTTGTGAATAAGGTAGAATCCATCTTTAAATCCGTCGAAACAAAGATAGTGGTCTTTACGTTCGGGATCATAACGGTCAAAGACCACCTCGTTCTCAGAGGCAAGACGGAACGAGAGACCTGTCATCTGCTCCAACAGAAGCACGGCACGCAACGCTGTCTGTAGGTTCAGGCGCGGGAAATAGCCGTCGGTTGCGCGGTTGTTTATAATGCTCATGGCCTTTTCGAGCGAATTGTCGCCAAGCGTAAAGACCTCCACCTTGTCGCCGTCGTCGTCATAAGGATGGTTGTTCCACACCCTCCTACGTTTCATGCCAGAGAGGAACGTGCGCAGCTTCTGCTTGGTGTCTTCATCGAGGTTCCGCTCCCAGCGCACCTCTATCTTTGCAGGACGGTCTTCCTTGACAGCACCTTCGCGGTCGGTCGTCTCATCGTTGGGGAAGATGGTCTCACGAACAGCAAAAAAACTTTTCGGAATGTCAGACCAACCGTCCGACCTACGGGTTGCGTCACCAACGGGCGTTGGAACGTCAGCTGAAGGAGAAGCCGGTCCGCCCACCGACGACGGAGCCGATGCCAGCAGACGTTGCGCCTCGTCAACAAACTCGCCGACGGTCTGATGACGCATGCGGCGCAGAGGCTGCATGGCACGTTCAACGAGAGCTATGATGGCTGGAGGCACGCCTGCCGACGACAGTTCGTCAACGGGCAATTCCTCGTTGAGCACCACCGACGCCTCGGGCGGCACGCTGCCTGTGAGCATCTTGAAGAGGGTGGCACCGAGAGCATAGATGTCGAGCGTGGGCATGAACCCGTCGGCTTTCTTGAAGCTGTGCTGCTCGATGGGGGCATAGCCTGTTGTGCCCTGCCCTATGCGTGTGCTCGACTCAGGCTGTCCGTCGGCACCGAAACACTTGGACAATCCGAAGTCAATGAGCACGATGTGTCCGTCCTCGCCCCGCATGACGTTAAGCGGCTTGAGGTCGAGGTGCAGCATGTGCTGAGCGTGCATACACTTGAGCGCCTCGCCAATCTGTATAGCTATGTCGAGTGCCTCACGACAAGAGAGCTTGCCGTGAGAGAGGATATGCTGGTCGAGGTTGCCGCCAGAGAGATATTCCATGACATAATAGACCGTGTCGTTCTCCTCAATGGTCTCGAGCACCTTGACGATGTGGTCGTTGTCAAGCCGCGACAGGTTCTGCGCCTCGCGCAGGAAGTCGCGGCGATAGTCGGAGCAAAGCGTACTGTCACTCACGGAGAACACACGCAGTCCGTTTCGGCTACTCACATCGCGCAAGAAAAACTCTTTTATCGCCACCATGGCCGTCGACTCGATTGCGCCGAGCCTGCCCTTCAGTCGCACGTTGGCAACATAGGTTATGCCGAACGACCCCTGTCCGAGAACACGCTCTATGCGGTAGTCGTTATGTGTGCCGTGGATCACGGTTCCGGGGTGTAGCTGTGTAGAGGTCATAAGAAAAAAGGTTGAAAGGTTATCGGCCGATCCAGCTCTCAGGGTTGAGCTTGGCCATGTTATGTCGTAGCTGGAACTGAAGGATGTGGTCGCGTCCCACCGTTCCGAGGGCCTGACGTGTCGACACCTTCTGTCCGCGGCTCACACACACAGACGAGAGGTTACAGTAGACCGAGATGTAAGAGCCGTGGCGCACCATGACCACCATGGATCCGCTAAAGCCAAAGACGGCACTCACCTCGCCGTTGTAGATGCTTCGTGCCTGTGCGCCAGGCGATCCGAGGATGTTGATACCCTTGTTGTCGAGCGTCACACCCTTCAGACCCTCCACGTTATACTGTCCGAAATGGCTCACCACACGGTAGCTGCCCGTGATGGGCATGGGCAGACGGCCACGGTTCTGCTCGAACGCTCCCGACAGCGCACGGTCAGCCGACGGCACGGTAAGCGCCTCGTGAGCATTCTCCTTGACCTCAGCAATAGCCTTCTTGCTGCGCTTGGCATCGGCCTCAGCCTTGCGCTCAGCCGCCAGACGTGCTGCCTCGGCCTCGCGCGCCGCCTGCTCGGCCCGTTCGCGCTGTGCCTCGTTCTCACGCTGTGCCGCCAGACGCGCCGCCTCCTTGAGGCGTTGCTCACGCGCCTTAGCCTCGGCAATACGCCGTGCGTTCTCACGCGCCTCAGCCTCAGCCTGCGCCTTCTTGCGTGCCAGCTCGGCAGCCCGTTTTCTTGCCGCCTCGGCCTCAGCCTTGCGGCGGGCCTCCTCCTCGGCACGTTTGCGGGCCTTCTCCACCTCTATGGCTATCTGCCGGTCGATCTCGGCGTTGAGCTTTGCGTTGACCTTCTTCTGCTGGTCTATGATCTGCTGAATGGTCTTCTGCTGCTTTTGCAGCGATGCCACCATGTTTTGCTGCTCCGTCTGCTGACCCTCAAGAGCCTTGCGTTCCTCCTGACCTTTTGCGAGCAGCGTGGTCTTGTGGCCCTTGACCTGTTGCAGCTGACGGTGCTTCTCGTCGACCTGTACCTGTTTGGCCTTCACAGCCTCGCCCTGCACACGCTGGTAGGCGGCATACTCGCGTGCAAACCTCAGACGACGGTACATCTGCGCGAAGCCCCTCGCCGAGAGGATGAAGAGCAGACGGTCCTGGAAGGTGTGCTGACGGGTGATGTAGCGCATCGACTTTATGTAACGCGCCTTACGCTCGTTAAGCTGCTGCTCAAGCGTCTTGAGCTGGGCGTTGAGGATGCCGATGTTGTTGTCGATGTGGGAGATGTCGCTCTGTATGTTGTCAATCTTCTTCTGTCGCTCCCCTATCTCGGTGTTGAGCACCATGAGGTTTTGCAGACGCTTCTTCACGTCGGCCTTGTTGGCACGGAGGGCCTGCTCCTGCTGTCTTATTTTCTTCTGCACCTGCGAGCGCTGGTTCTGCAGACCGCGAATGGAGGCGTTGGTGTAGCTGGCTGTGCCTTTCTTGTTCTTGCCATTGTTCCTGGCAGTCTGTCTGCCCTTGGTTTTCTGCGCACCTTTTCTTGCCGCGTTGTTGCGCGACGAGGCAGCGGAGCTCTTGCGCTTTGTTGCTGTAGAGCGTGTGACCGTGGCCTTTTGCTTTGACGTGTTGCGCTTCTGCTGCGCCTGTGTGGAGAAGGCGAGCAGAGCGATGAGAGAAACAATGATTATTCTTTTCATTGACATTAATTGATTTTTTCAGATAAAAAAGAGGGGTGACATGTGCGCGACTTTAAAACTGCAACAGCTTCTGCAGCACGTCGGTAGCGTTGATCTGCTTATATTTTGGCGACACCTCCGTGAGGGCATCCCAGTTGGACGATGTCTTGACGTCGTTCATCCTGATGCTCACCTGCACGGGCGGCACCTTGTTGGAGGCTGTTGTGGAAAACTTGAAGACCTGCTGTGCAGGAAACTGCTTCACACCCACGGCCTTGAACGAAGAATATTTCCAGTTGAGCGTCGACTCGCCGTGAGCCTGACTGCGGTACAGGATGTTGGCCTCGTTTATGCGTCCTGTCTGGCGGTCGGTCTGCCATGCCATCTGCATGCGGCCGCTGTTTTGCGTCACCGTGACCAGTGGTGTGGTGCCGGCGAGCGCGGCATCAAACTTCTTGAGCTGTCCCTGACCGACCTTCTTCTCTCCCGGCACAAAGAGCTGGTTCCAGAAGAGCGACTGAAGGCTGTAGAAGGTGATGCCGTTCTGGCGTAGGAAGTCGACTTGCGAATAGTCGGCCTTCACATATTCCTTGTGCAGACGGTCAATGACGAGCACATAGTCGGGCGTAAACTCCAGTCGGCCCACCTCTGTTCCGAGGATGGGTATGAAGAGTTGGAGACGGATGACCTTGTCCTTGCGCATGCGCAGCGCTCCCGGCACGGTGATGTCCTTGCTTCCTGCTGTGAGGTTGAAGCTGATGTTGCCCACGATGTCGTTGGCATAGACCTGGTTGTCGTTGACCTTTTGCAGGAACGCCATGGTCGTGACGGTGTTGTCGTCGGCAGTCTCGGTCTTGGCATTGTGCTTCGACGAGGTAGATGATGTTGCGGTGCCGTCGGCCACAGCCTTCTTTGAGGCGCAAGAGCCGAGCAGCAAAGGAGCAGCGATGGCTGCTGCCATGAGTATAACTTTTGTTTTCATTTTTTCGCTTTTTTGATTTTTCGTTCAAACAGAGCCTTGTCGCCGCCTCGCGAGATGGCCAGCTGCCAGAAGCTGACGGCGCGGTCGGGGTCGCCAAGCTTCATGTAGATCTCTCCCGCGTGGTCAATGACCACAGGCGTGACATGCACCGTGTCGGTGTCGTTCTTCACCGCCTGGTCTATGTATATCTTTGCCTCGGCATAACGCTTCTGCTGATACAAGATCCAGGCGTAGGTGTCGAGATAGGTCGCGTTGTCGGGTTCGGCCTTTACCGTGCGGTAGCTCATCTCCTCTGCCTTGGTGAGGTTGAGGTTCTTCTCGCTCAGATAGTAGGCATAGTTGTTGAGGCACGATATGTTGTCGCTCTTCCATTGCAGACAACTGTCGTAGGCGGCGAACGCCTCCTTCTCCTGACCCTTGGTGTAGAGGATGTCGCCCATGAGAGCGTAGAAGTCGGACACAAACTCGGGGTTGCTCTCCTGCGTTATCTCGCCGACACCACGGCGGAAGGCATCGAGGGCAGCGTCGCTCTCATCCTTCTGGTAGTGGGCCAGTCCGAGAAAATAGTAGAACGCCATCTCGTCGGGGATATACTGTATGGCCTGTGAGGAAGCCACGATGATGTCGTCCCAGCGCTCCATGGGCCAGAGCTTCTGCAACAGTTGCAGACGTGCCGGGGCGTTGTCGGGCGAAATGTCGATGACCCTTTGCAGGGCGTGACACACCGCCGAGTCGGGCATCTTCTTCAGCTCCATATACACAGCACGGAGCATCGCCACGTTAGCGTCCTTGGGAGAGGCTTGCTCCATCCTGTCGAGGAGGGCGAGCACCTGTGTGCTGTCGCCGCCTTGAGCCTCGTTCTCATCGATGACCTGCTTGACCATCGATGTCTTGGTTTTTATATTGGTCTTTGCGCTGAGCAATATGCGGTCGCGCAGCTGTGTGGCGAGCGAGTCGCGGCCCGCCTGTCTGTAATAGTCGTAAAGCGACGTGAGGGCATACTCGCTCTCGGGATCTGCCTCCACGGCAGCCGTGAACAGCTTGTAGGCATCGTTCTTACGGTCGTTCTGAAGGAGCCAGTTGCCGAGCATGACCTTATAGTTGGGCTCGTTGGGGTGGCTGTCGACGAGCGAGCGCAGCTGCTTGAGCGCCATCTTTCTGTCGTCCTTCAGCTCATAGACGTTCATCTTTGCCAGCGTCAGCTCCTCGCTGGAGCCGTCGACCTCCTCCATCAGCTCCAGACAGCGCAGCATGTTGTCATAGTCTTTCTCGTGACGGTAGAGCTGTGTGAGCACGCTGAGTATGTCGCTACGGTCGCGGTGGTGCTTATATAGACGCTCGTAGGCTTCAATGGCCTTGGCGTAGCTGTTTGTTCCGATAAAATATTGCGCCACCTGCTCTTGGTATGTGTCATTGGCCGGACTGAGCGTTGCTGCCTTCTGCAGATAGTTGAGCGCCATGGTGTCGTTGTTGAGCTCCGAATAATAGAGCGCTGCGAGATAATAGGCCTCCGCCGCCTTGGGGTTGATGCTTATGCAATGGTTCAGCAGGTCGAAGGCGGCGTCAAGGTTGCCCGCGTTCTGCTGTCGCACCGCCTCAAGGAAGAAATAGTCGTAGCGTCGGCTGTCGTTGCGCGAGAGACTATCGGCAAAGGCGCAGGTATTACCCTGCTCCTTTGCCTCAAAAATGGTGGTCTTTTTGTCCTTGTGGTTGTCCTTCATGAAAGGCAGGTTGCCTGCCAGCGCAGGTCCGAAGACCAAGGCCATGATCAGGGCCACAAAGACGAGGGGTGTATGGTTGAAATGGATATGTCGCATTGTCGTTTGTGTTATGGGGTTCATTTTACTCCCGTGTGGCCGTAGCCTCCCTCGCCGCGCTCGGTGCTGTCGAGCTCTGTGACGGGGGCAAACTGCACCTGTGCATGGCGTGCCACCACCATCTGGGCAATGCGTTCGCCGTCGTTAACCACAAAATTGTCTGACGAGAGGTTCACCAGCAGCACCATCAGTTCGCCACGATAGTCGGCATCGATGGTGCCAGGCGAGTTGAGCACGGTGATGCCCTTCTTCAGAGCCAGTCCGCTGCGGGGGCGCACCTGTGCCTCATAGCCTGGGGGCAGCGCTATAAAGAGGCCTGTGGGTATGAGGCAGCGCTCAAGCGGGCGAAGGGTTATGGGCGCGTCGATGTTGGCACGCAGATCCATGCCGGCGCTTAGCGGCGTTGCATACTGTGGCAGGGGGTGATGGCTGCGGTTGATTACTTTCACTTCGGTAATATCTGTCATTGTCATTTTTTTCTTGAGTATTTAAGATGCAAAAATACTGATTATTATCCACATTGCTTCATTTTTTGTGCTAAAAATGGTTGAAGGGGATGAAGGAGAGGCAATTTGCGCAAGTTTAAAACGGATAATATGCGCTAACGGGTATTTTTAGATACGTTTGCGCAAGTTTTATAAAGAAACAACAAAGAAGATGAGGAAAAAGGAAATAAAGAAGATGAAGGTTAAGGGCATGAAGATAAAGACGTAATTTTCAAGACATATAAAGAGATTGTTTTGTTACATTTTTGTTTTTTATGGGTCGTTTCTCATTTTTTTATTAACTTTGCCGCCATGAAATGGAACCAGCTCATATCTAACAAACGGTTTGGGCAGGAGGAACGTCACCGCCTGCGCCATGACGACCGCTCCGAGTTTAAGCGCGACTATGACCGCCTGATCTTCTCAGCGCCCTTCCGCCGCATGCAGAACAAGACACAAGTGTTTCCGCTGCCGGGCAGCATCTTTGTGCATAACCGCCTCACCCACTCGCTGGAGGTGGCGAGCGTGGGCATGTCGTTAGGCAACGACACCGCCCGCGTGATCAAGCAGCGACGCCCCGAGTTGGCGGGAACGCTGTTTGAGGAGCTCGGCACCATTGTGAGCACGGCCTGTCTGGCACACGACATGGGCAACCCGCCATTCGGACACAGTGGAGAGAAGGCCATACAGGCGTTCTTCCGCGAGGGTGCGGGCCAAAAGCTGCAGACGCATCTGTCGCCCGACTTCTGGAACGACCTCATACACTTTGAGGGCAACGCCAACGCTTTCCGTCTGCTCACACACCGTTTTCACGGGCGCCGCGAGGGCGGGTTCGTGATGACCTACGCCATGCTGGCGAGCATCGTGAAATATCCGTTCGAGAGCCACTGGGCAGGCACGCACGGCAAGTTTGGATTCTTCTGCACGGAGCGCGAGAGCTTTGTGCGTATTGCCACAGAACTGGGCATACGCCGTCTCTCTGCCGAGGGTGAGCCGCTACGCTACGCCCGTCACCCGCTGGTCTATCTGGTGGAGGCTGCCGATGACATTTGCTATGAGATCATGGACATCGAGGACTCGCACAAGCTGAAGATTCTTAGCTATGAAGAGACTGCCGACCTGTTTCTGTCGTTCTTCGACGAGGAGACGCGCCGAAACATTCAGCAACGTGCCAAGGATGAGGGCGTGAGCGATGAGAACGAGGAGATTGTGTATATGCGTGCATGCGTCATTGGCAAGCTTGAGAACGAGTGTGCCAAGGCGTTCTGCGACCACGAAGAGGAGATTCTGGACGGCACGTTCGAGGGCAGCCTCATCGACCACATAACGCCCGAGGTGCGCGATGCCTACCGACGCTGTCAGAAGCTGAGCGTGAGGAAGATATATAACAGCAAGCCGGTGCTCGACGTGGAGCTGAGCGGTTACAAGATCATGGAGACGCTCATGGAGACGCTCGTCGACGCCGCCTGCCGTCCAGACAACTACCACTCGAAACAGCTCATACGCCGCTTCAGCAGCCAGTATGACATCGAAAGCGAGGACCTGGAGACGCGCATCATGGCGGTCATCGACTTCATTAGTGGCATGACCGACATCTTCGCCCTCGACTTCTACCAAAAGATCAATGGCACCTCGCTGCCGATCGTTTAAAGGTAAAAAAGTAAAAAGGTAAAAAAGGGCTGACGCCGTTGGAAGGGAAGAGTGAAGAACGAAGAGTGAAGAATTCAATAGCCTCTTTTAAGTGAAGAACGAAGAGTGATGAGTGAAGAATTCGATAGCCTTAGCTAATCACTCCCCTCTCCAACGGGGAGGGGTAAGCCGCGAAGCGGCGCGGGGGAGGGGCTTTAAATTTTTATTTTTATGACAACACAACTTTTACAAACAATGTGCACCGACAGCATGGCGATAAACATCGTGCTGTTAGTGCTTGGAGTGATTATTGTATTGAAAGGAGCCGACTGGCTTACCGATGGCGCGGTGAAAATCGCGACACGCTTCGGTGTCAGTCAGATGGTCATCGGACTGACAATCGTGGCCATGGGCACATCGATGCCTGAGTTTTGCGTGAGCATGGTGTCGGCGCTGAAAGGCACGCCCGACCTTGCCGTGGGTAACGTGGTGGGCTCAAACATCCTTAACACGCTGCTCATTGTGGGCTGCTCTGCCCTGGTGGCACCCATCATGGTGAAACGGTCGAGCGTGAAACGCGACATCCCGTTTGCTGTGGTGGCTTCTCTGCTTATGCTCCTCTTCTGTCTCGATGGAGCAATAGGAAGAGTTGATGCCGCCGTGCTCTTCGCCGGCTTCTGCCTCTTCATGTTTGTGACGCTGAAATATGCGAAAACAACAGAAGAACACGCAGCAACCGTGGCGACAAGTGGCGCAGCAATGGCAACAGCGGCTGTAGCATCGACCTCTGTTTCTGAAGCACCTACGTCTCAGACCTCTGCTCCTGAAGCATCTACGTCTCAGAACTCTGCTCCCGAAGCATCTACGTCTCAGCCCTCTGCTCCAGAAGCATCTGTGTCTCAGCCCTCAGCTCCTGAAGCATCTGTAGCATCTATGCTTAAAGCGGTCGTAATGCTCGTTGTCGGTCTGTTGTGCCTCATCGCCGGCTCCAACATGTTTGTCGACAACGCCTCGTTCGTGGCCTCCAGTCTCGGTGTGTCGGATGCTGTGATTGGCTTGACCATCGTGGCAGGTGGCACCTCGCTGCCAGAACTCGCCACCAGTATGGTGTCGGCAAAGAAGGGCAACAGCGACATAGCCATAGGCAACGTGATAGGCTCCAACGTGTTTAACATCCTCATGATCATCGGCATAACGGGCCTCGTCAAGCCAATGCACATAGCTGGCATAACCACGCTCGACCTCATAATGATGCTCGCCAGCATGCTGCTCATGTGGTTCTTCTGCCGCACGACCTATAAGGTGAAGCGCTGGGAAGGTGCCGTGCTCACCATCATCTACCTTGCTTATCTGACATGGCTCATCATGAACGCTGTTTAAAGGTAAAAAGGTAAAAAAGGGCTGACGCCGTTGGAAGGGAAAAGTGAAAAGCGAAAAGTGAAAAATCATATAGCCGTTTAAAGGTAAAAAGGTAAAAAAAGGCTGACGTTTTTCTCTTCCAACGGCACCAGCCCTTTTTTACCTTTTTACCTTTTTACTTTTTTACCTTTAAAAAGCTTTTTTACCTTTAAAAAGCTTTTTTACTTTTTATTCTCCTCAATGTTTGAAGGAATGAGTTCGAAAATCTCCTTTATGCGGTTTGTGTCGAACTTAGGAGTGCGGTCATAGTTATAGATGCCATTTTGCTCTTGCTCCACATCCGTAATCTGCGTGTAACAGAAACCTGTGATATGCTTTAATGCCTTGATCGACTCCACCTCACTGCGAAGTATGCGGTAGAACTCCTCGGCATCATTAATCATGCCGCCATAGCCCCATGTGTCGTTGCCATGGCGTTTCTCAGGCACCACATAGCCCAGGCCGCCCCACTCGTCGAGCATGTAAGGCTGACCCTCATACTTAGCGAGCCACTGCCAATGGTCGCCACGCATGTTGCGATATGGCTCCTTACCAGGCTCAAGGGCAAAATCGCGTTTAAACTCCTCAGGCGTACGGCAATAGTTGTGCACGCTCCATATGTCGGTTTTTATATGCGAGTCGCCACTGGCATCGTTTACAGGGCGTGTGCCGTCAATGGCCTTTGTCATGTCATAAAGGTTCTGCACAAAACGCGTGTAGACGCCTGTGTTCTCAGCGTTCCAAGTTTCGTTGAGCGGTGTCCATGTAACAAGCGACGGGTGGTTGCGGTCACGCTCCACCAGCTCAGCCCATTCTGATATGAAGTTGCGGCAAGCTTCCTCGTTGTTGATGTTCAGTCCCCAACTGGCGCTCTCGCCCCATGTCAAGTATCCGAGCTTGTCGGCCCAATAATAGTAGCGCTCCTCAAAGCTCTTCTGGTGGAGGCGTGCCCCGTTAAAGCCAACAGCCTTTGCCATCTCTATGTCCTTCTTCAGAGCCTCGTCTGAGGGAGCTGTCCAGATGCCGTCGGGATAATAGCCTTGATCGAGTACAAGACGTTGATAGTAAGGTTTGTTGTTGAGATAGAAATAGCCGTCATGAAGATGCACCTTGCGCATGCCAGCATATGAGCTTACTTCGTCAACGACCTTGCCGTCTTTCACTACCTGATATTTGAGGCCATAAAGGAACGGACTCTCTGGGCTCCACAGCTTCATGCCCTTGACGGGCAGCACCACCACAGAGCCATCGCCACACGGCACACTCTTACGCGCCACCTCTTTCTTGCCGTCATACAACGTGACAACGAGTTTATTGGCAGCGTTCTGGCCATAGAACTGTGGGCGTATGACGAGCTGCTGTTGGTCAATATCTGGCGTGGCAAACACACTCTTTAGGCCCTCCTCATCAACGGCTTCCATCCACACCGTCTGCCAGATACCAGTGACGCGAGTATACATACATCCCTCTGAGTGGAGATTAAAACACTGCTTGCCGCCAGGCTGCATGCCGCTACGCAGGTTGTCATTCACCTGAACCACAAGGTTATGGGTGTGGCCAGGCTTTACATAGCGCGTGATGTCGCAACTAAAGGATGATCCTGTGCCTTTGTGCTGCATGGCGAGCTGTCCGTCCACATAGATGTGGGCCTCATAATCAACAGCCCCGAAGTTAAGCATTATTTTCTTTCCGCTCCAAACTGACGGGATATTAAGTTGACGCTGATACCAGATGCTGTTGATGAAGTCGGTGTGGTGTACACCCGAGAGCGAACTTTCTGGACAGAAGGGCACTGTTATGTGGCCATCAAAGCCCTTTGAGTTTTTCCATCCCTTCTGTTCCCCTGTCTTACCGAAATCGAAAGAATAAGTCCATGTTCCGTTGAGGTTCATCCACTCTGAACGTTCAAACTGCGGGCGCGGATACTCTGGTCGCGGAGTTTGCCCATTGGCCTTGCCTGTTGATGCCAGCATCATGGCAGCGAGAGCTATGGCCGAAGCTAATCTTTTAAATGTCATAGAATTGTGTTTTTTAGGATTTATATTTCTGCTTTACAAATTACAAAGAGGCAAATTATTTTCTGCAAAGATAGCCTATAAAACAGATAGAGCCAAACATTTATGCCATAAACACAAAAATGGCCGCAACTTTGAACAGCTGCGGCCATTTCATGAACAGAAGGTTATATTTTCCGTTATTCCTTTTTACTCTTTTTCCTTGTAAATAACATTATTCGCCCCACTCGTAATTTTCAGAGCTTCAGGGTGTTCTTTAATGAACGAGTCGATATGTCGCACACGCTTCTCGTCGAGAATCTCGTCGACAGCGATGAGGATGCCCGTCTCCTCGACGTCACCAAACCCATAGTTGATGGCGGTGCCGAAGAGCTTCATGGTGGGTGAGAGCCCCATGTAGGCGTTCACCAACGGCGGGATGTTATAACCCAGCTTGCGCACCTCGCGGTTAAGGATGCGATAATCGTCCTTGAAGCTGTCCTCACAGAACAGTTCGCGCAGCTCCTCCTCAGGCGTCTCTATCTTAAGAGGCTTGAGAGGAATGACGAGGTTTTCCTTGTCATCAAAATGTTTCTTGAGGAAATAGAGAATCATGTCGCGACCACGACGAATGTATGAAGGATACATCGTCATCTTTCCGAAGAAATATTTGACGTTAGGCTTGATGACGGTGAGCGCTCCCAAGCCGTCCCACAGGTTGTCGAGGGCGAACAGGCTCTTGGCTCCCATGCGCGAGCTCTGATAGGGCAACGACACGAACGAACGTCCAAGCTCAATGGTGTAGGGCATGTAGTCGGTCAGAAACTTGTCAGAAAAATGGAACATGTGGCTTGTTGCCAGTTTGGGCTGACCGTTGGCGTCCATCTCCCAATCGGTGCCTAAGAGGTAACGGTAGCCGCCGATAATCTCCTCTGCCTCAGGGTTCCACACGATGAGCTGCTTGTAGCAGTTGTCGCATGTGTCAAACTCGTCGATGTCCATCGACTTGCCTGTGCCGCCTCCCGCCTCGCGGAAAGCAATCTCGCGAAGACGTCCAATCTCGCGCATCACGTTGGGCGCGTTATGGGCGGTCACCACATAAATCTCGTTATGACTTTTGTTGGTCATTCGCAGTTGCCGTTCGGGCGTCAGTTCACTCTTAAGCAGCTCCTTACTCACTGGTTCGATTATTGGCTCTTCCATCTCTCTTTTTCTCTTATGGTTTTCAAAAAATCGAGTACTTTTTTCCGATTTTATGTCTATGCTGTCAAATTATTGTTTTTCAGACTTGCCGTTCTCTCTTGGCAAATCATACACACGGTCCTCCACCCACTGTGCCCACTGCTGCGCCGTGCGACTCTTGTCGAAGGTCTGCCATGGAATGGGCTTTCCGATGTGAATGGTGAAATGTTTTCCAACGTTACGGTACATCTCGTCAACGAGGAACATCATGGCGAGGTTAAACGGCAGGAAACGGTCGCTGAAAGCGGCTATGCGATAGAAGCGTTTCGAGTTGCTGCCACTGAAGTGGATAGGCACCACATCGCGCTGACACTCAACGCTTTTCGTCACAAACGTCTTCTTCCACGGAATGTCGTGTATGGACCCGTCTTTCTGCTTACGGCTGTTCAGGCCGGCGGGAAACATGAGCATGTGGCAGTCGCTCTTGAAACCTGCCTCAACCATGCGCGGGAAGTCGCGACTGTTGCGGCCTGTCTTGTTGATGCCGATGCTCACGGGCTTGAGACCCGGCAGGTTGAGCAACAGGTCGTTGACGAGGTAGCGGAAACGACCGTCATAGTGGCGTCCGATGATGGAGCCGAGACACACGCCATCCTGTCCTCCCAACGGGTGGTTCGACACGAAGGTGTAAAGGCGGCCGTCGTTCTTGTCGGGCAAGTTCTCCTCACCCACAATCTCAACGTCCATCTTAAGATAGCGCACACACTCGCTGAGCCACTCTGTGCCCGACAAGTTGCGGCTCTCCCACAGGAAGCGGTTCACCTCATCTTGATGGATGATGTGCTTTAGCCATTTAACAAGAAAGCGCGGCACATACTTGACCTTTGCGCCCATCTTGCCAGCCAAAATTTTGTCTATATCTATGGTTTTCTCTATTGATTCACTCATGTTTGTGTAAATGTGATGCAAAAATAACATTTCTTTTTCTAATATTGTAGAAAATCAAGAAAAAATATGCTTTTTTATTGCCTTTGTAACGTTTTGAGGTACAATGTGAGCAAAGAGAAGCCAAAGGATTTTCTGACACACGAACAGAGAAAAAATCATAAATTTGAAGCATAAAACAAAATTTGTGGTGAAAAGTGGCAGAAAGTGGAGGATTTTATGTAACTTTGGGCACTAATTGCTCTTATTAAGGTACGCATGAGATTTATAGGTACGATAGAAGCCAAAGTAGACACCAAAGGGCGCACAATAGTGCCCGCCATGTTCCGCAAAGTTCTGCAAGAACTGGGCGAGGAACGTGTGGTGCTGCGCAAGGACGATTTTCAGCCTTGTCTTGTGATCTACCCCGAGAGCACATGGTCATGCCTCGTCGACACCATGCGGTCACGCCTGAACCGCTGGGACCCGCAACAGCAGATGATGTTCCGACAGTTTGTGGCAGACGTGGAGGTGCAGCAGCCCGACTCGATGGGCCGCATCCTCATACCGCGCCGTTACCAACAGATGACGGGCATAGAGCGAAGCGTCAAGGTCATAGGCATGGACGACTGCATTGAGCTGTGGCCCTATGACGGCACAGACAAACCGTTCATGCAGCCCGACGAGTTTGCGAAAGCCATACAGGCAGTAATGAAAACCGACAACAACGAAAAAAAATGACAAACAAAGATACCGAAAAAATTGTTACAGCCGATGGCTACCATGTGCCAGTGCTCCTTAACGAAAGCATCGACGCTCTATGTCTGAAGCCCGGTGGCGTGTATGTGGACGTCACCTTTGGCGGCGGTGGCCACTCGCGCGAGATCCTGCGACGCTTAGCCCCCACGGCACGCCTCTTCAGTTTTGACCAAGATGCCGATGCAGAGCGCAATGTGCCCGAGGGATGCGACGGCTTCACCTTCGTGCGCAGCAATTTCAGGTATCTGAAAAACTGGATGCGCTATTATGACATCGACCACATTGACGGGTTGCTCGCTGACCTCGGCGTGTCGTCACACCATTTTGACGATGCCGAGCGCGGATTTTCTTTCCGCTTCGACGCCCCCCTCGACATGCGCATGAACAAACGCGCCGGCAAGACAGCCGCCGACATCGTCAACACATACAGCGAGGAGCAGCTTGCCGACGTGTTCTATCTCTACGGCGAACTGAAAAACTCGCGACGCATAGCTGCCGCGCTCTCCAAGGCACGCACAGCAGAACCCATAGCCACCACACAGCAGTTTATGAAAGCCGTGGAGCCGCTCTTCCGCCGCGAACGCGAGAAGAAGGAGATGGCAAAGCTCTTTCAGGCGTTGCGCATAGAAGTGAACCACGAGATGACGGCGCTGAAGCAGATGCTCGCTGCTGCCACCGAACTGTTGGCGCCTGGCGGCCGACTGAGCATAATAACATACCACTCGCTCGAAGACCGCATCGTGAAGAACGTCATGAAGACAGGCAACGCAGAAGGCAAGACAGAACAAGACTTCTTCGGACGCACAAACTCGCCGTTCACCTTGGTCAACAACAAGGTTATCGTTCCTTCTGAGGACGAACAACAAAGAAACCCGCGCAGCAGAAGCGCGAAACTTAGAATAGCAGAAAAAAAATGACACCACACAAAGACAACAAACAACACGACAAGCAGCTGGAGGCTCTGCTGAAAGCCGCCATGGCCGGATATGACGACCCCGCACCTGAAGAGGGACAGCAGAGCAAAACGGCAAACGGCAACGCTGGAACGAGCGGCGGCGCTGACGCTAAAGGCGATGCTGGAACAAGCGGCGGCGCAAGCTCATCAAGCAAAGACCGTGACAACAGCAAGGACCATGACAGCAAGAGCCATGACTCTAACGCCCAAAACCCAGCTGACTCAAAGAAAGAGAAGGACGGCAACAAGTCACAAGAGAGCGACAAGCCACAAGACGACGACAACGAGACCGGACCGCTGAAGTCGTTCGCCGAGATGGTGAAGGAGCGTGCCACCGAGGGCGATAGCAAGCCCAACGCGGCAACAAACCTGAGGAGCATCATCAACGGCGACATGCTCAACGCCAAGGTTGTGAGAAACCAGATTGGCGTGTTCTTCCTCATCACGTTCTTCGTCTTCATCTACATCTCCAACCGTTACGCCTGCCAACGCAATCTCGTGAAGATAAACAAGCTGACGAAGGAGCTGACAGACGCCAAGTTCAGAGCGCTTTCAAGCACCAGCGAGCTGACAGAGAAGAGCCGCGAGAGCCGTGTGCTCGACATGCTAAGGGCCTGTCAGGACAGCACGCTCCACATCGCCTCGCAACCGCCATACATCATAACGGTGCCGAAGGAGGAATAAAGACAACGCTGAGTTACCAATTAGGACAAAGAAAAGGAATCTTAAAGTTGAAAAAAAGTGAGTAGCAGTAAGTTTGATCATAAAAAAACCCCACAGCGTTTCAGCTGTTTGGCCATCGTCATAACGTTAGCCACATTGGTCATGCTCGGAAAGGCAACATACATGATGACCGCACAGCGCGACTACTGGATGGCGGTGGCCAAGCGCGTCAAGTTTGACAGTCTGCCCATTCAGCCCGCACGAGGCAACATCCTCAGTTGCGACGGACAACTCATGGTGTCGTCACTGCCAGAATATAAGCTGTTCATCGACTTCCAGGCCATGCACGACTCAAAGATGGACACGCTGTGGCCAAAGAAGGTCGACTCTATTGCCGCCGGCCTGAACGCCATCTTCCCGGAGATGCCCGCGGCGAAGTTTAAAGAGCATCTGGAGGAGGGACGCAAGAAGATGAGCCGCCACTGGCAGATCTGGCCGGCGCGTGTCAACTATAACACCTATGCCGACGTGCGCCTGCTGCCTATCTTCAACATAGGCAACAAATACAAGAGCGGATTCTACACCGAAGACAACAACGCGCGAAAGCATGCCTATGGCTCTCTCGCCGAGCGCACACTGGGCGACATGTACAAAGGCAAGGACACGGCACGTTGCGGTCTGGAGCAATATTACGACTCGGTGCTGCGCGGAAAGAAAGGCATAAAGCACCGCCGCAAGGTGCTGCGCTCGTTCCTCGACATCATTGACGAGCCGGCCGTCGACGGCGCCGACATCGTGACAACCATCGATGTTGGCATACAGGACCTCGCCGAGCGAGCACTGCTGCAGGAGCTACGCGAGCCCGACGTCAACGGCAACTGGGGCGTGGCCATCGTCATGGAGGTGAAGACAGGCGATGTGAAAGCCATCGTGAACATGGAGAAATGTGGCGACGGACAGTATCGCGAGCGACAGAACCGCGCCGTGAGCAACCTCATGGAGCCGGGCTCGGTGTTCAAGACAGCAAGTATAATGGTTGCGCTCGACGACGGCGTGGTCGACACCACATACCGCGTAAACACAGCAGGTGGCGTGTGGCCCATGTATGGCCGTGAGATGCGTGACCACAACTGGCGACGCGGCGGCTACGGCATGCTCACCTTGCCACAGACACTCATGGTGAGCTCTAACATCGGCGTCAGCAGAATTATCGACGACCACTACCGCAACAACCCCACCAAGTTTGTGGAGGGCATACACCGTATGGGCCTCACCGACGACCTGCACCTGCCCTTCTACGGTTCGTCACCGGCAAAGGTGCGCTTCCCGCAGCTCGACAAGCGCGGAAAGCAGTACGTCAACTGGAGCAAGACCACGCTGCCCTGGATGAGCATCGGCTATGAGACCCAGGTGCCACCCATCAGCACCCTTACCTTCTACAACGCCATCGCCAACAACGGCAAGATGGTACAGCCGCGCTTTGTGAAGGCAGCAATGAAAGACGGCAAGGTGGTGAAAGAATATCCCACCGTGGTTCTGCGCCAGAGCATCTGCAAGAAGAAGACGCTTGGTGAGATACAGACCATCCTTGAGCACGTCGTGAGCCGAGGTCTTGGCAAGAAGGCTGGCTCGCCATCGTTTAAGGTGGCAGGAAAGACCGGCACGGCACAGGTGTCGCAAGGCAAGGGCGGATACAAGTCGGGCGGCGTGAGCTACCTGCTCAGTTTCGCTGGTTTCTTCCCCGCCGACAACCCACGCTACAGTTGCATCGTCTGCATACAGAAGCACGGTCTGCCTGCCTCGGGAGGCGGCATGAGCGGCAAGGTGTTCCACGACATTGCCGAGGGCGTGATGGCACAGAGCCTGAAGCTCGACATCAAGGACGCTCACGACGAGACATCTGTCGTTCAGCCCGAGGTGAAGAGCGGCAACATCCTGGCTGCCGACTATGTGCTCAGCCAGCTTGGATACAACCCGCGCCCCGACTGGAACGGCTCTTACGCCAACGGCAACCCTATATGGGGCAAGGCGGTGAACGGCAACGGACACATTGCCTTGAAGCGTGAAAAAATAGCAGTACGCGGACAGATGCCCGATGTCACGGGCATGGGAGCACGCGATGCCGTGTTCCTCATTGAGAGCAGGGGCGTGCGCACCAAACTCTACGGACGAGGAAAAGTGGAGAAGCAGAGCATAGCACCGGGAACGCACATACGAAAGGGCCAATGGTGTACGCTCAACCTTCGATAAAGAAGGCTCCTTTGAAGAAGACACCTTTGAAAAAGGCACCTTTGGCAACAAAGCGCAAGCTTATATAAAAAAGGTGCAAGCCAAAGCTTATATATAAAAAAAGCTTATATATAAAAAAGGTGTAGACACTGTCCTCATAAGAAAAAAGAAAGGTAAAAGAAATAAACAGTTTCGCCGAACCATCTTCCTTGGAAAGAAGCATCTTCCTTAAAAAGGATCATCTTTCTTAGAAAGAAGCATCATCCTTGGAAAGAAGCATCTTCCTTGGAAAGAAGCATCTTCCTTAAAAAGGATCATCTTTCTTGGAAAGAAGCATCATTCTTGGAAAGAAGCATCTTCTTTAAAAAGGATCATCTTTCTTTCATAAAGGAAATTATTATAAAGGAAGCGATGGGGAGGAGCTAAAAAAAATATACGAATATGGTATTATCACAATTGCTCAAAAACATCAAACCGACACAAGTGGTCGGTTCCACTGACGTTGACATTACGGGAGTGAACATCGACTCACGCCGCATAAAGCCCGGCCACCTGTTCGTCGCCATGAAAGGCACACAGGTCGACGGACACAAGTTTATTGACAAAGCGATAGAGCTTGGCGCAAAGGCCGTGCTCTGTGAAGACATGCCCGCAACCCTTGCTGACGGTGTGACCTATGTGCAGGTGACATCGACAGAAGATGCCGTGGGAAAGGTCGCCACCATGTTCTACGGTGACCCGTCAACAAAACTGAAGCTGGTGGGCGTGACAGGCACGAACGGCAAAACGACCATCGCCACCTTATTATATAACATGTTCTCGCGCATGGGCCACAAGTGTGGTCTGCTCTCTACCGTGTGCAACTATGTGGTGGACGAGGCCATACCCGCTGACCACACCACACCCGACCCGATAGAGCTGAACGCGCTGTTGGCAAAGATGGTCGAGGCGAAGTGTGAGTATGCTTTCATGGAGTGCTCGTCACACGCCATAGCACAGAAGCGCATCGGCGGACTGACCTTCACGGGCGGCATCTTCACCAACCTCACACGCGACCATCTCGACTACCACAAGACGTTCGAGAACTACCGCAACGCCAAGAAGGCGTTCTTCGACGGTCTGCCCAAGACAGCGTTCGCCATAACCAACGCCGACGACAAGAACGGCATGGTGATGGTGCAGAACACCAAAGCCACGGTGAAGACCTACTCTACCCGCTCTATGGCCGACTTCAAGGGCAAGATCATTGAGTGTCATTTCGAAGGAATGTATCTCGACATCGACGGACATGAAGTGGGTGTCAACTTCATCGGCAAGTTTAACGTCAGCAACCTGTTGGCTGTCTACGGTGCTGCCGTGATGCTGGGCAAGAAGCCAGAGGATGTGCTCGTGGTCATGAGCACGCTGCACAGCGTGAACGGCCGACTGGACCCCATACAGACCCCCGGGGGATTCACCGCCGTCATCGACTACGCCCACACGCCCGACGCTCTGGAGAACGTGCTCAACGCCATCCATGAGGTGCTCAACGGCAAGGGACAGGTCATCACCGTTTGTGGAGCAGGCGGCAACCGCGACAAGGGCAAGCGTCCGCTCATGGCACAGGAGGCTGTGAAGCAGAGCGACAAGGTGATCATAACATCCGACAACCCACGCTTCGAGGAGCCCCAAGACATCATCAACGACATGCTCGCCGGTCTTAACGCTCAGCAGATGAAGAAGGTCATATCTATCGTTGACCGCCGCGAGGCCATCCGCACAGCCTGCATGATGGCACAGAAGGGCGACGTGGTGCTCATAGCTGGCAAGGGTCATGAGAACTACCAAGACGTGAAAGGCGTGAAACACCACTTCGACGACCACGAGGTTGTGAGAGAGGTATGTTCTTAATTCAAAAATCAAAAATCAAAAATCAAAAAATGCTATACTATCTCTTCCGGTTCTTAGAGCAATACGGCATCAGCGGTTCCCACATGTGGGGATACATCTCGTTCCGATCGCTGCTTGCCCTCATCTTCTCCCTCGTCATCTCAGCATGGTTGGGCGAAAGGTTCATCAAGTTTCTTAAGAAGAAGCAGATCACCGAGACACAGCGCGACGCGAGCATAGACCCGTTCGGCGTGCAGAAGATTGGTGTGCCCTCGATGGGTGGTGTCATCATCATCGTCGCCATCCTGTTGCCCGTCATCCTGCTTGGCCGTCTGCGCAACATCTACCTGTTGCTCATGATTGTGACCACCGTGTGGCTCGGCTTTCTCGGCGGTATGGACGACTACATCAAGATTTTCCGTCGCGACAAAGAAGGTCTGAAAGGCCGTTACAAGATTGTCGGTCAGGTGGGCATTGGTCTCATCGTGGGTCTCACGCTGTGGATGTCGCCCGATGTGAAGATGAACGAGAACCTCGCCATCGAGCGCCAAGGACAAGAGATGGTCATCAAGCACAGGGCGCAAGCCACCAAGTCGCTGAAGACCACCATACCGTTCGTCAAAGGCCATAACCTCGACTATTCGAGCATCATGTCGTTCTGCGGCAAGTATAAGACGGCGGCAGGCTGGATCCTGTTCGTCATCATGACCATCTTTGTCGTCACGGCGGTGTCGAACGGCGCTAACCTCAACGACGGCATGGACGGCATGTGTGCCGGCAACTCGGCGATAATAGGCGTGGCGATAGGCATCCTGGCTTATGTGAGCAGCCACATCGAATATGCCAACTACCTGAACATCATGTACATCCCGCAATCGGAGGAGCTTGTGGTGTTCATGTGTGCCTTCATCGGCTCGCTCATAGGCTTCCTGTGGTACAACGCCTATCCTGCCCAGGTGTTCATGGGCGACACAGGCTCGCTGACCATCGGCGGCATCATCGCCGTGTCGGCAATAATAATCCACAAAGAGCTGATGCTCCCCATCCTCTGCGGCATCTTCTTCGTCGAGAGCCTCAGCGTCATTCTGCAAGTCTACTACTTTAAGCTCGGCAAGCGCCGTGGCGTGAAGCAGCGCATCTTCAAGCGCACACCTATCCATGACAACTTCCGCACACAGCTGTGTCAGCTCGACCCAGAGTGTAAATATCTCATCCGCAAGCCCGAGGGAGCCATCCACGAGTCGAAGATCACCATACGCTTCTGGATCATCACCATCATTCTGGCTGCCATGACTATCATAACGCTGAAGATAAGATAAAAAGCTGACGGCGAGGCGAAAAGCGAAAGACGAAGCTAAGACCAAGGCTAAGATAAGGTAGAAGCAAAGCTAAAGATAAGGTTAAGGTCAAAGCTAAGGTCAAGGCCTAAGCCAAGGTCAAGGCCAAAGCCAAGGTCAAGGCCTAAGCTAAGGTCAAAGCCAAAGCTAAAGCTACGGTTAAGGCCAAGCCAAAGAAAAGGCTAAAAGCTGAAGCCAAAGAAAAGCCGAAACCAAGAAACAAAAGCAATTGTAAAACAACAAAACATAAATCCCGAACACCTCCCCCACGGGAGAGGCCACGAGGGGCTTTCCATTATGAAAAAGATTGTAATATTGGGTGCTGGCGAGAGCGGTGCAGGTGCCGCCGTGCTGGCCAAGAAAGAAGGATTCGACGTGTTCGTGAGCGACATGTCAGCAATAAAGGACAAATACAAGAAGATGCTCGACGACCACAACATAGAGTGGGAGGAGAAGCACCACAGCGAGGAGCGCATCCTCGCTGCCGACGAGATCATAAAGAGTCCGGGCATACCCAAGGAGGCACCTATGATCCAGAAAGCCATGGCCAAGGGCATCAACATCATCAGCGAGATCGAGTTTGCAGGCCGTTACACCGACGCCAAGATGGTGTGCATAACGGGCAGCAACGGAAAGACCACTACCACCTCGCTCATCTACCACATCTTCAAGAAGGCGGGCATAGACGCTGGTCTGGCTGGCAACATCGGCAACTCGCTCGCCCTTCAGGTGGCAGAGCAGCCCCACAAGGTCTACATCATCGAGCTCAGCTCGTTCCAGCTCGACAACATGTACAGTTTCAAGGCCGACATCGCCATCTTGCTCAACATCACCCCCGACCACCTCGACCGTTACGACTTTTGCATGCAACACTACGTCGACGCCAAGTTCCGCATCATTCAGAACATGACGGCAGACGATGCGTTCATCTATTGGAACGACGATCCCATCATTCGTCGCGAACTGCCAAAATATGACATCAAGGCCCGTCAGCTGCCGTTCGCCGAGAACATGGAAGAGGGCTGCGAGGGTGCCATCGTCGACGGCATGTACAAGTTGCTCGCCCCCACCCTCTTCGAGCTGAAGCGTGAGGAGCTGTCGCTCGCAGGAAAGCACAACATCTACAACCAGTTGGCTGCAGGCTTGGCTGCTAACGTCTACGGCATCAGCCACGACGCCATAGCAGCCGGACTGGAAGATTTCCCCGGTGTGGAGCACCGTCTGGAGAAGGTGGCAACAGTAGACGGCGTACGTTACATCAACGACTCGAAAGCCACCAACGTCGACGCTTGCTGGTATGCCCTGGAGAGCATGACAACCCCCACAGTCCTCATCATCGGAGGCAAGGACAAGGGCAACGACTATAACGAGATTAAGGATATGGTGCAGAAGAAATGCTCAGCCCTCGTTTATCTCGGTGCCGACAACACCAAGCTCCACAATTTCTTCGACCAGCTCGGCCTGCCCGTGCGCGACACCCACTCGATGAACGACTGTGTGGCTGCCTGCCGCGAGCTGGCAAAGTCCGGCGACACCGTTCTGCTCAGTCCCTGTTGCGCCAGCTTCGACCTGTTCAAGAACATGGAAGACCGTGGAGAACAGTTTAAGCAGCTCGTAAGAGACATGAAAAAATAGACACATGAACAAAACTTTAAACAACATTTTCAAAGGCGACAAGGTCATCTGGATGGTGTTCCTGTTCCTCTGCATCATCAGCGTCATCGAGGTCTACTCGGCCTCGTCGCAGCTGACCTATAACAGCAACTACATGGCGCCGGTGCTCAAACATGTTGGGTTGCTGATCTTGGGGCTGTTCTGCATGATCGTGACGATGAACATACCGTGCCGCTATTTCAAGGTGGCCCTACCCTTCCTCCTGGCCTTCTCCATAGCCACCCTGGTGGGCGTGTTCTTCATGGGAGCTGTCAACGACGGCCACCGATGGTTCAAGATCATGGGCATACAGTTTCAGCCGTCGGAGATAGCCAAAGGCACCTATGTGCTCGCCACAGCACAGATCCTCAGTGCCATGCAGACCGGACGGGGAGCCGACAAGAACGCGTTCAGGTATATCTTGTTCATCGGCATGCTCATCGTGCCCCTGATCTTCTTCGAGAACCTGTCTACGGCAGCGCTCCTCTGCCTCGTCATCTGCATGATGATGATCATCGGTCGCGTGCCTTTCTCACAGATAGGCAAGCTGCTCGGCGTCGTGGCGCTCGTCGTGGGTCTCGCCTTCATGTCGATCATGTGCTTCGGCAAGGACGAGAAGAAGCTGCCTGAAGGCAAGCAGAAAGTGGAGACCGTGCAGACCGACAAAGGGAAAGAGGGCGGGTCGAAAGGCAGGAACAGCGGTGTGCTGCACCGTCTGGACACATGGAAGTCGCGCATCGACAAATTCATCGACAACAAGGAGGTGGAACCAGAAGATGTTGACATCATCAACGACGACGCGCAGCGCTCACATGCCAACATCGCCATCGTGTCGTCAGGAATAACAGGTAAGGGACCGGGCAACTCGGAGGAGCGCGACTTCCTCTCGCAGGCGTTCTCCGACTTTATCTATGCCATCATCATTGAGGAGATGGGACTGCCAGGCGCCATCTTCGTGTCGCTGCTTTACATCATCCTGCTCTTCAGGGCGGGCATCATAGCCAACAGGTGCGAGAACAATTTCCCCGCCTATCTTGCCATGGGCCTGGCACTCATGCTCGTGTCACAGGCTCTCTTCAACATGTGCGTGGCTGTGGGTCTGGCACCCATCACGGGCCAGCCGCTGCCACTCATCAGTAAGGGCGGAACGTCAACCATCATCAACTGCATGTATCTCGGAGCCATCCTGAGCATCAGCCGAACGGCACAGAAACGCTCCGACCTCATGACAAACAACACGCCGACAACGACAGCAGCCGTGCAGCCAGCGTGACGACAAAGAAACAAAAACGAGGCGTTGGCAGGTAGGCAAATGGCTTTAGCTACACCTTATATATAATAAGAAGAGACAAAAAGGAAAAAATTATTTTGTCTTTCACGTTATTTGCACTAACTTTGCATAAGTTAGGCGGCACATACCTTTAAGAGTTGCCGCTACACGATAAAAGAACAATAAAGAAAAGATGGACAAGGAACTTAGAATTATTGTCAGCGGTGGCGGCACGGGAGGTCACATTTTTCCTGCCGTGTCAATAGCCAACGCCATCAAGGCAAAACGCCCCGACTCACAGATACTGTTCGTAGGAGCCCAGGGACGTATGGAGATGCAACGTGTGCCTGCTGCAGGCTACGAGATTATCGGTCTGCCCGTAAGGGGATTTATACGTCCCTTGTGGTCGCCTCGCAACATCGGCGTGGCTCTCGACTTTCTGAAGAGCAAACGCATGGTGCGCAAGACCATCAAAGAGTTTAAGCCCGATGTAGCTGTGGGCGTTGGCGGCTATGCCAGCGGCGCCACCCTCGACGCGGCAAGCGCCATGGGCATTCCTTGTCTCATACAAGAACAAAACTCTTATGCCGGCGTTACCAACAAGATGCTGGCAAAGAAGGCATCAAAGATATGCGTGGCATACGACGGCATGGAACGCTTCTTCCCCGCCGACAAGATCATAAAGACCGGCAACCCCGTGCGTCAGGCTCTCCTTGAGACCACAGTCTCACGCGAGGAAGCCATCAAGAGCTTCGGCCTCGACCCCTCGAAGAAGACCATCTTGCTTGTGGGAGGCAGTCTGGGCGCACGAACCGTCAACGAGAGTGTGCTCCAACACCTCGACATCGTCGAGAACAGCGGTGTGCAGTTTATCTGGCAGACAGGCAAATATTACAGCGCCGCCATTGCCGAGAAGATGAAAGACCACAAGGCGCTGCCCATGCTTAAGGTCATGGACTTCATCTCCGACATGGGTGCCGCCTACAAGGCTGCCGACCTCGTGATCAGCCGCGCCGGCGCCAGCTCCATCAGCGAGTTCTGCCTCATAGGCAAGCCCGTCATCCTCGTGCCGTCGCCCAACGTGGCTGAGGACCACCAGACAAAGAACGCCATGGCGCTCGTCAACAAAGACGCTGCCCTCTACATCAAAGATGCCGACGCACCCGACACGCTGCTCGAGACAGCCGTGAAGACGGTGAAAGACAGCGAACTGCTCTCACAGCTCGCCACCAACATCAAGGAGCTTGGCAAGCCCGCCTCTGCCGACATCATTGCCGATGAGGTGTTGAAACTGGCTGGAAAATAAAACGGAAAGCCAAAAGCGCTTCACAGCCCGCACAGCTCTGAGAAGGAGAGAACGGTGAACAGAAGAAATTAATGAACAGGAGAACCAAAGAAAAAGAGTAAAGAGAAACAATAATGGAACTCAAAGACATCAAGTCAGTATATTTTGTCGGTGCCGGCGGCATCGGCATGAGCGCTATAGCTCGCTATTTTATAAGAAAAGGTCTCGTGGTGGCAGGTTACGACAAGACACCGTCAGACCTCACTCACCAGCTGGAGAAAGAGGGCATGCTCATCCACTATGAAGAGAACGTGGACGAGATACCTCACGCATGCCGCGACCCAAAGTCGTGCCTTGTTATCTACACACCTGCCATTCCCAAAGAGCACAAGGAGCTTGTGTTCTTCAACGAAGGCGGGTTCACCGTAGAGAAGCGTGCACAGGTGCTCGGCACGCTCACACGCACACACAAAGGTCTGTGCGTGGCTGGCACACACGGCAAGACCTCTACATCGACCATGTGCGCACACATCATGCACCAAAGCCATATCGACTGCAACGCCTTCCTCGGCGGCATATCAAAAAATTATGGCACCAACTACATTCTCTCTGACCATAGCGACTATGTGGTGATAGAAGCCGACGAGTTTGACCGCTCTTTCCATTGGCTGCGCCCCTGGATGACCGTCATCACCGCTACCGACCCCGACCACCTCGACATCTATGGCACCAAGGAGGCTTATCTTGAGAGCTTCCGCCATTACACCACGCTCATTCAGCCAGGCGGAGCACTCATCATCCACAAGAACCTGGAGATGAAAGCCGACGTGCAGCCGGGAGTGAAGGTATACGAGTATAGCCGCGACGAGGGCGACTTCCACGCCGAGAACATCGTCATCGACAACGGCGAGATAACCTTCGATTTCGTCTCACCCATAGAGACAGTCAAAGGCATTGAGCTTGGACAGCCCGTGCCCATCAACATCGACAACAGCATTGCAGCCATGGCCATGGCACAGCTCAACGGATGCACAGCCGAGGAGCTTCGCTACGGCATGAAGACATATCACGGCGTGGTGCGCCGCTTCGACTTCAAGGTCAAGAACAAGAAGCATGTGTTCCTGTCCGACTATGCCCACCACCCCAAGGAGATCTACCAGAGCGCAAAGAGCCTGCGCGAACTGTATAAGGACCGCAAGATCACAGCCATCTTCCAGCCACACCTCTACACCCGCACACGCGACTTCTACAACGATTTCGCCGACGCGCTCAGTCAGCTCGACGAGGTCATTCTCTGCGACATCTACCCCGCACGCGAGAAACCCATCCCCGGCGTCACCAGCAAGCTCATCTACGACAACCTCAAGCCAGGCGTAGAGAAGAGCCTCATCAGCAAGGACGACGTGCTCGACCTCGTGAAGAAGCGCAACTTTGACGTGCTCGTGGTGCTCGGTGCCGGTGACCTCGACAACCTCTGCCCGCAGATAACGAAGATCATCGAAAGCAAGGAGCAGAGCGAGGCGTAACATGCTGTGAAGGCGCGGCAAGCCCACAAAGACACGAGCTGCCGCCCCGCCCCGACAGCCTGGCATGCTGAAGACGACACAAGGCTAAAAACAAGACAAGACAAAAAGCCACAAAGGTTTTATAACAACAAAGCATCAAGAAAGAAACGTGAGAATCAACTGGAAGAAATCGCTGCTCGTCACCGTAGACATCGTGCTCGCTGTCTACCTGTTATGTGCGTTCACCGTGTTCAACAAACCCGATGAAACGGCACGGGTATGCACCAAAGCCAAGATCGTGGTGGCAGACGAGAGCTCCAACGGATTCATCAACGCCAACGAGATAACGAAACGTCTGAAGAGCGCCGGCCTCTACCCTCTCGGCAAACTGATGCGCGACATCAACGCGCGAGAGATCGAGGAGAAGCTGAAGAAGAGTCCGTTTGTCAAGACAGCCCAATGTTACAAGACCGAAGACGGCGAGGTGAACGTGAGCATAACGCAGCTGCTGCCTGTGATAAGAGTGAAGGCCGAGAACGGCGACGACTATTATCTTGACGACAAAGACTGCATCATGCCCAACTCGCTCTACACCAGCGACCTCATTATCGCCACGGGCAACATACCGCGTTGGTTCGCACGCCGTTACATCTCGCCCTTGGGCAAGGCCATCATGGGCAACGACATGTGGAAGAACCTCGTGGTGCAGGTCAACGTTCTGCCCGACCGCAGCATAGAGATTGTGCCACGCGTCGGCGACCACATCGTTCACCTCGGCACACTGCCCGAAGCCAACAGCAAGGAGAAGCGTCAGGAGCTCATAAACCAGTTTGTCGACCGCAAGCTCACACGCTTGGAGAAATTCTACAAATATGGCCTCGCTCAGGCAGGCTGGAACAAATATTCTTACATCGACATCGAGTTTGACAACCAGATCATCTGCCGCAAGACGAAAGAGACAGCCCTTGCCGACAAGGCCGCTCTCATGGCCATTGACCGCGCACCCTCGTCTGTGCAAAAGCAGATCGAGGAGCAGCAGGCCACCATGCTCACCGAGAGCAAGCCGCGCAACGTCATTCCTGCACCTGCCAACGGCCAGCAGCCCGCAGAGGCCAAGAGAACAGATGCAAAGAAGGCTAACGTGAAGAAGACTGACAGCAAGAAGACGGAAGCCAAAACCGAGGAAGAGAAAAAGGCCGAGGAGAAAAGGGCTAAGGCTGAAGCAAAGAAAGCCAAAACCGATGCCAAGAAAACCAAGGCTGAAGCCAAACGATTAAAGAAACAAAAAGAGGAACAGGAGAAAAAAGCTGAAAAGAAAAAGGCTGAAAAGAAAAAGGCTGACAAAGCCAAGGTTGCCAAAGCCGACAAAGCAAAAGCAAAGAAAGCCAAAGCATAAAAAGGAGAGCCAAAGCACGGCAAAAGCAGCCAAAACCATAAAGAGCTGAAGCACGAAGGCGTTTCTCTAAACAGAAGCCAACGCCCTACCTCTAAAAAGACAAGAACAATAGAAACAAGAACAAGATACACATAAGATAGACAACCGTATGACTAAGGAATTCATTATAGCAATAGAACTGGGGTCATCAAAAATGACCGGTATAGCAGGACAGAAAAATCTTGACGGCAGCATAACCATCCTTGCTGTTGCCAAGGAAGATTCCACCTCATGCATACGCAAAGGCGTGGTCTACAACCTTGAGAAGACCACAATAGCACTTACCAACCTGGTGAAGAAGCTCAAGAACATGCTCAAGACAGAGATCGCGAAGGTGTATGTGGGCGTAGGCGGCCAGAGCCTGCGCGGCATCAAGAACACCATCGTCAGGGAGATGCCTCAGAGCGCGGTCATAACCCAAGATGTGGTAGACAGCATTCTCGACTCTAACCGCGCCATGACCTACCCCGAGCAGGAGATCCTGGATGCGGCGATACAAGAATATAAGGTAGATGCGCAATATCAGATAGACCCTGTGGGCATACAGTGTCACCGTCTGGAGGGCAACTTCCTCAACATCCTGTGGCGCGCACAGTTTTACCGCAACCTCAAGAAATGTCTTGAGAACGCCAACATTCATGTGGCAGAGATGTACCTCTCGCCCATGGTGCTTGCCGACAACGTGCTCACCGACGCTGAGCGCCGTGCCGGCTGTGTGCTCGTAGACCTCGGTGCCGAGACAACCACCGTGGCTGTCTACTGCCGCAACATCCTGCGTCATCTCGCCGTCATACCTCTCGGCTCCGACAACATAACAAAGGACATCGAGACCTTGCAGGTGGAGGCGAAGGTGGCAGAGCAGCTCAAGCTCAAGTATGGCACAGCCTATACCGAGAACTCCGAGGAGGAGAGCCTCAAGATACGCATCGACGCCGACCGCACCATCGACAGCAACAAGCTGGCCGAGATTGTCGAGGCACGCACCGAAGAGATTATCGAGAACGTGTGGTACCAAGTGCCCCCCGAGTATAACGACAAGCTGCTGGGCGGCATCATCCTGACAGGTGGCGGCTCAAACCTCAAGAACATAGAGCAGGCGTTCCGTCGCTTCACACACATCGACAAGATACACACCGCCAAGTTTGTGAACCTCAGCATCAACACCAACATCCCCGACCTCATACCTCACGACGGCACGATGAACACCATCCTCAGCATCCTCGCCAAGGGCGATGAAAACTGTGCTGGCAGCGACATCAACAGCGACCTCTTCGGCAACATAGACAACGCTGCAGCAACAGGACGCACAGCTCCAGGCATCGTGAGCAACGAGGAGCAGAAGCGCAAGGCCGAAGAAGAGGCACGCATAAAGAAAGAGGAGGAAGAACGCCTCGAACGCGAGAAGAAGGAAGAAGAGGAGCGTCTGGCCAAAGAGAAAGAGGAGGAAGAGCGCCGCAAGAAATCGCCTGCCAACAAGCTGTGGGGCTGGATGAAGAAGTTTGGACAGACCATCGTTCAGGCTGACAACGAAAACATGTAATGAGCATGGCGAAGCATGCTGATGAGCATGGCGAAGCGTGCTGACGAGCATGTCGAAGCTTTCCTGAAGCATGCTGAAAAGAAGTGAAAACAGAGAAAAAACAACCTGCATATATTTCTATGGAAGAGCAAAATAAGTGCAACACACCAAACATCCTCGATTTTGGTGAGCCACACAAGGAAAACTGTATAATTAAGGTAATAGGTGTTGGTGGCGGCGGAGGCAACGCTGTCAACCACATGTATAAGGAAGGCATCCACGACGTGTCGTTCGTGCTCTGCAACACCGATGCGCAAGCCCTCAACGACTCGCCCGTGCCCGTACACTTGCAGCTCGGCAAGGAAGGTCTGGGAGCAGGCAACAAGCCGGCGAAAGCCCGCGAGGCAGCCGAAGAGAGCCTTGAGTCGGTGCGCAAGATGCTGAACGACGGCACCAAGATGGCGTTCATCACAGCTGGCATGGGAGGCGGCACAGGCACAGGTGCAGCGCCCGTCATAGCACGCATCTCCAAGGAGCTTGGCATCCTCACCGTGGGCATCGTGACCATACCGTTCCGCTTCGAGGGCGACCGCAAGATCGACCAGGCGCTCGACGGCGTGGAGGAGATGTCGAAGCATGTCGACGCCCTGCTCGTCATCAACAACGAGCGTCTGCGTGCCATCTACCCCGAGCTCACCGTGCTCGATGCCTTCGGCAAGGCCGACGACACCCTGAGCGTGGCAGCAAAGAGCATTGCTGAGATCATCACCAACCACGGACTCATAAACCTCGACTTCAACGACGTGAAGACCGTGCTCAAAGACGGTGGCGTGGCCATCATGAGCACAGGCTACGGCGAGGGAGAGGGACGTGTGAAGAGGGCCATCGAAGATGCGCTCAACTCGCCCTTGCTCAACGACCGCGACATCTTCAACGCGAAGAAAATTCTGCTTAGCATCAACTTCTCCAACAGCGAGAACGGCAACAACGGCCTCATGATGGAGGAGATGAACGACGTGAACGACTTCATGGCCAAGTTTGACAACGGCTTCGAGATCAAGTGGGGTATCGCCATCGATCCCGAGCTGGGCAAGAAGGTCAAGGTCACCATCCTCGCCACGGGCTTCGGCATCAGCGACGTAGACGGCATGAACAGCCACATCGACAAGAAGCATGTCATCGAAGATGCTGAGCAGCAGGAGAAAGAGGCGCTTCGCAACGAGCGCCGCGACCACTACTACACACCCGACGGCAAGACCCAGACCAAGCGTCGCCCGAACATCTTCATCTTCAACGGCGACAGCCTCGACAACGACGAGGTGATACTTGCCGTTGAGAACACGCCCACCTACAAGCGTTCTAAGCAGAAACTCAACGAGATACGGTCACAGGCCGTCGGCAACGAGCCGCAGAACGTGCAGGAGAAGAGCGAGGCCGACACCTCACACGGCATCATCAGCTTCGTGTAAGGGTGGCACAACAAGACCATTGAGAAGGCGGGGCATAACATCAGCCCCGCCACAACTAATAAAACACAACATTATGACACTTTTCGACCAGATCAGTGAAGACATCAAAGCGGCAATGAAAGCCCGCGACAAAGTGCGCTTGGAGACATTGCGCAACATCAAGAAAGTTTTTCTCGAAGCAAAGACCGCTCCGGGAGCCAACGACACCCTTGAAGATGCCGATGCTCTGAAAATATTGCAGAAGCTGGCAAAGCAAGGACGCGAGACGGCACAGACCTACATCGACAACAACCGCCAGGACCTCGCCGACGAAGAGCTGGCACAGGCCAAGGTTATCGAGGAATATCTGCCCAAACCCTTGACCGAGGAGGAGATAGAGAAAGAGGTTAAGGACATCATTGCCCAGACAGGTGCGCAAGGCATGAAAGACATGGGCAAGGTCATGGGCATGGCAAGCAAGAAGATGGCAGGACGTGCCGACGGACGCGCCATCTCTACCATCGTGAAGAAGCTCCTGGCATAGACGGAACCGCCGTCAGGCAAAGAGCGATTTCATGACATCGAGCGATTTCATCTCGGGAAAGTCGGGGAAGTGTAACCTATAATACTTTAAAATAAAGTCGACACACAGGTTACGCTCCACCCTCGACATAGCGAACAGGTGCATGTTGTCGAAGGTCATGCGCATGAGCACTCTCAGACGCGCAGCATCGGCAGGCGGAAGGAAGTCGGGGTGCAGAGGTTGCTGCCTCACGAAGCAGCCGGCACGAAAATCGAAGAAAGCCCCGTCGCCTGCCTTGTCAAGGTTGGGGAAGAAGCCCACAAAGAGCGACAGGCGCATCATGAACACGAGATGGAAATTGCTGAACGACCGCTCACAGCCGTCAAGCCATTGCAGACTTGCCGCCACATACTCGAACAACGGCTTGTTCTGCTGCTCATTGCGGGTGACATGAAGCAGAAACTCAGCCACAAAAATGGTGAGCGACAGCTTGTAGGGGTCAAACGGTATCGTGGCATAAGGCACCAGCAGACGGGCCTCCTTCAGCCGTTGCAACCGCACCTTCGGCCTGAGGTCAAACTCTATGTCGAGCAGCGACAAGGGCTGAAACAGCTGTTTGCGTATCTTGCCTCGGCCCGACGGCAGCACTTTCTGTATGAAAGCCACACGCCCCGTCTCCTCGACAAACATGTCGACGATATATTGCGACTCGCCAAATTTTATTGAATGAAGCACGATAGCCCGCGTTTTTATAAGCATAAGTTCACGATTTTATCGCAAAATTACGAAAAATGAGGGGTTTAGCGAAAAATTATCGAAGAAAATTTGGCTAAATCAGTAAAAAGCCGTACCTTTGCATCCGCAAAATGAGCACATGGTCCCTTCGTCTATCGGTTAGGACGAGAGATTTTCATTCTCTAAAGAGGAGTTCGACTCTCCTAGGGACTACAAATAAAATAAAAACATAACATAAAGATGGCAAACCATAAATCATCATTAAAAAGAATCCGTCAGGACAAAGTTAAGGCTTTGCACAACAAATACTATGCAAAGACCATGCGTAACGCTGTACGCAAGCTTCGTGCAATGACAAACAAGGAAGAGGCTGTAAAGCTCTATCCCGCTGTGCAGAAGATGCTCGACAAGTTGGCTAAGACCAACATCATCCACCAGAACAAGGCCGCAAACTTGAAGTCAAGCTTGTGTTCTCATATTGCCAAGCTGGCTTAACAAGCTGCTGGTGCAGAAAGAAATATAAGGCTCCGTATTCCTTTGGAAAAACGGAGCCTTTTTTCGTTTTATTTCACTCTCCATTTGTCGTTTATCCCACATTTTTTTCGTATCTTTGCAAAGATAATATCGAACAATCAAAATGACAGAAATACAAAACAACGAAAGCAATTATTCAGCCAGTAACATCCAGGTTCTGGAAGGCCTTGAAGCCGTGCGCAAGCGTCCGGCGATGTATATCGGCGATATAAGCGAGAAGGGTCTTCATCACCTGGTGAACGAGACCGTGGACAACTCTATCGACGAGGCAATGGCAGGCTATTGCACCCACATAGAGGTGACCATCAACGAAGACGAGAGCATCACCGTTCAGGACAACGGCCGAGGCATTCCCGTCGACGAGCACAAGAAGCTTCACAAGTCGGCGCTTGAGGTCGTCATGACCGTGCTCCACGCCGGCGGCAAGTTTGACAAAGGCTCCTACAAGGTGAGCGGTGGTCTGCACGGTGTGGGTGTGAGCTGTGTTAACGCTCTGTCAACCCACATGAAGTCGCAGGTGTTCCGAGGCGGCAAGATCTACCAGCAGGAGTATGAGAAGGGCAAGCCCCTCTACCCCGTCAAGGTGGTAGGCGAGACCGAGCTGCAAGGCACACGCCAGCAGTTCTGGCCCGACCCCACAATCTTCACCACAACCCATTATCAGTGGGACATCATCGCACGCCGCATGCGTGAGCTCGCCTACCTCAACGCAGGCATCAAGATCACGCTCCGCGACATGCGCCCCGACGAGAACGGCAAGACCCGCGAAGAGGTGTTCCATGCCAAGGACGGTCTGAAAGAGTTTGTGCGCTATGTCGACCGCCACCGCACACACCTCTTCGACGATGTGATCTACCTCAAGACCGAGAAGCAGGGCTTCCCCATAGAGGTGGCCATCATGTACAACACCGACTATTCGGAGAACATCCACTCTTACGTCAACAACATCAATACCATAGAGGGCGGTACCCACCTCACAGGTTTCCGCGCTGCCCTCACACGCACCCTCAAGGCATACGCTGACAACGACCCCGTGATCTCAAAGAAGATCGAGAAGGCGAAGATAGAGATTGCAGGCGAAGACTTCCGTGAGGGGCTCACCGCTGTCATCTCCATCAAGGTGGCAGAGCCGCAGTTTGAGGGACAGACCAAGACCAAGCTGGGCAACAGCGAGGTGTCGGGAGCCGTGCAGCAGGCCGTGGGCGAAGCCCTGACCTACTATCTTGAGGAGCATCCGAAAGAGGCACAGCAGATCTGCGACAAGGTCATCCTGGCCGCCACAGCGCGTATAGCAGCCCGCAAGGCACGCGAGAGCGTTCAGCGCAAGAACCCCATGACCGGCGGCGGTCTGCCCGGCAAGCTCGCTGACTGTTCAAACAAAGACCCGAAAGAGTGTGAGATCTTCCTCGTCGAGGGCGACTCGGCCGGCGGTTCCGCCAAGCAGGGCCGCGACCGCTACACACAGGCCATCCTCCCGCTCCGCGGCAAGATCCTGAACGTGGAGAAGGTCATGTGGCACAAGGTGTTTGAGAGCGAGTCGGTCATGAACATCATCCAGAGCATCGGCGTGCGCTTCGGCGTTGACGGCGAGGAAGACAAGGAGGCCAACATCGACAAGCTGCGTTACGACAAGATTATCATCATGACCGATGCCGACGTCGATGGTTCTCACAT
>ERZ827498.879-NODE-879-length-36678-cov-5.420337_pt1 | contig 36678 bp, 28 predicted proteins | sample MGYA00519865_ERZ827498 | MGnify/ENA primary metagenome ERZ827498 (study PRJEB31778, sample SAMEA3449328) | human gut metagenome | biome: human gut; feature: human-associated habitat; material: faeces | place: United Kingdom | collected 2010/2012 ...
TCAATGCCATTGTAGATTTGTTAGGCAAACAACCTCAGCTTCAAGAGCTATATGAGCTGTGGTATCAGGAGCGCGAGGAGGTGCTGCGCACCTACACAGATGAGATGCCGCCGCACGTTCCTCTGTCGCAGAACAGCGCATTCCGTCCACTGCGCAACGCGGTCATTCAGGAGGCGCTCCGCATCCAGCCGCAGGAGGAGACCGTGGTGGAGGATGTGCCGCCGCACGTTGAACCACCGCCGGAAGAAACATCTGAAGAAGCAGCCCAAAACGAGCCTGCACCAGAGCCGCCAATTCCGGCCAGCTCATCCAGCACTACCAACCTTCTGCGTGAGGCCGTTCGGCTGCTCCAACTGAGATTTGACGCCCCGGTGCAGAGCCAGCACCAGCGGACTGAGCGAAAACTGCGGCAAAAGGTCAACGAGAAGAAAGCGGCACAAGGGATGAAAATCGAGTAGGAGGCTTGCAATGTCAGAGTATATCCCTTACACCCAAGAGGAGCGCGACCGGGCGCACCACACAGACTTGACTGCTTTACTCCGCAGTCAGGGCGAGATGCCCAAGCGCTCTGGCACGGAGTACGAGTGGCGCATTGGCGGGCAGAAGGTCACGATCCGGGGGCATCTCTGGTATCACCAGTATGAGCAGGTCGGCGGCGACGCAGTGGGTTTCGTTACTCGCTTTTACGGCAAGACTTACCCAGAGGCGGTGCAGTTCCTTCTGTCACAGGAGCGCAGCGGGCAGTTGTCCACCCCACCGACCTTGGAGAAGCAGTTTGTCCTTCCTGCCGCCAATCCCGCTATGCAGCGGGCATTGGCCTATCTGCAAAATCAACGGGGCATTGACCGGGAGATACTGGCCGCTTTTGTGAGGCGAAAAATGATCTACGAATCAAAAAAACATCACAACGTCGTGTTCGTAGGCTATGACATGGCCGGACAGCCGCGCCATGCCCATTTGCGTGGCACGGGCGGAAGCTTCAAGGGCAATGCCGCAGGAAGCGTGCCGGAATATAGCTTCCACTGGTTGGGGCAGAGCGATCAGCTCTATCTCTTTGAAGCCCCCATTGACCTTCTCTCCTATCTGACGCTCCACAAGGAGGGCTGGCAGAACCACAGCTATGCGGCAGCCTGCTCCGTATCAGACCGGGTGCTGTTCCAATGCCTGCGAGATGCACCGCAGCTTGCGCGGATCTTTCTCTGTCTGGATAACGATGCCGCCGGGCAGAGCGCCGCCCGGCGTATACAGGCAAAACTTCAAGCAGAAAATAAAACAGCAGAGCACCTTGTTCCCACCCGGAAGGATTGGAATGAGGTGCTTTTGTACGAAAGAGGGATGCAACAATGAGCGGAATTCACACCTTATTTCTGGCCGCAGGCGTCATGGTCGGCGTACTGGCTGGCATCACTTTGCTGGCGCAGAATTACAGCCTTAATGGGATTAAATCGAAAACCGTAGGGGATGGTCAGCATGGAACCGCCCGATGGGCGACCAGAGCGGAGATCCGGCACACTTACCGTCGAATACCCTTTACGCCCCAGCGGTGGCGGGCGCTGGCCGAAGCTGGTACGCCGCCGGAGCTGCCGCAGGGCATCGTGGTCGGCTTGCTTCTTAATGGCAGGATTGCACTTGATACGTGTGCCCAACGTGCGATAGTCACTGAGCGTGAAGAGGAGATGGGCAACGCATGCTTCGGCGGTGATATGCTTCTCGGAAAGTGAATAGTCATTGAACAGTTGCAGTTCCTTGGCTGTGGACACATGCAGAATATGCAGCCGTGCACCGGCAATCCTTGCCAGCCGTACTGCCAGCTCAGAAGATGCATAGCATGCTGCCGAGGAGCGGATGTAGGGATGCTTGCCTATGGGAATATCATTCTCTCCGGCAAACATTTCCTTATACTTGGCAATATTGTTCTTGATGGTTTCCTGGTCTTCGCAGTGGGCGGCAATCAGCATGTCTGTACCGTTGAAGATGTTCAGCAGGCTGTTCATCTTGTCTACCAGCATGTTTCCGGTACTGGAACCCATGAATAGCTTGATACCGCAGACGCGGTGCTTGTCCAGCTTGCCGAATTCGCTGTAATTGTCGTTTGTTGCGCCGAAGTAGCAAGAATGGTTTACGATACACTTCTCGTTCAGCAAATCAAGTTTGGCGTTCAAGGCATCCAGCGTAGTGGTCACCGGATTTGTATTGGGCATATCCATGATGGAGGTCACACCACCTGCGGCAGCCGCACGGCTTTCGGTGAGGATGTCCGCTTTGTGGGTCAGCCCGGGATCGCGAAAATGTACATGGTCGTCGATGATGCCAGGCAACAGATAGCATCCGGTGGCATCTATGGTCTCGTCACAAGGGGCGGAGAGCGGTTTCCAGTTGGTCAGTACCTCTGCAATGCGCCCGTCTTCTATCACTATGGAACCTTTCACGGATTGTCCTTCGTTGACAATCGTAGCGTTATGTATCAATATTCTTTTCATATCTTCCTAATATTTGTAGTAAACCCCTATCACTCTATCACCCATCACTTCATCTCCTTATCTACGGTAGGATATTTATGGAACCAACTGTTCCATTTCAACCGAATCACTCCGAATACGGCTTCACCAAAAATACTGCTGTTCATTTTGGAGGTGCCCAGTTCGCGATTAATGAAGATGACAGGCACTTCCTTTACCTTGAAGCCACATTTGTAGGCGGTGAATTTCATTTCTATCTGGAAGGCGTATCCTTTGAAGCGGATACCGTCCAGATTGATGGTCTCCAATACCCGGCGGCGGTAACATACAAATCCGGCTGTAGTGTCGTGGATGGGCAGCCCGGTGATGAAGCGCACATACTTGGAGGCAAAATAAGACATCAGTACACGTCCCATGGGCCAGTTCACTACGTTCACACCACTCACATAACGTGAACCGATGGCTACATCGGCACCCTCTTCGGAGCAGGCGCGGTAGAGTCGCGGCAGGTCTTGGGGATTGTGGCTGAAGTCGGCATCCATTTCGAAGATATACTCATAACCTCGTTGCAATGCCCACTTAAAGCCGGCTATATAGGCTGTTCCCAATCCCAGCTTTCCTTTGCGCTCCACCATGAAGAGGCGTTCAGGAAACTCCTGCTGCAAGGTCTTTACAATGGCAGCCGTTCCGTCGGGCGAACCGTCTTCAATGACAAGGATGTGAAAACCATGTTTCAGAGCAAAAACGGCACGGATGATATTTTCTATATTCTCCCGTTCATTGTAGGTGGGGATGATGACAATGCTGTCTGATGTTTGCATACTTATAGGTAATGGGGGTTATAACTGGGAACAAATGTAATACATTTCTTTTTTATCTGGCAGCATTTTCACACAAATCTTGATTTTGCAAAGTTCTGGCACCACGACTCTTTCATTTATGTAGCTCCTTCTAACTCCTGACTATAAGGAATGCAGGTTAAATCAAAGAACCATATGCTTGACTTTGAACTTTAGCCTCAATCTTTAGCTATTCCCGTTTCAATCATTAACAGAAAACATTCAAACTATTAAAGAAAAACTTTCGAAGTATAAAGGATAAAGTGGGTAGATATAGGGAGAAAAAGTGCTCTTCAGTCTTGGTCTGTCTATCCCAAGCCTTGGGATAGACAGACCAACCCCTGGGATACATGTCCGCAGGCTGGGGATAAACTTTGTGTAACATAACTCCTGAATAGGGATTGTGCAGGCTGTGTTATTCATAATTGGAGGAAAAGAAGTTTCATTGCCTTCCCCGATAAATAGGGCGATACAGAAAAAAGGTGAAGGATGTGCAGGCTGACAGCAGAAAGATTATTTCAGAGAACATAGTTGCCGACAGGTCAAAGCTAAAGATTATTTGTGTATTTTTGCACCGAATTTATTTCGGTAGGATACCTTATGAGAGGCAATACCGGGGGAAAAAGCGCAAAGCAATGAATATAACTGAACTGCAACAATCTTATGCTTCCCATCCCAATGTAGAGGGGGTGTGCAGGCTTCTGAAAGATAACTCTGTCCGTCACCTATATTGCGGAGGTTTATATGCCTCTGCCGCTTCTTTGTTTTCGTCTGTATTGGTTCAGCGGGCTACTTGTCCGCTCGTTTTCATTCTGGGCGATATGGAGGAAGCCGGTTATTTCTATCATGATTTGACGCAGATATTGGGGACAGAGCAGGTATTGTTTTTTCCTTCTTCGTTCCGCCGCGCCATCAAGTACGGGCAGAAGGATGCGGCAAACGAAATACTCCGTACAGAAGTGCTGAGTCGCCTGCAAAAAGGAGAAGAGGGGCTTTGCGTGGTGACCTATCCGGATGCGCTGGCCGAAAAGGTGGTCTCTCGTAAGGAACTGGGAGAGAATACACTGAAACTGCATGCAGGCGAGAGGGTGGATATGAACTTCGTGACGGACGTATTGCGCAGCTACGGTTTCGAATATGTGGACTACGTCTACGAGCCGGGGCAGTATGCCGTTCGTGGCAGTATTATCGACGTCTTTTCCTTCTCTTCCGAATATCCCTTCCGTATAGACTTTTTCGGCGATGAGGTGGAAAGCGTCCGTACCTTCGAGGTGGAAACACAGCTCTCGAAAGAGAAGAAAGAAAGCATCGTGATAGTTCCCGACTTGAGCCATAGCCTGGAAAAAAAGGGAAGCGGCGGCATGGTGTCGTTCCTCGATTTCCTTCCGTCGGACAGCTTGCTTGCCATGCGCGATTTTCTCTGGCTACGCGAACGCATCCAGACCGTGCACGACGAATCGCTTACCCCACAGGCCATCGCCGCCCGTGAGTCGGAGGAGAATGGAGCCATCACGCTGGAAGGCAAGCTGATTGATGGTGGCGAGTTCACCCTGCGCGCCCTCGATTTCCGCCGGATGGAGTTCGGCAACAAGCCCACCGGAACGCCGGATGCTACCATCTCGTTCCATACTACGGTACAGCCTATCTTCCATAAAAACTTCGACATGGTGGCGGAGAGTTTCCGCGAATACCTCTCCCGTCACTACACCATCTACATATGCAGCGACAGCCTGAAACAGACCGACCGCATCCGTGCCATCTTTGAGGACCGTGGAGACAACATATCCTTTACCGCCGTGGAACGGACACTGCACGAAGGCTTTGCCGACGACACTTTACGTATCTGTATTTTTACCGACCATCAGCTGTTCGACCGCTTTCACAAGTATAACTTGAAGAGCGACAAGGCACGCAGCGGCAAGGTGGCCTTGAGCCTGAAGGAGCTGAACCAATTCACCCCCGGCGACTATGTGGTGCATACCGACCACGGTGTGGGGCGTTTTGCCGGACTGGTACGTATCCCCAACGGTGACACCACGCAGGAGGTGATGAAGATTGTCTATCAGAACGAAGATGTGGTGTTTGTCTCCATCCACTCTCTGCACAAGGTTTCCAAGTACAAGGGAAAGGAGGGTGAAGCGCCCCGCCTCAACAAGCTCGGCACCGGAGCTTGGGAGAAGCTGAAAGACCGCACCAAGACGAAGATAAAGGATATTGCCCGCGACTTGATAAAACTCTACTCGCAACGCCGCGAGGAGAAGGGGTTCCAATACAGTTCCGACAGCTTCCTGCAACGGGAGTTGGAAGCCTCCTTCATCTATGAGGATACCCCCGACCAAAGCAAGGCTACTTCCGACGTGAAGGCCGACATGGAGAGTGCCCGTCCGATGGACCGCCTGGTGTGCGGTGACGTGGGCTTCGGCAAGACGGAGGTGGCTGTTCGTGCCGCTTTCAAGGCTGTGGCGGACAATAAGCAGGTGGCTGTACTGGTGCCCACTACCGTACTTGCCTATCAGCATTTCCAGACCTTCAAGGAGCGCTTGAAAGGCTTGCCTTGCCGGGTGGAGTATCTGAGTCGTGCCCGCACCGCTGTTCAGGCAAAGGCTGTAGTGAAAGGGCTTGCCGAAGGGGAAGTGAATATTCTTATCGGTACCCACCGTATCCTGGGAAAAGACGTTAAGTTCAAAGACCTTGGTTTGTTGATTATTGATGAGGAGCAGAAGTTCGGCGTCTCCGTCAAGGAGAAACTCCGCCAATTGAAGGTGAATGTGGATACGCTGACCATGACGGCTACACCCATTCCCCGTACCTTGCAGTTTTCGCTGATGGGTGCGCGCGACTTGAGCGTCATCCAGACACCGCCGCCTAACCGCTATCCCATCCAGACGGAAGTGCACACCTTCAACGAGGAAATCATTGCCGACGCCGTCAATTTTGAGATGAGCCGTAACGGGCAGGTATTCTTCGTGAATAACCGTATTTCCAATCTGGTTGAGTTGAAGGCCATGATAGAGCGGCACATTCCCGACTGCCGTGTCTGTATCGGACACGGACAGATGGAGCCTGCCGAACTGGAGAAGATAATCTTTGATTTCGTCAATTACGATTACGATGTGCTGCTTGCCACTACCATCATCGAAAGTGGCATCGACATACCCAATGCCAATACCATTATCATCAACCAGGCGCAGAACTTCGGCCTCAGTGACTTGCACCAGATGCGCGGACGTGTGGGGCGGAGCAATAAAAAAGCTTTCTGTTACCTGCTGGCACCGCCTTTGTCCTCCCTTACTCCCGAAGCAAAACGACGCCTGCAAGCCATCGAGAACTTCTCCGACCTGGGCAGTGGCATCCACATTGCCATGCAGGACCTTGACATCCGTGGCGCAGGCAATATGCTCGGTGCCGAACAGAGTGGTTTCATTGCCGACCTAGGCTACGAGACGTATCAAAAGATTCTCTCCGAAGCTGTGCACGAACTGAAGACCGACGAGTTTGCCGACCTTTATGCCGAAGAACTGAAAGCAGACGGAGGCGTCATCAGTGGAGAACAGTTTGTCGACGAATGCCAGGTGGAAAGTGACCTCGAACTTCTGTTGCCTGCCGATTACGTGACCGGCAGCAGCGAACGTATGTTGCTTTATCGCGAGTTGGACGGATTGACACTCGACAAGGATGTGGATGCTTTCCGTTCCCGCCTCGAAGACCGCTTCGGCCCGATTCCTCCCGAAACGGAAGAACTGCTGCGCATCGTTCCCTTGCGCCGCCTGGCTGCTCGGCTCGGGGTGGAAAAAGTCTTTCTGAAAGGTGGGCGCATGTCCCTGTTCTTCGTCTCCAATCCGGATAGCCCGTATTATCAGAGCCAGGCATTCGGCAAGGTCATTGCCTACATGATGAAGTACACCCGGCGTTGTGACCTGCGCGAACAGAACAACAAACGGAGTATGCTGGTGAAGGATGTCAGGACGGTGGAAGAAGCTGTCTGTGTGTTGCAGGAGGTAGTGGCAATGCAGGTGGAGGAGTAACTGTTGCCACTCCTGCCACTAACGTCCGAACTGCAAGGCGAATCCCAAATTGAAGAAAGTGATGTTGTTTTTGAACCAGCTATGGTCTACTCCGTCATCATACCCGTCTGTGTTATAAAGTCGTGCATCGGGGTTGGCAAACCAGTCTGCTGTCAGGAAATCACAGCGAATCATACCCGAGAGTTTACGGCTGATGCGGAACTCATAGCCTGCTGCGAAAGTTATTCCACAATATCCTTTATGGAAAAGGTGTCCGTTCCGTTCACCGCGTTTATATGTCCGTTCCTGATAGTTCATATACCCGATGCCGAACGAGAGGAACAGTCCTTGATTCCCGTTGCTCCACAAGGGCCGGTATGTGATGTTGGGGCGTATGCAGTGCAGATGTGCCTTATCCGGCAGGCGTGCCATGCGTAGATAGTCATATTGAAGTCCTGCGGCAAATAGGGGCGTGATGTAGTAGCGGCCTTCTGTCATCAGGTCATATCCCACCCGGTTGCCATTCTTGCTGAAGAAGTCATTACGGTTTCCCTCTACATGAGGTAAGGATACACCGCCACCGAAGATGATACTGTAATTTTGCGGCAGGCATTCGCTTTGTGCCAGCAGACCTGTCGCTCCAATGGGGAGTAGGGATAGGCAGAGGAGGAGGAATCGTTTCATGCAGTTGCTGTGAGTTTCTTGGAAATATCGTATTTTTATCGTTTCCCGTATAGCTTGTCTATCAAATCCGTCCGTCCTATCCGGCGCAGTTCGTTTATGATGTTCCTGCGCTCTTCGGGTTTGTACCAGAAGAAGAATTGGCGTTGAGCCAGTTTCTCGCGCTGCGTTTTGGCACTGAATACCGGTTCCAGCGTATAAGGATGGAAGCCCGTGTACCATGCTTCGGTGGCAACGGTCATGGGAGTAGGGGTAAAGTCTTGCACTTGCTCCAGATGGAAGTCCAGTCGCTTGGTGATGACGGCAAGTTCCGCCATATCTTCCTCCTTGCATCCGGGATGGCTGCTGATGAAATAAGGAATAAGCTGCTGGCGTAGTCCTTCTTCATGGTTAATCCTGTCGAATATCTTCTTAAACTCACCGAACTGGCTGAACGGAGGCTTGCGCATGATGTTGAGCACGCGGTCTGACGTATGCTCCGGTGCTACCTTCAGGCGACCGCTGACATGGCGGGCAATGAGTTCGCGGGTATATTCCTGCGTACTTTTGTTAGTGTTCGGGTCCTTGCTCTGGTGCAGCAGCAGGTCATAGCGTATACCGCTGCCAATGAAGGACTTCTTGATGCCGGGCAGGGCATCTACGGCATGATAGATGTCGAGCAGCGGACGGTGGTCCGTATTCAGGTTGGGGCATACCTTGGGGTAGATGCACGACGGGCGTTTGCATTTCCTGCAGACGGCCTCATCCCGTCCCTTCATGCGGTACATATTGGCCGACGGGCCTCCCAAATCGCTCAAATAACCCTTGAAGTCTGGCAGCTCCGTGATGGCTTTCACCTCTTTCAGAATGCTCTCCTTGCTGCGGCTTACGATGAATTTGCCCTGGTGTGCGGAGATGGTGCAGAAGGCACATCCTCCGAAACATCCGCGATGCAGGTTGACGGAGAACTTTATCATGTCGTATGCCGGAATACGTTTTCCCTTGTATTTGGGATGGGGCAGGCGCGTGTATGGCAAGTCGAAAGAACGGTCGAGTTCAGCTTCCGTCAAAGGGGGATAGGGAGGATTGACTACTACCGTCAGCTTGCCGCTCTTTTGCAAGATGCGGGATGCTGTATATTTGTTGCTTTCCTCCTCGATATGACGGAAGTTGGCAGCTTCTTTCTTTTTATCTTTCAGACATTCTTCATGGGAAAAGAGGGTGATATCCCCTTCTTGTACCACTACTTCCTTGTCAAGGTAAACCATTTGGGGAATATCGGCGATGAGCTTTTTGAAGCTTGGGGCGTCCATCTGTGTCTGTTGGCGTTTCAGCCTTTCCGCAAGTTCCACCACCGGTTTCTCTCCCATACCGTAGATGAGTGAGTCGGCTCCGCTGTCGAGGAGGATGCTGGGGCGTACACGGTCCTGCCAATAGTCATAGTGCGTCAGGCGGCGCATGCTTGCCTCGATGCCGCCCAGTACGACGGGGACATCGGGGAATAGCTTCTTTAATATCTGGGTATATACAATGGAAGGGTACTCCGGACGCATATCCGGACGTGCATCCGGGGTATAGGCGTCATCACTGCGCAAGCGTTTGTTGGCAGTATATTTGTTGACCATCGAATCCATACAGCCGGGACTGATGCCGAAGAACAGACGGGGACGTCCCAGTTTTTTGAAGTCGCGCAAGTCGTCGCGCCAGTTGGGTTGGGGGATGATGGCTACGCGCAATCCTTCTGCTTCGAGGATGCGGCCTATGACGGCGGCTCCAAAAGAAGGGTGATCCACGTAGGCGTCACCGCTGAAAAGTATTACATCCAATTCGTCCCAACCACGCAGTTCCACTTCTTTCTTGGTAGTAGGAAGCCAGTCTGTAAGGCGATATTCTTTCATTTGCACATTAAAAACTGTAATGTCATCCGTTCTCCGTCGTAAATCTCACGGAAGCCTATCTGCTGCTCGGAAAGATACTCTTTCATGTCATTGAAGGCAGCAGCGTCGTCCATGATGATTTCCAGCTTCTCGCCTTTTCCGGCCTCGCACATGGCTTTGATGGCAGGGATTAAAGGGCTGTAATGCTGTTGTCCGCAGGTGTCGATGGTTTTCATTTATTCTTCTTCTATGGTGTCTTGTTGGGAAAGCCATTGCAGATAGAGCTTGATGAGCTGTTGTAGTCCGAAGGCCTTCATGTTGTTGTGATAGATAACGTCGATACAGAGGTCGAGCAGGTCTTTGCTGTCTTCCTCTTGCGAGGCGATGAGGGAGCGGATGTTCAGTTTCAACTTGTCGAGCACGGTTTCGTCCACAATACCGTTGCTGTCGATGAGATGGCGGAAGAGGCCGTATTTCTCGATGGTGGCAAGATTCTCTTCAGAAACTTCTAAACTACGGGTTCCGCTGGGGTTGGCTTGTATAGTGTACATGATGTTTAATGTTTAGTGGTTAATGTTTAATGATTAATGGAAGCAAAGATAGTTTTTTCACTACAGATTACACAGATTTTCACAGATTATTTATAGGGATTGCTATTTTGTCTGTGTTAATCTGTGTAATCTGTGGTGAGAAAGCGGAGTATGGATGCCATAATTACATTTCTGGATGTTTCTTCCCGGATGCTTTCAAAAGGGAATCCCATGACAAAAGTGCGATAATCACTGCCTTGATAGGCTACGGCGGCGGGTGTGTTGCCGATGGCATAGGTCATGACTGGAAAAGCGGGAGACATGGGCAGGATGCAATCAGGGGAAGTGACCGGATAGCTTTGCTCATTCGGCAGGCGGGGAAGGGTGAAGGTATGCCCCAGTCCCCGGACAGCGATTTTGTCCCCGTCTGTTTTCAGAGAGTTGCCATGCCGGTACTTCAAGATATTCTGAATAAATTCTTTATTGCCCTGCGAGCTGTCCATATCGGTGCCTACGTAGGCACCGCTGACCAGGAGATGACCTCCCGACTGGCAATAGGAAGTCAGTATGCGCTGCATGGGCGAGGAGAATGTTTTGTAGTAGGTATTGCGTGCCGGATTGCTGGAATTGTCTTCTTTCTCAAGTCCGAGGATATAGTCCACTATCGGATAATCCTCCAATGAGAGGATGCCCTTTTCCACAGCCTCGTCGCTGCATGAGACGAAGCTGTAATTTCCGGCTGCCTGGATGGCTTTGCCATGTACGAAGGGGTAATCGAAAGTGTTTCCGATGATTTTCATGCCTTCGTATTCGTCACTGCTCTCTCCCAGACGTCGTCCTGCTTCCTTTCGGCTGAAATTCTGCTGGGCGCCGCAGAGGGAGATGTCATAGAGATAGGGTACGCCGGGATCTTGTGACAGGTCGAAGCCTGCCGCATCGGGGGTGTCTATAACGGCAGGCCCGCTGATGCGGTCGAATCCGTTGACGATAAGTATCTGTCCTTTTTCACGCTTTGCCTTGTAGGCGGCAAGAATTTCCGAAGGGAAGCTTTCGCCACCCCGGTTTACAGCGGTTACTTTAAAGGAATAGACGATGCCCGGTTCTATTTTTACGGTATGGGATGGGGAGCTGACGCGTACGCCATTGTCAAATCCTCCACGACCGATACGTGTATATACAATGTATTCACGTGGCTTGGCAGTCGGCTCCAACGGGTCTTCCTCTCCTTGCCAGGAAAGCTCTAAAGTATTCTTCTTTTGACCGAAGCGGATGGCAAAGTGGCTGACGGGAAGGGGTTGGACAACGTAGTCTTTGCCGTGCTGGCTGCATATGTATTGCAGAATGGCTTTATAGAGCGCACGCCCGACGGTGAACTTGAAGTTAGGGTCATGTCCCAAGCGCATATCTGCGAAGTTCTGGTGCGACAACAGTTCTACGATGGTGGAAGGGACGGCGGGCAGGCGTGTTTCACTGTAGTTGCGGTTCCATAGGCTGCGGCGTGTCCAGTCTACGTTGAAGGTAGAGCGGATATCACGCTGCAACTGCGTTAGCAGAATGTCCGAAAGGTCACGGGAGGCATGGCGGTCTGTACCGGCATGCAGTCGGCCGTTGTTGAAGTTGGTGGTATAAATGCCGAGAGTGCCTATAATCTCATCTTCCTTACTGAAACCGGCATCGCTATGCAGGGCCATACTCATTTCAAAGGGGATGCCCAAACCTTCTTCCGTTGGGTTGGATAGTGATTTTCCTGCAAGGTAATTCACTGTACGGGAACGTACGTTGATGTCGTCGTTCATATCATTCTTTCCCTCATAGCCTCCATAGACGGGATAGGGCATACCTGCCCATTGGGCAAAGTAGCGTGCGCCTTCCAGGTATCTGGGCAAGCCGCTGGTTTGTCCCCCGCGGGCAATGTTGCCCATGCCCCCTCCAAAGCGGACGGCATCGGCACAGACCACGCCTTTCTCTTTGCTTTCGTTGCTCAATACCACCATGCCGTAGTCGTTCCGGCCTTTGTCAAAAGTGAATGTGCCGAGGTACACCCATGTGCCGCTTCCTATTTGCTGGTTCACCTTGAACTCCGTGACGCCTCCATTGTGAAATACAAGATATTTGGCATCGCTTACGCTGCCCGGCAGTGTTTGGTAAGATACGTATACAGCATATTCTCCCGTTTCCGGAATATCGGGTACCCATTCGGCAAAAGCCTTGTCTTTCTTCTTTTCAGTTTTGGCAAAGCGTGCCGTGCCGGAGAGGAAAGGGTTTTCATTGTCTTGATAGACTCGTTTCCGTTGGGCAAATCCGGGTCGGGAGGTCTGTTCCCAACGTGCTTTCCGGCTTTTCACGTCCAGATAAAGGGAACCTTGTCCTCCATGTCCGCTCAGGCTACCGTCATTGTCTACGATGACTTCCTGCTTCTGCGTGTCCCTTTCGCGGGGAGTGAATACATTGGCTCCTGCATTCTCTAGCATGGGCAGGAGGTAGGGCAGGATGAAGGATTGGGTGAACTGGTCTTCTGTAGTGCAGAACAGCCTCGGGCATTGCCATCCCCATTTGTCCTTGTCATTGATATAATATTTCCCGTGGCTTTGCCAAAGGGCGATGTGGCGTCCTTCCAGTCCGCGGGTGATGTCGTAGGGGCGCGAGGTACGGGTTACCCAGGGGGTACCTTTGTATTCCAGGTGGCTGAACAGACGTGCCTTGTCTTTCTTCCCTTTCCGGTAGAGGTTGGGGATAAGCTCTTCGATGCTCTTCCCGTCAGCAAAGACGGTGAGGTCGAAATAGTTCACCGGTCCTGGCAGGATTTGTCCCAGATGGCGGTAAATGGCATCAACGGTTTCAGGCCGTAGAGGCTGGTAGGCAAAGCGCTCGTTTGTATAGACAAGCAATTTCTTCTTCCGGAAGTCAATGCGGAAACTATCCAGCTTGCAGGTACCGATGTTGGCCGTATGGGTGGTGTATTCCCTAAAGAATGTCTGGAGGCGTTCTTCCACATTCTGCTCTAGTTCTTGTGCCGGAAGGAGGAATCCACACAAGAGCCATATGCCGGTTAGGATAAGTTTTTTCATACTGATGAAATATTGAAGTTGCCAATATCTGCTTTTACCAGACGGTGGTGCGTGCAAAAGTACATAAAAGAAAGCTTCACTGATGAGCGGGTTACTTTCTTTTTATTATTTTGCAGACATATAAGTAAGTCTTAAGAATTAAAAAGCATTAATCGGCAATCTTTTTCAGTTCTGTCAGTTCCGTAACTTTGTCCGGATAGAGGATGGCGTTGTGCGCAGCCATTTGAGCTGCTTTCTTATGGATTGGGTCCATTCCTTCGGGAGAATATGGGTTTTCTGTTACATTCTGATGGGTCAATGCCTCAAACCATGTGCAGGCAGCTGTATATCTGCCTATGGTTAAGTCAAGGTGGTATCCGTCCCTATTCATATGGTCGCCGATAAAGGAGGTACGTGCATTTTGTATGGCGGTTCCCGAAGGGATAATTTTCTTGATACCCACCAGGTTGGCGGCTTTCTTTACTGCATCCACAATGCTGGTGTACATTTTCATTTGGTTCTGGTCATAGTTTTTGAATCCGGTGTGGTTGGCATTGGTAGCATAAGCCCATGTCTGGTGCACCATTAATACGGTTTCCTTTCCAATTCGTTCCCTGATATAGTTAACCAATTCAGGTAGGGAAGCTTTGTAGCTGTCATAGATACCAGACAAAGGGCTGGCCTGCTGAACACTGATATAGTCCCATTTCTCATCGGCCAGTGCTTTCTCAATAGTCATTGACCGGGTTTCTGTTTTTTCCCCGTCTTTCTCTACTTTGCGATAGGCATAGGCCGGAGCGTTGTTGCGTATGTTTTGCACGTGCCGTTCCAGTGAACATCCTCCGATAAACATATTGCCGATAATCATGGTGATACCTTCAGCTTCTCCCAGTTCGTGCAAATATTGCTCTACTGCATCTTGTGAAAAGCTGTTGCCTATTGCCAATACTTTGATGGTGTCGTTATTGGCATGGCATCCATTTGCAAACAATGTAAATGGCGTGAGTAGGAATAAAATGACAAGGATGTTGATAGCATACTTTTTCATAATGGTGTTTGTTTTTAAGTTTTGTCGTTTCGATAAATAAGTAACAAAATTATTTGATTGTTTTTATATCTGCAAATATTCCTTGGGAATATAAGAAGGCTGAGACATGAAAAAATGAGATGCATTGCCGGAGCAATACATCTCATCCTATTGTTAATATTTTATCCGTTTATAGCGGAATGTATTCCACAAAGGCTTCCATCGCCTCATAGGAAGCAAGTCCGAGGCTGTCATACAAGGCAGCTGTTCCGCGGTTACGGTCCTCGCTGCGTTGCCAGAACAGACGTTCGTCATTGCCCAGGAACGGTGCGCTTTCCATCTGCGATTGATGCTTCAGGATAGAGTTACGCTTGGCACGCAGTTCTTCCGGGCTGATGGGCACAGCCATCTCGATGTTTTCGATTTCCCATTCGGCCCATGCACCGCGGTACATCCAGATGCGGCATTCCTTCAACCATTTGGCACCTTCTTCTTTTTCCAAGTCAATGGCGGCAAATACGGCGTCCGTACAAACACGGTGTGTGCCGTGCGGGTCGGCCAGGTCGCCGGCAACGAAAATCTGATGGGGTTTCACTTCACGCAATAGGTTGCGTACAATTTCCACGTCTGCTTCGCTGATAGGATTCTTCTGTATCTTGCCCGTTTCGTAGAATGGCAGGTCAAGGAAATGACAGTGATCCAGAGGGATATTATTGTATGTACATGCAGTGCGTGCCTCGCCACGGCGAATCAGTCCCTTGATGGTCAAGATGTCGCGTGTATCCATGTCACCGTCTTTCTTCTCCTTCAAGTATTTACGGATTTCAGTATATTTGTCATTGATGACCTGGTCTTCGCTGTTGTTGAAGATTTGGTTGAACCCGTTGATGAAGTGCAGGAAGCGGATAACTTCTTCATCGCCTACGGCAATGTTACCGGAAGTTTCGTAAGCCACATGCACGTCATGTTTCTGCTCTACCAGACGACGGATGGTGCCTCCCATGGAGATAACGTCATCATCGGGATGCGGAGAAAATACGACCACACGTTTTGGATAGGGCTTTGCACGCTCAGGACGATAGGTGTCGTCAGCATTCGGCTTGCCGCCCGGCCATCCGGTGATGGTATGTTGCAGGTCATTGAATATCTTGATGTTCACGTTATAGGCTGAGCCGAACAATGCCAGCAGTTCGCTCAGACCGTTTTCGTTGTAGTCCTTGTTGGTCAGTTTCAGAATGGGTTTTCCGGTGAGTTGGCACAACCAGACGATGGCACTGCGGATGAGCTTGTCGTTCCATTCGCAGGAGGTTACCAGCCAGGGGCGTTGGATACGCGTCAAATTGGCGGCGGCAGACAAGTCGATAGCTACATGTGCATTGTTGTGAGTCTGCAGATAAGATGCAGGGATAGTATCTGTTACCGGACCTTCAACGCATTCTTTCACCTTTTGCGCTTTCTCCTCACCCCATGCCAGCAGATATATTTTCTTTGCCGAGAGGATGGTGGCTACTCCCATGGTGATGGAGCTGATGGGGGTATTTTCAATGCTACCGAACATCTTGGAAGCTTCATTGCGGGAGTCGTTGTCCAGCAATATCAGACGAGTGGTAGAGTTCAGGCGTGAACCCGGTTCATTGAAACCTATATTACCTACACGGCCAATGCCCAGCAAAGCGATGTCTAAGCCACCGAAACTTTCAATGCGCTGCTCGTAAAGACGGCAATATTCAAAGATGGCGTCTTTGGCGATGGTGCTGTCGGGGGTGAAAACATTCTGTTTGTCAATGTCCACATGGTCTATCAGCATTTCCTTCAATGCGTTGAAGTTGCTGTTGATGGCATTGGGAGCTAATGGATAATATTCGTAGAGGTTGAATATGACTACGTTGCGGAAACTTAATCCCTCTTCCTGGTGCATACGTACCAAGTCTGCATATACATTGCGCGGAGAGTTACCGCCTGCCAGTGCCAAGACACAGAAACGTCCCGCCTTTTGCTTGTCACGGATTAACTGTGCAATGTCAAGGGCAATCTGGTTGGCGCCTTCTTCCGCAGACTCATAAATATCTGTCGGGATTTTTTCCAGTCGGGTCAATACCGACCGTTCAAATGCATTCTCAGGTCTATAGTACCTGGGGGAGACTCTGTTGAGAGTGATTTGAGAGCTTAGATTGGTTTTCATAAAATTTATTATTAATAAATGATTAAGTATTGAACTGTTCTTTCAATCAACAAATATACGAAAAACAATGTTCATCCGCATATTGCTGAAGATTAATTAAGAAATACTGGTCGTCCCATATCTCATATGGGTTTTGACGGTTGTACGGAAAGTGTCTTCGGTCATTCCATAAAGTCACGGCCAACCGCCACCGTGAGTATGGATTTTACGTTGGGTCAACATAGGATTTAGGGGTTAGAATTATTAAATTAATCATGTTGTCGCTTTGACATTGTTTCGAAGGACAAAAATAGGTACTTTTTGGAGAAGATGTACTCCTTCTTTTGGGTATTTTCATTAAATACTCTAAAAAAGAGGATTTGGTGCATTTTGTATAATGTCTCGTTCGTTTGGGGTATAAGTGAGGATAATCATATAAAAATAGACCATTCATCGCACTTTTTGTCGTTTGGGTTTGTTATATTTGTGTGTGTTTATAAACTCTAAAATATCAATGTATGAAAAGCTGGAAAGTAGAAGCAGCCATCATAGCCGTGGGGCTGCTTTTGTTGGGAATCATGGTAAAAGGCGGTATCAACAATTTTGTGAATAAGGACCGTGTGGTCAGTGTGAAAGGGCTGGCCGAAATGGAAGTGCCTGCCGACAAGGTAGTCTGGCCTCTTGTCTACAAAGACATAGGTAATGACCCTGCACTGCTTTATGCCAATATGGAGAAGAAAAACACTGCCGTCGTGAGTTTCCTTGAAAACAACGGTATTGAGAAGGAGGAAATCAGTATTGCACCGCCCGAAGTGATTGACATGCAGGCCGAACGTTACGTTGACCGCAACGTGGCCTATCGTTATAATGCCACGTCTGTCATCACTGTCACTTCCAAGAATGTGGATAGGGTGCGTAAGCTCATGTCGGGGCAGGCTGAACTCTTGAAGCAGGGTATTGCCATCACGGGAGGGGATTATAAATATAATGTGTCTTATGAATTCACCGGTCTCAACGAAGTGAAGCCCAGAATGATAGAGGAGGCCACGAAGAACGCTCGTGCTGCAGCCGAGAAGTTTGCCAAGGATTCGGACAGTGAACTGGGGAAAATCCGCAATGCCTCGCAAGGGCAGTTCTCCATAAGTGACCGCGATGCCTATACTCCTTATATAAAAAGCGTACGTGTAGTGACTACTGTGAACTATTATTTGAAGAAATAACGAACTCGTCCGCATCTTTCCAAGCGGGAAACTTTAGCCTGAACTCCTGCAGGGAGGAAAGGTTGAGGGAGGCGGTGGCAATCGCCTCTTCGTTGTCGGGCACAGTGGCAAGCACTTCCCCCTTCGGAGAGTAGACCACACTGCCTCCGCTGTGTGGAATGTCTCTGCCGTCCTTGCCGATACGGTTGACACCGCAGACATAACTGATGTTTTCCAGCGCGCGCGCTTGCAGCAGGATGTCCCAGACTTTCCGGCGGGGAATGGGCCAGTTGGCGACGTAAATCAGGAGGTCGTATTCATTGCTCGTATTGCGGCTCCAGACCGGGAAACGAAGGTCATAGCATACAAGCAGCAGTATATTCCAGCCGCGATATCGGATGATGGGACGCCGGTTGCCGGGGGTGAAATGTTCTGTCTCGTGCCCCATCCGGAAGAGGTGGCGTTTGTCGTAATAGTAAGCATTGCCTTCGGGCGTAAGGAAGAATGCGCGGTTGTAGTAGGATGGCTTTCCGCCTTCCGAGGCTGTTTCGCAGGCAATATAGCTGCCGGCAAGAGCAAGCCGGTACTCTTCGGACCATTGGCGCAGTGTTGCGATGGTTTCTCCCGTTGTGGGTTCGGCCAAGCTGGCGGTGTCCATACTAAAGCCGGTGGAGAATGTTTCCGGTAAAACAACAATCTCCGTTGTTCCACGAAGAGTTTCTAACTTCTCGCGGAGACGACGGAGATTTTCTTGTTTATTTTCCCAGACGATGTCTGTTTGCAAGATGCTTATTCGCATGGCATTAATGCTTAATACCTGATTAGATATTTCCTAAATCAAAATTTTCGGGATTTTTTCCTTTAAAGTTCTTGAAGTACAGTTTTATCTCGCGCATATCCTTTTCGATGTCTCCGGTAGGCATGACAGCCTTGGTAGAGGAGATGGTCTTGGAAGGATAATCAATCCCGATAAGCATGATGGGCACTTGTGCTTTAAGTGCTATGTAATAAAAACCTTTCTTCCAGTTGGGATTGGCTTTACGGGTTCCTTCCGGTGTAATAGCCAGGTGGAAATGCTTGCTGTTTGCAAACTTTTCGGTCATTTGGTCCACTAAGGAAGATTTACGTCCCCGGTTCACCGGAATGCCGCCAACGGCTTTGAATATCAGTCCCAGAGGAAAAAAGAACCATTCCTTTTTCATCATGAAACTGGTCTTGCGGCCGATGGCACCATAAAACAATTTACCGATAAATAAGTCCCAATTGGAAGTATGGGGTGCCGCACAAATTACACATTTGTCGTAGTCGGGCACCGTCACGTTTGTCTTCCAGCCCAGCAGGCGATAATAAATGAAGCTATAAAAGGCTTTCTTCATCTTATTTCAGTTTGCCCATTGCGTCAATAATTTCGTCTACTTTTGCATTGAAGTCAGCACGAAGTTTTTTGTAGAAACCTTTTACATTTCCTGGCTCGGTGTGGCTGATGCGGCTTATGAATTCATCTTGCATTTTCAGAATTTCAGCCATCAGTTCATCGGCTTTTTGTTTGTCTGTTCCAGGCACATATAAGCTGTTTACAAGACACTCTGTGAACAATTCACCTGCAATATAGTTTATATTCTTCTTTAGTTCTTTTCTACTTGCCATAATCTTTACGTTTAAAATGAATAATCTGAATTATTTTCGGTAAAGATAATGTTTTTCTTTGTTAGTGTAGAGCAAAAAAGGGTTTTTATGTGTTTTTAATTTAGTAGTTTTGTGGAATTATTCCACAAACTGTGGACACATTCCACAGGGAAAAATGGAGGATGCCACCATGAATAAAGAACTGCCGTCTGCTTTTCTGCTTGATATATAGTTTGTTAGACGTAATGGATGAGATGGTGATAGATTGGCATCGGATTTGCTTTAATAGAAAGAAACAGGGTTAAATTTAATATACAAACAAGCATGAGACAGTCTTTTACGAAAAAAGAATTGAAACTAAAGAAGAAGAGGTTGCTGATGATGGTTGCCTGCATGGCGGTATTGTTGGCAGGTTACGTTATTCTGACTTGGCCTAAGAAGGTGGAATCGGAAGCTCCTACCGTGATTGTGGAATCTGCGGAAAAAGGAGATGTGGAGATATATGGCGAGTACGTGGGACGTATTCGCGCTCAGCAGTTTGTAGAGGTACGTGCGCGTGTGGAAGGGTATTTGGAGAATATGCTTTTCGCAGAAGGAACATATGTCACCAAGAACCAGGTACTTTTTGTGATAAACCAGGACCAGTATAGGGCAAAGGCTGACAAAGCTCGTGCACAGTTAAAGAAGGATGAAGCGCAGGCATTGAAGGCAAAGCGCGATTTGGAGCGTATCCGCCCCCTCTATGCGCAGAACGCTGCCAGCCAGCTGGATTTGGACAATGCCCAGGCTGCTTACGAGACTGCAGAAGCCTCAGTAGCGATGAGCCAGGCCGATTTGGACCAGGCTGAATTGGAATTGGGATATACGTTGGTCCGTTCTCCGCTATCGGGACATATCAGTGAAAGAAATGTGGATTTGGGAACATTGGTCGGACCGGGAGGCAAGTCCTTGCTGGCTACGGTTGTGAAAAGTGATACGGTTCTGGTAGATTTCAGCATGACGGCATTGGATTACCTGAAAAGCAAGGAACGGAATATCGATATAGGGCGTCAGGACTCTACACGTTCCTGGCAGCCGAACATTACGATTACTTTGGCGGATAATACCGTCTATCCTTATAAGGGCTATGTGGATTTTGCCGAACCTCAGGTGGACCCTCAGACCGGAACATTCTCCGTACGTGCAGAAATGCCGAATCCTGACAGAGTGTTGTTGCCGGGGCAGTTTACAAAGGTGAAGCTGTTGCTGGATGTACGTGAGGGTGCTGTCGCCGTTCCTCAAAAGGCAGTTACCATTGAGAAAGGTGGTGCATATATTTTTGTGATGCGCCGGGACTCTACGGTTGAAAAGCGTTTCATTGAGTTGGGACCTGAATTTGGCAACAATTGGGTGGTTGAACGTGGTCTGGCTGCCGGAGAACAAATTGTGACGGAAGGTTTCCACAAGCTGACTCCGGGTATGAAAGTACGTGCCCAGGTTGCCGTTCCTAAAAAGGAGGAAGAACAGACGAGTGATTCTCTGAACAAGCAGGTTGTTTCCGAAACGAAGCAGACTACTCCGACTGAGAATAAATCAAAGGACAACAACCCTTCAAAGTAATGATGTTATGAAAGTAAGTTTCTTTATAGACCGCCCGGTATTCTCGGCGGTGATATCGATTGTGATTGTAATTGTCGGTATCATTGGCCTGACCATGCTGCCGGTAGACCAATATCCGCAGATAACGCCTCCCGTAGTGAAAATCAGTGCTTCCTATCCGGGAGCCAGTGCATTGACTGTTTCGCAGGCGGTGGCAACCCCTATCGAGCAAGAGATAAACGGTACTCCCGGTATGCTGTACATGGAGTCCAACAGTTCTAATTCCGGAGGATTTTCAGCTACGGTCACTTTCGACGTGTCTGCCGACCCGGATTTGGCTGCCGTAGAAATACAGAACCGTGTGAAACTGGCGGAGAGCCGTTTGCCAGCCGAAGTGATTCAGAACGGTATTTCTGTGGAAAAGCAGGCTCCCAGCCAGTTGATGACCATCTGTCTGACTTCCAGTGACCCGAAGTTCGACGAAATTTATTTGAGTAACTTTGCTACTATCAATGTACTCGACTTGTTGCGCCGTATCCCCGGTGTTGGACGTGTTTCCAACATTGGCAGTCGCTACTATGCCATGCAGATATGGGCGTTGCCCGACAAACTTGCCAACTTCGGACTGACGGTGCAGGATTTGCAGAATGCCCTGAAGGACCAGAACCGTGAGTCTGCTGCGGGTGTTTTGGGACAACAGCCGGTGAAGGGACTCGACATTACTATCCCTATCACTACCCAGGGACGCTTAAGTTCGGCAAAGCAGTTTGAGGACATTGTGGTCCGTGCCAATGCCAACGGTTCCATTATCCGTCTGCGCGATGTGGCGCGTGTTTCATTGGAAGCATCTTCATATAGCACAGAGAGTGGCATCAACGGTGAGAATGCTGCCGTTCTCGGTATCTATATGCTTCCCGGGGCCAATGCAATGGAAGTTGCAAAGAGCGTAAAGGCTGCTATGGAGGAAATCAGTGCAAATTTCCCTGAGGGGATGAGTTATGAGATTCCCTTCGACATGACGACTTATATTTCCGAATCCATTCACGAAGTGTACAAGACGTTGTTCGAAGCGCTGATTCTGGTGGTGCTGGTTGTATTTCTATCCTTGCAAAGTTGGCGTGCGACGGTGATACCGATTGTTGCGGTACCTATTTCCCTGATTGGTACCTTCGGTTTCATGCTTATTTTCGGTTTCTCTCTGAACATACTGACTTTGCTTGGATTGATTCTCGCCATCGGTATTGTGGTGGATGATGCCATTGTGGTGGTGGAGAATGTAGAACATCTTATGGAGACGGAGAAATTGAGCCCGTATGAAGCTACCAAAAAGGCGATGAACGGATTGGCAAGTGCCTTGATTGCCACATCGTTGGTGCTCTGTGCCGTGTTTGTGCCAGTAAGTTTCTTGAGCGGAATCACCGGACAGTTATACCGTCAGTTTACCATTACTATCGCCGTTTCCGTATTGCTTTCTACGGTAGTGGCCCTGACGCTTAGTCCCGTCATGTGTTCGCTCATATTGAAGCCCGACAGTGGAAAGAAAAAGAACATAGTTTTCCGCAAAATCAATGAATGGCTGAACTTGGGCAATCACAAATACGTGGCTGTCATTAACCGGGTCATCAGGAATCCCCGCCGCTTGATGAGTGCGTTCGGCCTGGTACTGGTTGCCATTTTCATTATCCACCGGTTGGTGCCTACCAGCTTCCTGCCGGTAGAAGACCAGGGCTATTTTAAGATAGAGTTGGAGTTGCCGGAAGGTGCTACTTTGGAGCGAACCCGTGTGGTGACCGACCGTGCCGTGCAATACTTGGAGAAGAATCCCTATGTGGCCTATGTGCAGAACGTGACGGGTAGCAGCCCCCGTGTGGGTAGCAACCAGGCACGCAGTGAGCTGACGGTTATTCTGAAACCGTGGGAAGAGCGTAAGGGGATTTCCATCGATAAGATAATGGAGAATGTGGAGAAGGATTTGAAGGAATATCCCGAATGCAAGGTCTATCTTTCCACGCCTCCGGTCATTCCGGGATTGGGTACCTCGGGAGGTTTCGAAATGCAGCTTGAGGCGCGTGGAGAGGCGACGTTTGACAACTTGGTGCAGGCGGCAGATACGCTGATGTATTATGCCCAGAAGCATAAGGAGCTGACGGGGCTTTCATCATCCTTGCAGTCTGAAATACCGCAACTTTATTTTGATGTGGACCGTGATAAGGTGAAAATGCTGGGTGTGCCCCTGGCGGATGTATTCTCTACCATGAAGGCCTATACCGGTTCAGTATATGTGAATGACTTCAATATGTTCAACCGTATATATAAGGTGTATATCCAGGCCGAGGCTCCTTATCGTGAGCATAAGGACAATATCAACTTGTTCTTTGTAAAGGCAAAAGACGGAGTGATGGTGCCGCTTACTTCCTTGGGAAATGCCTCTTATACCACCGGTCCGGGCAGTATCAAGCGTTTCAATATGTTTACCACTGCCGTCATCCGCGGTTCTGCGGCACAAGGCTACAGTTCCGGCCAGGCAATGGAGATTATGGAGCAGATTGCACGTAACCACTTGCCGGACAATATCGGTCTGGAGTGGAGTGGCCTTTCCTATCAGGAAAAGAAGGCGGGAGGACAGACGGGTCTTGTGCTTACGCTGGTATTCCTTTTCGTATTCCTCTTTTTGGCTGCGCAATATGAAAGTTGGACGGTGCCTATCGCTGTATTGCTTTCACTGCCGGTTGCCGCTTTGGGTGCCTATCTGGGCGTTGTGATATGCGGATTGGAGAATGATATTTATTTCCAGATCGGCTTGGTGATGCTGGTGGGGCTTGCGGCAAAGAATGCCATTTTGATTGTGGAGTTTGCCAAGGTGCAGGTTGACAAGGGAGGAGACTTGATACAGTCTGCCATCCATGCTGCCCAACTCCGTTTCCGGCCTATCCTGATGACTTCCCTCGCCTTTGTATTGGGAATGCTTCCTATGGTGTTGGCAAGCGGACCGGGCTCGGCGAGCCGTCAGGCCATCGGTACGGGTGTTTTCTTCGGAATGATATTTGCCATTGTATTCGGTATTGTGCTTGTACCGTTCTTCTTTGTCCTGGTATACAAGACAAAAGCCAAAGTGCAGCATAAGATTAAGAAAGACTGATTTTAAAGACAACGTTTATGAAAAGAAAGAACATATATATTATTTTGTTGCTGAGTATGTTTGCCCTTACCTCATGCAAGGTGGGCAAGAGCTATGTGCGTCCGGAGATGGCATTGCCGGATAGCCTGGCACAGCAGCAGGATAGCATGAGCATAGCCGATGAACAGTGGCAGGCAGTTTATACGGACAGCACGCTGCGTGCTTTGATAGACCGTGCTCTGGAATATAACAAAGACATGCTGATTGCAGCTTCCCGTGTCAAGGAGATGGCTGCCCAAAAACGTATCAGTGTTGCCAACCTTCTGCCGCAGCTCACCGGAAAGGTGGAGGCTGAGCGCGAGGTGGAGATTTACGGTGGTCATAGCCGTGATGTAGGCAATACTTACGAAGCCAAGGCGTTGCTCTCTTGGGAACTGGACCTTTGGGGAAACTTGAGATGGAAAAAAGTGGCTGCTGTGGCCGAATATTTGCAAAGTGTGGAGGCGCAGCGTGCGTTGCGCATGACCATCGTTGCCGAAGTGGCGCAGGCTTATTATGAGCTGGTAGCCCTTGATACGGAACTGGAGATTGTGCGCCAGACACAAAAGGCGCGTGAAGAGGGAGTGCGCTTGGCGCGTATCCGTTTTGAAGGAGGGCTGACCTCGGAGACCTCTTATCAACAGGCTCAAGTGGAGTTGGCTCGTACGGCTACTCTTGTTCCGGATTTGGAACGCCGTATCTCTCTGAAAGAAAATGATATATCCTTCCTTGTGGGGGAATTCCCTACCCGTATCAAGCGTGTCAATTTTCTGCAGGAACTGGATGTGCCGGAGTCCTTACCGGTAGGTCTGCCTTCGGATTTGTTGGAACGTCGCCCCGATGTCCGTGCGGCAGAGCAGCAGTTGAAGGCTGAACATGCCAGAGTGAAAGTTGCTTATACCAATATGTTCCCCCGTCTGGCCCTGACCGGACAATTTGGATTGGAAAGTGATGTGTTGTCCAATTTTCTGGAATCCCCCTATTCCTTATTGAATGGGGCGGTCTTGGCACCGCTTTTCGGTTGGGGAAAGAACCGTGCTGCATTGAATGCACAGAAGGCTTCTTTTGAAGCCGAAGTGCATAGCTATGAAAAGACAGTGCTGAATGCTTTTAAGGAAGCGAAGAATGCCATTGTGGATTTCAATAAGATAAAGGAGGTCTACCAACTGCGTGCCAAACTTGAACGTTCTGCCAAGGGATATGTGGATTTGGCACAGTTGCAATACATCAACGGCGTCATCAATTATATGGATGTGCTCGATGCCCAGCGTGGTTATTTCGATGCCCAAATAGGGGTGAGCAATGCCATCCGCGACGAACTTATTGCCATGGTAAATGTCTATAAGGCATTGGGGGGTGGCTGGCAAACCGAATGACGTGTGATTAAAGAAGACAGCAAGGGCGTGTATGTATCGAAATATTTGATGGTATATACACGCCCTTGTTCTATAATTGGCTTATTTCATCTAGGATTCTGTATTTAGAGTCTCCTTGTTTTCTTTCTTTTCCTTTGCCTTTTCTACTTCAAGAGCTACGTTTACGGCATTCATGCCTTTAAGGCCACGTTCGAGGTCGAACGTCACAATATTGTTTTCTGCTATATCTGTCAGCACATTATTAATGTGGAAAAAGTATTTTTCGACCCCGGATAAGTCCTTGATGAAGCCGAAGCCTTTCGATTCATTGAAAAACTCGATACGTCCTCTGCGGATGACCGGTTCTTCCTTGTCTTTTTTGGGAGTTGATATGACGATTTCTTCCAGCTTTATTTCTTCTTTGGGAGTGTTTTCTGCCGGAGGAGTAGAGGTTATCATGCCGTTTTCGTCAACATAGGCAATCATATCTTCAAAGCTATTGGCTTTGTTGGATAGTTTTTTTTCTTCTTTCTTTTTTTGTTTTTCAGCTCGTCGGGCGAGTCTTTTCTTTTCATTTTCACGCTTGTCTGCGGAGATGGATTTGGCCATGTATTTTTATTTATTGAGTTATAAAAAAAGCAGGGGGCATTGCTACAACACCTCCTGCTTTTGTCAGTAGTTAAGAATATTAATATCTTCTAGAGTTGTAACCGCCTCTTCTGTCGCGATTGCCGCCATTGGAAGGTCTTTCTTCGCGGGGGCGTGCCACGTTTACCGAGATTTGTTTGTGGTCAAATTCAGCACCGTTCAATTCGTCAATGGCTTTTTGGCCTGCTGCATCGTCCGGCATTTCTACGAAACCGAAACCTCTGGATCTTCTTGTTTCTCTGTCTGTAATGATTCTTGCAGAAGAAACTTCTCCGTACTCTGAAAATAAATCGTTTAAGTCAGCGTCTGTTGTGCTGAAATTTAAACCTGAAATGTAAATGTTCATTTGAAATTTTAATTAATTGTAATTATTAAATTGGAGTATGGAGAATAATTATGGAAGAGACCGCCTAATAATAGTTGTATATTAAAAGAAGAACAATGCGATAACGACTCGTAACTCAAACTTTGCGGCAAAGATAACACAATAAATCAGTTAATTGCTTTCTTCTCCTTTTTATTTTAGGATAAAAAACGATAAATGTCATTTTATACATTATTTCGGCCTCTCGTTTGCATATCTTACGAAAAAAAGCGAAATTTGCGACGCTTTTAAACGGAACTTTACTAACACCTTTAAATAATTAAGAGAAATGACTAAAAGTGCATTGCAAATTGCAAGGGCTGCCTATCAGCCCAAACTTCCGAAAGCGCTGAAAGGAACTGTTAAGGCTGCAGAAGGCGCAGCTACTCAGTCTGTTGCTGACCAGGAAGAAATCAAGAAATTGTTCCCCAATACGTACGGAATGCCTTTGATTAAGTTTGAAACTACCGATGAGGTGGTTAACTTCCCCGCAATGAACGTGGGTGTTATCCTTTCCGGTGGACAGGCTCCTGGCGGTCACAATGTGATTTCCGGTATTTTCGACGGTATCAAGAAGCTGAACAAAGACAGCAAATTGTATGGCTTTATTCTGGGTCCTGGCGGCTTGGTTGACCATAATTATATGGAACTGACTGCTGACATCATTGATGAATACCGCAATACGGGTGGTTTTGACATCATCGGTTCGGGCCGTACCAAGCTGGAAAAGGAAGAACAGTTTGAGAAAGGTTATGAAATCCTGAAAGAACTCGGCATCAAGGCATTGGTTATCATCGGTGGCGATGACTCCAACACTAATGCTTGCGTACTGGCTGAATACTATGCTGCCAAGAATTATGGCGTGCAGGTAATAGGTTGCCCCAAGACCATCGACGGTGACTTGAAGAATGATATGATTGAAACTTCTTTCGGTTTCGATACTGCTTGCAAGACTTACTCTGAAGTAATCGGCAACATCCAACGTGACTGTAACTCTGCTCGTAAATACTGGCACTTCATCAAGTTGATGGGACGTTCCGCTTCTCATATCGCTTTGGAATGTGCATTGCAGGTTCAACCCAATATGTGTATCATCTCTGAAGAGGTTGAAGCTAAGGATATGTCTTTGGACGACATCGTGACCAGCATTGCCAAGGTCGTTGCTGAACGTGCAGCCCAGGGTAACAACTTCGGTACGGTTCTTATCCCCGAAGGATTGGTTGAATTCATCCCGGCCATGAAGCGTCTGATTGCTGAGTTGAACGACTTCCTTGCTGCCAATGCAGAAGAGTTTGCTCAAATTAAGAAATCTCACCAACGCGATTATATCATCCGTAAACTCTCTCCGGAGAATGCGGTCATCTACGCAAGCTTGCCCGAAGGCGTGGCTCGCCAGTTGTCTCTGGACCGCGACCCGCACGGAAACGTACAGGTATCTCTGATTGAAACAGAAAAGTTGCTGTCCGAAATGGTTGGCACTAAGCTGGCTCAGTGGAAAGAAGAGGGCAAGTTCGTAGGCAAGTTTGCTGCACAGCACCACTTCTTCGGTTACGAAGGACGTTGCGCTGCTCCGTCTAACTTCGACGCTGACTACTGCTACTCTTTGGGTTATGCAGCATCTGCATTGATTGCTAACGGAAAGACCGGTTACATGTCTTCTGTACGCAACACTACTGCTCCTGCCGAAGAATGGATTGCAGGCGGTGTGCCCATCACTATGATGATGAACATGGAACGTCGCCACGGTGAAATGAAGCCAGTTATCCAGAAGGCTCTGGTGAAGCTGGACGGTGCTCCGTTCAAGGCATTCGCTGCTCAGCGTGACCGTTGGGCTATGGAAACAGACTACGTTTATCCAGGCCCTATCCAGTACTTCGGTCCGACAGAAGTTTGCGACCAGGCTACGAAGACTTTGCAGCTGGAGCAGGCTAAATAAGTTGATGCATCAACAAGTTGACAATAAAACGGAGGGGCGGTTCATTCCGCCCTTTCTTTTCCTTTGCTCATGGCAACCAAGACCTCCACAAATATCCGGCGTAAAACTACTGCCGCCCGTCGTTCTTCCTCTCCGCGGAGCAAGAAGAAAATGCAGCCACGTACCATGCCCGTATGGTTGCGCAATCTTTTGGCGGTCTGTATCATTCTTGTTTTTTCTACCGGCTTTTACTGGTTTTTCATTCGTCCTTATGCTTATCGCTGGAAGCCTTGTTATGGTCAGAAAGGTTACGGTGTATGTATGCCTTGCAACTATGAGGTGCATGGCATAGACATATCCCACTATCAGGGAAAGATAGATTGGGAACTCCTGACACATAATAGAGAAGCCCAATTTCCCATTCACTTTATTTTTCTGAAAGCTACCGAAGGCGGCGATCATGGTGACGATACGTTTACGCAGAACTTCGGCCAGGCGCGTAAATACGGTTTTATCCGTGGTGCCTATCATTATTTTATCCCTAAGACCGATGCCCGCAAGCAAGCCGATTTCTTTATCCGTACCGTGCAGCTGGCAAAGGGAGACCTGCCTCCCGTACTTGATGTGGAGACTACCGGCAAGCAGTCACCGCAGGAACTTAAAACGGCAGTCAAGACTTGGCTGGATAGGGTAGAGGCGCATTACGGCGTAAAGCCTATTCTTTATACTTCCTATAAATTCAAGAAACGCTATCTCAGCGATTCCATTTTCAATGCTTATCCTTATTGGATAGCCCATTATTATGTAGATTCCGTGCGTTATGAGGGCAAGTGGCACTTTTGGCAGCACACGGATGTAGGCACTGTGCCCGGTATTGAAGAAGAGGTGGATTTGAACGTCTTTAATGGTACAATGGAGGAACTTTTGGAGCTTACGTTGAAAACTCCTTGTATAGAACGCTAAAGGTCAACTTTAGCTTCCTGATATTGACCTTTAGCTTTTTAGTATTGACCTTTATTATTTTTGGAATTTCACTGCTGCCCACCGGTTCTTCTCACGATGGTGGACAAAGTGCAGCCCGTTGCGTTCGGCTTCTTCGCGGATGACGGGAATGTCATCTATGTAGAAACCGCTCATCAACAATTCCGCTCCGGGATTCATGCGGGCTATGTAGTGCTTCATATCTGCCAGGAGGATATTGCGGTTGATGTTGGCGATAACCATATCAAAAGGACCTTTGCTTTCCAGAGAGGAGGCATCGCCTTGGGATACGGCAATATTGTCCACTCCATTCAATTCTATATTTTCGAGGGAGTTGCGCACACACCATTCATCTATGTCGATAGCTGTACAAGGGGAGGCTCCACGCATGCGTGCCAGTATGGCAAGGATGGAAGTCCCACAACCCATATCGAGCAATGCTTTGCCTTGCAGGTCACTATCCAGCAGTTCGCCTATGATGAGGCTTGTTGTCTCGTGGTGCCCTGTGCCGAATGCCATTTGCGGATTGATGACGATGTCATATTCTGCTTGTGGGACATCGTTGTGAAAAGTGCTGTGAATGACACAACGGTCTCCGATAACGATGGGCTGGAAGAAGTTCTTCTCCCATTCCTCGTTCCAGTCTTTGTCTTCGGCTTCTACGAAATTATATTCTATCTGTGTATCGGGCAGAGGGAAGTCTGCAAGTGCTTCTTTGAGTAGAGATTCGTTATACAGCTCTTTCTGTATATAGGCAGTGATACCGTCGGTCTGCTCAACAAAACTTTCAAAGCCAGCTTCACCCAAGACTCCGGAAAGTACATCGTTGACTATTTCTGTGCACGGAACAGTGCGGAATGTAAATTCTAAATATTTCATCGGAATATGATTGTTTGTTAAATGCAGAAGAAGATTTTAAAGAACAAATCTATTTCTGCGTATCTTTGTTTTCACACTGCAAAGGTAATGTAAACCGAGGGCAGAATAAAATGAACTTGTTCATTTTTTATGCGGAAGTGCCGCTTGCCTCGTCAAAAGGCGGGGTATTTAGGGAATTCCCTATAAATCTTTGGGGAAAATCTGCTGCATGGGATAAAATCCGGCGTTATCTTTGTGACGTGAAGAAATAGATAAACGTAAAATCCATAAACCAAACTAATATGAAAAAGATTGTTTTTTTATCGCTTTTTGCCTTGTGCCTCCCATGGACACTGGTGGCACAAAGTATAGATGACGACCTTTACTACACTCCTTCCAAGAATAAGGAAGAGAAAAAAGAAGAGGTGAAGCAGGAGAAGAAAGTCGCTGCTCCCGTAGAAGAGATTGTAGTAAAGTCGAATGTACCGACCACTGTCTATTCATCGCCGGGAAGCACTACTGTTGTAGTAAAAGACCGTAAGGGAAACACCCGCGATGTGGACGAATATAACCGCCGTTATGACTCCCGCGACAATGATTTCGTGATGGAGAACGATACCCTTTACATCAATGAAAAAGAAGATGACGGCCTGGACGGCGAATGGGTGAACGGTGAATTTGAAGGTTCGCAGGATGATTACGAGTATGCTACCCGTATCATCCGTTTCCGTAATCCCCGTTATGCCATCAGCATCAGCAGCCCGCTATATTGGGATGTGGTCTATGGCTTGAATTCCTGGGATTGGAACGTGTATACCGACGGATTATATGCATATGCTTTCCCTACATTCACCAACCGCTTGTGGTGGGATTGGCGCTATAACTCTTATGGTTGGGGCGGCTATCCTTACTATGGCTGGGGATGGAACAGCTGGTACGGTCCGAGCTGGAGCTTTGGCTGGGGCGGCTGGTACGGCGGTGGCTGGTGGGGACATCATCATCACCATCACTATCATCCCGGATATTATCCCGGTGGCGGTGGTCATTGGGGAGGCGGCCATTGGGGAAATGCATATACCAATAGACGTTCTTATGGTCCGAGCCGTTCTTCTTATGCCGGAAACAGAGTATCGTCCTCTACTTCCCGCCGTTCTTCTACTGTAAATGGAGGGCAGACTGTACGTCGTAGCAGTACTACTTCCGGTCAAGTGAGACGTAGCAGTACCGGTACGTCAACCCGTCGGGTGGTAGGCACAAGAAGTTCGTCTACAGTTCGTTCAAGTTCTTCTGCAACTCGCTCAAGTGTAAACCGTTCGAGTGCGGCTTCTACCCGCCGTTCCACTTACACCCGTCCAAGCAGTACGCGTAGTAGCTCATATAATAGTAGCGTAGAAGGAGTTCGTAGCAGTCGTTCTTCCGGTGTACGCTCTTCTGTTGGAACTTCCACTCGTAGCAGGACTTCATCGACTTATAACAGAGGTTCAAGCGCCGCACCGGCACGCAGCTACTCCAATGACAACAATCGTAGCAGCAATCGTTCATATTCTGCTCCAGTACGTTCATCCAGTAGCACCCGTTCTTCTTCCAGCTTCTCTTCAGGCAGTAGCTCACGTTCCAGTTACTCCAGTGGTGGTGGCGGTGGTGCCAGTCGTTCCAGTGGCGGCGGTGGTTCCAGAAGACGGTAAGTATAAGTATGTTTTAATCTAACAAGACTAAGAATTATGAAGAAGATAACCATGATAGCCCTTGCTATGTTTACAGCTGTAGGCGCAGGGGCACAGACAATATATGATGCAACGAATATTGCACAGAAGGAATTGAATGGAACCGCCCGTTTTGTCGGAATGGGCGGAGCTATGGGAGCATTGGGTGGTGATATTTCTACCATAGGAACCAATCCTGCCGGTATCGGTATTTATCGTAGCAATGATGCTATGCTTACCTTTGGCTATTCAATGACGGGCACAGAAAGCAATTATGTAGGTAATAAATTTGAAACGAACAAGAACCGCTGGAGTTTTGATAATGCCGGTTTTGTGATAGCTTCGAAGATAGGCAATCATACTCCTTTGCGGTATGTGAATTTTGGTTTTAATTACCACAAATCAAAGTCATTCTATAAGAATATGACGATGCAGGGGGTGATGGGAAGCATAGATAATCAATATGTATCTCAAGTGCGGAGTATGGCGCAGCAGGCTACGGATGCAGCTTATGCGTTCTATCATCGTCCTCAATATGATTACCCGGATCAAGGAGCTTATTTGGACTATGGTCGCAAGGATATTTATCAACATAATTATGCTGGATGGCTGGGGACTATGGGGTATCAAGGTGCACTTGTTCTTGAGGATATAGAAAGTGAGGACTATAATACTTATCTTCCTTATATTCCTTCCGAAGCGGATGCTTATTTCTTGTCGCGTGAGCGTGGCGGTATTGACCAATATGATTTCAATATCTCCTTCAATATAAATGACCGTTTTTACTTTGGTGTTACTCTGGGTGCTTACGATGTGGATTACAACAAATATTCTCTCTATAATGAAATGTATGCCTACAAATGGGAGGGCGACGGGCAGATTTATGAGGAAGGCTACTCTTTGGAGAGCTTTAACCGTATACACGGTTCGGGTTTCGACTTCAAATTCGGTGCCATCTTCCGGCCGATTGAGGATTCTCCGCTTCGTATAGGTTTGGCTGTGCATACTCCTACTTATTACAAACTGACTTATACTACGGGAGCGTTGCTGACTTCGGATTTGTTTTTACCGAATGAGGCTGGGGATGAAACTCTTACTCGTACCACTGTGGATACTTATTCTGCATTAGGCGGTAGAGATATGGACCGTGATTTTAAGCTGCAAACCCCGTGGGTATTTAATGCAAGTTTGGGCTATACAGTCGGTAATAATCTGGCTTTGGGAGCTGAATATGAATATGAGGACTACTCAAGCATGAAGTTCAAATATCCTGAAGGTGACGAGATGGCATGGGAAACGGGTGAGGCTGACCTCTGTATGAAGGGGGTAAGTACGCTTCGTTTAGGAGCAGAATACAAGCCGATACCTGCTTTCTCTCTGCGTGCCGGTTACAATTACAGTACTGCAGCCTATAAAAAGGATGCTATTAAGGCATTGCCTTCCAATTCTATAAATACAGATACGGATTTTGCCAATAGCAAATCGATGAATACTTTCACTTTAGGTATCGGTTATCGCTTTTCTTCGTTTTATGCGGATTTGGCTTATAAATTCGATACTTATAAATCTGATTTCTATCCGTTTTATAATGATATAAACGGCTTGGTAACACCGCCAACAACGGAAGTTACCAACACTCGCAGTAAAGTGCTATTTACATTGGGCATGCGTTTTTAGAAGAACAATTTTCATTGCAGATAACCTTTCATTGTCAATACCTTAGGGTATAAAAGAACTCCCCGGAATGTACAAATACATTTCGGGGAGTCTTGTGTTATAGGGGAGGGATTACAGATACCATGCCACGCCAAATGAATAGGGAGATACTTCCGGTCCCTTGTCTTTCTGGAATAATCCGTATGTGGAGTAGCGCAGGTAAATGCCGATATTACCATAACCGGCTTGTGCCAGCAGGTTTATGCCGACGGGCTGCACATACATACCTTTGCCTACGGTTTTCTTCTTGCCTCCGTTGATGTGTGAGAATGACTTCACGCTGTGACGTATCTCAAATTCGGGACCGGCATTGAAGAACACTTTGTTTCTTCCCACTCTTTGCTGCCATTCCATCAATACGGGTACACGGAAGAAGAAATGGCGCAGACGGCTTTTATTGTAACTGGTGTCTTCGTTGCCTGCGGTGAAGATGCTGGTTCCGTTTTCCTTCAGCAAGGCATAGTTACCGTCGATATTGAAAGAACGGTATCCCCAGCTGACTCCCAGGTTGATTCCCCAATGCGGGTTCTTCTTGAAGTTGTGATATACGGAGAGGATGTTGAAGCCGAATTCCCATGACTTGGATAAGTCGAGTCCCATCTTGTCGCTTGCTCCGAAGGAAAGGAAGTCGTTAGCCAGCCGGCTGTAGCCAATATACAGACCGGAACAGTGCGGTTCGTAAGCATTGTATCTTCTCTTTTTGGGGATGAATGGCAGGGCGTCGAGGAAAGTGCGCTTGTCTGCATCCACTTTCTCGAGATAGACTCCTTCATAAATTTGTACTTCTTTCTTTTCTCCGTCTTCCAACTGCTCTTCGTACACCTTGATGCGCATGTCTCCTTTTCCTTTCCGGATGATGATGGAGTCGCCTTGTGTCTGTACTGTAGCTTTCTGTTCAGGGTCAGTCTGTTGTTGTGCTGCCATGCGGCCGGCCGGCACAGCAAGCAGGCAGGCCAAAATCATAATTCTGGTTTTCATATCGTATATTGTTTTTAGTGTTATTCCGATTTGTAAAGCATATCCATCATTTCCTTTTCACTGAGCAGACCCTCTATGTAAATCAAAGTGCCCATGGAGTCTTTTCCTATCTTGAAAATGATGTAGCGGTTCAGCTTCTTTCCATTGCGTTCCACCTCTTTCAGTTGGTAATAAGCGCTGCGCAGCACACCGCTTTCCATTACCTCCTGCGCCTTCTTTGCGTTATCTTGCTTGTCGTGTACAATGGCCTGCTGAATTTCCCGGCGATAGGGGGATACATTCTTGAACACAAGGCTCTTGTAGGTAGTCATGCGGTAAGATTTCAGGATACTGCCGTTCAGTTCTACCCTGGTCACGTCCTTTTGCTCGCCATACTTGCTGAATAGGTCGGCTATTTGCAGTCTCTCTTGTGCATGTACAAAGGCTGGCAGGCAAATCAGCAGGGAAAAGAGGCACAGACTACGTATGCAAATCAGTATAGATGTTTTCATAACCTTGTTATATTAGTGTTGAAACAGTAAGTTGCTTAAATCTTCATCCGTGAAGCTGGCGTTCTGCAGGGCTTCTAGTGCTTTGGCTTCCACCAGTTTCTCGTCTGTATACCGCTGGCCGTCGATGACGACATAATTTTCGGGAACACCGGAAAGCGGAAATATAATCTTAGCTACCCCGAGAAGCAGGAGCAATCCGGCGGCAATGCCGCTGACAGCATAGAATGTGCGATAGAGGCGGGAAGGCTTTCGCTGTGTGGGTACTTCCTTTGCCGATTCTGTTGTTACGGATTTTTCCTCTGTCGGTTCTGCCATTGAAGTTGCTTCCCGGTTCAGATAAGCGAATAGCGGGCGGTACGTTTGCAGGTGCTCCGGCACTTCCTCTTCGGTAAAGAAACGGCGCAGTTCACGCTCTTCTTCGCAGGAAGTTTCCCCTTCGAAATATTTATCCAGCAGTTCATCTATCTTCATGGCTCATTTCTCCTTTCTTTTCTTTCTTGTATGGTTCGCAGGTAAACGTCTCTCACTTTCTTCCGGGCTCTTGACAGATTGCTGCGGATGGCTTCCGGTCCGCATCCCGTGATTTCGGCGATTTCGTCCGTTTCGTATCCTTCGATGTCCTTCATCCGCATGATGGTGCGTTGAAGATTGGGCAGCGAGTCGATGATTTCGTGCATCAGACGGATTTCATCTTTGATTTCCAACAGCCGTTCCGGTGTTCCGGTGGGGGATGCCGCCTGCACTATGTCGAGAGATAGGGTGTCGTTGCGTTTGCAGCGCCACATATCTATACAGATGTTGTGCGTCAACGTCATGGCAAATGCTTCGATGCTCCGGTATTGCTCCAGTTCAAGCCTTTTGTTCCATAGCTTGAGCAGTACCTCCTGGACGGCATCTTCTGCATCCTCCGGTTCGTCGGTCAACTTCCGTGCATAGTTCAACAGCTTGGCACGGAGTGGAAGAACGGTTATTTTGAATTCTTTGAGTTCCATTTACACAGATAAGACGAATGGGAAATACAAACGTGACATTGTAAAGTGAAAAAAGTTGGAATAAAAAAAGGGACTTACTAACATTAGCAGTCCCTTTTCTTCACATTACTATAAAAGTATAGGATTATTTCTTGAAATAGCGGTTGTACAGACCTTCGAAACCTTTACCGTGACGGGCTTCGTCCTTAGCCATTTCGTGAACGGTATCATGGATAGCGTCGAGGTTCAATGCTTTGGCACGGGTAGCGATACGCTTCTTGTCTTCGCATGCACCTGATTCTGCGTTCATTCTCTTTTCGAGGTTTGTCTTGGTGTCCCATACGCAGTCACCCAGCAGTTCAGCGAATTTAGCAGCGTGTTCTGCTTCTTCCCAAGCGTAACGCTTGAAAGCTTCTGCAACTTCAGGATAGCCTTCACGGTCTGCCTGGCGGCTCATTGCCAAGTACATACCAACTTCTGTACATTCGCCCATGAAGTGGTTGTTCAGGTCTTTGATCATTTCGTCGTCGCAAC
>ERZ827498.899-NODE-899-length-36121-cov-19.647812_pt1 | contig 36121 bp, 20 predicted proteins | sample MGYA00519865_ERZ827498 | MGnify/ENA primary metagenome ERZ827498 (study PRJEB31778, sample SAMEA3449328) | human gut metagenome | biome: human gut; feature: human-associated habitat; material: faeces | place: United Kingdom | collected 2010/2012 ...
AAAACCGGAGGATTTTCCCGTACCGGCCGATTCGGTTATGAACTGCGGTCAGGCGATGTATCAGGGAAAAACTGTGTTGCTGACAGCGGTAATTTACAGGGGACTGGTAGACGGACAAAAAACAGGAATACACGTTGCCATGAGCGAGGACGGGGTTCATTTTGATATCAATCCCAAGGCCTTATGCACACACCGCGATTGGTGCGGTGATGCGGGGGATTATGACTGCTGGGTGATTGACCCGCGGCTGACCCAGATAGGGGATACATATTATATTGTCAGGCCCGGTCAGGGCCCCGACGGCCCCAGTGCGCTGCTGGAAAAAACAAAGGACTTTAAAAGCCTTGAGTTTATCGGCTGCATAGCGCTTCCGCCTAACCGCGTTCCCTGCCTTTTCCCTGAAAAGATAGGTGGGAAATATGTTCGTCTAGACCGCCCGTATACCGCGGGAACCGGCAAGGGCAGCGGTAACATATGGCTTTCTTATTCGCATGATTTAATTTACTGGGGTGAGTATAAGCCCCTGATTAACGCGGGGATTGCACCGTATTTTGATTATAAGATAGGACCGGCCGTTCCGGTTAAAACAAAACATGGCTGGCTTGAGATTTTCCACGGCACATGGAATACCTGTGCCGATATACGTTACTCACTCGGGGCAATGCTTTTAGACTTAAATGACCCGTCAAAAATTATCGGCTGTACCAAAAGCTGGATATTAACGCCGCAGGCGGATTATGAAATGATGGGGCATGTAAGCAATGTTTGCTTTGCCTGCGGTTGTCTGATTGATGAAGACAAGGATGAAATCAAGGTGTATTACGGGGCGGCAGATGAGCGGATTTGTTTGGCTAAGGGAAGCCTTAGCGAGCTGATTGACGCCTGCAAAAATAATCTTTAAGGTGCGGAGAGATAAGCATGAACAAAATAATGGCACCGTGGACGCCCATGAAAGCTTACGGAGATGACAGAATCTGTAAAGCCGCTATGTGGGGACGCGAATACACGGTTGAAAATAATGTTCTTTTCACGTCGATGACCAGTCTTGGCGAAGAGTTGCTGCATGCGCCTATGAAGTTAGTGGCATTGGAAAACGGAGGAAAACAATCGGTCTGGCAGGAACAGACCTCGTTTTTGATGTCCTCAACAGAAGAGAATATTGTTATTTGCGGGTCGCAGCAAAGCGATACCTTTGTAATCAATACCGCCTTGAATATTGAATTTGACGGGTGCTGTGTTATAGACATAAAGGTAATGCCGCGCGGTAAAACCGTTCAGGAGGTTTTCGGCGTGAGTGAAATCAAGCCGAATCCGTATTCGCTTGAACGGCTGTGGCTGGAAATTCCGCTGAAAAAAAGCATGCCAAAAATTTTCATTACTATCCAAGCCATGAAGGTCTTCCCACGTTTGAGGGCAAGGGAATAGAGCCTTCGGAAGTATGTATGAGCCGTGAAATCCCGTCGTCCATGGCAATGCCCTTTAAACCACTGGTATGGCTGGGAACCGAGGACAGGGGACTTTGCTTTTTTGCTGATAATGATAAAAACTGGGAGCCTGAAAATGTAAACCGGGCCATTAAAATAATTGATGACGGGGATATAATCACGCTGCGCCTACATCTTATAGACGGGCAGGTGAAGGCGTGGCGGGAAGTGCCGGGAAGGGCAAGAAATTATACCTATTCTCCCATTAGCTTTCGTATCGGACTTCAGGCAACGCCGGTAAAGCCTTTTCCGGAAAACCCATATAAAGAAAAAATACTGCATATTGACTGTTTTAAGAAAATTCTTATTGAGTACAATGATTTTTTAAAGAATCCGGTTGTAGAGGGCGACACCGAAATAGGATATGACCGTATGAAGCGCCTTGGTGTAACCACCCTTGTTATTCATGAAAAGTGGAACAAAATTCAGAATTATTGGGAGCTTCAAAATGATACCGCCCTTAGAACGCGGGAAATTATCAGGGAATGTCACGCGCGCGGGATTAAGGTTATTCCCTATTTCGGCTATGAGATTTCTTCGCTTTCACCACTTTGGCTTGAGCTGGGGGAAAGGGTTACAAGAAAAATGGCAGACGGCATTATTTGCGGCGGCTGGTATAGAAAGCCCAATCAGCGCGATTACAGCGTTTGCTACGGCAGCGAATGGGCTGAGCTTATGGCGCAGGGATTGGCACAAATGACCGAGGAATTCGGCTTTGACGGCGTTTATCTGGACGGCACAATTTTTCCCTACGCCTGCCATAACAACGAACACGGCTGCGGTTTTTATGATTTCGACGGAAAGGCACATCCGACCTATCAGGTATCCTCAACCCGCAGGTTTATGAAAAAGCTCTATGCGTTTTATGAGCCGCGCGGAGGGATGATTAACACCCATATCAGTAATTGCTGTAATATTCCCTCTCTCTCATTCAGTCATTTAAACTGGGACGGTGAATATGTACAGAACTATGTTAATAAAAACGGGATAGAGTGCCTGCCTATGGATTATCTCAGAACCGAATACTCGGCGCGCAACTTCGGAACGCCCTATGAATTTTTGGTTTATACCTTTGACAACTGGAGCTTCCGCGACGGAATGTCAGTAGCCTTAATACACGGTATGCTTCCGCGGCCCAACGATATAGGCGAGCCGCTTGAGATTATGTCCCCGATATGGGCGGCTATTGACCGTTTCCCGATTGCACAGTCGGTATGGAAGCCCTATTGGGCGAATGAGGCTGTTTGCAATAATAAGTCTGTTTATGTCAGCTACTACGAACATACCGCGCCGGACGGAGAAAAATCATATTTAATTTTTATGGCAAATCCAACCGATTCTCCCGCCGAAAGCGTAAGTTTGACCATCGGTGATGAAAAAGCGGAAATGGTTGACGTTGTGCTGGAAAAACACGTAACCTTTCCGGTTAATATGAAAACGCGCGACACACGTATATTCACGTTAGGGGGGTGAAACCTTGAAAAATATAGTACCGATTATCGTGCAGCCAAAAAGCGCCAATTTCTTAAAAAATATTTTTTCGGGTTTGCGCAAGGCAGCGGAAAAAAGTGAATATGAATTAGAATTTATTGGTATGAACGAGTTTGTGCAAAGCATTAAACATCGGGACAATTCATTGGTCATTGTAATCGGCTACCGGGTGGACTGGGTTCAGGAGACGCTGTATACCTTATTACTAAAAGGATTTCAGCCTATTGTTGTAAATGTTTCACTTTCACCGGATATGCTTAAATACTGCAACGGCGTGTTTCTTCAGCTCAGGGAAGGTGTGGAGCAAGCCATAAAATATCTCTGCGCCGCCGGAAAGCAGTGTATAGCCTTGCTGGGTGCAAACTCCATATCACTTGCCGATCACTTAAAGGAAGAGACGTTTCAAGGCTTTATCAGCAAGCATTTTAATGAACCCGCACTCATTTTTGAAGGCAGCAATCCGCTTTGCGATTGCGTAGAAAGGTTTATAGAGGCGTTTGTTGAAAAGGATATTGACGCGGTCATCTGCTCAAGTGATACGGTTGCAATCTATCTGATGAACCGGATGATAGAGGACGGCTTTAAAATACCTGATGATCTTTATGTGATCGGTATGGGAAATACACGTCTCGGGCAAAAAATTGCCATTCCGTTAAGTACGATCGAGTTTGATTGTGAGGAATTGGGCAGGCAGGCCTTAAGGCTGTGGAGATATATACGCAGGGAAAATAGCAAAGCACATATTGAGGTATCTATTCCCTGCCGGTTTATCGCCCGTGCTTCTACTGATGATTACGCGCCGAGTGAAATTGAGTTTACATCAATCAACGAAAAGAGCCTTTCCTCCGGCATAATTGAATCTTATTCAGAAGAAATATATGAAGACGACGAAGTCAAAAAGATAATTGGCTTCGAGGATTTTCTATGTACCTGCGATGATACCGACTACCGTATTATTGAAGGAATCATGCAAAGCAAGAGCGATGAGAAAATGACCGAATGGCTTAGTATCTCCGACCGCGCAATACGGTACAGAATTAATAAAATGACCAAAAAACTCGGGGTGCAAAACCGCGAGGAAATCGTGAATATAATTCGGGAACTGCAAGCTTTTAATTAGTATAAGCAACGAAACGGAAGATGTGGCAATGATATATTTTGAAGACTATGTGATCAACTCGGCGGATCTGGGGGATTACAATCCACTGCCGGATATAAAAAATGTTTCCTATATCCATGCGGGATATGAGATGACCGATAGAATCACCGAAGAGGAATCTGCCGGTTTCGGCAAGGGTATGATTTCAACCATTCTGCCTTATAAAATTCAGGACGGCTACAACCGTAACCGTAAGCCGCGTGTTTTTAAGGCGGTGCGGCTTGAAAATAAATATCTGCGCGCCATTTTTCTGCCGGAGCTGGGGGGAAGACTCTGGTCGCTTTACGACAAAATTGGTGATAAAGAGCTGCTTTATAAAAACACTGTCTTTCAGCCGGCCAATCTTGCACTGAGAAATGCGTGGTTTTCCGGTGGAATTGAATTCAATGTGGGCATTAAGGGGCATAATCCGCTTACCTGTTCACCGCTTTTTGCCGAAATACTGGATTACGGCGATAACGGGCAGGCACTGAAAATGTATGAGTTTGAACGCATTCGCGAAATTTCGTATTCGGTCACTGCTTATTTGCCGGAGGATTCAAAGCTTTTATACATACGTGAGCAGATGGAAAACACCTCGGATGAGGAAAAATATGCCTATTGGTGGAGCAATATAGCCGTTCCCGAAACTGGTAAAACCCGCGTGATTGTACCGGCAAAGGAAAGCTTTTTGTCCTCCTACAATGAGGGGCAGTATCTGGTTGATAAAATCAGTATTCCCATGCATGGCGGCAGGGATGTGAGCTATCCGAAAAGCTCTGTTTGTTCGCAGGATTTTTTTTATAAAATCCCACAGGAGAGCGCGAAATGGATTGCGGCGGTTCAGTGTGACGGACATGGGCTTATACAGGTTTCCGACCGTAAAATGATAGGGCGAAAGCTCTTTGTCTGGGGACAGGGAGCGGGCGGACGTAACTGGGGAGAATGGCTGTCGGAAAAAGGGCAGTCCTATGTGGAAATTCAGGCCGGGCTTGCCTATACGCAGCTTGAACATCTGCCTATGAAGGCCCATGAAAGCTGGCAGTGGACAGAGGGCTACGGTGCGGTTTACTGTGAACCGCGAGCTGCTTACAGCACCGACTGGGAAACAGCGCAAAACGCTGTTAAAACAGCTTTTGACGGACAGCTTGAAAACGCTGAGCTTGAGGAGCGGCTTGCGTCAGCCTTCCCGCCTGAGGAAGCCTGCCGTTCAAGGAAAAAGATTTATTCCGGCTCGGGCTGGGGAGCGGTTGAAAACATTTTAAGACAAAAGCAGAATAAAAAACCGGTCAGCGATAACTGCGAATACCCCGCCGACTCAATAGGGGAAGAGCAGGAAAGCTGGTTGTACCTGTTGGAAAACGGTGTGTTTCCGCCAACCTCGCCCGCAGCAGAGCCGGCAAGCTACGTTTCGGGTAAAATATGGCGTTCCCTGCTCTTATCGGCGTCACAGCAAAAGGGAAATCAGCAGTGGTATGCCCTTTTACAGCTGGGTGTGCATTACTATATTTATAACGAAGTTGATAAAGCAAAGCAGGCGTTTGAAGAATCAATTACCGCGAGCGAATCCTGCTGGGCTTGGCGCAATCTGGCAATGCTTTACAAAAACGAATATCATATAACATCTAAAGCAATTGAATGTATTGAAAAAGCGGTAGAGCTTAACAGCAGCTGCCGCGGAATTCTGGTTGAATGCGCGGTGCTTTATACCGATAACGGATTAGACAGACGCTGGCTTGCGCTTTACAGCCGCCTTTCTTCCGATTTGCAGCGTGACGGTCGAATAAAGCTTTACAAGGCAATTGCGCATATCAATCTTGCTCAGATTGACGATGCAAGCCGGATTGTTAACGATAGATTTCAAATGTGCGATATACAAGAGGGCGAGGTTTCGGTTTCTAAGATATGGAAACAGCTTTATACCATGAAGGTTAAGGAAGAAACCGGATTAACCGACAATGATGAGGCACAAAGACAGGCAGAGGCAGTATATCCGCTGCCGTGGCGGCTTGATTTCAGAATGCATGAATGATAAGCTATGGGTTTCGACTAAGCGATTGGGAGTGGTCATAATGATGAAAAGAGGATTAGCCGCGCTGCTTTGCGCCCTGCTTATAGGCACGGTGGGCGCACCCGCAAACACCAAAGCGGCGGCTGTGCAGGACACCTCCGGAACGCTGTCCGAAGATGCGGGACTTAACGCAAGCGCGGTTACGGTGGACGGTTTAAATTATACCTCTGCCGAAGGTGCTGAACTCACCGCGAGAGACGGTCTTGAATGGACCAACGCCGAGGGCAGTGTGACCTGGAATTTTGATATTACCAGCGGGAATTACAATCTTCAAATTGAATATAAGCCGCTGGGCAGCCTGTCCGACGCAGCGGAAATTGCCCTTCGCATAGATGGCGAATTTCCCTTTGAGGAAGCAAAATCGGTTTTTCTTCCCAGACTTTGGGAGAATGACGGTGAAAAACGTCTGGATGACGACGGGAATGAATTTGCCCCCAAGGTAAAACAGGTTGACGGATGGTACACCGCTGTGGCGTCAGACCCGTCCGGTTTTCATAATGAGCCGCTTGCCTTCACTTTATCCGAGGGCGGTCACACCTTAAGTATAGACGCAGTGTCCGGGGGATTTGCAGTTAAAAGCATACGATTTGTGCCGGTGACAAAGACCCCCGGTTATTCGGATTACTTGAAAGGCGTATCCGGTGCGGCAGATTATTCCGGCACGCCGGTCACGGTGCAGGGTGAGGATGCCCTTATCCGTTCTAAAAAAAGCATTGTTCCGCTTTCGGATAATTCCAGCACCTCGGTTCAGCCGCAGGACGCTTTTGTAAGCCGTATTAACTATATTGGCTCAAAAAACTGGAGCCGCCCGGGAGATTTTATTACATGGGAAATAAAGGCGCCCGAGGATGGGTATTATACGCTTAACTTCAGTTATCGTCAGAGCTATACCATCAATGAAACCTTTTACCGCGTACTGAAAATTGACGGTGAAACGCCATTTGAGGAGGCTAAAACGGTAAAATTCCCTTACTCCGGTTCGTGGAAAAGCACTGTGCTTGCAGATGAAAAGGAAACGCCTTATAAAATATATCTTAAAAAGGGAACTCATACGCTTACTCTTTCGGTTACAATGGGACCCTTGTCGGAGGTTTGTGCAGAGCTTGACGGGCTTGTTTATGAGCTTGCCGCTTTCTATCGTAGCATGGTCATGATAACCGGCGAAACCCCGGATGTCAATCGCGATTACAGCCTTTTCAGCCAGATAGCAGATTATGATGAGCGGCTTGGCAGCTATATTGAACAGCTGGATAAGCTTCTTGATATGCTTTACAAGATCACCAGTAGCAGATCGGGCACGGCGCCGACAAACCTGCGCAATATGAAGGACGTACTTGAGCGTATGCGGGACAATAAATATTACGCCCACCAGTATAAGGACCGTTACTACACCAATTATGCCGCCTTAAGCGCATGGCTTTACGAGCGCTCTACAATGGCGCTTGATATTGACGCAATATTTCTGACATCGCCGAAAAAAGCGGATTCGGGCAGAGATATCAGCCTTGTCCGTCAGATAAAATTTTCGGCTGAACGGTTTTTATCTTCGTTCGCCTCACAATACCGGCATAACACAAAGGAAGAAACAGATAGATCCATCACACTGTGGATCAATTGGGGCCGTGATCAGGCAAAGGTGCTGAAAAATCTTGTCAGCAGTGAGTTTACGGCCGAAAGCGGAATATCCGTTAATGTCCGCGTTACCAACGCCACGCTGCTGCAGGGTATACTTTCCGGCAACGGACCCGACTGTTCGATTCAGGTTGCACGTTCGGAGCCTGTAAACCTTGCCATGCGCGGGGGCCTTTACGATTTATCGCAGTTTAACGATTATGACGAAACGGTAAAGCGGTTTATGCCCGGTGCCGATACGCCGTACAAGTATAATACCGGACATTACGGACTTCCTGATACACAAACGTTTTATATGCTTTTTTACCGCACCGATATTTTTGAACAACTGGGACTTAAGGCGCCTGATACATGGGATGAATACTTAAATACTTCAAACCTGCTATTGCGCAAAAATATGCAGGTCGGTCTGCCGTACACTCAGATTACCGATATGGCTCAGGTGAATTCCGGCGTAGGTGCGCTTAATATATTCCCGACAATGCTGCTTCAAAATAACATCTCGCTTTATAATGATGCCCTGACCGCGAGCACGCTGAGTAGCTCCGAAACAACCGAGGTTTTTGTACAGTGGACAAATTATTACAATAAATACGGGTTCCCCCGCACTTATGATTTTTATAACCGTTTCCGTGTTGGACTAATGCCGATGGCGGTTGTGCCCTATTCCATGTATGCCACCCTTACCGCAGCGGCGCCGGAAATCAGCCGGTTATGGAAAATGGCACCTGTTCCGGGTGTCCGGCAGGAGGATGGAAGTATAAACCGCAGTGCGACAGGCGGCGGTACGGCGTCAATTATCCTGAAAGCGTCAAAAAATCCCGAGCTTTCGTGGGAGTTTATCAAATGGTGGACTAGTACCGACACCCAATATTCATATGCCAGCGGAGTTGAAAATGTGCTGGGAACGGCTGCACGCCATCCTACCGCCAATGTCGAGGCGCTGGGGATGCTTAGCTGGGATAAGGATAACCTTGCAACACTGATGGAGCAATGGGGTAATGTTAAAGAAATACCTGAAATTCCCGGTGGATACTATTTGTCCCGGGTGATTGACCAAGCATTCTGGAACACTGTGAACGGTGAAGACCCATATGAAATGACCGAAAAATGGGGAAGAGTTGCCGATAATGAAATTGAAAGGAAGGGAAAGCAGTATGGCGGATAAAGTAATTAAACCACCTACGAAAACTTTAAAGCGCAGTGGCTCGCGCCACCTGTATATGAAGCTGATGCTGGCGCCCTTTCTGATACTCTTCACGCTTTTCACACTTCTTCCGGTTATTTCCTCGGTCATTCTTAGTTTTTTTGAGTATGACATTGTAGGGCGTATGCGCTTTGCCAGTTTAGATAATTATATCTTTCTGCTTTTGCATGATGAGGTTTTCCCGACAGCCTTGAAAAACACCCTTATTTTTGCGGCCATTACCGGCCCCGCGGGATTTTTCCTGTCGTTTTTGCTGGCATGGTTTATCAACGAGTTCGGCCCTAAAACACGCAGTCTGCTTTCTTTTTTATTTTACTCTCCAGCTCTGATGGGCAACGCTTATTTTATATGGCAAGTGCTTTTCAGCGGAGACTCCTACGGATATATTAACAGCCTGCTGTTATCCCTTAATGTAATTGTTTCACCTATACAGTGGCTTAAGGATCCGGCCTATGCGCTCACAATTGTGATTGTGGTTCAGCTTTGGATGAGTATGGGCGTATCTTTTCTTGCCAATATTGCGGGTCTTCAAAATGTTAATCCCGAGCTTTATGAGGCCGGCGCGATTGACGGCATTAAAAACCGCTGGTTTGAGCTTTGGTATATCACACTGCCTTATATGAAAAACATTCTTTTATTCAGTGCCGTTATGCAGATTGCGTCGTCCTTTTCGGTGGGGCATATCTGTATTGCACTTACAGGTCACCCCAGCGTCAACTATTCCACCGAAACAATTGTTACCCACTTAATTGATATGGGGACAATTCGCTATGAAATGGGTGTGGCAGCGGCGGTATCGGTGCTGTTATTTGCTTTAATGGCATGCGCCCGTTTGCTTATCGGTAAGATAATAAATGCGCTTGGAAGGTGAAAAAATGAAAGAATCAAGACGGTACAGGCGCTTTACAAGGTCGGGAGCAGGCAACGTTTTTGCATTTTGCGGATTGATTTTAATGGGGCTTTTTACGATACTACCGCTGATATATTCGGTGGTAACCTCATTTAAACCGCTTGAAGAGCTGATGATTTTTCCGCCGCGCTTTTTTGTAACACGGCCTACCATACAAAATTACAGTGAGCTGCCGAATATTATTTCCAGCCTGTCGGTTCCGCTGTCCAGATATGTTTTTAACAGCTTGTTTGTCAGTATTTCAACCACATTTCTTCATATTGTTGTGGCTTCAATGGCGGCATTTGTTATTTCAAAAGGCAAGTTTCGCGGACTTAAAATTATCTTCTGGCTGGTGCAGTTTTCGCTGCTTTACAATACATATACGTTAGCTGTTCCGCAATACATTATTTTTTCAAAGCTTGGCATGGTAGATACATATTGGATATATATTCTGCCCTACCTGCCTTCTACAATGGGTGTATTTTTAATTAAGCAGTATATGGACGGCAGTGTGCCGGACGCACTAATCGAGGCCTCCTATATTGACGGCGCAAACGATTTACAGATATTCTGGCGCATTATTATGCCCATTGCAAAACCCGCGTGGATGACGCTTTGCCTGTTTGCCTTCCGCGACTTATGGTCAATGCAGCCCTCAGGAACAATTTTTACAGAGGAACTGAAAATGCTGCCTAATGTAATGAGTACGATTATCAGCGGAGGCATAGCACGTTCAGGCAGTGCCATGGCGGCGACGGTACTGCTTATGATACCGCCTATTATTGTTTATCTGGTTTCTCAGTCAAATGTAATGGAGACCATGAGCAGCGCGGGTATTAAATAGAAGGAGGACTGGAATGAAACGAATAGCAGGAATAATAGTTGCATTGACGGTTTTCCTGGCCGGTACGGTTACCGCCTCGGCCGCCACGCTTGATAATATGCCGTACGATAATTACAGCTATTGGCAGGAGGATAACAGTAAATATCTTGCCGGCAGACGGGCTATGTATGAGGTTTCTGATATAATAACCGGTGAAAAGCTTTCACTTACGCCGTTTAGTGAACCGGCGGATATTGTGGCGGACGCTAAGGGCTGGTTATATGTTCTTGACAGCGTAAATTCCCGCATTGTTGTACTTAACGCGTCGTGCGAGCTTGAAAAGGTTATCAGTGATGTCGGCGGAGAAAGCTTTAAAGGTGCCGGCGGGCTGGCGGTTTCGGGCGACGGTGCAGTTTACATTGCCGACACCGAGAATATGCGCGTGCTGATTTTAAAGGCAGATGGCGTTTCACAGGTGATAAACTGCCCTGATTCACAGGTTATACCTTCTGATTTTGAGTTTAGGCCCATCCGGCTGGACGTTGATAAAAACGGTTATCTTTATGTACTCAGCAAGGGTTCATTTTATGGGGCGCTGGTATTTGCGCCTGACGGCAGTACAGAAGGATTTTTCGGTGCAAATAAGGTTAATGCCTCGGTAGGAGATGTGCTTGATACTTTATGGACCCGCTGGTTTATGACCGATGACCAGCGTGCAAGCCAGATACAAAAAATCCCCTATCAGTTTTCCGACCTTTGCACCGATGACAGTGGACTGCTGTATACCACCACCGGCGCACTGGGTTCAACCTCACAAAGCGGGCAGATACGCGCTTTAGGGCCAAACGGTATTAACGTATTAAAAAACCGGGTTGGCAGGCGGGCACAAAATGCCGATTCCTTTAACTTTGTTGATGAAGGACGTGCCAAGTTGGCCGTAGGCAGCCGTGTACAGGATTTTGTTTCAATTGATGTAAAAGACGGATATATTTACGCGCTTGATCAGACCTACGGTAAAGTATTTGTTTACAGTGAAAGCTGTGAATTGCTTACCGTTTTCGGGGGCGGTGTCAAAAAAGGAACCCAAAAGGGAACCTTTGAAACTGCCGCAGCACTTGCAGTTACAGAAAACAGAATATACGTGCTTGATACGGTAAAGGGCAATATTACCGTATTTACATTAAATGAGTACGGTGCCGCAGTAAAACAAGCGGCAGCGCTTACAAACAGTGGCAAATATACCGAGGCAAAGCCTGTTTGGGAGCAGATTATAAAGCAGGATCGCAACAATCAGCTGGCATATCGCGGCCTTGCCCGCGCCGCCCTTGCCGAAGGGGATTACCGTGCGGCAATGGATTATGCAAGGGACGGCCTTGACCGTGGAATTTACGATCAGGCCTTTGAATCGGTCCGCAATGATTTTCTGGAGAGAAACATCGGGTGGATTGTGTTTTGCGTAATAGCTTTAGGTGCTGCTATTGTGGCGGCCGTTATCCTTAAAAAGCGGGGAAGACTTCCCGCTGTAAATGCGCCTAAGGTATCGCTGGCGCTGCGTGCGTGGATTCATCCCTTTAAGCATTTCCGCGCGGTTAAGTATTCCGCTCAGGGTTCGCTTATCATAGCGGCGGTTGTGCTGGCGCTTTACTACATTACCAGAGTGTTAAAGGATTTTTACAGCGGATTTGTTCATTCCGGCTTTAATGCCGGCAGCTACAACTCACTGCTTACGCTTATCGGCACAGTGGGTGTGGTTATTCTTTGGGTAATATGCAATTGGGCTATATCAATACTGGCGCAGGGTAAAGCATACATAAAAGAGGTATTTATCGTAGCCTGTTACAGCCTTATCCCCTTGGAGATAAGCAGCATTTTCTATTTGCTGGCCTCAAACGTGCTGCTTCAAAAGGAAGCAGCGGTGCTGACGGTTGTTTCCACCGTTTGCCTGATACTGGCGGGTCTTACTCTTTGTATCGGGACAATGATCGTTCACGAATTTGACTTCTTTAAATTCCTGTGGACAACGCTTATTACCATAATTGCAATGGCGGTTGTTATCTTCCTTATGTTTATGATTGTTATACTGCTTCAGCAGTTTTTCGCATTTATTCGTACCGTCTTTATTGAAGTGGCCTACCGTTAGAAAGGGGCATTATGATGAATAAATTAAAACGTATTGCTGCTTTTCTGACGGCAGCTGTGCTGGCGTTTTCCTTAACGGCATGCGGTGGGGACACTGCGGCTGCGCCGGTAAAAACGGTAGCTTATAAAAGCCTTAAACTGCCTGTCGGTGTAGCCTCCGGCACGGTTGCCGAAAACGCAGACTATTCGCTTGCATGGGATGCCCAGCGCGCCTGCGTACTTCTGACCGATAAGGCAGACGGGACGGTATGGTCAACCATACCGTATGATTTTTACGCCACCGAAAAAACAAGCGGACGTGAAATTACCGCCATGGGAGCGCCGCTGATGCTTAACTATGTTACGCGCAGCAATAAAAGCGCAGTAAAATCGGTTAACGGTTATACCGGAATTATAAAAAACGGCAGAATCGGCAGTGAAAAAATCGAAAACGGCGTTAAAGTATATTATTGCTTTGATAAGCTGGAAACGATTATTCCGGTTGAATATACCCTGCGTGAAACCGGAATATGCATTTCGGTTGTTCCGGGAGAGATTGTTGAGTATGACAATCTTGTTTATAAAATATCCGTAGCACCGTTTCTTTGCAGTGCGGTAAACGGCACCGAAAACACATATCTGGCAGTGCCGTCAGGCAGCGGTGCGCTTATGTATACCGATGAACGCCCGAACGGCAAGGCAAGGGTGTACAGCGAGGAGGTTTACGGCGCAGACCCTGTTTGCAATAAAAGTGAGCAGCTACTCAATACCATGTCCGTAAGGCTTCCCGTATTCGGTGCAAAAAACGGCGACCGTGCTATTTGCGCAATTATTGAACAGGGCGCGGCCTGCGCATTAGTTGAGGCCACCGCCGGTGATGAGAAAATAGGATACTCGGCGGTTTACCCCACCTTTTGCCTGCGCGGAAGAAATGTTTCGGCGGTTTCATTCCAAAACGGAAGTGTCAGCGAGGTTGAAACTATTTCCGAAGGTTTAAGCAGTTATGAACGCCTGAGCGTGGGTTACTACCCGCTGCGCGGGGAAGAGGCCGGTTATGCCGGCATGGCAAATGTCTGCCGTAATTATTTTGCGGATACGGCTGATAAGTCCGGGGTTAAAACAGATGAAAAGCCGCTCACCGTCAACATATTGGGCGGTATGCAAATAAAGCATTCAATGCTTGGTATTCCTTACCAAAAAACTGTCTCCGCAACCACCTTTGCCGAAGCGCTTGATATTGTAAAGCAGGTGGAATCGGCGGCGGATATGCCGATGGATGTTGTGTTGACCGGCTTTGGCAAATCGGGACTTGATATTGAAAGAATTGCCGGCGGATATGACTTTGCCGCGGTTTTCGGAGGTAAGAAAAATCTTAATGCGCTCCGGGATTACTGTGCCGGACAGGGAACAGGCCTGTTTACGGATTTTGATGTTATTCGCTATCATTCGTCAGGAAACGGTTTTTCCAAAACCTTTGACGCTGCAAAGGCGTCCAACTCCTTTACGGCGTTTCAATATCATTATTCGGTTGCACTGCGCAATCAAAGTAATCAATATCCAAGATATATGCTGCTCAAGCGGGCCGTGCTTAAAAAGGCGTCCGAAAAGGCGGTTGCATTTTCAAATAAACTCGGGCTGACGGGCATCAGCCTTTCTACGCTCGGCAGTATCGCCTATTCTGATTATGACAGTGAAGACAGCTTTGTACGCGGCGGTATGGATACCGATGTGATTTCGGTTATCGGAGCTGCCCGTAAAAACGGTTTATCGGTTTTGGTAAGTGATGCAAACAGCTATGCCGCCGCTGCGGCAGATAAAATAACCGACGCGCCGGTCAATTCATCGATGTATGATGTTCTGGATACCGATATTCCACTTTACCAAATGGTATTTAAAGGTGTTACCGATATAAGCGCGGCCGCGGTGAATACCGCCATAAATCCGCGTAAACGGTTTTTACAGGCAATAGAGGGCGGCAGCGGCCTTGGCTTTGTTTTAAGCGCACGCTATGAAACAGATTTTGCCACGACCGAGCATTCTGCTTTTGCTGTAAGCCTTATTTCTGATAATCTTGATATGATTAAAAGCATGGCAGAGGAAAGCAGGGGCTATTACGCGGCGATAAACGGCGCAAAAATTACCGGACACAGCCTGTTGTCCGACACCCTGCACCGTACCCGTTTTGATAACGGCGTTACCCTTTGGGTCAACTATGCAGATGAGGCGGTCACGCTGCCTGAGGGTACGGTAGGCGCCAAAGGCTTTATGTTCAGGGGGGATGTACAGTGACTGTAAAAGAAATAAGAAAACCGCGGGGTATTGAGTCCCGCAAGGCGCGGACAGGATTCTACTTTATTTTACCGTGGCTTATTGGAATTGTTATCTTTTTCCTTTCGCCGCTTATTCAGTCAATACTGTTTTCCTTTGCCGATGTAAAATTGGGTACGGGAACCGGTCTCGAGCTGGATTTTTTGGGGGCAGAAAATTATTCTTATATTTTTTCAAAAGACGGTGATTTTACCCGAAATCTCCGAAATTCAATTACCTCCTTCGCCTATTCAATGCCGATTATTGTTATTCTAAGCCTTATTTTTGCCTGCGTGCTTAATCAGCGCTTTAAAGGGCGGCTTTTTGCCCGGGCACTCTTTTTTCTGCCAGTCATTATAGCCTCCGGCGTTGTCATGCAGCTGATCAATTCCTCGGGCTACGGCGAGCCGGTCACCATGACGCTTGGCAGCACCAACAGCTATATGAGCGATATGATAGACTTTAACGAGGTTCTCGGAAAAATGGGCTTTTCGGCCCAGATTATCAGTTTCTTCTCAATTTATATTTCAAAGATATTTACACTCATCTGGAGTATCGGCGTCCAGACAATCCTGTTTATATCCGGATTACAGACCATTCCGGTGCAGCTTTACGAGGTTTCAAAGGTTGAAGGCGCCACCAAATGGGAGGAGTTCTGGTATATCACGGTTCCAATGCTTAAAAATATTATTTTTCTGGTTATCATTTATACAATGGTTGAACTGTGTCTTGCAAAGGACAATTCGGTTATCACACAGGCGTACAATTTAATGCAGGTTCAGGTTTACGGCCGCAGCTCGGCTATGCTTTGGGTATATTTTGCCGCGGCATTCGCATTTTCCGGGGTAATATTGCTGCTTTATAACCGGCTGTGTATGAAGAAATGGGAATAGGAGGGGATATCATGCAAATCAACCGCGATGAAATGAAGGATAAATCCCTTTCGACTATCATTTTCGTTGTCCGATGGCTGCTTATTCTTGCGGTGGGCTATATTATTCTTTTCCCGCTGCTTCAAATGATCAGCCAATCGCTGATGACGCAGGAGCAATATACCGACACAAGTGTTGTCTGGGTTCCCAAGACGATATCGCTTGTCAATTTCAAGGTTGCCTGGCAAACGCTTGATTACCCTAAAACATTTTTGTGGACGGTGATTGTTAATGTGGTAAGCGCACTCATTCAGTTACTGACCTGCGCGTTTACGGCCTATGGATTTTCACGCTTTAATTTCCGGGGTAAAAATATTTTTATGGCGCTGCTTATTTTAAACATTATCGTACCGGCACAAATGACGGTTATTCCGTCTTATATCAATTTCCGAAATTTTGATGTGCTGGGTGTTCTCAAACTGATTGGTTCGGTTACAGGCTATGATATCAGACCGAGTATTGTTGACACACCGCTGACCTTTTATCTGCCGTCAATCCTTTCGGTCGGACTTCGTTCCGGGCTTACCATCTTTATTTACATGCAGTTTTTTAGAGGTCTTCCAAAGGAGCTTGAGGAGGCGGCCTCCATCGACGGAGCGAGCGCGCTGGGTACTTTTATGAAAATCGTTATCCCCTCATCGGGTGTTGCCATTATTTCTGTGCTCATTTTATCCATAATCTGGCACTGGAACGAATATTTTCTTTCGGTTATGTATTTTTCAAATAATAATACGCTGTCGGTTCGCCTTGCCAATTTGCGCATGTTCTTACAGACGGCGGGAATAGACGCTGAAATGGCGGTTACTACAGGTGTTATTAAAGCGGGATGTCTGCTGTTTATCCTTCCTATGCTTATTATGTACCTTATTTTACAGCGTAAGTTCATTCAAAGTATTGACCGCGTCGGCATAGTGGGTTAATTTGGCATAGACCTATGATGGCGCGGACAAACCGCGTTATTAGTATGTATACATGCTATGCGGAAATATTTTAACGGAAATCTGTAAAAACATTTCCTTGCGTTCAATATTGATAAAAATTATAATAAAAAAGGACAGTATATGGGTAAAAATATCTTAAAAGAGGGGCAAAAATGAAAACCATTTTTTCAAGTGTACGGATAAAGTGCTTAATTGTGTGCGCGGCGGTGATTTCTATTGTGTTAAGTACACTTCCGCTTGTAGCGGGCGCGGACAGTTCCGGTATTTTCGATTTTGAAAACGGCAGAATTCCGTCAAAGCTTGTCTTTTTGAAAGACAATGATGATGATTCCCTGAGTGTTGTTTCAGGCATAGGCGGACGCGCGGGAAAGGTGCTGAAGTTTGACTCGGGAGCGACTTACAGCAATCTCAACCGAAGCGTTATTTATCAAAATATAACGGTGGAGCCTGATACAACCTATGAATGGAAGTTCTGGGTGAACCCGATGACAGGTAACAATCACTACTTTGGCGTAGTCGCGGGCAATACCATATCGCAAACCGGGAATATCACATTGCCGGTCGGGGTCTCCTTAGAGCAGGGACCTGCGTTTAGCAGAGATATTCGTGATAACGAACAAAACGGCGGTGCCTTAAATAAAGCCGGCACAAGCACAATCGACCCTAATTGGAAGATGATAGAGGAAGGAAACGCAGGCTGGAGATATTTAAAGGTCAGCTTTAACTCCGGTTCTAATACCAACGTTTGCGTAGCTTATGTGGCAAGGGCAAATAACCGTATATGCTATTTTGATGACTGGGAGGTTACCGGATACACGGGTACAGATATAATTAACGGTGACTTTGAAGATGGTCTGAACGGCTATACATATACCACCGCCGCGGCGGTAAGTACCCAAACGGTTCACAGCGGGGCAAAAGCCGCGCAAATTACCGGCAGTGCAGGCCAATACTTTAGCACAACCGTTAACTTAAAGAAAAACACCGATTATATGTGGCGGTTCTGGGCAAAAGCCGGATTACCCGAGCAGCATGGCTTTTCGGTCGAAACCATACAAGGCGCCGCGATAACCTCTATCATTGAGTCCACCGCCGGAAGCGGAACGGTTGTACAGGGCAGTGACTTTAGGCATAAAATCGTAGGTGACGGAGATTGGAATGAATATACCATTACCTTTAATTCGGGGGATAACGAAAAGGCAAGACTAAAATATACGGCAGTGCAAACCGGGCTTATCTATACCGATGACTGGCTGCTTAAGGAATGCATCGAAATCGGCACGATTGTAAACGGCGGTTTTGAAGACGGACTTAACGGATACAGTGAAACCACCGGTGCAAAGGTATCCTCCGATGATAAAAAAAGCGGGGACTATTCAGTTCTCCTTGATGTGCCGGCAGGCTCAAAATTCTATCAGACCGTGTCTGTTGAGCCGGGCGCCAAATACCGCTGGACCTTCTGGCTGAAAAGCAATTCGGGCAACACGGGCAACCATTTAATAGGCGCTGCCAAAGGCGGGGACCCCACAAGGCTTTTGCCCTCAACTATATCCACCCTTGAGGGGAACGGAAGATTAGAGCAGGTAACTAAGCTTAATGAGCGTCCCTCAAACGGAGCATTTGAAGAATGGCACTATATCATGGATGATAAGTCTGATTGGGCGCGTTTCTCGGTGGAATTCAGCACCCTTGACAGCGATAAGGTTAATCTTACCATAAATTGTGTGGGCGCGCGCAAGGTATATATGGACGATTGGCAGCTTGAAAAGATTGAAACCAATGCGGTTACCGACGGCGGCTTTGAGGACGGCTGCGACCAATATATCGCAGAAGGACTTACCGCCGGCATAAGCGCACAGGGAAAATATTTCGGTAATAACGGACTTGAAATGGCGGGTGCGGGCAAACTGACACGCACCGTTGCGGTTTCCCCTTATTCGGAATATGTTTGGACCTTCTATTTCAAAAATTCCGATCAGGCGGACGGATATTTCGGCGTATACGCCGCTGACAAGCAAACCTTATTTGCCTCCGACATATCGGTTTTATACGGCAGCGGCACGGTCAGTCAGGCAAGCTTTGCGCAGGACAGGGCGGACAGCGGATTTTCCGCCTACCACAAGGTCAGCTCGGACGGCACATGGAGCCAATACAGTATCAAATTCAAGTCGGGCGAAAATATGGAGGTCACACTGGCATATTTCTCTGATGCGGATACCACGGCTTATACCGACGAATGGATTTTGGAAGGCAAGATGGTTTTTGGGGAAGGTGTTTTGCTTAATAAGGGCTTTGAGCTTGGCAACACCTACGCATACACTACAGACAAAGCCTATACGGCAGAAATTGTAACCGACGTTACCCACAGCGGAAATTACGCCGCTAAAATCAAAAAAGATTCTACGGGCGGCCTTTCCTTCTTTTCCAATACCGTTTCGGTTAAAAAGAATTCGGACTATGTGTGGAGTTTTTGGGTAAAGCTTGCAACCAACTCCCCGGTGCCTATCGGGTCGCAGGTGGCAGAATACGGTAAGAGTGATTTCTTTGCCCCGTCGTGGGCGGACAAAAACGCTTATATCGACCCCGGCTTTGATTGGCTCCGTATACGGTATTCCGATGACGGGTGGCACCAGTATAAGATGTTAATCAGCACCGGGAACAGGGAAAAGCTTGATCTTAGCTTGGTGGTATTTGCCGCCAGCGCAGAATTTTATACCGATGACTGGGAGCTTGAATACATCGGAGATACCGATACGACCGAATCCGACACGGTATTTAATCTTGACTTTGAAAACGAGAATATGACAGCACAGCTTGGAGATAAGTCCCCCTGGGCAAGAACGGACGAGGATTCATACAGCGGAAATTACAGTATGAAATATAACGGTAAAACCATCAACTCTAATCTTGAAATGGTTTTCTATAATGAACGTGGCTTTTCCCAGAAAATTACCTTTTTGAAGGCTAATACCACCTACCGCTTTTCGCTGCGTTTCCGCGGAGACGGAGAGCGTCCTCAACATTCATATTTCCAATTGAAGGTTGAAAACAGCAACAGCCATCAGGTGATACATAATCAATATTATGACGGCAGTGATAAGCAGTGGCATTATCTTGAGTTTACCTTCACTACCGGCACAACCGGGTTGGGGCACAATTTCCGATTTTTCGGCGCTTCCAATGGATTGCCGGTAAGCATCTATCTTGACGATATTAAGCTGGAGGCTATATCGGATAAAACGACCGATATTGACCCCGCCGACAGCGTGGCCTGCGGTGATGATAACCTGATTCCCGACGGCGCGGTAAATGCCACCGCAGTGGGAAGTGCATGGAATCAGGTAGAGGGCCTTACCGTTGTAAACGGTAGCGGTGCTATAGGCGATAGGTTTATTAAGCCTACAGGAGAAGACGGTGTTACTTTAAGGCTTGAGCTAAGACCGTATGGTGTTTATAATTTCGCCGCCTCCTACCGTACCTCCGCACTGACGCAGGCATTGCTGGGGCTCTCCCTTGACCGGGAGGGAACGGCGTTTAACAACAGCATTTTCAGTATTACCGATACGGGCGGCATCTGGCAGCGCAGCGCCTACACCTTCACTGCCCCCGCAAGCGGAATGGTTTACCTGTATATAAAGGGCGGAACGCCCGCAATTGAGATAGACGAATTGGCGCTGGTGGCGCTGCTGCCGAACCCGGTTACCCCGAAGGATATGACGGCAAAAGGCGGGGGTGCTGCTGCGGACGGTACAGTCTCAATCTGGGATTTGGAATATGAGTTTGATTTCGACTGGAACACGAAAAAGGAAACACCTGCTGATTACTATTATACCGACGATGATAATTATGACGATGATTACAACGACAGCGCCACCGATGATACCCGCGACAGCGACAGTAAAAAAACAAGCAGCGGCAAAAAGATGCTGCGGGTCAAAAAAAGCGTTCTTGTTTCAAAGGGCGAGCCGGGCGTTTCTGCTCTGTGGATTGTAGTGGCTTGTGTGTCGGCCGTTCTTGTGGCGGCAAGTCTTGGTTTTCTCATTTTCAGTTGGAAACGCCGCAAGAAAAGTCAAAATCTCTGATTCCAAATAGATGAAAGGAAGAACTACTATGAATAGAAAAATTTTCACCTTACGTATCGTGGCGGCAGTGATGGTATTTTGCCTTTGCTTCGGTTGCTTGAGCGCCTGTCAAAAAAAAGAAGACACCTCATCTAACCGTTCGGACGAAATCCTCGGGGAGGTCGTCATCGGCGGTGATGAAGAAAACGAAGACGACGCGGCAAGCGACGGTGCCGGCAGCATCGGCTCAGGCGGAAGCGGCTCGAAAATCAGTAGCGGGTCGGGCAGCGGAAGCACAAAGATTGATATGAATAAGCTTAAAGGTCAAACCGTTAATATGTTGATTTGGCGTGAGCTTAACACTTCGGAAAAAACCGTGCTGAAAAACTTTAAAAAATCCACAAGTATCAATGTAAAATACAGTATTGTCAACCAGAAGGAATATTTAACAAGGCTTGCCGCCGAGGTGGCGGGCGGATCCGGTCCCGATATCTGCGCGATTCAGTCGGGCGGAATGTCAATACTCACGAGCGATTCCTATCCTTCTTCATTCCCGGTCGGTACCCTTGCGGTTATGCAGCCCTTCTTCCCTGCTACCGGACAGGATGAAAAGGAAAGCATTTGGGCAAAATCCTGGATGGATCCGTATAAAATCAAGGGCCAATACTACGGTGTAGCCATTGCCGGCGGCTGGCAGACGCTGTCAACGGTGGTATACTACAACAAGGATTTATTTGAGGAAAACGGACTTACCACCCCCAAAGAGCTTTGGAAAGCCGGCAACTGGAACTGGGATACCTTTAAACAGTCGGCATTGGCGATTTCAAATATAGACGATTACTATTACGGCTATGCCGGGCGTGACAGCTACGCCTATATGCTCTCGTCAGGCTGCGACTATGTCAGCTTTGACGGTACGAAGTTTACCAATACCTCCAACACCGCACAGATGAAAAAAGCATGGGAGTTCGCTACCGAAATGTACGCCTCCGGCGCGCAGTTTCGCCCTGACGGCTCTACAAACTTCCCGTTACAGTTCTTAGAAGGAAGATTCGGAATGTACGGTGAAGGTTCCTATTGTATGTCAAATGTCGGTATGATGGGCGACTATGCCTATAATCTTAAGGATGTCGGGTTCGAGATTGACGCGGTACCCTTTCCCTCTCCCAAGGGACAGGATACTGTTTGCATAAGCCGTGCCGACCTATTCGGAATTGCTAAAAATTCGAGAAATCCAGTTGCAGCCGGTGTATTCCTGCGCTTCTGGCTGGATCCGAAAAACGCACTTCCCTTCTCCAAAACTGCTATTAACAATAATATGCGCGATGTTTTTGACTGGATCAATAAAGAATCCACCCCAAAAAAGGCATTTATTTCGGGCGGCGTTCTCGGCTATCAGGATGCAGACAAAATGGCGGCACTTACCTATACCCTTATGACAAATCCTGCCGCTCAGATTAACACAACCCTTAATTCATATCAGCCCTTTATCAATACAAGTATTGACAGTGCAAACAAGGTGATTTCTTAAGGCTAATAATACGAACGGGAGCAGAGTATGAAAAAGTATATTATTAAAGTAACGGCGATGGCGATGGCGCTGCTGCTTTTTACCTTAACCTTCACGGGCTGCGGCGGCACGGCAGATGTCTGGTCCGACTACATAACCCTTGTAGAAGCACCAGGTCAGTCATCACAGGATGATACCTCTTCTGAGGATGTATCCGAGTCCTCTGCACCGAGCCGGACCACCTCGTCAAGGAGCACCTCGGGGTCATCTCCGGCGTCATCAACCCCAGCCGCCTCGGTCATTAAGGACGGAAAGATCAATATTACCCAAAACAAGAAAAGCAGCTTTAAAATTGTGGCATCACTCTCAAATGACGGGTATGACCAGGCCCGCCTGATACAAAAGGTTATCAAAGCGACCAGCGGCGCAAGCATCCCTCTCATATCCGATTATGAGGATCAAACCGGTCCGGAAATCATCGTCGGTATGACCACCCGTGATGAAACGCTGAGCGCTTTGGAAACCCTTGGTCAGAATCAGTATCTGATCAAGGTTGATAAAAATGCCAACATTATTATTGTAGCTGACTCGGTGACGGCGCTTAACATCGCCACCGAAAAATTCCTGAAGGATTATTTCGGCTATGACCCCAAAGCCACACAGCCGGGTGTGGAAAATCCGGTACCTGCAGACCTCAACGTGAAAACAGGAGTACTTGACGATTATAAGCTGGTCTGGAACGATGAATTTGACGGCATCACGCTCGACAGGAAAAAATGGAACCTCACTGCCCATATGGGTCCGCAAAGTGATTTGCAGCTGCGAAGCGATAATACCGTTCTTAATGTAAACAACGGCATAGCGTTCCTGACAGCCGGAAGAATTGACGATAATAACTATTTCACAAATAACTCCATGGCCACCGACCAGACCATGATATTCAAGTACGGCTATATTGAAATGCGTGCACGGCTTCCCTTCGGCAGACCGGCGTGGCCTTCCTTTTGGATGAAGGCAAGCAATATAGGTCGTGATAATCCGGATATTATGAGTGAAATTGATATTTTTGAGGTCTTCGCCGATGACGTTACCGTCACCTCAACCACCCATAAATGGTGGTCGAACGGCGGCCACTCCCAGAGGGTAGGTGCAACACTGAACCGGTTTAAGTTTGCCAGCAAGGCGGAGGCCGAGCAATGGCACACCTACAGCTGTTGGTGGACTCCGACCACACTGAACTTTATGGTTGACGGCAAGATATATGATACGCTTGGCATAACTGATAATGATGACTACGGCGAAGCCGGTATAGGCATGAAGCTTCATCACGACTACCACTATCTCATTATAAACAACTATATTTATACAAAGGGTTATGCCAATACCCCGAAAGACAAGGAAGCGCTAAGTACCGATCAAATGCCAATAAAGTACGATATTGACTATGTCCGGGTTTATCAAAAGCCGGGCGAAGGCGATATAATGATACTTTCATAAGAAAGAGGAGAAAAATATGCAGAATCAAGATTTAAAACTTAACGGATATGAACTGGTATGGTCGGATGAATTTGACGGTGATAAGCTTGACCGCGCTAAGTGGAACCTTAACCCGCATATGTGCGGCAGGGAGGATCTTGAAGTCCGTACCGACGAAAGCGCCGTAAAGGTGGAAAACGGCGCGGTAAGCCTTATCTCCGGCAGGATAGACGACACCCATTACTACACTAATGCCTCACTGACGACTGACGACACCATGATATTCAAATACGGCTATGTTGAAATACGGGCAAAGGTACCCTCGTTAAAACCCGCCTTTCCCTCCTTTTGGATGAAGGCCAAAGCGGGCTACCGCACCGATGAGGATAACATGGGCGAGATTGATATTTTCGAGAATTTCGGTGAAACGGGCAAGCTAAGCTTTGCCTGCCACAACTGGTGGACCGGCGGTCATTCAAGCATTGGAGCAGATACAATGGCATTTGACAGCAGGGAGGAAGCGGAGAATTGGCACACCTATGGTCTGCGCTGGACCGAGAACGCGTTGGAATACTATATCGACGGCAATTTATGTAACACCTTTGACATATCCGAGGAAACGGTGGGCGGCAAGGCTGATTTAAAAAGCGCAAGCTTTAGGGATCATTATTATTTGGTTATGAACAACTATGTTTTTACCGCGTCCTACCATTTTTCAACACCCGAGCGTGTGGCAACCCCCGAGGATATGTTCCCTATCAATTACAGTATCGATTATGTGCGCCTGTACCAAAAACCCGGCGAGGGCGAAGTAGTGATACTATAATATAATAAAGCCGTTTAACAAACAGCCGGATAGCGGAACAAAAAGTTTAGGCAATAAGCGGTTTGAGCGATCAAAAGAATTGATGTTGCTTAATCTTATCAGCAAGAACAACGGTAATCAACTGAGTTATCCCAGCAAGCAACAAGTCCGCATGAATGGTTTTTTCGTTTTGAGTTTTTCTTCCCGCGGCACAGAGATTTGTTTTGAAATGGTTGATGGAGCGTTCCACGGCAGAGCGTATTTTGTAAGTGTCATCCCATTCCTGCGTACCGCGCACAGCGCCGGGATACGCTCTTAAATCCTTCTCAGGATACACATAAACCATTCTGCCGCAGCGCGAATCGGTGCAGGGCTTTTCACAACTTGTCACGCGGTGGTATTTACCGTCATCGCATTTGACAAATTTCATCTTAGGGCAGACAAATTTAAAGGTAGTCAGCCCGCAGCGCAGGTGAGATTTACTGCTTTCAGGCTTCATAGGCAAAGACGGGTTATTCGGACAGCACGGAATCCCGTTTTCATTGATGGCATAGTCCTTGGTTTCTAAACTTGCCCTGCCATTAAGCGGAATGTACGCTTTCCTGAAATGCCTGTCTTCTCCGAAGGTATCCCCGGTCAGTAAATCCTTGTAAAGCTGTACGGAATCAAAAGCGGCGTCACCGAGAAAGGTTTTAGGATTAATCAGTGGATGTATTTTGAAAAAGTCCTTTAATGTTGGAATAAGCAGTCTTGAATCATGCACGGATTTATCTTCGTCTGGTGAATCAGATTTTTTGTCAACAACGATTTCAGGGTGCGCGTTAAAGAAGTCTTTGTTGTAAAAAGGAATATGCCGCACAATGCCGAGTCCGTTGGTGACAATTCCGAATTTGTAGACGTAACAGAAATGTCCATTGATGTATAGCTGCTTGATTTCAGGATTGGCAGAGGCGTGGGACGGCATTGAGCCGTAGGCGGCTTTGTAAGGGTCGTATGATTTGTCAAAATTCATAGCCTTCGCGTATGCCTTTAGTTGTTTTATGATCCGATTGGCATATTTAGGATTATTTTCAGTTACCCACGCTTCAATTCCCGATGAATCAAAGATCATCATGTCGGCTTTTTCGGCATCAAGCTCCTGGCATATCGGTTTAGTAACATCAACCAAACGCTCAAAAACTGATTGTAAGTCCGGAAGAAAATCCTGTTTAAAGCGCGTGAGCTTGGAAGCGTCGGGAACCTTGGTGAATCCGCAAAACTCCCGCAAGGGCTTGGAATAACGCAGAAAAACAAGCAAGAGTTGGTCTGTGGGAATCGTAAAGATTTTTTGGATAATCAAAGCCCAAAGAAATCCGTGTAAGGGATATTCACGGGTTCTGCCTACCCCGGTGTAAAAATGATAATGAAACGAAACCGGGATAATTTCATCAAGATTGATGTGTTTTTCAAGTATTGACAGAAATTCAGGTTTGTCGTTTTCAAAAATATCTTGACAATCTGAAAAAATATCTGCCAAAGAAAGCTGTTTATGTGGTATAATGATTGCATAACCCCTTTCTTGGTTGCGTGGTTGGTTGTGTTTTGCAATTCAATTATACCACAAATCAGTGAGGGGTTATACCTTTTTATCACTTAACAAATCCCGTTGTTATGCGGGTTTTGGCGTTTTGCAAACGCCTAATAATATAATAAATAGAAAGGATTGGTTTTTTTGAAAAAGCAAAGATTTAGCTCTATTTTAAAAAAATGCATCAGCACAGCAACCTCTCTGGTCCTGATTTTAGGTTCTTTCTCAGTTAGCGGCGCTCTGATAAAAGCGAGAGCGGAGGACGTCAATTATCCGGTTTTAAACTTTGAGAACGGCACGGTTCCGGCAGAGCTTACATTCCTCGGCAAAGCCAAGGGCAATGCAACCATCGAAAATGGCACCTTGCGCGTTAACAGCGCGTCAACAGAAGGAATAAACACTGACGGTTTCTATCAGACCGTAACCGTTGAGCCTAACACAACCTATGAATGGACCTTCCGTGTAAACGCCACCCAGGGGCAAAACCATTATATCGGCGTGGTTGCTGGCAGCACGGTTAATGTATCGAATAACGTTACACTTCCCATAGCACCTTATGTTGTCGGCGGCAGTACACTTAAAATTAACGATAACACGTCTAACATGGGCTGTATAGATTTTGGCAACGTGCCCGATCCTAACTGGAAATCGTTTGACGGAAATGATAAAGGCTGGCGGCAGATGAGCGTTCTTTTCACTACGCAAAGCAGTACAACTTCCGTTTGCCTGGCTTATGTCGTAAGGTCCTCAAACAGAAACATCTATTTTGATGACTGGACACTTGCAAAATCACAAAGGGCGACCGGCACTGTGATGAACGGCGATTTTGAAAACGGAACTGCCGGATTTACAAACAGCGAAACCTCCGTCTTTGAAGTTATAACCGACCCGGACGACAGCACCAATCATGTTTTATATGTGAGCGGCAATGCAATAAGAGGTAAGGGCACTGTTGAACAGGGTGTTTTAGTGGAGCCGAATACCGATTATATCTGGAAATTCCGTCATAAGGTTTTGTCGAATACTACTAAATACGACGTAACCACCTTGTATGTACTAAACGATGCGAATACAAATATAATCAACGGTCACTTTGACTATCAAAACACTACGTCAGCAACCTGTACAAAGCGGCCGGGTAACTGGTGGGTAGATTCAGGTGCAGCAGACAATTACGAATGGATAGAATACGGTATTTCTTTTAATTCCGGCAGCAGTAATTATGTAACCCTTAAAATGAACGCCTGGGCAGCTACCAGATATATTTATCTTGACGACTGGTCACTCGAAAAGGTCGGTGCGCTTGGAAGCTGCGATTTTGAAGATTTGGGAGAAGATGACAGACCTGCGGGCTTCACCTTCCTGACAGACGCCGATGATACCGCCGCGGTTGTAGTCGACGCGCAGCGCGGTAAAGTACTTACCTTTGATACCGGCGCGACCTATCCTATCGGATTAAATACAAGCGGATTTTATAAGCCGGTAGCGGTCGTTCCGAATACTGACTATGTCTGGACCTTCTGGATGAATAATACTAAGGGTCAAAACCACTATATCGGCGTTGTCGCCGGTAGCGGTATTCTCACCGGTAACGTTAAAGCCGGCGATACTACGCTTACTCTAAAAAGATCTGGTAACACTACGCTGCCTATCAAGGATATAGCTGTGGTTGAGGGAAGCTCGGTCTCCTTTGCCACTCCCCCTCTCACGCATAATCACGGTGCTCTTATTAAAGAGGGAACGAATGAAGTCGACAGCAACTGGAAAATGTTTGACGCAGATAATAACGGCTGGAAAAAGGTCAGTGTCCGCTTTAATTCAGGCACTGCAACAGTTGTTTCACTTAGCTATATAGCAAGAGCCGCCGACAGGACTATTTTCTTTGACGACTGGTCATGCTTACCTGACGAATGCATTGCTAACGGCAGCTTTGATAACGGGCTTGCGGGCTATCAGACTGAGGGCGGCATTTCGGTTGATACCAATTTTTACTATCAACCGGAAAATCTTCACAAGATTCAGGGCGGAAAAACGAACTTTGCACCGATGCTTTATCAAGAGGTTGCTGTAGAAACCTATCAGGAGTATGAATGGACGTTCAGATTTAAGTCCGCTTACTTTATGAATAATCTGATGATTAATGTAAGAGCCGGCGATGAATCCGGCACGGCATTGCCGTCGGTTATAACAAGCAGTGACGGCGGATATATTGCGCCGGATTGTGATATCTTTACAACTGAGCGTAACGCAGTTAACACAAACTCTAATCAGTGCGCGGCTACTCCCGACGGTTCAACAACCTTCTCATGGCACACCTACACCGTTCGTTTTTACAGCGGCAGCCGTACCAGCGTATTGCTTACCATGAATCCTGTTAATTATCAGCGTATAGGCTATACTGATGACTGGTCACTTTCAAAGTGCAGTGTATTAAGAGGCGACGCTGATAAGGACGGCACGTTAGGCGCGGGCGATTTAGTGGCGATAAGAAAATGGCTGTTATTTGGCACGGGCGATTTCTCCTTCGTCGGGAACGATGCCAATTCCGACGGGGTAATGGATATTAGGGATCTTATCAGAATCAAAATGAATTTAGCAGAACAAACCTCCGTGGTTCAGGGCTATAATCTGGTATGGTCCGACGATTTTAACACAGTACAACTAAACAACAAAAATTGGAATTTGGGCGCTCATATGAGCGCCCAAACCGATATAGAACTGCGTTATGATGCGAGCGCGGTAAAGGTTCAAAACGGTGCGGTTAATCTTATGTCCGGCAGGGTTGAGGGCACGACCGATAAATACTACACCAATGCCTCGCTTGCGACCGACCAAACAATGATTTTCAAATACGGCTATGTCGAAATGCGGGCAAAGGTGCCGGCGGGAAAGCCGGCGTTCCCCTCCTTCTGGATGAAGTCAAAAGCGGGCTACCGCGCGGATGAATCAGTAATGGGTGAAATTGATATCTTTGAAAACTTCGGCACCACGGGCACCCTTAGCTTTGCATGCCATAATTGGGGAAGCGCCGGACATTCAAGCACCGGCGGTGAAATAAAGTTATTCAGCGATAAAGCGTCGGCCGAACAATGGCACACCTACGGTCTGCTCTGGACGGCAGATGCGCTTAAATATTATATTGACGGCGTATGCTATTACACCCTTGATATTTCCGGTGAAACGGTTGCGGGAAAGGCTGATTTAAAATCCGCCTGTTTTAACGATTATTACTATTTGATTATGAATAATTACCTTTTAACACCGGGTTACGGCAAGTTCGATCAATCAAGATGGGTAACGCAAGATGATGTATTCCCGATTACATACAGTATTGATTACGTCCGCCTCTATAAGAAACCCGGCGAGGGGGATATAATACGATTAAGCTGATAATGAGTTCTGTAAAACAATAACGGAGGCAGAGTTCATGAAAATTTCGCAGGTACAAATAATACCGCTACCTAAAAGCATTAGTGGTACAGGTGAAAAGGTAACGATAAAAAATTGCGTTTTTTCAATGTATAGTCCTTGGAATAGTTATCTGGAAAGCTATAAGGATAGCATTTTTAAAATATGTGGCATGGAAATTGAAAGCGGCAAGGGCAGCTGGTAGGGTATGCTTTTTTGACGATTGGAGCCTTAGTGAAAAAACCGATGAAGTCGGCATACTTAAAAACCCCGGCTTTGGGGAGGGCTTAAAAGGCTATGCACATATTCCGGGAGTTGTTATTGAAGAAGGAAATACAGTATCAGGCAGTAATGCGCTGCATGTTAATGTCACTGCTGCATCAAAATTTTATCAAACAGTAGCAGTTAAACCCGAAACTAAATACAGATGGTCTTTTTGGATCAAAGCAAGCAGTGCGGACATTGCCGCTTACAGAAACTATCTTGTGGTTGAAGAATTTCAGCGTGTGTTTGAGACAAACCTTGTGTGGAATTTTACAATAGTGCGCCAGGCGGCATTAAGAATGAAGGAGCATCACAAGGGTGCGATAGTATTTTTCAGTTCAAATACGGCGTACCGCGCAATACCTAACAGAAGCGCATATTCAGCTTCAAAGGGCGGTATAAACGCAATGTCTAAAGCTTTTGCCATAGATTTGGGGCCTTACGGTATTCGCTCGAATGTTGTGCTGCCGGGAACTATTAAAACCGCCCGTTGGGTTGAAATGGGCAGTAAACAAATAGAGAACGGAACGCTTACTCCGATAGGAGATATATCCGATTTTGAGGATATAGCGAACGCGGCGTTTTATCTCGGAACCGACCTTTCAAAGAATGTGACGGGTACAGAAATCACGGTTGACGGCGGAATGTCCTGTCAGCTTTATCCGCAAATATTAAACGAGCTTAAAAGAAAGGCTCAGGAGAATAATTTATAGAGGTGTAGTATGCGTCCCTACGAAAATCCGCAGAAAACAAGCGAGAACAGACTTAAAAGCAGAAGCTGGTATATACCGGACAGCGGCTGTAAACAAATAATGCTTAACGGCGAATGGCGTTTTGCGTTTTTTGAAAACGGCGACCGCGCGGGCGATGTAGAGGAATGGGAAACCATAGAGGTTCCATCCTGCTGGCAGTTAAAGGGCTATGAAAACCCGAATTACACGAATATAAACTATCCGTTCCCATGCGACCCGCCCTATGTGCCGGATATAAACCCCGTGGGCGTTTACGAGCGCAGCTTTCAGATAGAAGACGGAAGCCTTGAGACTTATTTTGTATTCGAGGGCGTATCCTCGGAAGCTGAGCTTTATATAAACGGCAAATATGTCGGCAGAACGCAGGGCAGCCGTTTAATGGCGGAATTTGATATAACCGAATTTGTAAGTTCGGGTACAAATACCGCTCGAGTTTATGTAAGAAAATGGTGCTGCGGCAGTTATCTTGAGGATCAGGACGCATTCCGTTTTAACGGAATTTTCAGGGATGTTTATGTGCTTTCCCGTCCGCACGGTCATATTTTCGATATAGATATCAAAACGGAGGGCAACACCGTACTCTGTCTGGCGGACGCTGAATTTTCCGCCGAGCTGTACGACGGAGAAGCTCTGCTTGAAAGGCGCGATTCGGTAGGCTGTAAGTCGGAATTTACGGTAAACGAGCCGCTTTTATGGACAGCCGAAACGCCTAAGCTTTATACGGTAAAGCTTTATGCCGCAGGCGAAATTATAACAAGAAAGATAGGCTTCCGCACAATTAAAATATCTTCAGATTACGAACTGCTTATAAACGGCACGCCTGTAAAGCTTAAGGGCGTAAACTACCACGATACAGACCCTAATAATGGCTGGACTATGAGTGAGGAGGACTATGTGCGCGACCTTAAGCTTATGAAGGAGCTTAATATCAACACAGTCAGAACCTCGCACTATCCGCCCTCTCCAAAATTCCTTGATTACTGCGACGAAATGGGCTTTTATGTTATACTTGAGTGCGACATTGAGACCCACGGCTTTATACGCAGATATGCAAATGTTCGTTACGGCTTTGACCCGCAAAACGGAGATTGGCCGTGCGCCGAGGAAATTTGGAAAAAGGAATTTTTAGACCGCATAGAGCGTACTTACGAAAGGGATAAGATACACACCTCGGTAATAATGTGGTCAACAGGTAACGAAAGCGCGTATTACACCAATCAGGCGGCACAGATAGACTGGCTCAAAGCGCGTGACAAGGTACGCCTTGCGCACTGCGAGGATGCGTCGAGAGCAGGCAGTCAGGAAAAGACCGATGTATTTTCAATGATGTATCCGGGTGTTGATACTATTGAAAAATGGGCAAAGGACGATAATATCAAGCAACCCGTGTTTATGTGCGAGTACGCTCACGCCATGGGCAACGGACCGGGCGGTATGTGGGATTACTGGAACGCGATTTACGAAAACAAAAAGCTTATAGGCGGCTGTATCTGGGAGTGGGCTGACCACACGGTTATGGTTGACGGCGTAGCCAAATACGGCGGTGATTTTGAGGGTGAGCTGACACACGACAGCAATTTCTGCTGTGACGGTATGGTTTTTGCGGACAGAACCCTTAAATCAGGCTCATATGAGGTTAAAGCTGCTTACGCTCCGTTCCGCATTAAGTGGGATAACGGAACGCTAACGATTACTAATTTATTTGAATTTAAAACATTTGAAAATTATACTTTTAGATATAGTATAACATCAGATGATAATATTGTGTTTAATGATGTATTTAAATCAGATATAGCGCCTAAAAAATCATTTCAAATCACACCGCAGGTCAAATTACCCGAGAGCTGTAAATTGGGTTGCTTTATAACGGTGGAAATGATTGATTCTAACGGTAATCAACTCGGCACTCTTGAAGAAAAGTTGCCCGTTAAAATTATGAATAACAAAAATAATTCCGAGTCGCTTTCCGTTACGGAGAGTGAATTTGATATTACAGCCGATGGCGAAGACTTTAAGTATGTGCTCTCAAAACAAACGGGATTTTTTACAAGTATTGAAAAAGCAGGTAAAGAACATCTGACAAATCCTATGAAATTATCGTATTTCCGTGCGATTACGGACAATGACCGCAACACAGCTCCGTTGTGGGACAGGACGAATATCTGGCAGGGTGAAAATTTTGACTGTGTGTTTAACAAGGTATATTCCTGCAAAATAAACGGTAGCCGCGCCGAGTTTACAATGTCTGCCGCCGGTGTTTCAAGAAAACCGTTCTTTAACTACACGCTTTGCTATGAATTTTTTGCCGACGGCGAAGTTTCGGTGAGTCTTGACGGTAAAATACGGGAAAATGTTGTATGGCTGCCAAGGCTTGGATTTGAGTTTAAGCTGCCTTATGACACTTCGAAATTCAGATATTTCGGGAACGGTCCTATGGACAGCTACTGCGATATGACCCACCACGGTATTACGGCATGGCACGAAAGCGACGCGGACCGTGAGTATGTAAACTATATCCGTCCGCAGGAACACGGAAACCACTACGGATGCCGTGCTTTGGAAATTGAAAATTCACTTAAATTCTCTGCGGAAGACACTATGGAAATATCCGTACTGCACCACAGTATAGAGCAATTAACAAAAGCCGAGCATACCGACGAATTACCGACGCCCGATGGCACATATGTAAGGGTCGATTACAAGGTATCGGGCATAGGCTCAAATTCCTGCGGTCCGCAGTTGCCTGAAAAATACAGACTTTCCGAAAAGGACATTTTCTTTAAATTTAAAATGTCACTTTAACTTTGTTTGGAGGTGTAAGAATGAAAATTGATATCAAGAATGAAATTGAAAAATCTTCTTGGATAACTGCACCGAAAGAATATGAAGCACCTGTTATTATGCGTGAATTTACAATATCCAATGTGAAAACGGCGAAAATCGCATTAAGCAGTCTCGGAAATTTTATTCTCTATATCAATGGGAACAGAATAGGTAATGAGTATTTTTTACCGTCTAACAGCATATTTTGTGCGCGTGATACAAAACAATTTTTTTATCCTATTAAAGATGAGTTTACTTACAGGTGCTATTACAGTATCTATGATATTGAAAAGTATATAACCAACGGTGAAAATTTAATTGAAATAGCACTGGGTAACGGGTGGTATAGACAAAATGAGAGAGTTGCAGAGGGAAATGTCGCTTTCGGGGACAGTCTCGGGGCAATATATACCTTAGTATTTGAAGACAAAAACGGTACAACTGTTTTACATTCTGACGGCAATGAAATATGCCGCACCTCAAATACTGTTAAAAGTAGTTTGTTTTACGGTGAAATTTATGATTCTCGAATTACAGAGTACGCAGCATCAGAGGTTACAATTAAAAAATTGCCCGATACCGTTTTGACATTTGACGACGCACCGGCTGATAGGGTTATTAGAGAAATTAAACCTAAGTTGATATATAGGGAAGAAAACAGAAGACTCTATGATGCAGGTGAAAACATAAGCGGATTTGTAACCGTTTTGACCGATGCTGCAGACGGAGAAAGAGTTACTATTCGTTTTGCTGATGAAGTAAGGAATAACAAATTGTTTTTTGTCGGGCTCGGAACAAATTATAAAAGCCCTGCTGGAATTCCGCAGATTATGGAAGATGTTTTTATCGGCAACGGGGGAAAACATATCTTTGAACCGAAATTCTTATGGCATGCATTTCGGTATTTTGAAATTGTCGGAAATGCAGAACCGCTTTCTGTTAAGGTGATTCACAGTGATGTTACTGTAACTTCGGATTTTGAATCGTCTTCCGAGGAACTTAACTGGCTGTACAAGGCTTATGTAAGAACGCAAACAGATAATATGCATCAGGGAGTACCTCTTGATTGTCCTCATCGGGAGCGTTTAGGATATACCGGCGACGGTCAGGTATGTGCGCCTGCGGCAATGCTTATGCTTGACGCGAGAAGTTTTTACAAGAAATGGATTCGGGACATTTTTGATTCTCAAGATAAAAAGACAGGTCACATAAACCACACCGCACCGTTTGCTGGCGGCGGAGGAGGACCCGGCGGTTGGGGAATGGCCGCAATTACCGTACCGTATAATTATTATAAAATATACGGTGATTTCGAACCGATAAAAGAGAATTATTTAAGTATTAAAAAATGGATTGAGTATTTGGTTGTGCGTTGCGAAAACGGACTTATTGTGCGTGAAGAGGATAGAGGTTGGTGCCTGGGAGATTGGAGCTCAATAGACAAAATGCAGCTTGACCCTCCGTTTGTCAATACTTGCCTTTTTATCAGAGCTCTTAAGTTTGCCGAAGTTTTTGCCGATAAAATGGGAATAAAAAAAGATGCAGAGTATTTTAGGAATTTATCTCGGGTTTCTTCTAAAGCAGTTATAGACAAATATTATGACGAAACAACCGGAAGCTTTGCGGGTAAAAAACAAGGCGCTGATGCCTTTGCAATCGCATCAGGTCTTGGTGACTCTTTAACGATAAATAATGTAAAAGAATTTTACCGTAATTTGGGTTACTTTGACACCGGCTTTTTGGGGACTGATTTGCTTACGGAGGCTTTGTTTGAAAACAAGGGAGAAGATATAGCATTCTATTTATTGAGTACGCATTCTGTCGGCGGTTTCGGCTATTGTATGGAAAAAGGAGCCACAACAATATGGGAAAATTGGAATGGTACAAACTCTCGCAATCATCCTATGTTCGGTGGGTGCTCTCGAATGTTGTTCACGGGTATTCTCGGAATAAATCAGGAAACAGATTCTTACGGTTTTGAAAAAATTATTATTTCACCTAAAATTCCTGAAAAAATGCACTTTGCCAAAGGTTATATAACAATCAAGGAAGGCAAAATTTCGGTAAATTTGGAAAGAAAAGATGAATTTATTCATATCAATATAGAATTACCCGAAAATGTGTACGGCAAGCTTATATATAGAGAGAATAAATATGATTTATGTGAAGCGAACTCTTCTTTTAAGTTCCCAATTAAATAATACAGTCTGATTTTTAAGGTGCCTTTGTGTTGCAAAAAGAAATTTTGAAAATGAATATTGTTAAAAACACAGTTATATTCGGCAAAGTGTTGAGAGTGAAGTGAGACTGAGTCTGTAATAGGCTCGGGGGTGCGGACATATTCTTGGGCTGTTTAAACAGCTGATCCAAGACTATGTCTGTACTCTACCGGGCTCATATATCCCAGAGATTGTTTAAT
>ERZ827498.916-NODE-916-length-35752-cov-8.505169_pt1 | contig 35752 bp, 45 predicted proteins | sample MGYA00519865_ERZ827498 | MGnify/ENA primary metagenome ERZ827498 (study PRJEB31778, sample SAMEA3449328) | human gut metagenome | biome: human gut; feature: human-associated habitat; material: faeces | place: United Kingdom | collected 2010/2012 ...
CGTACGGTTCTTAGGGGGGAAAGGGGCAGTAATGTCCCTGACCTACCCGACTTCACGGAAGAGCGCTACAAGGCTAAACCCGGGGAGGACGCCTCGTTCCTCTCGCGCTCCTTCGAACGTCACTTCAACGAGCGGCCCTACCTTCGGCACTCCTGCTACCTGTTCATCACCAAGACCACCAAGGAGCGCATGCGCTCGCAGAGCGACTTTTCGACGCTCTGCCGCAACCGCATCGTCCCGCAGGAGATCGGCGATCCGCAGGCCGTGGAGCGTTTTGTCGAGGCGGTATCGCAGGCCGAGAGTATCCTGCGCGAAAGCGGCCTGCTCCGGCTGCGGCGCATGGGAACCGAAGAGATCATAGGAACGCCGGGGAGACCGGGACTGCTCTCGCAGTATTTCACGCTGAGCCGTGAACCGGTGGCCAACGAGGACATACGCCTCGATCCGGGGCGCATGACGGTCGGCGACAATATCCTCTGTCTACACACGCTCACCGACCTGGACGACCTGCCGCAGCAGGTTTCGACCGACGCCCGCTACGAGCGCCTGTCGACCGACCGCAGCGACTGCCGCCTGAGCTTTGCCGCCCCCGTGGGGCTGCTGCTGGGCTGTAATCACCTATACAACCAGTACGTCTTCCTGGACAACCACGAGCAGACCCTCCGGAGTTTCGAGCGCCTGGCCCGCAACATGAACTCGCTGTCGCGCTACTCGCGCTCGAACGCCGTGAACAAGGAGTGGATCGACCTCTACCTGAACCAGGCCCATGTGGACAACCTGCGCTCGGTGCGCTGTCACTGCAACGTGATCTCGTGGGCCAAAAGCGAGGAGGAGCTCGCCCGCATACGCAACGACGTGGGGGCGCAACTGGCCCTGATGGGCTGCACGCCGCACCACAACACCGTGGACGTACCGGCCCTCTTCTGGGGCGGCATTCCGGGGAACGAAGGGGACTTTCCGGCGGAAGAGAGTTTCTACACCTTTCTCGAACCGGCCCTCTGCTTCTTCACGGCCGAGACTGCCTACCGCAGCAGTCTCTCGCCCTTCGGGATCAAGATGGTGGACCGCCTGACGGGGGTGCCGGTGTATCTGGACATCTCGGACGAACCGATGAAGCGGGGCGTGATCACGAACCGGAACAAGTTCATCCTGGGACCCAGCGGGAGCGGCAAGAGCTTCTTCACGAACCACATGGTCCGCCAGTATTATGAACAGGGAGCGCATATCGTCCTGGTCGATACGGGGAACTCGTACAAGGGCCTTTGCGACCTGATCCATAAGAAAAGCGGGGGCCGGGACGGTATCTACCTGACCTACACGGAGGAGGAGCCGATCTGTTTCAACCCCTTCTATACCTCCGACGGGGTGTTCGACATCGAGAAGCGCGAGTCGATCAAGACGCTGATCCTCACCCTGTGGAAGCGGGACGACGAGGCTCCCACGCGCGCCGAGGAGGTGGCCCTCTCGAACGCCGTGAACCTCTACCTTGCGGAGCTGAAGAAGAACCCGGCGCTGACGCCCTCGTTCGACACTTTCTACGAGTTCGTGGGCGGCGACTACCGCCGCCTGCTGCGCCAGAAGAACGTACGGGAGAAAGACTTCGACATCGACGGTTTCCTGAACGTGCTGGAGCCCTACTACCGGGGCGGCGAGTACGACTACCTGCTCAACAGCGACAAGGAGCTCGACCTGCTCGACAAGCGCTTCATTGTCTTCGAGCTAGACAATATCCGCGACCACAAGATCCTGCTTCCGGTCGTAACGATCATTATCATGGAGACGTTCATCTCGAAGATGCGGCGGCTCAAGGGCGTGCGCAAGGTGATCCTGATCGAAGAGTGCTGGAAGGCTCTCACGTCGGCCAACATGAGCGAGTACATCCGCTACCTGTTCAAAACGGTGAGGAAGTATTTCGGCGAGGCTATCGTGGTGACGCAGGAGGTGGACGACATTATCTCCTCGCCCATCGTCAAGACGACGATCATCGACAACGCCGATTGCAAGATCCTGCTCGACCAGCGCAAGTATATGAACAAATTCGACCAGATTCAGGTCATGCTGGGCCTCTCGGAGAAGGAGAAGGCGCAGATTCTCTCGATTAACCTCGCCAACGACCCCGCGCGCCTCTACAAGGAGGTGTGGATCGGGCTGGGAGGCGTGCAGTCGGCCGTCTACGCCACGGAGGTCTCGGCCGAGGAGTATTTGACGTTCACGACCGAGGAGCGCGAGAAAATGGAGGTCTTCGCCCTGGCCGAAAAGCTGGGGGGCGATCTGGAGGCCGCCATCCGGCAACTGGCCGAACAAAGGCGCGAAGGATAATGGGCCGTCCCGGATCGTGGAGTCCCGGCGTCGGTTTCTGCCTCCGGCTCCTGTTGCTGCTCTCTCTCGCACTCCCCACGGCAGGCCTCCTGCTCTGGGGCCGGGCCGAGAACCGGCGCCGCATGGAGTCCCTGTGCGGGGGTTGGGAGACGGTGCTGCCCCGCGGATACCTCGTCATAGCCCGCACCTGCGGGCATCACACCCTGACCTTTTACTCCCCGGAGGGGATACGTCGTGGATCGGAACGGCTTCGCGGAGGCCGTTGCCCCCACTACGGGCGCGGCAAAGGCCGCACGGAACTGCGGCTCTCCGAGGACGGACGCACGCTGCTACTCGTCCCGGGCAACACCTACCGGCGGATAGGACCGCCGCAAAAGAAAAAGTCAAACTTAAAACATTCAACGACCATGAGAACGAAAAATGTCGGAAACGAAGAGATCGGCGGCATTGTCGCCCGTCGTAAAAGGGAACACACCGAGAACGGACGCCTGCTCGCGGCACTGGAGCGTATGCAGGCCGAGGTGTTGCTGAGTGCTTTCTGCGGCAGTTGGATCGCCACGGAGGGGACTACCTCGCTGCTGGTCCGCCGCGAGGCGGAGGGCTACGGCCTGCTGTTGTGCGACAACACGCACTGCTACAAGAGCATCGTCGCGGACCTGCGCGCCGAGGGACGCGGACGACGCCTGCTGCTGGAGGACGGCGACGAGGCGACGCTCACGCCCGACGGGCTGCTATGCTGCGGACGCTACGGTACGTTCCGTACCGAGGAGGAGCTGTTGCGTCAGGAGCTGCAATACGAAATGGACTTCGCATTAAGATCGCCTTCCGATGAAGAACCCGAAGCGTAAAGTGTCGATCGTCGGATTGTGCGACTCGGTCATGCATATGGTCTGCACCCTGCGCAGGGAGTACCTGGCGCAGACGGCCTCCGACCGCGAGCTGCTTTGCGGCGAGTGGGTGCACCCCGGCGGCAGGGTTTTCCTGCGCGTGCGCAAGGAAGGCGGTCGGTACCTGCTCGACGAGTGTTGGAGTAATACGGTGAACAGTCGCGTTCAGGTTTTCACCTTCCGCCTGCTCAGGGACGAACAGGACAACCTCTACACCGAGACTCAGGAGCGGGCTATCGGGTACGACCGGGAGCGGGACCGCCTGCTGGCCGACTCTCTGGGTGAATTCGAACGTAAAAAAGAGAACGATGAACCGTAAGATCATGATCATGGCCTCCCTGCTCGCCCTCTGCGCGGGCAGGGCTGGCGCTCAATGGATTGTGAGCGATCCCTCGAACCTCACGCAAAGCATTATCAACTCCTCGAACGAGATGGTACAGACCTCTTCGACGGCGCAGACGATGATCCAAAACTTCCGCGAGACGCAAAAAATTTTCAATCAGGGCAAGGAATATTACGACAGGCTGCGGGCCGTGAACGACCTCGTGCGCGATGCCCGCAAGGTGCAGCGCTGCATTCTGCTGGTGGGCGAGATTTCTCAGATGTACGTCGATAACTACGACCGCATGCTCTCGGACGGGAATTTCACGGTCCGGGAACTGGCGGCCATCGCTTCGGGCTACACGCGCCTGCTGGAGGAGGCGACCTACGCCCTGAGCGACCTGAAAGGGATCATCAATCCTTCGGATTTGTCGATGACCGACAAGGACCGTCTCGACGTGGTGGATAAAAGCTATGAGGAACTCTCGCGCCTGCGCAACCTGACCAGTTATTACACGCGTAAAAACATCGGCGTAGCGTTGTTGCGAGCCCGGAGGCAGGACGATATGGAGCGCTTCCTCTCCCTGTACGGCACGGCTGAAGAGAAGTATTGGTAATCCCGTAAAACGTATTGAGATATGGTTTTACCTCTCGTTTCTTTCGAAAGTCTGCACGGCATACTGGGCAAGCTCTACGAGGACATGATGCCCCTGTGCGGCGACATGACCTCCGTGGCTTCGGCCATTGCAGGCCTGGGTGCCATGCTCTACATCTGTTACCGGGTGTGGAAAGCATTGGCCAGCGCCGAGCCCATCGACCTATTCCCTCTGCTGCGGCCCTTCGCTCTGGGCATCTGCATCGTTTTTTTTCAGAGTCTCGTGCTGGGCGGCATTAACGGTATCCTAAGTCCCATCGTCAAGGGCACGAACCGGATACTCACGGGTCAGACGTTCAACATGAGCGAACATCAGGCGGCCAAGGACGAGCTGGAGCGGCAGAATCTCGCACGCAATCCCGAAACGGCCTATCTGATCTCGGACGAAGAGTTCGACCGCCAAATCGCGGAACTCGGCCTCTCGCCTAACGATGTACATACGATGGAGGTCATGTACGAGGAACGTTTTAGCTTCGGTTTACGCTCGCTGATCGTAGAAGGATTTCGCTGAATTTTGGAAATACTCTTCCAGACAGCCTCGCTGGTGATAGACACGATCCGCACCTTCTACCTGGTGGTGCTCTCGATTCTGGGACCCATCGCCTTCGCCCTCTCGGTCTTCGACGGCTTTCAGGCCACGCTGACCCAATGGCTGTGCAAATACATCACGGTCTACTTGTGGCTGCCGGTCGCAGACCTGTTCGGAGCCGTACTTTCGCGGCTTCAAGTGCTGTCTTTGCAGCGGGACATGGAACTGATGGCTTCCGATCCCTTCTATTTCTTCGACGCCAACAACGCGGTGTACCTCGTTTTCATGATCATCGGCATCTGCGGCTACTTCACTGTGCCGAGCGTCGCCTCGTGGATCGTGCAGGCAGGGGGCTTCGGATCCTACAACCGTTTAGTGACCCGCGCCGGATCGGTCGTCGGCCATTACGTGGCTGGAGCAGCCGGGGCGCTGGCCGGTAACATCTGGGGCCGAACCAAGGAGATATTCAGCGGGAAGAACGATCCGCAGAACACCTCGGGGGGCGGCAGCGGAGGAGGTTCCGGCGGCGGAGCTGCCGGGAGCCGCAGCTCCGGTGGCAACAACAATAACATGAACCAAAGAAGATAAAGGATGGAATTCAAAGCGTTGAAAAACATAGAGAGCAGCTTCCGGCAGATACGCCTTTTCAGCATGGTCTTTCTGGGCTGCTGCGCTCTGGTGACGATCTTCGCCCTATGGCGCGCCTTCAGCTTCGCGGAGGCGCAGCGGCAGAAGATTTATGTGCTTGACGAGGGCAAAAGTCTGATGCTGGCCCTCTCGCAGGACCTGGCGCAGAACCGCCCGGTCGAGGCACGCGAACATGTGCGCCGCTTCCACGAACTCTTCTTCACCCTCTCGCCCGACAAAGCGGCTATCGAGGGCAACGTCGAGCGGGCGCTGGTCCTTGCGGACCGCAGCGCGCTGAGCTACTACCGCGACCTGATGGAGAAGGGCTACTTCAACCGCCTGATCGCGGCGGGCATCATCCAAAGCGTGGAGATCGACAGCTTGCAGTGCGACTTCGACACCTATCCGTACAGGGTACGCACGTTCGGCCGCCAGAAGCTCATGCGCGAGAGCACGATCACCGAACGCAGCCTGGTGACGACCTGCCGGCTGGTGAACGCCACGCGTTCGGACGCCAACCCGCAGGGCTTCATGATCGAACAGTTCACGATTGTCGAAAATAAAGATTTGGGAACCTATGACCGTTAAAAAACATCTTTCAGCGCTCCGGCGCGCATGGGAATGCGCCACGGGGCGTTTCAAACGATTCTTCGCACGAAACGCGAAGGCCGTACGCCTGGCCGTCATTTTCGTGATGCTCGTCCTGCTGGCCGCAGCGGAACTTATGGTACTGGCCAGCCTGCTCTTCGACGGGAGCGATCCGCTGCCCGCGGAGCATATCGCGCCCGTGGAACTCGAATTCCTGAAACCGTAACCGACATGGCAGAGGCAGTACGAGAGAGGAAGAAAGGCTCGCCCGGCGGGACGACAAGCGACCCGCAAAAGGAGCAGCGGAAAAAGACGGCCCTCGCCGCGCTGGTCATGCTCGTCCCGTTCTGCGCAGGCATGTACCTGATCTTCGGAAGCGGCGGGCAGGATGAAACGCCCGGCGCAGGAAACATCAACCTGACGGTACCCGACGGCCGCAGCGCCGGCATCGAAGCCAGCAAGCAGAAGGCCATCGAGAACGTGCGGATGCAGCAGCGGCAGCAAGAGCGCTCGCTGGCTTTCGACAAGGAGGACTTCTCGCTGCTGGCCGATGCTCCGGCAAAGGTCAGGCCCTCGCAAGAAGAGGCCCTGGCCCGTTCGCAACAGGCCAACCGGCAGGCGACAGAGATGATGCAGAGTTTCTATGAGCGGCCGAAGAAGGACCCCGAAGTGGAACGCCTGCAAAAACAGGTCGAGGAGCTCTCCGGGCAGTTGCAGCAGGCCGCGGCGACGCCCGACCCGATGGAGCTGGCCGAGCGCCAGTTCCAGCTCGCGGCCAAGTACCTGAACCCGCAGGGCGGCACGGCGGAACGTCCGGTGCGGAACACCGTTCCGCAGGATAAGGGCCAGGCGGTTCCCGTCCGGGCTCTGGGGGACGGTACGGTATCCTCGCTGGCCGTTCCCGTCGCCGACTCGCTGAGGCCGGAGGGCGAGCGCAACCTCAGCTTCATCACGGCGGTAGGCTCCTCACAGGATAAGGAGCACAGTTCGATCCGCGCCTGCGTGGACGAGGACCAGACCCTCTCGGGCGGCGACCGCGTACGCCTGCGCCTCGAAGAGCCTGTAAGTGTCGGGGGCCGGACGATCGGGGCCGGAACGGTCATTTACGGTGTGGCCTCCATCGACGGACAGCGGCTGGGCATCGAAGTCGGGGGTATCGAGGACGGAGGCGAGATCGTCCCCGTATCGCTCAAGGCCTACGACCTGGACGGCGGCGAGGGACTCTACGTTCCGGACTCGAAAGAGCGCACGGCCGCCAAAGAGGCCGCGGCGAGCATCGGCACGGGTTTGGGCACGAGCATCAGCTTCGCCCGCAGCGCCGGCCAGCAGGTGGCCATGGACCTCGTGCGCGGGGCCATGACCGGCGGCACGCAGTACGCGGCTTCCCGGCTGCGCGAGGTCAGGATAACGGTAAAAGCCGGATACCGGCTATTGTTAATCTCCAAAAAGTAATGCGGCGGTGCGGTTTCTCTCCGGAACCGCACACGGCCACAGAAAACAAAGAACGAACCTATGAAAAAGATCATTCTTGCGGCCCTGCTCCTGTGCGGGGCCATACGGGCGGAGGCACAGGCTCCCGGGCAGGAGGGCCAGGCGGAGCCGTACCGCGTGGAGGTCGCCTTCGACAAGACCGTGCACATCCTCTTTCCCTCGGCGGTCAAATACGTCGACCTGGGCTCCGCGAATATCATCGCGGGGAAGGCGGACGGTGCGGAGAACGTGGTGCGCGTCAAGGCCGCCGTGCGCGGTTTCACGGGCGCGACCAGCTTCACGGTGATCACGGCCTCTGGGGTGCTCTACACCTTCGAGGCCCTCTATGCCGACTCGCCGGCGCAGCTCACGGTCGAACTGGAGGACTGGCTGCACAAGGACCCCTACGGGCCCTTCGCCTCGCGGCAGACCTACGTGCGCCTCTCGGAGCTGGGCGACGAGACGCCTCTGGTGGTGAACCGTATCATGTACACGATCTATAAGCGGGACGCGCGCCACATCAAGACCGTCGGCAGCAAGCGCTTCGGGGTACAGCTTCTGTTAAAAGGCATTTATGTGCAGGACGAGCTGTTCTACTTCCACACCTCGCTGCGCAACCTCTCCAACGTGGATTACGACATCGACCGCGTGCGCTTCCGCATCGCCGACCGCAAGGTGGCCAAGCGTACGGCCGTGCAAGAGACCGTCATCGAGCCCGTGTGCCGCTTCAACGAGATCGCGGCGGTACAGGCGGGCGAGACGGTGCGCAACGTCTGGGTCTTCCGCAAGTTCACGATCCCGGACGACAAGGTGCTCGTGATGGACGTGTTCGAGCGCAACGGAGGCCGCCACCAGTCCTTCATGGTGGGCAACACCGACCTGGTGGACGCCCGCACCGTCACGGAACTTAAAGTGCGGTAGCCATGCGGATCAGGTGTTTGATGCTGGCGGGACTTTGCGTCCTGCTGCTGGGTGCGGGCGAGGCCCGGGCCCAGCGCGGCCTGCCCGGGCAGCTGGGCATCGGCCTGAGCACGGGAACGCTCGACGGCCTGCTGCTGCGCGACAGCCGCCTCTGCTACCGCTACTGGGCGGGGCTGGAGCTCGCGCACTACAACAGGAACCATAGCTACTGGAACTTTGGGGCCGGATACCTGCACAAGGACTACGCCTATGACGGGGTGACCGGCCGGCAGAGGATCCCCGTGGCGCAGTACACGGCCGAGGCGGGTTACAACCTGCCGCTGGCCGCCGACCGGGGCCGCAACGTGACCCTCTACGGGGGCCTCTCGGCCCTCGTGGGTTACGAGACCTCCGGGAACGGCGGCAAGGCGCTGGAGGACGGAGCGACGCTCGTGAACCGGGACGGCTTCCTCTACGGCGCGGCCCTCGGAGCCACGCTCGAAGGTTACCTCTCGGACCGGGTGATCCTGCTGCTGAGGGTGCGTCAACGGTGCGCCTTCGGCTCGCCGACGGGGGTATTCCATACGGAACTGGGGTTCGGCCTGCGCTTTATCATCAACTAAACGGACAGGAATTATGGAACGACATACGGAACCGAAAGAGTTCAAATCCTTCCTCAAGACCGTGACGGGCAACGAGGGCGGCAAGTGCTGTTACCCGACGCGGCTCGATCCTTACGGCTGCGGCTGCATGCACGACTGCGCCTACTGTTACGCACGCTCGTTGCTGGAGTTCCGGGGTCTGTGAAACCCGCACAGTCCGTCCGTAGCGGATCCGGCAAAGATCGCCCGGGCTGTCGCCCGCCTCGCTCCCGGCTCTATTGTACGCATGGGCGGCATGACGGACTGCTTCCAGCCCGCCGAGGCCATCTACCGGCTCACGTACAAAACGATACGCATACTGAACGAACGCGGCGTCGGTTATCTGATCGTAACGAAGTCGCCCATGGTGGCCGGGGAGCGCTATATCGACGTAATGGACCGTAGATTGGCCCATATTCAGATCTCGGTGACGACCACGGACGACGCCCTCGCTCGTACTTACGAGCGGACAGCTCCTCCATCGCAGCGTATCGCGGTCGTCGAGAAGCTCCAGCACCGGGGTTTCGACGTCGCGCTCAGGCTCTCGCCCTTCGTTCCGCAGTTGGTCGATCCGGGCCGCATCAACCGCGTGGACTGCGCCAAGGTGCTGGTCGAGTTCCTGCGCGTCAACGGCCGGATAGCCCGCCGCTTCGGTATCGACACGTCGGGATACGTGTTCCCGCAGGGCGGGTACCGGCACCTGCCGTTGGAAGAGAAGCTCGGGGCGCTGCGCAGGATCACGGGATTCGACAGCCTGTCGGTCTGCGAGGACGTGACAGAACATTACGCCTACTGAAAGGAGCATGTCAACCCCAATCCGGAGGACTGCTGTAATCTAACGTTAAATGTATAATTTATGAACAAGATGATCTATTTCGCACTTACGGCCGCTGTGGCCGTAGCCTCGTTGTTGTTGGTCTCCTGCAACGACAAGATCGACGTGAACCAGGAGTACGACTTTGCGCTCTCCTGCTGGCACCTGCCTTCGGAGATCGTACCGGGAGAACGGGTCGAGATCCGTTTCACGCTTACCCGGCAGGGGGATTTCAAGGGGGCTGAATATTACATCGGTTACATACAATTGGAAGGCAAAGGCGAGGTATCGGACAGCGAGGGGACACTGCTCGTCAACCGTGAGCTGCACGAACTGCGGGCTATGCCCGGTTTGGACGAGAGCGATCCCTGCCGCCAGGTCTTCACGCTCTTTTACACGGCGACATCCGACAAACAGTCCGAAGTCCGGTTCGTTGTGGTCGACAATTTCGGCACGCAGCGAGAGTTGGAGGTCGCGTTCGACAGCGGAAGGAAGAGCGATTAAACACGGTAGTTCCGTATGGCATCGGTCGATTTATTTCTCGGGCAAATACCGTATTCGGCATAAATTTCGTTATCTGTAAGCAGACGACTTAATAGAAGACGGCAATGACACACGTCATGATCGAAGATTCTCCCGAAGGGAAGTGGCTGCTGGAGCTGATCCGCAATCACAAGTCCGTTACGGTTGTGGGCGAAAAAGACGCAAAACAGGCGAAGGCAAGTGCATGGGAAACGGCCATCGCAGACGGTGCGGTGTCATTGTCCGAATTCGGCACACGGTTTACCGAAAAGATTTACAAAGCATATCGGCAATGAGTCGTAATATCATCGTTTCCGCCTTGGTAGTGGATAAGTTTGGGGAACTCGTCGCCTATCTTAAAAACGATCTCCATTTGTCTGAAGGAGTCGCAATGCCTTAAAATAGAGGGTCAATAAAGAAATATCCGGCCAAGCGGGATTTATAGGTCGGATTCGTCCGGAGTGAATATTCCGGTTTCGATTTCATAGATACCAAATGAATTGGCGGCGTTCGCCAGATAGACATAACCGTCTTCCTCGTGGGAACACTCTTCGGTCGGGGGATCGAACAAGTAAGCGCCCCGATCGTTCATGTAAGCCATACAGGCGTCAAGCGCAGCGTCGAATACGTTCGTTGTCATTATGTAATTATCGGTTTTATTTTTCCTTCTTGTCGTCAAGCATGTACTTAGGAAACATATTGTATTCGCGGATAGCGGCCTCATAGCGATCTTTAATTAGGATAAATTTAGGGGCTTGGCGGATCGCCGCGTCAGCCTTTATCATCTCTTCTCTATCGCTTTTATAGCAATGCTGGTTGTAGGAATTGGCGGCATGGGTTACAAGATTCTTGAGCAGTATGTCAAGATCCTCGTACTCGTCGATTTTCAGGCAGTGCTCGATGGCCTCCAGCGTACAGACGAAAGCCTTGACATGTTCTCCGGTTTTATAAAGCGTATAGCTCCTGTTTATGGCTGAATCGAACGCGCTTCTGGCGGCGATCTTTTCGATCCGCGCATGCTGGGCGTCGATCTCGGTTTTCAGCCTTTCGATATCGGCCAGCTTGCTTTTGATCTCCAATGCGTTGATGATCTGCCAACCGATGGCAAAGGTCACGAGGATGCCAACCATGCCAACCATCACGCCGATAAAGGTATCGAGCGATACGTCCGTCAGCGACACCGAATGGCACCACCACAATCCAGCCAGAACCACGACACCGACAAGCGCAAGGAGCGATAAAATAAGGCTGAGATTCTTTCTCATTTCGTTTCGGTGTTTTCTGCCTCACGAATATACGAAATTTCACAATTCCATCCACCCTCCGGAGTCTTAAACCTTACAAACATAAAGACACAGACTTGTTTCCGGCCTTCCGAACTGTCAGGTTTCTCAGCGGTATGCATGCTCCAGCAACGGAATGCATACTGTGTTCAACGACGAAAACCGTATATAGTCAGTCCTTATTGTCACGAAGCAGCATTTTTAACCTGAGCAATGGACCCGGAAAGAAGATTCCTATTTTTAATTTGGAAAATTCCGATACCCCTAACTTTATTTATTTGGATTTTTCGATTTTTGAAGCATTTATTTGTTTGGATAATTATTTATACATAAATTAGTCGTCGTCATTAGAATACGGAATTGCAATGTATTATGAAAGAATTATAGACAACTACTTGTCGGAATGGGCATCACGCGATGTTCGTAAGCCGGTTTTGTTGCGAGGTGCGCGGCAAGTCGGAAAATCGACTGCAGTTCGCCATTTGGGTGAACAATTCGACTGTTATGTAGAGATAAATTTCGAAAAACAACCCAAGTACAAGGCACTGTTTCAGGGCAATCTGGATGTTATGCGTATTGTTCCTCAAATGGCAGCCATGTATGGCAAACCTATACAGGCTGGCAAGACCCTGCTGTTTTTCGACGAGATACAGACATGTCCCGAAGCGATCATGTCGCTTCGCTTTTTCAAAGAAGACATGCCCGGCCTTCACGTTATTGCTGCGGGGTCGCTTTTAGAATTTGCGCTGGAGGAATTGCCGACTTTCGGAGTAGGACGGATCCATTCCATGTTCATGCATCCCATGACCTTCGATGAATTCCTCAAAGCCAACGGAGAACAATTGCTTATGGATGCACGTGATCGGGCATCGGCGAAAGAACCGATACCCGAACCGCTTCACGACAGACTGATCGAATTGCTGCGTCACTATATGCTTGTCGGAGGAATGCCCGAGGTTGTAGACAGATGGGTTCGGACGCATGATTTCTTACAATGTCAGGAAGTGCAGGACGATATTATCGTCAGTTATGAAGACGATTTTGCAAAATACAAAAAGCGGATCGATTCTTCATTACTGCGTCTTACAATGCGTAGCGCAGCAGTTCAATCGACAAGGAAATTCGTCTATTCACAGGTCGGAGGCGGTTATAAAATCGATGAGATCAAAAAGGCTCTTGAATTGCTGATACGTGCAGGCATCCTTATACCCGTAACGCACACTAACGCCAACGGATTGCCGCTCGGTGGCGAAGCCGATCATTCATACCGTAAGATTTTGCTCCTCGATACGGGTTTGATGCTCCGTTTGCTCAATATGACGATGGGCGACATCTCGCAAATCACGACACACATACTTACGGCAGGTGCTGTCGATTTGGTAAACAAAGGACCGATGGCCGAACAGATCGCCGGTCTCGAGATGCTGCGTTATCAAAGTCCGAATATACGCTATGACCTATTCTATTGGGTACGTCAGGCCCGCAACTCGCAGGCTGAAATCGACTACTTGACCAGCCATTTGCAAAACGTTTTGCCTGTGGAGGTCAAAGCCGGGACGCAAGGAGGAATGAAGAGCCTATGGCTGTTCATGCGTGAAAAAAGAATCTCGGAAGCTGTCCGGTGCTCTTTGGAAAATTTCGGTACTTTCGATCATATTGACAATGAGGCGCATGGCGCCGTTCGTCATGTACACATCTGTCCGTTATATGCGATTTCGATGATGCATGCCAGCTTATAAGACTTTCAGCAACTTAATTAATAAATAAACATGGCCACGATACCCCCTTTCACACAATCAGACCTTGAAGCGTTAGCGAATGTTCTGGGTGACACAAGCAACGGGTTGACAGGTTCTGAAATACACCATTTTTTGTTGGTGGCAAAAATAGATGATGTAGACCCTACGATCACGAAAAGATATCGGCTTTTCAATGCTTTCGCTACATTCCAAAATAATTATCATTGTGCAAACAACATCATCAATTTTGTCAAAGAAGTATTGGCCCCTTCACGGTACGTCGAAAATAAAGCGGGATTCGAAACGAGGAGAGCTGCAGTGAACCGAGTGCTTGCATTTGAAGGCTTGACGATTACCGAAGCCGGCGGAGTAGCCAAAACTGAAAAGGCATCTACGATTACAGAAGTACAACTCAGAGTCGAAGGTCTGAAAAATAAACTAACACAACAAAATGCCCATAGCGCCCTTTTCCACTATTGCAATGAAGAGTTGTTGGCAAACAATTACTTTCATGCCGTTTTCGAGGCGAATAAAGGTCTTTTTCATCGGATCAAAGAACTGTCCGGTGTAGCCGCGGACGGGAACAAACTTATCGAGCAGGTCTTCAGTTCGAATCCGATTCTGATTATCAATAATTTTTCCTCCCAATCGGAACGGGATGAGCATACAGGCTTTTGCAATATGCTTAAAGGATTGTGCGGGATGTTCCGGAATCCGGAAGCGCACGAACCGAAGGTCGAGTGGAATATCAGCGAACAGGACGCATTGGAAATCTTGGGTATCATATCTTATTGCCATCGTAGGCTGGATAAGGCTCAACAGATAAGAACGGCGTAAAGTTATCTAAACTCGCCAATCAGCTCAAGTCAAAAAGTTTGGTCTACGGATATGTACCAAAGTCGCAAATTTAGAGCACAATATCATGGAGTTAAATAGGTCTTTTCGAGAAGATTCCGCGACTTATCGGAGCCAAGGAATTATCATATTCGATTTTGATGATGCCAAGTCTAAGGAATTCGTTGAAGACTATATTATACCGTTCCGCCGATCCTATCTTTCCGATGAGGATTTGGACTACGAAGTGGATAGCGAAATTAACATCCGAGAAGATGCCATTGCAAATAAACTGCCCTCTCTTCCTCATCTGAAATCGGGAGAATTCGGTGAAATTTTGATGTTTTTCCTCGCCTGCGCATTCATATGTCCCGATGCCAATATAACGCCTATCAAGTGGCAATGGAAGGAACACCGCGATGCACCTTGCCACCTTACGGACATTATGTTATTGAAATGTACAGATAGCACTTCTCCACTGCCTACGGATTATGTATATTCAATAGAAGTAAAAGCAGGTGCGACACCAATCAATCCCAGATCGGATAAAAGCCGAATGAATGATGCCATAAAAGGTGCACACAAAGACAAAGAATCCCGGATAGGAAAGATGTAAATATTTGGAAGAATAAAAATAAGATAACATGAAAACAGAATTTCAAAAGATGCGCTCCGAAGAGCCCTACAGTTGGTTGGATTCGGAAATCGAAGCAAGTTTGAGACATGCGAACGAAGCCTGCGAGCGATTTAACCGCATAAATCAATATCATCCGGATTACAGGGCGGCTCTTGAAAACATGATACCCGGAATCCCAAAATCCGCTATCATCGCTCCGCCATTCCATTGTGACCACGGGTTCATATCGGTGAGAATGTCATTGTCAATTTGAACTGCTCGATGATGAACACAGCCGATATAACCATCGGCAGCCACACGCTGATCGGTCCCAACTGTTCGTTCTACACATCGCAACATCCGTTGGATTACCTTGAACGCCGCCAACCCAAAGAAACGGCGAAATCCATCGTAATCGGTGATGATTGCTGGCTGGGTGGTAACGTGACTGTTATCGGCAAAGTGTCCATCGGAGCACGTTCCGTAATAGAAGCCGGAAGCGTGGTTGTCAAAGACATTCCCGAAGATTGCCTTGCAGTGGGCAATCCGTGTAAAGTAATCAGAAAATTAAGATAAGGCTATGGCATACGACAAACAGAAAGCGGAGACTTTCAAAGAAATAGTAAAATCAGGCGAAATATACGACAGTGTAGATGCCGACTGGATTGAATACCAGCACGAGTTGGTACAACGTATTTATGAGTTCAACCACACGCCCGAAACGCCCGAAGGGTTGCAAAAGCGGGAATCGATCCTTCGTCAGGCACTCGGAACCTATGGTGAGGGACTTTATATCATACCGCCTATTCATGCCAACTGCGGACTTGCCAATGTCCACGTAGGTAAAAATGTGGTTATAAACTTCAACTGCAACTTTGTGGATGACGGCGACATATACATCGGCGACAACAGTCTTATCGGTCCGGGAGTATCCATTGCGACCTCCGTCCATCCGGTATCGCCCCGTCTTCGCCGTCACGTACTTCAGTACAACAAACCCGTCCGGCTCGGAAACAATGTATGGATAGGAGCCGGAGCCACTATTCTGCCCGGCGTGACTATTGGCGACAATTCCATTGTCGGAGCGGGAAGTGTGGTTACAAAAGATGTCGCATCCGATACGATTGTCGTAGGAAATCCTGCCCGTGTACTCCGTAAAATCACGGAAGACGACGAGCGATACGAGGGTGGCAAGGAAATACCACGCCATATCCTTGAAAGGTATAATAACAGAATGGCATAAATAAAATTCGAACGTGTATATGAAAAAAGTTCTTGTAATATCGTCGAGCCTCCGACATGGAAGCAACTCGGAAACATTGGCAAAAGAATTTGCCCGTGGTGCGAAAGATGCCGGTAACGAAGTAGAATACATTACGCTTCGCGGAAAAGATATAAAGTTTTGCATGGGCTGTTTCAGTTGCCAAAAAACTCAAAAATGCGTACTCCGGGACGATGTCCCAGAAATTGTGAAGAAAATGTATGATGCCGATGTGGTAGCATTTTCCTCGCCCATATACTTTTATGAACTTGCAGGTCAACTCAAGACTCTTCTCGACCGAAGCTATCCGCTCTATCCTTCCGACTATCGTTTCCGGGATATTTATATATTGACAAGCGCAGCCGAAAATAAGGAAACAACTCCGGAACGTGCCATAGCAGGGCTTTCCGGGTGGATTGATTGCTATGAGAATGCCCGTTTGTCCGGAACGGTGTTCGCCGGAGGGGTTAATGAACCGAACGAAATCGAAGGGCATCCCTCCCTCAAAACGGCATACGACATGGGATACGGAATAAAGTGACCCACCCTTGGGGGAAAGAATCGAAATCCGATTATAAACAGATATTCAGATGATAGTAAATGAAATATTTGCCAAAGATTATGTCATTCCGTCGAAACTCGGTGCATTTGCCATAAATCCCTATGTCGGATGCCCACATGCCTGCCGTTATTGCTACGCATCGTTTATGATGCGTCATACGAATCACCGGGAACCGTGGGGAGAGTTCGTTGATATTAAGACCGTCACGAAACCGATCAGTCTGAAAAGAATCAGCGGAAAGAGCGTGGTGATGAGTTCCGTTACCGACCCCTATAATCCTTTGGAGGCAAAATACGGGGTGACACGGCGCATCCTCGAACAACTTGTATATTCCGATTGCCATTTGCAAATAATCACGAAAAGCAAGCTGGTACTAAGAGATATAGACTTATTGCAAAAGATGCGTCATATAAGCGTGGCCGTATCGATCAACACCGCTGACGAACAATTCCGCCGTGACATGGATCGGGCCGATTCGATAGCCGACCGGATGGAAACCCTGCGCATCCTGCACGATTCGGGAATATACGCCGTTTTGTTCATGGCTCCGATATTCCCGTTCATAACCGACTGGAAGGAAATAATCTGCCGGACACGCGATTTCGTGGACTGTTACTGGCTCGACGGTCTCAATCTCAGGGGCAGCTATGCCAATGATATAATGAGTTACATCCGTACCGTATATCCTCAATTTTACGACGATTATCTCAACATCTACTATCGCGGCAACAAATCCGGATTGCTGGAATTCAACCGCAGGATTTGCAACTGGTGCGACTCGAACGGCATTAACTACTCTGCATATTTTCGGAAAGCATAGAAAACCGTCAAGCAATTGTACAATATGAATATAGAAGAATTCAGGGAATTTTGCCTCTCACTGCCCGGCAGCAGCGAGAAGATGCCGTTTCAGGCATTTCGTGCCGCGCAATCCATATTGGCGTTTTATGTCGGAGGCAAGATTTTCTGTTTCTTCGATATTGATAAATTCGATACCTGCACCATTAAATGCGACCCCGACATGATTGACGAACTGAAAGCCCATTACAATGCGGTGGGTGCGCCTTACAACATGAGTCCTCGCCACTGGATCAGCATCCGGTTCAACGACGATATGCCGGACGAGGAAATCAAACGCCGGATACGGAAATCTTATAATATGGCATCAAAAAAATCTCATCATAAATATAATCATTTGTAAATCGATATTTTTAATTTAATGTAATTATGTCCACCTCTCTATGTTCTCTCAAACTAAAACTACTAACGGGCTATTTATTGCTCGTTATGTTGTTCGGTATGGTTCTGACGCTGTTAGTATATGAGCGTACAGAAATGAAAGAATGTTATCGTTATATCAGATCATTATATTTTTTTGAATATGCCAAACCGAAACCGTTATGATTTCATCCTAAATCTATCTAAATCTTATCGATACGGTTTACTGAAACATCAAGATCAGCTGGTTCGTGAAGGCCTCAGCTGTGACGGTCTCTTTCGTGTCGTCGTCGCGCAGGGGGAAACGACGGCAGTCTATGGCGGCCTTCAGAACGGGTGTCTTGAAGCAAGTTCAACGCCGACACGTCGATTTGGGATAGAGCCGATGAATGAAAATCCGTCCGGACGACCCGGCCTCCGATGGATGCTTTACCATTAGAACTCACATACAAATCAAGTCGATCGACATCGATTTCTGCAGAAACGGATGACAAACTAGAAACATCGATTCGAAGATTACCGGGTGTGCGAACTGAAACCTCCCGGAGTTTAGCTACATCCGAGATATCTGTTCGCACATTTCCTTGGGCCGTTGCGGAAAATCCGGAAATATCGGTAGCGCCGGATTGCGTAAAATGCAGCGAATTGACATCAAGCCATTATCGCTCCTAAAGGCGTGTATAGAATTGACCATCGAGCCTGTATCCGGATAAGACCGTCATCGGCACAGTGCGGTTTATTACTGTACCAGGCCGATCAGTCGCCGGATGAACTCTTCGGCGGTTACCTCTCCGTTCGTATCGTTGTCGCGCAGGGGAGAACACCGGCAGTCTATGGAGGCTTTCAGAACGTTTTTTTTGAAACAGGTCCAGCGTCCCTCGTAGATTTTGACCGTTAGGGTTCCCACATGCGGGGCATAGTCGTAGAAAGCAGAATAAAGTCCCGTGCGGTTGAGCACGGATAGCGCCTCGATGATCGAGAGCATCTCCCGGTCGGCATCCAGATAACGCACCGGGTCGTTGATCCGCAGCTCGCCGTCCGGCCAGAGTTCGGCGCCCCGGTAACCGCCGTAGGGCATGGCTTTGGGGGGGCGCTCGAGAGGGACGATCTGCCTGTCGGACAGGTCGGCGTGCGGTTTCGGTAAACTCATTTTCAGGGACTGCTCTGCAACGTAGTCAGGAAGCTGTCGTATCGTAGATGTTTGCATAGTAAAAGAATGATTAATGATATGAGCGATTATGGTTCGCGGCCGAGGACTCGAAAAGGCCGGCACTGACTCCCGGCAGGCGTATGGGCCGGTGTATCGTTTCGAAAAGGTCTGTGCAAATGCGACAAAAACGGATTGAAAGCGACGTACGTCATCGCTGCGGACAACGGAAACGAATCCGTGCTGCCCTCAGGATGGGAACAAGACGATATATGAAATTTAATTCAGAGAAGATTTGCATGGCGTTCCTTGCCGCTCCTATGGCGAATCCGGTTCGATACGTCGTCCCTCCAACACGCCTGTTACCGAGGCGGCAGTGTCATTGTGGTAACCGGAGAGGACGTCGGCCAGTTACCGGAACCCGACGCCCAGATTATACACGTCGTCGAAAAGGATAACGTCGCGCCCCTCGAAGAGGTCGTAACGTATGCGCAGGTTGCCGATCTTACTCTGGTGCCGTATTCCGATCATGGAGGACCGGGGGATTTTATCTCGATGGCTTCGAAACCGTTCTCCATGCCCATAACCCCGCACAGTAGCTTGCAGAAGCTCTCGAAACGACAGCGGCTATCTTGTCTGTTCGAAGCGGCCCAGTAACGGACGCCCCTGTTTGAAACGGTAAATGAACCGGTCGAACCAGGTCGCGTGCCGTACCCCCGCGTGGGCATATAATCGTCCAAGGCATAGCAGTCGTAACGGTTGAGACTCTTGTCGCTCAACAGCTGATAACGGTGTTTGAACCGTATCGGCACGGGTACTGCCGCACCGCCGCCGATACGGTTCAGTTCGCGCTTTACCGCCCCTTCGTACCATCTCCTCCAGGCCGCGTTTCCGTATTGAAGACCCAGCAATCGAGTTGCGCCCATGGGAACAGGCCATGAAATATGCGGATACCCCTTTTTATGGAGATCATGGAACCGCCGCAATCCGTTTGAAAACAATCCCGGCTGGCAAGAAGCGGCCGGATCCGGTTATACACGTCGTAAGTCGCAGCCAAGGTCGATGAAGACTCCGCGATCCGGCATACGAACTCTCCGTCCGTAGGGAAGTCACCGTCAGCCCCTGCCTGTCGATACGCTCCGGCCAGGCTTGTTTTCGATGCGGTATGTCAATAGTTTTCGTTCAGCCAAAGGCCGAAGAAACGGTCGTAGATGCGGTAAACTCCTTGTTCGTGCGTGATAAAATCCTTTTCCAGCAACCCCTTGACGGCTGCCTGTACGGAGCTCGACCCGGGCAAGCTGTATTTCCTGATGAATCCCGCGGATTGGATTGCGCGGGCATCGCCCTCCTTGTTGATGGCGATGAGCACCTCTTTTTGCCGTTCCGGCAACCGGAACAGTATCTCCTGAAAGGTATATTTGTAGGAATCGAGTATGTTACGGAGAGCCTCCCGGATCATGCCGGAGGTGCATTCGCCGCCCTCCGGCGTCAGGCTGAAAAGCATGTTGAGCATCTTCTGAACGTACCAGGTGATCCCGTCGAAGCGGGTGTAGATCTCGCTTACCACACCCGGGGCGATACGTTTGCCCTTTTGCCTGAAATGTCTCTCGGCGAAAGCCTCGTATTCGGACAGTCCGATAGGTTCAAGGTACATCATCGAAACGCTTTGGTAGAAAGGACGCGAAGCGCTGGTGAACATATTGCCCATGACGTGCCGCTGACTTCCGGCGAACACGAAGCGGGCGTTCGTACAGTGTTGGACATGGGTCCTCAGGAGGGCTTCCACGTTCTTCTCCGGATACGAGGCGATCTGCTGGAACTCGTCGATGGCTACGAGAACCCGACGGTCGGCCTTTTCGAGGTAGCGGAATATCTCGTCGAGCGTCGTTTCCTCTGCGTGGATGTCGCCCAGTTGCAGATTGAAGCTGGGATTGCCCGCAGGGTCGAACGAGATACCGGCCTGCAAGGATTTCACGCTGTTCCAGAACGTTTCGAGCGCTTTGCGGCCCGCCGGTTTCAATCCGTCGAGGATGACCCGGCTCAGAGAATATACGAAATCGCGCAGCGATTTGGTGGCGTATATGTCCACGAAGAACGTATAGTAGTTGTCTTTGATGCGTTTATCCTGAAAGCAGTGCTGTATCAGTCCCGTTTTGCCCATCCGCCGCGTGGAGATCAGCGCCAGATTATTGCCGCCCGTCAACTCCCGGACAAAATCGGCGCTCTCCCGTTGCCGGTCGCAGAAATACGCTGCGGAAACGTAACCGCTCGTTACGAAAGGATTTTGAAGTGTCTTCATAGTTTACATCGATTCTATTACGTAAAGATAATAATTATAAAATAATAATCCTTGAAAAGCTAATAAAGATCGCGATTTATGTCGCGATCCGTTTCTGCCGTCTTTCGATACGTCGGGCTGCCCTGTAAAGTAGATATGAAGTTCGTTCGCGCCTCAGCTCTTCGATACGGCTCTCGCGGACCTGAAGCGAGAGGAAATGCAGGTCTTTGGTCCGCTTCCTTTGTCGGCCGATTCAGTAGGCCAGCGAGGGGGACGATCCGTAATCGTACAGCACGAGGTTCAGTCCGTGATGGAACAGAAGGACTCCTTCTACGGTGTGTGCGAACTGTTCGGCGTAAGGGTTGATGTTTTGTTTCATAGCTCGGTGCCCGTGTACGGCGGGACTGTTTTTCCCGTACATGAAAGATAATAGAGGGGACGCTCTCGTGACGTCCCCTCCGGTAAACGGTTTGCGGGTTATGCCGCCTTAGCGGCGGTAACGGTTTCGTTGTCCGCGAGCGGTATGAACGGAGTCAATCTCTCTTCGGGCAGGAACTCATCCGGAGCAGGCCCTTCGTAAGGCGTGTAGTCCGGTTCGGGCTCCTGCGGGAACATCGGTTCCGGATAGTCGGCAGGTTCGGCTTCCGAAGCGGCAAGGGCCAGGACCTCGCCGGTCGTGGTGTCGACCAGTTCGCCGCTGACCTGTACGACAGAGGCCTGCTTGTCCTCTTCCTCGATAGCTTTGATGCGCTTTTCGAGGTTGGCGTGGCGCTTGTCGTAGATGGCCTTGTGACATCCAACGACGGCCGCGGTCTCTTCGGGGAAGTGCATCTGCCCGAACTCGATCATCAACTGGATGTCGATATCGTCGGCCTGGCAGTTATACTCACTGATATCGTCGCAGTAGCGCATGAAGGCCATGCGGAAGAGCATCGCGCGCTGCTCTTCGGTCATCGTCTCGGCCGCTTTCAGACGTTCGGTACGGCACGATCCGTAACCGGTCACACCGAGCAGTTCACGGTTCGCACTCGGAATGCGGTCGAGCAGCACATAGTTGAGCATCTGGTGTTCGCGCTCGGTCATGGCCGAGGCGGGAAACTGCGTCGTGGCCTTTTTCAGCACCTTCTTGAGGTCCTTGTTGATGTGCTCGTAACAGATCTCTAGGTTACGGGCATCCTTGGCGCGCAGTTTCGCGGCCGGGCTTTCCGACGCCGAGCCGCGGAGCAATCCGTTTTCGTCGGTCTGTGCCCTGACGCGCTCGTAATAGACACTGACATCCGAAGTGCCGATCACGGCATATTTGAGTACGGAGCCTTCCGATACCCCAAAATCGAGCTCCGAACAGGTTTCTTTGAACTCTTTCAATTCTTTTTCATAGTCGTCCTGCGCGCCCCGGAGGTCGTCCTCGCTCTCGTAATCTTCCGGAACGGGGACCTTGGGCATCTCCGGCTCACTGATATAGCCCCAGAGTCCGTTTTCGAGCGTTACGAGCTCGTGGCCCATCGCTTCGAGCCGTTGCACGACGGTACGGTCGCTGTTCCCTGTGACTGCCAGGTGCAGGCGTGCGTCGTTTCTGAGCAGTGATACGGCCTTATCCACGAGGTAATTCACGTTTTTCTGTTGCAGGCAGGCCATGTTCCGGCATGCGCCGCAGTCGCCGCAGTCGGTAAAAAGTACCTGGTTCAGGGTGTTGTGGCCGCAGGATGTACACTCCGTTTTGTCGAAGCGGTAATTGCTCAGCTTGGTCATATACTTGTCGTAGAGCTTTTTTGCGAAATCCTTGGCGGGGATGCCTCTCCACGACCAGAAATCATCGTGCCGGAAGTGCTCCTCGTAAACCTCCTTCTGAATGTCGGTATCGTACTTGGCGAACTCTTTGGCCACTTCGAGCGTGATGTCTTCCCGGTCGAGCATACCGGCCACTTCGGGGATCAGCGTGGTCAGGCTGATGCGCGAGCGTACGTAATCCTCTTTTTTGCCGAAGCGTTCGCAGATGGCAGCGACGCTCAGGCCTTCCTCCTGCTTGCGGCGGAAGATGCGCCCCTCTTCGACGGCCGAGTAGTTCTCGCGTTGCAAGTTCTCGATGATGAGGCACGTCTCGGCCTGCTCGTCGGTCATCTGTTCCACCTTGGCCGGAATGGTCGTCTTACCGGCCAGCAACGAGGCACGGAAGCGGCGTTCGCCGTAAACGATCTCGTAGCGTCCGTTCTCCATGGGGCGCACCTTGATGTCGGTCTGAACCCCGTGCAGGGCGATGCTGTCGGCCAGGTCGCGGAGCTCCTTCTCGGAGATCGTGCGGTCGCGGTTGAACGGGCTGGGGTCGATCTTATCGAGCGGGATGTTCATCGACACCGATTGGAACGGTACGAGGGCGTTCGAGGTTGTCGCCGGAGCGGCGTTTACGTCCTGCTTTTTAGCGGTTGCGGTTTTCTGGTTCTTTTCCATGATGTTGTGTTTTTAATGGTTTTGAAATGGTTTTATTGAAACAAAAGCGAACGTGCAAAGCCCGTTCGGGTAATGAGTTAGATCCGCCTCATGGGTGGCGGCAAACCGGAGCATTTTGTCCGGCTTTCTCTTTTTTGTACGTTCATTTTGTCAGTTGGTTTGCGGTAATGAATTCGTGTCGCTGTAGGCCATGACTGTCAGCAGCTTGTGTGGATAGAGCCCGTTCGTATTGGGATCCATGCGTTGATCCGTGCGCTGTTGCAGCCAGAAACTGTCTCGGTCGAATCCCCACCGGAAATACCGGCGCGGGTCGGGACCGTGGCCCGGCCTGCACAGGCGCAATAGCATCCTGTGCATCTCGGCGGGCGAAGAGGCGCTGCCGACGGCATTGAGGATATCGGTAAAGACATCCGCGACCCATGGGTCGGTCTTGTACAGGGCGCCTTCGAGTCGGATGATCATAGGCTTGAGATTTTAAAGGGTTGATAAACAGAAAAGGGAACCCGAAATGTTCGGATTCCCGTATACTGAAAACGGCAGGAACATTCCTGCCGTCCATGATAAACCGTATATGGTGTTCTTACCGCCTGTTGAAACGGCTCAAGCGCTCTTTGTAGCTTTGCAGGTACATGCGTTGCAGCCGCTTGTCCAGAAAGGAGCGCTTCGTCAGTTGCGACACCTCGTCCTTCGGTTCAGCGAATAGCGCCAAAACCTTGTCGGTCTGTTTGTCGTTCAGGCCCGCGAGTCGGCCGAAACGCTGGAAATCCTCAGCACAAGGATGTCCCGTGCGCTCGTACGTATCGCTCCACTCCGGGCGGGGCATCAGCCCCTCGCTCAAGGCGAAGTCGCCGTCGTCCACATGCAGGTGAGAATTGAGCAGGTCGTAGGCCGGAGCGAGGCGGTAGTCCCCGTCCGGGGTCTGCTGCACGGAGAAGTTCTTCAGGTGTGCGTCTCCGTTGGCGAACAAATAATTGAATACGACCAGGCGGAAAAAGCCGGCCATTTCCACCTGCCAGGCGGGCAGCAGCTCCCGGATCTTCGCCGCGATGTCAAGGTAACTGCCGCGGTATTTAAAGTCTTTTCCGGCGTTCTCGGCCGTCCGCCCGACGAGGGAGGCGAAGTCGTCCTGTTTGATCCCGGAGCCGTCGGCCCCCACGTCGAACCGCCGGGTGATATAGGCCGGCTCCCCGTCGGCGAAGAAGATCATGCCGTTCTCGGCGGTCGGTATGTCGTAGACCTGACGTGCGATCTGCATGGTCAGGTGTTCGTTGGCCGGCATGAAACGGCGGTAGCGGAGGCTGCGGTTCGAAGGGACGGGTTTCAGGATATAGGTACCCTTCTCGCCCGGCGGCGTAAGGATGACCTTTCCGTCCTTGAGCGTAGCGCTCAGTTTCTCCTGTACGCCTGAAAGGGATATGCGGCCGACGTTCCCAGCAATGAGCGCAGCGGCCTCGTCGCCGTCATAGGCGAAATCCAGCACATGGCTGACCTTCTTGCCGTCGAACAGACGGACTGCTGTACGAGGACTATATGTCCGGTATCCCGGCGCGAGCGTGCCGGGACAGTTGGCAACGGTAGGTATGTTCGTGTTCGTCATTCTCGGATCTCTTTTACGGTTACGGCCCCGATCGTGTCCGTGTGGGCCGTTTTGAGAAGTAATGTGAAATAATCGTTCCCGTCTATCTTCAGGATACGACTCTGGATGGCCTTATTGGCCCCTTCGGACAGCATATTGAAAAAAAACGGAAACAGGTGTTCGCTACGGTAAGGTTCTTCACGTTTGGGTAGCGTCAGGCTGACGGCCGTGGCCGCAGGGTCCTGCAAATAGTCTCGGTTGTAGCCGAACGTATAGCTGCCGTCGTCCTCTCGGGTCAACACCCCGGCGGGACGGTCGTTGACATAGACTTGTGCTCTTTTCATGGTCATACGATTTTTCTGACGGTCGCCGTAATCTCCAGTCCTAACGCGGCAGCGATCTTCCGCAGGGTGGCGAACGAAGGGTTTGCCTTGCCCCGCTCGATATCCACGATCCTGCGTACGCTGACGCCGGTAATGTCCGCAAGTTCTTCCTGTGTCACTCCCAGCAGCGCCCGTCTGTTGCGTATCGTTTCGAATATATCCATCATGCAATATGTTGCGTATTTGATGCAAATATAAGCAAAACTCGTTCCATGACGAATAAAATACGCAATATATTTCATATTTCAATGTAGAATTAAAGATCGCCGCACACAAAAAAACGGGCGGCCTGTCGCAAGCCGCCCGTTCCGGAAGTACGTTCCGTGGAACGGTTAATCTCCCGTCTGAGGATTTTCCGCATGTACGAAGTTAGGAACGCTTTTCAGTACGCCCATGGTCCGCTTGCGGTGCAGCCGGGTCACGAGCGTGACCAAGTCGAAAGCACTGTATACTTTTATAGGACCTCGACCGATGGAACGCAGTTCGTTCTTTTTGACGGCCTCTTCCAGTTGCCGGGGCGTGATGCCGAGCACGCCGCAGGCTTCGGCGACGCTGAGCGCCGTGTCGAGGTTGTGTTTGTAACAGATGTAGCTCAGCAGTTGAATCGCATAGCTCTGCTGGTAATGGGTAATCATCAGGTCGCGGAACGAATCGTCACGGATCAGTTTGTACTTGACTTGTTTTGCCATAATCGTTCGGTGTTAAAATTGTTTGTTCGATCGAAGTTTACGCAGATAGGCCTGCACCTCGGTAACGAAGTAGTAGCGCCGTCTGCCGGCCTTGAACCCGACGAGTTCGCCCGAGTTGTGCAACCGGCGCAACTGTCTGGTACTGATGTGCAGCACCTGAGCCACGTCCAGGTAATCCAGTACGGTGTCTTCGAGTTTGGAGGCCGGAGAATTCTCCGGATTCGAGAGCTTGCGGATGTCTTCGCGCAACAGGTCCACCTTTTGATCGATGGATTGGCAGGACTCCTTGATCTGCTGGTAAAGTTTTACGAGGTCCATATCGTCATTTCATTTTTGTCATCGAGTGCAAAAGTGAAAAAAGCGACAAGGCTTATCGTTATACTTGAATTGAACTTCAATCGAAAAAATTGCCGATTATGGAATCAACCGCCTGCAGGCTGGCTGTTCGGCCAAACATAGCTTCGGACGACAGCCTATAATGAACAAGACCGACTCCGTCTTCGGAATCGGTCTTGCGGTTAGGGTCTCCGGCGCGTTCCTTTGTAGATCGCTCGGGTCGCGTCGGCTTTGATCTCGGCGGCGGTCTTTACCTTGCCGTTGTTGATCCATTCGAGCAGTTCGTCTTCATAAAAATAGACTTTACGTCCCTGTCGGCAGCTCGGTATTTCTCCCAGACGGGAAAGTGCGTACACGGTCTGTTTCTTTTTGCCGATGATTTTGCAGGCTTCGTCAATGGATATCGGCCGTCGCTCTTTTCGCTGGGGCTGAAGTTGGTCTATCGTTCACTGAATCTGCTCCAGTTTGGCGAGGATTTGCCCGATCGCGGCCGGGATGTCTTCGAAACGTAGCTTCTTGTCGTCGTCCATGGCTGTTATGATTGGTTATACAATAGATTTTGTGATCGGTATCCGATATGCTTTCAGGCCACCATAGGCTCGGGGGCTTTATATATCTGGATACGGCCGAGCGTATCTTCTTTCATCTCGTCCAGCAGGTCGAGGTAGATCTCCGTTGTAGTGACGTGCTTATGCGTCAGCATCTTGCTTACCGTATAGATATCGGTTCCGCTGGCCAGTTGCAGCACGGCGTACGTGTGCCTAAAACAATGGAAGGTTATGTGTTTGGTGATCCCGGCTGCGGCGAGCCATGCCTTCAGCGGCTTGTTCAGCATGCTGCGTGTCAGGCCTTTGAATACAAGGCCGCGTCCCCTCGGTCCGCACAGTTCCAGCGCATCGGGACTGATCGGCAGGGTGGCTTCCGTTTCCGTCTTTTCTGTCCGGATACGCATATTATAACCGGTCCCTTTGATGTTTGGGACAATATTGTTCCATGTCAGTTGCATGATATCACTGATCCGCAGTCCCGACAGACAGGCGTACAGCGAGGCACACTTCAGTACGGGGATTTCGCAGGGTGTTTTCGATAGATTGTAAAGCTCCCGGAAATTCAGGAACTCGATGCGGTTCCGTTTCGATTCGATACGTTCCAGGTGCTCGTTGATATTCTCCCGGATATAGTCATCCCTCAATGTGATGGCGAGCATGCCCCGGAACTTGCGGTAATAATTCGATGCGCTGTTGAGCGACAGCGGACTCGTCGGATCGTCCAGTTGCGTTGCGCTCAGCAGGTATTCGCGGAACCGAACGCACAGGTCGACGTTAAGTTGCCGGAATGTGCAATGACCGTCTACAAACTTATGGAAATGTTTGTAGCAGCTCATCCAGCTATTGTTCCGCTGCGTAGCTTCCTTATAAAAATAGGCCAGAAAATCACCCTTCATCTTCTCCTTGTCCAGAAAGTCGAACTCTTCGTTGATGACGGCCTGTACCCGAAGGGCACGGATAGCTTCCGCCTGCGCGAAGATCGTTTCGTTATACTGTTTCTGGGTTAGGGTCTTGGGTTTGGCCCATACATACATGCCCAGCGTTTCGTAACGCCGCATCTTCATGGTTTCCCGAACCCGTACGGGCGGATAGAATTCCAGATATAGAGTACGCCGTCCTCCGCTGATGGGACGGCTCCGGAGAGATATTTTCGTTCTTCCCATAATGTGTGTTTTGAAATGCAAAAGTATTGATCATCAAATAAATGAACAAAAATTCGCGTTTTATATCTAATTGATATACAGGACGTTCAAATGGGCTTCAAATAGCGTCTGAAAGCAGCCTCCTCGAACATGGTTTTGGAATGATGTTTTATGATTTTCAGACCGAACCGGTTTATTTTATAATAAACCGTCGATATGGGGATATGGTACTTTTCCGAGGCTTCATTAACCGTAATGTATCCTTGCAGGTGCTTGGTTTTGGTATAACCTCGTGCTTGGTCCAAGTGTTCGGTAGAATAAAGCGTCGTTTTGCCGTTTTTCTTCTTTGGAATTTTATGCCGGGAAATGGTAGTATAGATGGCATTGGACTGTGCATTGTACCGCAGGCATGCTTGTCCGATATCGCACCATTCGCCGGGCTCCGTTTTGATGCGTTCGGCTGCCGAACGTTTCGTTTTCAGCGTTTTATTTGGCCGGGCGACCGGTTTGCCGCACGTCTCGGGAGCGTCGAACAGGGCGAGCAGGTCGCTCCAGCGAATGAATGACAGCCGCGAAGTAAGGTGCAAGATACGGATGGTCCCGGCGGCTTCCAGGTTATAGAGCGTTTGCCGGCATACTTTCAGGCGTTTGGCGGCTTCGGAGACGGACAGCATATCCGTTGATACCGGTTCTTCGTGGTTTTGCTTCTTTGTATCGGGAATGGTTGCCGGGACGGGCTTCTTTTTCGAGGATATGGGAGTGGCAGGCCTGATTTCAACCGACTTCGGGGACAGCATCCGTTTGACACTACGGGCGGCTCGCTGTTTGGCGATCTTCTTTTTATGCCGCCTGTAATAATCGCGTTGGTAGCATGCTTGGCAGCAATACTGTCCCGTATGTCCGCTAATTTCATTGTTGCAATCGGATGCGGCACAGAACCGTTTAACTGTGTAAATCTGCACGTCCGATCCCGATCCAGGGCCTCTTTGTTTCTTTTCCCGCATGGGGATGTTCGCTCGTCTGTTTTGCATAGACTCTCCAATGTTAAGTTAGACTTTCCCTTGTCTAACAGGTTAGACTTCGACTATGCTGGACTGAGATGGATGATGGTAGACTGTCGTGGACGGTTGTAGACTGACCAAAGTGTCTAAGGATCTGTAGCGGCGTGAAGGCTTTTGACGGTAAAAATTAGACACTGGATGATGTCCACCGTGGTCCATATCGGTCTATGGGAGTCCATAAGAGTCCAACATGTTTTTTACTCAACAATCGAAGATGGACTATGGTGGACTGATAATCGTTTGTCAAGGTTCGTGCATTAAATATGCATCAAATCCGACCGGTTCTATTGTCGGTCGGTTGTTCGATATGAACTTTGACAAGACGCTAAATAGCTGTTTATCAGACTACTTTGCTATTCCTAAATAACTGTTTACTATCTATTCTATTGGATGCTATACAAGTATGAATTTGCTGATATCGGAATTGGCTGGGCTGATTAAACCCGGAATGATTGTATGGTTGGGGCGCCTGCTGTTAGCTTCGGACCGCAAGCCCGACCGGGAATATGAAACAAAACCGGATGCGGGAGCATCCGGTTTGGCGTGACCGGTAACGATCGGTTTTGTATTCGGTTTTCTTCCCCGGATAGTTATTGCTCTGCGTTGAAGAACAGCTGATAATAGTTCATGCCGGTCTCTTCGTCGTAACCTTTGCGGATGTACTGGTTGTTGCCGTGCACGTAAATGTGGAAGTTGCGGTCCAGTTTGATGACGCTCTTCATGAAACGGGATTGTTTTTTTACGGCCGTATTTGAAATTTCGAAATTATCCTCGATGCGGATATCGCGCTGCTGCTGGTAGTCCGAACAAAAGGAGTTGAAACTGTCGATCACTTCAGGCTGTGCCATCACTTCGTTGGCGAATTCCTGCATGTCGAAAGTCTCTTTCTCTTTGAAAAACTTGGCAGAGCGGTTCAGCAGGTCCGCCTGATCGGCTTTCGTTACATCGAATTGTTGCGGCAGTTGCTGTGTGACGAAACTTTTGCACATTGAGATCGCGTTTTCCGTGTGGTGGTAATTGTCCTGCCGTTGGCGGACGTGCAGGAAATCGTCGAGCCAGTAACGGGCCTCTGTTCCTTTATTCGTATTGTCCACGACGGCCACGACGTAACCGTTCTCCCGGTCGGTGTCGTAAATCAGGCATCCCTTGTCCAGTCGGTTGATGTTGATGCCCTGCTGGCTTTCGATTTCGAATCCGGCCGCCGATGCGGAAATCTTCAGAAAAGTATCTTTGTTTTCGGATTTGAACAATCCGACGGCGTCTACCGTTTCGCCGTGAAACGGGCAATCGGTGAAATAGACCACGTAGAATTCTCCCCCTTTGATTTTGGGGTGGTTGCTCTGTTCGTAGAGGTGCTTGGCGAGCTGGACGGATTGTTCATGCAGGGCCTGCGGATCGTCGAAAATGCGGGAGACGAAATTGTATGCTTCGTTCAATTCCAGTGACGATTCGTGGTAGAGGTTGTAGTACTCTTCGGATTTAAACGGCGAGAGAAAGTAGGTTGCCAGCAGGTTGCGGATACTTTCGTCCGGCATCAGTTCCGACGAGGATAGCAATATCGCATCGCCGTTGGCCTTGTTGCCGACGCTGTGGACTGCGATCCGTTCGATATATTGTTCCATAGGCATTGGGTGACGGGATGCAAAGATAGGTATAATTCGGAGAATGCGCGTGCATCGTCTGTTCACATAAAAAGATACGCTATTTGTATGGAGTTTTGGGAATATTGGTCGGAGAGAACTTGATTTAGGCCGGTGTAAGTCAGCTTTTGGTCGATTTTCATTACATTTGCGTTTTAACAGTTTATTTTTTATCGAGCTATGGCGAAATTCGACCTGTCGTTCTTTTACAATAAGCGCAACCTGTATATTCTGGGCTTTCTGCTCGCTTTCGTGGTTACTTTTATGGAGGTTTCCCGCGGTCGTCACCTCAATTTTCTTGCCTTTGCCGATTCGACGATCGATTTTTGGCGTGGGGTGAGTCCTTACACGCCGGAGTTCGTTTCCAGCCATATGCGCTTCTTCCTCTATACCCCGGTCTTTTCGGTGCTTTTCACGCCATTCGCCGTATTGCCCGCATGGCTCGGGCCGTTTGTTTGGAACCTGCTTAATTATACGATGTTTTTCGCGGCGGTATTCACTCTGCCCGCACGGTTTACCCACGACCAAAAGTGCCGTATTTTTCTCTATACGTTGCCGATTCTTGCCCAGAGCCTGCTGTCGTTCCAGTATAACATTCCGGTAGCCTACATTTTCCTTTTCTCTTATTCCCTGCTCGAACGGAATAAAGGGTTCTGGGCCGTGTTGCTGATCATGGTTTCAGGATTGACAAAGATTTATGGTATTTTTTCATTGGCCCTGTTGGTCTGCTACCCGCGGTTCTGGCGGAATGCGGGTTATGTCGTTTTGACCGGCGGCGTGTTGTTTTTACTCCCGGCGTTGAAGTTGCCGCTGTCCGGCTTGATACCTTATTACGGAGAGTGGTTGAATGCCCTGGCAGTCCATCAATCCGATCAGACCTATGAGTCGTTGTTCTATGCGCAACCGTTGGCCGAATGGCTGCTCCCAAATTTCCGAGTTTTGCAGATCGGTTCGCTTGCTGTACTGGCGCTGCTGTTTCTGGTTTCACGGCGTAAATGGGACACTGCGGCTTTCCGGGCCCAGGCTCTCGGCATCCTGATGGGATGGGTGGTCCTGTTCAGCGATTCGTCCGAAAAACACACTTACATCATTGCATTGGCGGGCTTCATGCTGTGGTATTGGAGCCGTCCGGTTCGTACTCGTACGGATAAAGCGCTGTTTTGGGGTAACTTCGTATTGTTGGGTCTTGTACCGATCGACCTGATTTGTCCCGTCCCCGTAATGAGGTTCATCACCCAGACACTGTGGCTCCATGTGTGGTTCTTCTGTTTTACCTGGTTGCGCATGGTGTGGCTCACGTTTTTTTGTCCCGTCGCTGAGTTTCCGGATAGCTTTGCAGCCGGGGCCGAAACTGTTGATTCGTCGCGTCCGGCTCGATCCGGCGATACGCTCGATATCGTTTGTCCTTGTTACAATCCGAACGCTGATTTTATTTCTCATCTGGCCTGTTCGTTGGCGGAATTGCGTGGTTTTTACCCTGACAAACGGCTGCATTTGATCGTCGCCAATGACGGGTCGTCCCGCAATTTCGGCAAAGAAGAGCATGACCAACTGTTGCGGACGATTCCCGATGCGGAAATCGTAGACATTCCTCACGGGGGTAAAGGGGCGGCCATCCGGGCTGGGTTAGCCCGCTCCCAGGCGCCTTTCGCGATTTATACCGATATCGATATGCCTTATGCCAAGGAATCGATGCGGCAAGTGATCGACCGGGTCTTTGACGGTTGCGATGTGGTGATTGCCGTACGTAATGCGAGCTATCATTCCAAATTGCCGCCCATGCGCAAGTTGATGTCTCATGGCTCCAGGATGCTGAACCGGTTTTTCCTGAATACCCGTTATACCGATACCCAGGGAGGCCTGAAAGGGCTTTCCCCGGCAGCCCGGAATGTGATGCTGCGCACGCGCATCCCTGATTTCTTGTTCGATACAGAATTTATCATGCTTGCCGAACGCAGCAAAGGGTTGCGGATTGAGGAGGTCGAAACGACGTTGCGGGAGGGTGTTGTCATGTCGAAGATGTCCGGGGATGTATTGGTCCGGGAGCTGAAAAACTTTTTTCGTATAGCTTTTGGCGTATGACAATAACACTCGGTTTCGATGTCGAAGAATTCGATTTTCCGCTCGAAAGAGGCCGTGAGATCGATCTGCAAACCCAACTGGCGGTTTCTTCCGCAGGGTTGGAAGCCTTGTTGCAGATGCTTGACAGGCTCGATCTGCGGGTAACTTTCTATACTACGGCGAATTTCGCCGCGCATCGCCCCGAAACGATCCGGCGCATGGTCGCAGCGGGTCATGAAATAGCTTCGCACGACTATTATCACGCCCAGTCTGCACAATCCGATCCTGGCGGGAGTAAGCATTATCTGGAAGCATTGACCGGAACCCGGATCGTGGGGTATCGCGCTCCGCGCCTTGCCACAGCTTCGTCCGCGGTGCTTGCTGCGGCTGGGTATCGATATAATTCATCGATCAATCCCACCTGGATTCCGGGGCGATATAACAATCTTCGCGTTTCCCGCACCGTCATGAGAGAGGCGGGACTGGTGATTTATCCCACATCGGTTTCTTATCCGTTCCGTATACCGCTTTTTTGGCTCTCACTGCATGTAATGCCGTTACCGGTTTACAAGATGCTTTGCCGGAGCGCTTTACGGCATGACGGTCATTTGAACCTCTATTTTCATCCGTGGGAATTTTCCGACCGGTTGGGGGACCCTGCCTTCGGCATCCCCCGGTATCTTACACAATGTTCGGGAAGGCGTCTCCAGGGTAAACTTGAACAATTGTTAATCTGGCTCAAAAACCGGGGGTGTCGTTTTGTTACCACCCGCGAATATCTGGGAATTGATGATGAATAGACTGTGCGCCCTTGTCCGAAAGCTATATGGGCATTCATTCGTGCGTTTTGCCGCAGTGGGGGGAGTGGCAACGGCCGTCAATTATGGGACCTATGTGATCCTGATCCACAATTTTGACAATCTTTATCCGGCGATTGCGTATGTGCTGGCCTTTTGCGTCAGCATCGCCTGCAATTTTGTCCTGTCAAGTTATTTTACATTCGGAGTCAAACCGACCCGGGCCCGGGCGGTCAAGTTCCTGACGGCTCATTTGATCAATCTTTTCAACGAGTTGGTGCTGCTCGAGATATGGCTTTGGGTCGGGGTGCCGAAACTCTATGCCCCGCTGTGTGTCTTTGTGGTCGCTTTCCCTGTCAATTACTTTATGGTGCGATTCGCCTTGCGCGGGAAGTCACACGCAGCTGCTAAAGAGGAAGAGTAGATCACAATTGAGAGAGTCGGTCTTGGGGCCGTACGTCCTATTTATCCAATGCAGAAGATTTACTTACCGGTTCATCAACAACAATAATATAATCATCAGGAGTTATTAAGCATTGCGCAATAAGATAGAGACAAACCCTTTCTCCATCAGACATAGAACCTGCCTTATATAACTCCTCTTTGTACTTTGCTTTTGCTTCAAATTTCTCTAGAACAAGCTCTCTTTGTGGTAATACTTGGTTCCAAATCATCTTGATTTTTTCAACTATTGTCTCATATCTATTGGGCTTATCCCCTTTATCGCACAAATCCTTAAATACTCGAAGTTCATCAGTCTCCCTAGAAAAGACACTTGATAAAACACTTTCATAATCATTTACTAGTGTAGATGTTTCTTTTCCCCACTTCCATTTATAACCTTTATCTGTTTGAGTGGGATTGCCATAGAATATATTTTTCCATGCAGCCTCTTCATTTATAATGTTAATAGTATCAGGAATAGATAATGCACGTTGAGCAGAGATACGTAAAACTTTATCATTATTTTTTTCAATCCATGCTCCCAAATGACTTTTTCCACTACCATTCGCCCCAACAAGCACATACGATTGTGTACTTGACACATCACCTATTTGGGGAAATTTTACTGTTCTGTCAATCATATGGCTATAATTTTAATTGTTAATTAAACTTTTAATTACTTTATCTATTGCATCTATTGATTTACGCAATTCAAATTTTGATTTATCGGCTTGTTGGGCAATGGATGCAAACTGTTGTTGCTTCTCTATTGGAGGCAGTATAACAGGAATCTTTTGGATTATCTTCAAGTTAAGACCTCCTCTACCATTAACATCTCCAGACAGACCTCTAAGTTCGAGATATCTCCCCTGAAGATTATGGTAAAGATATGAGTAGTTTACACGCTCGTCGGGTACAATAGCACACAAAGACTGATTTGTACACAGATCAACTTCTGTAATAGCCACAGTACCACGAGTTTTACCTTGACCAGCGATAGCAATTACAATAGAATGTATTGGAACCATCCTTGTACTTGCGCTCTTATATCCAAGCTCAGTAATGCGAGAATCTGTATCTTCTACATGACCTTTGTGTACCTCGCCAGAACTCATCCATCTTATTCTTCCATTCTCCCAATATTCAGGATGAGATGTGCTTGGAGTTGCTCCAGCAAAACAATTTGCAAACTCACCAATAGTCATAATTGGAAAGTTATGGGTATTATTCTCAACGGTTCCAAACATCTCGATAAATTGCGATTTCACCATTTCATCAGTGGCATCAAGTAGCTTTTTATAGGCCTCCTTCAATCGATAGGCTGCCCATAATTTATCAGCAAGAATTTTTTGTTCCTCTAATGGAGGTAATTCGAACTCATAATCAACCAAATGCTCCCATTTTACACGAGGTGATAGA
>ERZ827498.934-NODE-934-length-35257-cov-4.067667_pt1 | contig 35257 bp, 29 predicted proteins | sample MGYA00519865_ERZ827498 | MGnify/ENA primary metagenome ERZ827498 (study PRJEB31778, sample SAMEA3449328) | human gut metagenome | biome: human gut; feature: human-associated habitat; material: faeces | place: United Kingdom | collected 2010/2012 ...
GGAAGTTGTTGAAGAAAATGAAGCAGAAGAAGTTCAAACAAGTGGGTTTGAAGGTCTTGGGGCTAAAGCAACTAAACAAAATAAATACTTCTGGTTATTCTCTATTGGATATGCAATAATAGCAGTTTCTATATCAGCATTAAGCACACAATATGCGACATATTTTACAGGTGAATTAGGATTAAGTGCGACATTAGTAGGAACTTTAGGTTCAGTATTTGCAGCATTTTGTTTAATTGGAAATGTTTCAGGTGGCACATTATTCGATAAAATCGGAACACTAAAAACAATGACTATATCTATGTTACTTCAAGGAGTTGCAATAGTTGCATTAATATTCTGCGCAAAAGTACCTGCACTAGCATTTTTATTCTCAATAGCATATGGACTTAATGTATATTCATATATGTCTGCACCAGCATTTATGGCTACAGATGTATTTGGCAAAAAAGAATCTAGTAAAATATTCGGGACTATAAGTTTATTATTTGCATTAGGCTATGCATTCGGATCAACTTTAGTCGGCATGATAGTTGATAAAGTTGGATTTGGCGCTGCATGGATTGTGATGCTTGGTTGTGTAGTTGTTGGATATACTTTATTACTTGGTTCTATAAAGAAAGTAAAAGAACAATATGCAGAGATGGAAGTTGAGATATAATTTTTATTAAAAGTACTTTTGAAATTTAAGATAAAGATAAGTGACTACTAAGTTTTAGGGCTTAGTAGTTTTTTTATACAAAAAAATATTAAAATTTTATATTCATTTCATAAATATTTCATATTGGAAACTTAAAATCTATCTTAGATAAATAAAGTGACTGACACAAAGTTTAAAATATTTATTATGAAAATTTCTAAAAATTATAAAACAAGGAGGTAAAAAAATGGGTTCTTTTAAAAGAGCGGTATTATATATAACCCGAAAGAAAAAGAAAAGTATTCTTATGTTCTTTATTCTATTTTGTATAGCTACAGCTGTACTGAGTGGAATTTCAATTAAAAAAGCTACATCAATTGCAAGACAAAATTCAAGTAAGGAGACAGCCAATACATTTGAGATACAAAACAATTTGGCAACAAATTTCACAGGAACAATGCCAGAGAGTTTGGTAAATAAAGTATCAAAAGTAAATGGCATAAAAAATTATGATGCATCAGTTCAGGGTATTGGGCTAGTTTTTAAGCAACTTCAAAATGTGGAGCCAAAAAACAACACAGTTCAATACACTGATAAACAGTATAAAAATCTTTTCCCTGTAGAAGCTCATAAGTTTACAGAATACGACACAAAATTTATGAGTAAATCATTTAGATTAGTTGAAGGTAGACACCTTGTAGAAGGTGATAAAAATAAAGTATTAGTTCACAAAGCGTTAGCCGAAAAAAATAATTTAAAAGTAGGAGATAGGATAATAGGAACTAAAGACAGCTTAGATTATAATGCATCTAAAGATGCACCGTCTGAATATGATCTTGAAATTGTAGGTATTTTTGAAAGTCAAAACACAGACAGAATGGGAAGTAAGTTAGAAATACCAGAAAACCTTATATTATCAGATATGAACACATTAAATGCTTTATATGGTTATTCAAAAGGAAACAGCCAATATACAAGTGCTGTGTTTAATACTAATAAAAATGTAGATGATGTAATATCAGATGTCAATAAAATACAAGAAAATTGGAGTCTTTATAATATATCAAAAAGTGATGATACGTTTTTAGCATTATCTAAGTCATTTGATAGCTTAGAAAAAATCGTAAATATGCTTTTAATCGGTTCAATTATAGTTGGAATAATAGTGCTTTCATTAGTTTTAGCATTTTGGATTCAAGGAAGAATTCATGAAACAGGTATCTTACTTTCTATCGGAGTTGGAAAGTTTAAAATAATTTCACAATATATAATTGAATTGTTACTTATAAGTGTGCTAGCTTTTGGAACATCATATTTTTCAAGTAAGATGATATCACAAAATATAGGAGATGCAATGGTTAGCCAAGCAAGCAAACAAGCTGTTCAGGAGGTGCAACAAGGGTTTGGAGGAATGTCATTAGGATATGATGCAAACACTTCTTTAGCAACTCAAACAGTAGATGGGATTGATGTTGATGTTAGTTTAAAAGAAGTTCTTTATGTTTATGCAATAGGGGCAACTATTATCATAAGTTCTGTAATGATATCTTCATCATCAATAATAAGATTAAAACCAAAAGAAATACTATCGAAAATGAGCTAGGAGGAAGACAAATGTCAATTTTAGCATTAAATAAAGTTAATTATTCATATACAAATGGTAAAAAAATATTAAATAATATAAGTATGGAGTTTGAAAAAGGCAAGTTTTACACGATTTTAGGTGTATCTGGTTCTGGAAAAACAACTTTGCTATCATTGTTGGCAGGTCTTGATGAACCACAAAGTGGTAAAATACTATATAACAATCAGGATATTAGGGAAAAAGGATATGAGAATCATAGAAAAAATAATGTTTCACTAATTTTTCAAAATTATAATTTGATTGATTATATGACTCCATTAGAAAATTTAAAAATAGTAAACCCAAAAGCAGATAAAACTATTTTAAATGAGCTTGGATTAAAAGATGATGAAATAAAAAGAAATGTATTGAAATTGTCAGGAGGTCAGCAACAACGTGTTGCCATAGCAAGAACACTTGTTGCAAATTCACCAGTAATTTTGGCAGATGAACCGACTGGAAATTTAGACAGTGATACAGAAGAAGAAATTATAGAAATATTAAAAACAAGTGCACATAAGCATGGAAAATGTGTAATAGTTGTTACCCATAGTAAGGAATTAGCTAAGAAATCAGATGTTATACTTGTATTAAAGAATAAGAAGTTAACTATGTAATATATATAAAGACTACATTGAATTAATAATTTAATGTAGTCTTTATTTCGTTATTTGTATAATAAACTATTTAAGTAAAATATTGACATAAATGATAAAATAAGATAATATTTTTCTTGAGTATAGTTTTCAAATTTGAATATGTTAATAATTTGTGGAGGAATGAAAATGTTAGAAAAAGAACAATGGGAAGGCTTTGAAGGTCGATTATGGAAAGAAGAAATCAATGTAAGAGATTTCATTCAAAAAAATTATAAACCATATGATGGTGATGAAAGTTTTCTTGCAGCTCCGACAGATGCTACAAACAAACTTTGGAGCAGATTACAAGAACTACAAAAGGAAGAAAGAGCTAAGGGTGGAGTACTTGATATGGAAACTGAAGTAGTTTCTAGCCTTACATCTTATGGTCCAGGGTATATTGATGAATCTTTAAAAGAACTTGAAAAAATTGTTGGTCTTCAAACAGACAAGCCTTTAAAAAGAGCTTTTATGCCATATGGCGGTATAAAAATGGCTGAACAATCCTGTGAAAATTATGGATATAAAGTAAATGCAGAATTACACAAAATTTTTACTGAATATCATAAAACTCATAATCAAGCAGTATTTGATGCTTATACACCAGAAATGAAAAAAGCACGTCATAGTCATATAATTACAGGACTTCCTGATACTTATGGGCGTGGACGTATTGTTGGAGATTACAGAAGAGTTGCTCTTTATGGTATAGATCATCTTATAGAAGAAAAAACTAACGATTTTAATAATTGTGGCGATGGTACTATGACAGATGATATTATTCGTTTAAGAGAAGAAATTACAGAACAACGTAGAGCACTTGAAAATATGAAAAAAATGGCTGAAAGCTATGGATATGATATATCACAACCAGCAAAAGATGCTAAGGAAGCAGTTCAATGGTTATATTTTGGATACTTAGCTGCAATAAAAACTCAAAATGGTGCAGCTATGTCAATAGGGCGTGTATCTACATTTCTTGATATATATATTCAAAGAGATTTAGATAAGGGAGTTATTACAGAAAGAGAAGCTCAAGAATTAATTGACCATTTAACAATGAAATGTAGAATGGTTAAATATGCAAGAATAACATCTTATAATGAATTATTTTCAGGCGATCCTTCATGGGTTACTATTGGATTAGCAGGTATAGGTGTTGATGGACGCCATATGGTAACAAAGAATGACTATCGTTTCCTTCACACATTAGAAAATATGGGACCTGCACCAGAGCCAAATATTACTGTATTTTATTCTTCTGCACTTCCTGAAAATTTTAAGAAGTATGCAGCTAAGATTTCAGTAGAAACAAGTTCTATTCAATATGAAAATGATGATGTTATGAAACCAGTATGGGGAGATGATTATTCAATTTGTTGTTGTGTATCAGCTACTCAAACAGGGAAGGAAATGCAGTTTTTTGGAGCTAGAGCTAATTTAGCTAAATGTTTACTTTATGCAATAAATGGTGGTATTGATGAAAAATCAGGTAAACAAGTTGGACCAGAATATAAGGGAATAACTTCTGAATATCTTAATTATGATGAAGTTATTGCAAAATATGAACAAATGAGTGATTGGCTTACAGGTCTTTATGTAAATGTTCTAAATTTAATTCAATATATGCATGATAAATATTATTATGAAGCAGCAGAAATGGCTCTTATTGATACAGATGTAAGACGTACATTTGCTACAGGTATTGCAGGATTCTCACATGTAATAGATTCTCTTTCGGCAATTAAGTATGCTAAAGTTAAGACAATACGTAATGAAGCAGGCATTGTTACAGATTATGAAATTGAAGGGGACTTCCCTAAATACGGTAATGATGATGACAGAGCTGATGAAATAGGTGTATATGTTCTTAAGTCATTCCTTGACAAAATCAAGAAGAGACACACATACAGAAATTCTGAACCAACAACATCAATTCTTACTATAACATCTAATGTAGTATATGGTAAATATACAGGTAATATGCCAGATGGACGTGAAGCTTGGACTCCACTTTCACCAGGAGCAAGTCCATCTTATGGAGCAGAAAATAATGGATTGCTTGCTTCATTAAATTCTGTAGCTAAATTACCATATGAATGGGCTTTAGATGGTATTTCAAATACACAAACAATTAACCCAACAGCACTTGGTCATGATAAAGAAGAACAAGCTGATAAACTTGTACAAGTATTAGATGGATATTTTGAACAAGGATCACATCATTTAAATGTTAACGTATTTGGTGTTGAAAAATTAAAAGATGCTATGGAACATCCTGAAAAAGAAGAATATGCTAACTTTACCATTCGTGTATCAGGTTATGCAGTTAAATTTATAGATTTAACAAGAGAACAACAACTTGATGTTATTTCTAGAACATGCCATGCAGAAATTTAATTTGAATAAAAATATAGCAAAAATTCATTCAATAGAAACTTTTGGATCTGTTGATGGACCTGGAGTGCGTTTTGTTGTTTTTTTTAATGGCTGTCATATGAGATGCAAGTTTTGTCACAATCCTGATACTTGGGATATTAATGGTGGTGAGGAAAGATCTGCTGATGAGCTTTTGACTCAAGCTTTAAAATATAAAACTTATTGGAAAAATGGAGGAGGCATTACAGTGAGTGGTGGTGAGCCACTTATCCAAATAGATTTCTTAAATGAATTTTTTAAAAAGGCTAAGGCTAAAGGTGTTCACGTAACATTAGATACGTCTGGAAATCCATTTACAAGAGAAGAGCCTTTCTTTAGCAAGTTTAAGGAGCTTATGAATGTAACTGATCTTGTAATTTTGGATATTAAAGAAATAGATGAATCTAAGCATAAAAAACTTACAGGATGGAGTAATTTAAATATTCTTGATATGGCTAAGTATTTATCAGAAATTAACAAACCAGTATGGATTCGTCATGTATTGGTACCAGGTGGAAGTGATAATGATGAAGAATTGATAAGACTTAATGAATTTATCAAGACTTTAAGCAATGTAGATCGTGTAGAAGTAATTCCTTATCATGACCTTGGAATTTTTAAATGGGAGAAACTTGGTATTGCTTATCCTTTAATTAATGTAAAACCACCTACTAAAGAGAGGGTAGAAAATGCTAAAAAGCTTCTTTATACAAGTGAATATAGAGGGTATTTATCACGATAAATAATATCATGCAACATATAAACCCATGAAAAGCAAACTTTTGATTTTCATGGGTTTGTTTTATCTTAATAATAAATGAATGAATAATGTCTTAGTAGAGAATACTAAGTTTATCTGATAATTAAAAAATAATAATAGAAAAATTATTTTAAGAAATTAGGATAGATTTATAGATTTTTTAATTTAAGATAAAATTTACTTTGGAGGAGATAAAAATGTGTACAGCGTTAACGTTATCAACTAAAGATGGTTATAATTTATTTGGTAGAAATATGGATTTGGCATATTCATTTAATCAAGCAGTAACATTAGTTCCTAGAAATTATGAGTATAGAGATAGAGTTACTGGAGAGATAAGAAAAAATAAATATGCAATATTGGGTATGGCCAGTGTTATAGATGATTATCCAGCTTTTGCAGATGCATTTAATGAAAAAGGACTAGGGTGTGCAGGACTTAATTTTCCAGGATATTTTCACGCAGAAGAAAATGAAGTTCATGGAAAGAAAAATATAGCACCATATGATTTAATTTTATGGATACTATCAAATTTTCAAACAGTAGATGAGGTTTTAAATGAAATTAAAAATATAGAATTAGTGGCAATACCAATTAATGAAAAAACACCTCTTCCAACACTTCATTGGATAGTTTCAGATACTAATGGAAAATCTATAGTTATAGAAAAAACAAAAGAAGGATTTAAAACTTATGATAATCCAATTGGAGTTTTAACTAATTCACCAACATTTGGTTGGCATTTAACTAATTTAAATGAATATATGAAAACCACACCTGTTCAACCAGAAAATGTGAAATGGGGCAATAAAGAATTAAGACCTTTAGGGGTAGGGATGGGTACAAAAGGGTTACCAGGAGGACTTTCTGGAGTTGATAGATTTGTAAGAATAGCATATTTAAAATCAAAATTTCCAGTATCAGAAGATTTATTATCAGGAATAAGTCAATTTTTTCATATGTTAAATAATGTAGCAATGCCTAGAGGTGCTGTAATTAGTGAAGGATCAGATGATATTACTTTATATTCTTCTTGTATGTGTCAACAAAAAGGCATTTATTATTATTCTACATATAACAATAATGGAGTTAGTGCAGTTGATATGAATAAAGAGGATTTAGATGGTAAAGAAATTAAAAGGTTTGAGTATTTAGATAAATTAAATATAATATATCAAAATTAAATTACCTAAAATTTAATTATTGAAGCAAATTTTTATTGTGATAAATTTTATCATAATTATACTTAAAAAAGACCCTCAAATATATATTTTTGATTAATTTTAAATTAAAAGAGTAGGGTCTAGATTTTAAAAAAATTATTAAAAATAAATTTCTTTTTTGTTTACAATTATTTAATTGACTTTGAAAATAAAAAGTATAATATTAAGTTTATAAAATAAAAATAAAGAGGTAAACATATGAAAAAATTTATAGAACAAGCAAAACTTATAAAAGAAGAAATTATAAGCTATAGAAGAGTAATTCACAGTAATCCAGAGGTAGGTCAAGAGTTACCAAAAACTAAAAAATATGTTATGGATAAATTAGTTGAATTTGGATATTCTCCTGAAGAAATTTGTGAAAGTGGAATAGTAGCTACAATTAAAGGAAACAAACCAGGAAAAACTTTTTTATTAAGAGCAGATATGGATGCACTTCCTATAGCTGAAAAAACTTCATGTGACTTTAAGTCTACTAATGGATGCATGCATGCATGTGGACATGATATGCATACAGCAATGTTATTAGGAGCAGCAAGATTACTTAAAGAAAATCAAGATGAGATAGAAGGAACTATTAAATTAGTTTTTCAACCTGATGAAGAAGGATTTACTGGTTCTAAGAAAATGATAAAGGCAGGGGTACTTGAAAATCCTAAAGTTGATGCAGCTTTAGCAATGCATGTTCATTCAGGAACACCTTCAAATGTTGTATTATGTGGTTTAGGAACTAGTATTGCAGGGTGTAATAGATTTAGAATTGTTGTAAAAGGAAAAGGATGTCATGGAGCTATGCCAGAAACAGGAATAGATCCAATCAATATAGCTGCACATATCTATTTAGCAATTCAAACTATTTTAACTAGAGAAATATCAGCTACTGAATCAGCTGTTGTTACAATAGGTAAATTTGTAGGTGGAGATGTACCAAATGTAATACCGGAAGAAGTTGTTATGGAAGGAACTATAAGAAGTTTAGATAAAGAAGTAGGGGAATTTATTTTTGATAGAATGAATGAAATAGTTACTTCTACAGCTAAAATGCTTAGAGGAGAAGCAGAATTGATAGAGTTATCATCTGTACCACCATTAGCAAATAATGATGAATTAGCTCATGAACTTACTGGTTATATGAAAGATATAGTTGGAGAAAAAGCAGTTGTTTTATTTGAGCAAGGTGGAATGGGTTCAGAAGATTTTGCTTCTTATTCATATGAGGTTCCAAGCGTATATATTATGTTAGGAGCTGGTACAAAGCAAGAAAATAGTTTATATGGAGAAGCTATGCATAATGAAAAGGTAGTTTTCAATGAGGATATATTACCTACAGGAGCAGCTATACATGCATATAGTGCTATAATGTGGCTAAAAAATAATAAATAATTAAAATTAATAAATCCAGATATACTTAAATAATTGTATATCTGGATTTTTATGTGTGACTACTATATTCAATAACTTAATGGTGAAAGTCAGTTTGTAGGCTTAGTACTAGAACCACTAGTTAATGACAAAGTTATCTACTATGAGGTGGAAGAGTAAAAAGAAATTTGCGAAAATATAGTAAAATTTTGTAAAAAATAATTATGTGAAATATATGGAAATTGTAGACATTATATAATAATATATCTTTGGAGTAATAAAAATTAAGGAAAATATAAAGAGAGAGGTTATGGGGTATGAGAAAAAGTGAAATGAGAGATATGACCAAAGGAAATGTTTTCAATATTATTTTAGGCTTTGCAATTCCGTTATTATTAGGAATGTTATTTCAACAGTTTTATAGTATGGTTGATACAATTATTGTAGGTAAATATTTAGGGGTAAGTGCATTAGCTTCTGTAGGGTCTACTGGGTCAATAAATTTTATGATAATTGGTTTTTGTATGGGTGTTTGCAATGGGTTTGCCATACCGGTGGCACAAAAATTTGGAGCAGGAAATTTTAAAAAACTACGTAAGTACGTCTTTAATAGTGGTTTTTTAGCTATAGTATTTTCAGTAGTCATGACATTGATAGTTTGTGTGTTTTGTAGACAAATTTTAATAGCCATGAGAACACCAGAAGATATAATTCAAGGGGCTTATAGCTATATATATGTGATTTTTCTAGGTATACCAGCAACTTATTTATATAACTTGTTATCTGGAATTATAAGATCACTAGGTGATAGTAAAACGCCACTTTTCTTTTTGATAATATCATCTATAATAAATATAATTTTAGACTTATTTTTAATTATCTATATGCATATGGGAGTAGCTGGTGCTGCTTGGGCAACAGTTATAGCTCAAGCTGTATCAGGTATATTATGTTTAATATATATGAGAAAAAAATATTCAGTTCTAAAATTTGAAAGTGATGAATTGAAGATTGATGGATATTGCATAAGAAGATTATGTTATATGGGAGTACCTATGGGGCTACAGTATTCTATTACTGCTATAGGAAGCGTTATACTGCAAGCAGCAGTAAATGGTCTTGGATCTATAATTGTAGCAGCAGTAACAGCAGCGGGAAAAATTTCTATGTTTTTATGTTGTCCATTTGATGCATTAGGGTCTACAATGGCTACATATACAGGACAAAATATTGGTGCTGGTAAATTAGAACGTATAAGTGAAGGCATAAAGAAGAGTATGATAATTGGTTCAGTTTATTCAATTGTTGCTTTAATGATATCTGTTTTTTTTGGCAAGAGCTTAGCCCTTCTTTTCGTAAATGAAAATGAAATAGAAATACTTGCAAAGGTAAGTGAAAATTTAATTATCGTAGCAGCTTTTTATATTCCTTTATGCATAGTAAATGTAGTACGTTTTACTATCCAAGGAATGGGATATTCAACTTTTGCTATATTAGCAGGAGTGTGTGAAATGATTGCTAGAGCATTATGTGGATTTATCTTAGTTCCTATTTTTGGCTATGTTGCAGTATGTTTAGCAAGTCCAATAGCATGGATTTTTGCTGATGCATTTCTTATTCCAGCGTATAAATATGTAATAAATAAAAGCAAATGTGAAATGAAAATAAAGTTAGTTGAAGCAAAAAATATATAACAAAGAATCTGGGGATGTCGCATTAAGAATAAACAATACAATATATTGCGTTGATTTTTAATGCGACATCCATATTCTTTATTTAATAGTTGATTTTACTTTATTTTTATAAAAATAAGTAAGTTTTTTTTCAATTTCTCTTTTTATATCATGAATACTTCCTGTTTTTATTATTTCTGAAAAATACAGATTTTCTATTAATTCACAACTTATTTCACTCATAACTTCTAATTCTATTTGTTTTGCATTTTCTGGTAATAAAGAAAGCATTGCAGATTTAATTTTTTTTCCATCTATTAGTAATTCATCTTTTAGTTGAATTACTCCAAATTTACATTCTTTAATTACATCACTTTTACAATGTAAAAGCATTAAGTCATATCCATTCAGATATGTAGTTCCTAATTTTTCACGTTGTAATAATCTATTTTCTATGTTTATTCTATCTTCTTCATTATCGCTAAATAATTTACTGGACACATAAATTAAATCATTTATATCTAAAACCGTTTTCACTTCTTTCAAAATTATATTTGATAACAGATTAATAATAATATCACCTAAATTAGATATTAATTGTATTTCTTCTTTTCCAAATATTTTTTTTTCAGCTTTTTTAGATACCATATTTATTTTGTTATCCAATATTTCTTTTGTAAAATTTTTTAGTTTCAATTTATCATCTTCTGATAACAATGGATTTACTGATATACATTTATAATCTATATCTAATTTTACAGTAGAAATTATACAATCTATACCTTGATTTTTTAAACTATCAATGTCTATATTAATAATAGAAATTCTATCTTTAATGATTATATTATTAAATGATCTTTGTATATCACTTGATAAAAGCCTAGATGTCCCAACGCCAGATGGACATGCTACTACAGCTATTATTTTTTCTTGTTCTAAAGTTCTTTGTATTGCAGCTGCAAAATGTAATGTTATGTATGCAATTTCAGATTCTGATATCTTAGAGATATTAACTATATTTTTTAGTATTTCACATGCTTTTTCACAAGCTTTAAAAATTTCATAATATTTTTCTTTAATACTATCAAGCAATGGATTTCTAATATTAAGATTCATGGTTAACCTACTTATAGCAGGAACTAAATGATTAGATAAATCTCTATTTAATTTATCTTTATCTATTATATCTATTTGGAAATCGTTTTCTATACTGGCAATAATAGTACTTGATATTTTTCTAATATCCAAATTATTTAAATCTATGTTATCTTCAATTTTATTTAGTGATAATTTTGCACCTTTAATGTGCATGGTGATATATCCCATTTCATCTCTTGATATTTCTATACCTAATTCTTTAGATAAATTATTAGCAATTTTTTTTGCTATTTTAAATTCATCCATATTTTCTAATTCTAATAAAACATCTTTATCCATAATTATTGTATCGCCATTTTGCAATCTCTTTATTACTAAAGTTAAATGTATTATTAGTCCTATATAGGAATTATCTGATAACTTAAATTCATATTTTTTCTCTATATTATTTAGTACATTTTGAATAGCTTTTATTAAGTCTTCCTCTACAAAATCTAGTAATTTATTTTCCAATGTTAAATCCTTAAGATTTTTATCTATTTCATTATTATTACCTAATAAATCTATAATTTTATTTTGTCCTATAGCACTATATAAAATATTTGATAATACTTTTCTATAATTTTCTTCAGAACCTTCTAAATAAATTCCAACACCTTGTCTTTTTATAATTTTAATATTAAATTGATTTAACCAATTTTCTAATTCATATAAATCGCTATTTAAAATTCCTTCAGATATTTTTAAATTTGAAGTAAAATAATATGATTTTAATGGAGTTTTATTAAGTATTAATTCTCCTAATATTATTCTTTTTCTTTCTTCTTTAGTGTATTCTTTTTTTATATTTTCAAATTCTAGTAGTTCTAATATAAATTCTTTGTTTTCTAAACTTTCATCAATAATTAGACCTACTCCTGGTTTTTTTATAAAATTAAAGTCATTTTCATAAAGCCATTTCTCCACATTAGGCATATCCCTTAATACAGTTCTATTGCTTAATCCTAATTTTTCTGCAATATTAGAAATTGTTATAAAATCAGTATTATTAGGACTGGTTAAAATTTCTATTATTTTCTTTTGTCTTAATGTTAAAGCATTTTTTTTCATTAAATATCTCCTAAAATAAGCTATAATTTTTAGATAAAGGATATTTCTTATCTAAGTTTATTATATCTACTTATTTAAATTTTTTAAAGCTAATTTAAAAGCATCTTCTTCTAAATCTAGATATCCTTTAAAAATAACTTGCTGTATATCAGTATTATTAAATAAAAATGTATATCCTAATCCTAAATAACCTTCTGGATATAATACACCTAAGTAATCCCAGATTTTATTTTCTGATTGTTGTATTTGTTTTCTACCAATAATCATAAGTTTTTTATAACCATTTTTTAAAACTACTATAGAGCCTAGTGGCAATAAATTCATTATATTGTATTCTCCTTTTATTAATTATTTGATTATTTACAATTATATGGTTTATTTGATATAAAAATATTAATGCAAAAATATTATTGATATGATATAATTTTAAACGAGAGGTATAAAATTTTAAATAAGTTGGTGAGAATTATAGAAGAAAAATTTTTAAAAAAATAATAAAAGCGCCAGAACTTAGTAAATAAATTAAAACATTTACTAAGTTGACGAGGTTGGGGAATATCGAGATTTTCGGCGGATGCCCCACAGTACTTGTATGCTACTGTTAAAGATTGACAAACCTAGAAAGTGATTTCTAGAACAAATTCAATTGGGTATACAACCTTCATTTAAGATTTTTGATTTCTGAGAACATTATACCTCTGTATTAAATTTATGTTAGAACAGAGTCTTGAAGAAGTAAAATTATTTTTATAAATGTAAGGGAGATTTTTAATATGTGTGGAATAGTAGGATATGTTGGAAATAAAAATGCAACAGATTTTTTAATAGAAGGATTATCTAAGCTTGAGTATAGAGGTTATGATTCAGCAGGGATAGCTGTAATTAATAATGGTGAAGTAGAAATAGTTAAACACAAAGGACGTTTAGCTAATCTATCAAGAGAATTAGAAAATAATCCTGCTGAAGGAACAATAGGAATTGGACATACTAGATGGGCCACTCACGGTGAGCCATCAGATATTAATTCACATCCTCACCAAGCTTCAAAAGGAGATATAACTGTAGTTCATAATGGTATAATTGAAAATTATGCTGAATTAACTAAATTCTTAAAAGATAAAGGATATGAGTTTAAATCAGCTACAGATACAGAAGTTATACCAAATTTAATTCATTACTATTACAATGGTGATTTATTTGAGGCAGTAGCTAAAACTATAGAAAGATTAGAGGGAAGTTATGCTTTAGGAGTAATTTGTGGTAATGAACCAGATAAAATAGTAGCAGTAAGAAAAGATAGCCCTTTAATAGTTGGGCTTGGAGATAATGAAAAATTTATAGCTTCAGATATTCCAGCTGTTTTAAATTATACAAGGGATATCTATCTTTTAGAAGATAAAGAAATTGTTGTTATAACTAAAAATAGTGCAGAAGTATTTAATTTAAATGGAGAGAAAATATCAAAAGAAATTTATAAAGTAACATGGAATGAAGATGCAGCTGAAAAAGGTGGATATGATTCATTTATGTTAAAAGAAATTCATGAACAACCAAAGGCTATTAGAGATACAATGACAGGAAGAGTTTTATTAAATGATAAAGTTAAATTTGAAGATTTCAATTTAACTTTAGAAGAATTAAATGAAATTGATAGAATTTATATAATAGCATGTGGTACAGCTTATAATGCTGGATTAATGGGGAAAGTAGCCATAGAAAAATTAGCTAAAATTCCAGTTGAAGTTGAAATAGCTTCAGAATTTAGATATAGAGAACCATTAGTAACTAATAAAACTTTAATAATTACATTAAGTCAATCTGGGGAAACAGCTGATACTTTAGCAGTTTTAAGAGATGCTAAGAAAGTAGGAGCTAAAACTTTAGCAGTAACTAACGTTGTTGGAAGCAGTATTTCAAGAGAAGCTGATAATGTAATTTATACTATGGCAGGACCAGAAATTGCTGTTGCATCTACTAAAGCATATACAACTCAAGTTGTAGTAATGAATTTACTTGGAATGTATTTTGCTGACTTAAAAGGAATTTTAGATAAAGATGTGGAAAAGGAACTTAAAGAATCTTTATTAAGTTTACCTGAAAAAATTGAAGCGGTGCTTGAAATGAAATCACAAGTTGCTGAAGTAAGTAAAATATTAGCGGAAGAAACAGATTTATTCTACTTAGGTAGAGGAGCTGATTATGCACTAGTTATAGAAGGTGCATTAAAAGTTAAAGAAATATCTTATGTTCATTCTGAAGCATATGCTGGTGGTGAACTTAAACATGGAACAATTGCATTAATTGAACCTGGAACAAAGGTTATAGCAGCATTAACTCAAAGTCAATTAAAAGATAAAATGATTAGCAACATAAGAGAAGTTAAATCTAGAGGAGCTGAAATAATTGCAATTGCTTATGAAGATGAAGAATTAGATTTAACAGTATTTGATAAAGTATTAAGAATTCCTAGAACTTCTAATATGATAGCACCTATTTTAGGAGCGGTTCAATTGCAATTAATAGCTTATTATGTAGCAAGTGAAAAAGGTTGCGATATAGATAAACCAAGAAACTTAGCAAAATCTGTTACAGTTGAATAATAAAATAATAAATAAAAGGTTAAGCATAATTATTATATGTGCTTAACCTTTTATTTAATTTATAACTAAAAACATTGCTTTATTAGTGACAAAATATAAGGTATTGTTAAAAAAATAATTTGTCACTAATATTAAGGACAAGTTGTAATTATCAATTTGTTGATGTAAACGTATATATAAAATAAAATAAACTTGTAAGCGATAGATTAAAATTTCAAATACAGCTTATAGATAAATATGCTATCAAGTTTAGGAGGAAAATAAATATGAAGGAAAAGATTCAGAAGTTTGGAAAGTTTCTTAGTGGTATGGTAATGCCTAATATAGGAGCATTCATAGCTTGGGGATTTATTACAGCATTTTTTATTGCCAGTGGATGGTTTCCAAATGAAAAATTAGCAGGACTAGTTGATCCAATGTTAAAATATCTTTTACCAATATTAGTTGGATACACTGGTGGTAAAGTAGTAGCTGGAGTTCGTGGTGGAGTAATTGGTTCAATAGCAACAATGGGAGTTATTGTTGGAGCTGATATTCCAATGTTTATAGGTGCTATGATAATGGGTCCATTAAGTGGATATATTATTAAAAAGTTTGATAAAGCAGTTGAAGGTAAAGTACCAGCAGGGTTTGAAATGTTAGTTAATAACTTTTCAGTTGGAATAATAGGTATGATACTTGCAATAGTGGGATTCTATGCAGTAGGACCATTTGTTGTTATGATGACAGGGGTATTAAAAGGTGGAGTAGAATTTATAATAAGTAAAGGGTTATTACCTTTAGTATCAATATTTATAGAACCAGCAAAAGTTTTATTCTTGAATAATGCAATCAATCATGGAATTATAGGACCAATAGGAATCGAACAAGCTCAAAATATGGGTAAATCAATAATGTTCTTATTAGAGTCAAATCCAGGACCAGGACTTGGAGTGTTATTAGCATATTGGATGTGTAGTAAAGGTGCAATGAAAGAGTCAGCACCAGGAGCAGCAATAATTCATGCTTTAGGTGGGATTCACGAAATTTATTTCCCATATGTATTAATGAATCCATTATTACTTTTAGCACCAATAGCAGGTAGTGCGGCAGGAATATTAGTATTTTCAATATTTAAAGTAGGTTTAGTTGCAACACCATCACCAGGAAGTATATTTGCAATATTAGCTTTAGCACCAAAAGGTGAAATGTTAGGAGTACTTTTAGGAATTTTAGCAGCTGCAGCAGTTTCATTCCTAGTAGCAGCACCTTTAGTAAAAAAAGCAGCAAATAATATGGAAGATGAAACTAAAGAAGAGAGCAACTTAGAAAGTAATGTTGATGTAATTAAAAGAGATGTTATAAATAAAATAGTATTTGCATGTGATGCTGGAATGGGATCAAGTGCAATGGGTGCTACAAAATTTAGAAATAGAATAAAGAAATTAGGATTAAATATAGAAGTTACAAATTCTTCAGTAGATACTATACCAAGTGATGCTGATTTAGTTGTAAGTCATGTTAAGTTAATTGAAAGAGCAAAGAAGAATTCACCACAAGCTGAACATGTATTTATAGAAAACTTCTTACAAGATAAAAAGTTAGATGAATTATTTAATAGTTTACAAGCAAGAACAAATGGAAATGTTAAAGTTGCAAAAGAAGTAGCAGCAACTAATGAAATTGTAGAAGCAAAAGAAACTTCAATATTAAATAAAAATAATATAGTTTTAGGTTTAGAAAGTGTTTCAAAGGAAGAGGCAATAAAGAGAGTAGGTGAAATACTTGCAAAAGAAGGCTATGTGAAAGAAGAATATATCCAAGCTATGCTTGAAAGAGAAGAAATAGTTTCAACATATATAGGGATGGGAGTTGCTATACCACATGGTGTTGGAGAAGCTAAAAAAGAAGTAAAGAAATCAGGAATAGCAGTACTTCAATATCCGAATGGAATTAAATTTGGTGATGAAGTAGCTTACTTAGTAGTGGGTATTGCAGGTGTTGGAGATGAACATTTAACTATATTATCTAATATAGCAATGTCATTAGAAGATGAAGGTTTAGTAGAAAAGTTAAGAAAGACATATGATGTAAACGATATATTAAAAGTATTTAATAAATAATTAATTGTATAAATTATTAAAGTAAATGGAGGGAAATAATATGAAAAGGGCGATTCAATTTGGAGCTGGAAACATAGGAAGAGGATTTATAGGAGCTTTATTATCTAAATCAGGATATCATGTAGTATTTGCAGATGTTAACGAAGAGATAATAAGCAAGATTAATGAAGATAAATGTTATACAATTCATATAATGGATGTTGAATGTAAAGATGAAAAAGTAGAAAACATTAGTGGTGTTATATCAACAAGTGATGAAATATTAGAAGAAATTAGAACATCAGATATAATTACAACTGCTGTAGGTCCTGTAGTATTGCCAAGAATAGCATCAACTATAGCTAATGGAATTAAGTTAAGAAAGATAATAGGTGTAACTAGTTATTTAAATATAGTAGCTTGTGAAAATGCAATAAAAGCAAGTTCACAATTAGAAGAAGAAGTTAAAAAATATTTAAATGAAGAAGAGATAGCGTATTTAAATGAATATGTAGGTTTCCCTAATTGCTCAGTGGATAGAATAGTACCACCAGTTAAAAGTGAAAATATATTAGATGTAGTTGTGGAAAATTTCTATGAATGGAATGTAGAAGAAAAAGCATTTAAAGGTGAAATTCCTAAAATATATGGAATGAATTTAGCTGATAATTTAATGGCATATATAGAAAGAAAATTATTTACATTAAATACTGGACATGCAATAACAGCTTATTTTGGATATTTAAAAGGTTATAATACTGTTGATGAAAGCATAAAAGATGAAGTTATCCACGATTTAGTTAAAAAGGCCATGATAGAAAGTGGACAAGGACTTATAGCTAAATATAATTTTGATAAAGAAGAGCATTTTAAATATATAGATAAGATAATTGGAAGATTTAAAAATCCATATTTAAAGGATGATGTAGCTAGAGTTGGAAGAGAGCCTTTAAGAAAATTAAATGAAAATGACAGATTAATTAAACCTCTAATGACAGCAAAGAGTTTTAATTTAGACATAGACAATCTATTATTAGGAGTTGGAGCTGCTCTTAATTATAATAATGAAGAAGATAGTCAAAGTGTAGAACTTCAAAGCCTAATTTCTGAAAAAGGTGTTAAAGAATCGTTAGCTCATGTAGCTAATTTAGCACAAGAACAAGAAATTTTGTCTAAGGTTGAAAAATATTATAATGAAGTGAAAAATATAATTAGTGCTTAATTTAATATAAATATTAAGAGTGATACCTCATAAATGATTTAAAAAATTTGTGAGGTATCATTTTTTTAGATATATTTACTTATTCAAGATATAGATACAATTATTAAGCATATGAAAAATATCATCATTATAGACAACCTTGTTTACATAAATGATTCTCTGTAGGTTATTCAAAGTTGGTAAGTGGTGCTACTGTATTAATTTAAATAGACTAGTTAAGCGTGAGAAAAGAGCAATAAGTATCATTATTGTATTATGACTCTTTTTTGAAAGTTTGGTATTTTAGAAAAATAACCACAAATAATCCATCAACTATGTTACAATTACATTTTGATGTAACTCTTATAATAGATAAAGAAATAGAGGAAGCATTAGAAAACTTATAATTGTTAACTAAAGGAGTTTTACTAATGATAATTAAAAATTGTAAAATTATATATAAAGATAAAATTGAAGAAGGATCAATATTAATTAAAGATGGTAAAATAGAAAAAATAAATACAGAAGATTTTAAAGGAGAGGTTTTAGATGCTAAAGGTTTATATCTTTCTCCAGGATTTATAGATGTACATATACATGGTGCTGGTGGATATGATACTATGGATGGTACAGTAGAAGCTCTCAATACTATAGCAAAGGTAATAGTGGAGCATGGAACTACATCTTTTTTACCAACAACAATGACTGTATCAATTGAAGATATTAATAAAGCCATGAAGGTCATTAAGAAGCTAAAAGAAGAAGGAACAGAGGGAGCAAATGTTTTAGGTGCACATTTAGAAGGACCATTTATCAGTCCCAAAGCCATTGGTGCTCAAAATCCTAATTTTCTTTTAAAGCCATCCATAGAATCATATGAAAAAGTAGTTGATGGATGTAGTGATGCTGTTGTATCACTTACCTTGGCACCGGAAGTTGAAGGAGCTAAGGAACTTATAGAGTATACTACATCTAAAGGTATAGTTTGCTCCTTAGGACACACAAAAGCTACTTATGAGGAAGTAATAGAAGGAATCAACTGGGGAATTAGCCATTCAACGCATTTATATAATGCAATGACAGGTTTTAACCATAGAGAGCCAGGATGCGTAGGAGCAATATTTGATACTGATATTACAACAGAAACAATAGCTGATGGAATTCATATTTCATATCCAGCATTAAAGATAGCTTATAAAGTTAAAAGCACTGATAAAGTAATGTTAGTAAGCGACTCAATGATGGCTTGCTGCATGAGAGATGGTTGTTATTCTTTAGGTGGTCAAGATGTTGAAGTGATAAATGGTGCTGCTAGACTTAAAAATGGAGCCTTAGCTGGTTCAGTCTTAACCATTGATAAAGCTGTTGCTAATGTATATAAAAATTGCGGAATACCTTTATATGAAGCAGTAAAGATGGCTACATATAATCCAGCAAAACACTGTAATGTTCATAGTTATAAAGGTTCTATAAAAGAAGGTTATGATGCAGATTTATTGTTATTTGATGAAAATATAACAATAAAGAAGGTATTTGTCAAAGGGAAAGAAGTTTATACTGAAAGATAATTTTTATCTTATCAAAAGAAAAAAGGGGAAATATTATTATGATGAAATATTTGCAAAAGCTAGGTAAATCATTAATGCTTCCAGTAGCATGTTTACCAGTTGCCAGTATACTTATGGGAATAGGATATTGGATAGATCCAGCAGGGTGGGGAGCTAATAATTTAATAGCTGCTTTTATGATTAAGGCAGGTAGTGCTCTAATAGACAATATGGGAATTCTTTTTGCTATAGGTGTAGGTATTGGGATGTCAGATGATAATGATGGGACAGCAGGTCTTGCAGGTCTTGTTTTATGGTTGATGATGACTACTTTATTATCAACTACTGCTGTTGCCATGTTTAAAGGTGTAGATGTATCTGAAGTACCAGCAGCCTTTGGTAAGATACAGACTCAGTTTACAGGTATTTTATCAGGGATTATTGGAGCTACTTGTTATAATAAATTTAAATCTGTTAAGTTACCAGCAGGAGCTTTAGTAATGTATCATTGTGCAAATAAGAATAAGAAAAAAGTAGTATATGGATTATTACTTGCAGGATCAATTTCGGCATTCTTTACAGGTGTTACTGAGCCGTTAGAATTTGCCTTTATGTTCTTAGCACCAGGACTATATTTTATACATGCAGTATTAAGTGGAATTTCTGCCGTAATATGTACAGTACTTCCTGTAATAGAAGGATTTGTAGACTGGGTATTAAGTTTTAAGGCACCAATGGCTGAAATTATCTTAGAAGGTTTAGGTGGAAAAGAAAATATTATTTCTATTGATAATTGTGTTACAAGATTGCGTTTAGAAATTAAAGATAAATATAAAATAAACGAAAAGCTTATTAAATCCTCTGGGGCTTCAGGTATAATAAAACCAGGTAAAAAGAGCATTCAAATTATCATTGGAACAAAAGTGCAATTTGTATGTGATGAATTAAAAATATTATATTCAATGTAAGATAAAAAAGGGGCTGTCTAATAAATTATTTTTAAATGATTTATGAGACAGCCCCTTTTTATATATGAAAAACTAGAATATTAAGCTTTATTTTATATTATGGAATATTTACATTTATCTGTGGTACAATTATTTAGAAAGTTATGGAAAAAATATTAGCTATTTTAGCTGGTTAAAGATGGGAGGTTAACATATGTCAGAAATAACTAAAAGGGCTTTTGCAAGTTCGTTGAAAAAGATGTTAGCAAAAAAACCATTGGAGAAGATAAGGATTATAGATATTACAGAATATTGTGGGGTAAACCGTCAGACTTTTTATTATCATTTTAAAGATATATATGATTTACTGGAATGGGTATACACTAATGAAGCCACTAAAGCTTTAGGCGAAAAAAAGACATACGAAACATGGCAACAAGGGTTTAAGCAAATATTTCAATATATTGTGAATAATAAAGAATTTGTCTTAACTACTTTTAATTCTGTCAGCAGAGAATATTTAGAGAGATATTTATATAATGAAGTATATTTATTATTAATTGGTGTAGTAGAGGAAAAGGCAAAAGGCATTCCTGTTAGAGAAAAGGATAAATCCTTTATTGCTGATTTTTATAAGTATGCTTTTGTTGGAATTGTTTTAGACTGGATTAAGAGTGGTATGAAAGAAGAGTCAGATAAAATTATTGAAAGGCTTAATAAACTTATATATGGTAATATGGAAGAAGCGTTGGAAAGGTATAGAACAGACAAGACATATTCATATAAGAAATAAGATTAAAATAGACAAGTGCTAGCATTTGTCTATTTTTTTTACACTTTTATGAATGTGGATAAATATTAGACAGAGGAAAGATATTGTCTATATTAAAGAATATTAATAATCAGTAATATGAATTTATAAAGAAAATAAATTATTGAGATAAATAGTGGGAGGCAATTATATGTATTATAGCAATGGAAATTATGAAGCATTTGCTAGACCAGAAAAACCAGCAGATGTAGAGAGAAAATCAGCATATTTAGTTGGCGCAGGGTTAGCTTCACTAGCTGCTGCATGTTTTTTAGTTAGAGATGGCCAAATGAAAGGTGAGCATATTCATATTTTAGAAGATGGAAATCTTCCAGGTGGTGCTTGTGATGGTATTAAAGATAATGAAAGAGGCTTTATAATTCGTGGTGGACGTGAAATGGAAAATCATTTTGAGTGTTTATGGGATTTATTTAGATCAATACCTTCTTTAGAAATAGAAGGGGCCTCAGTGCTTGATGAATATTATTGGCTAAATAAGAAGGATCCAAATTATTCATTAATGAGAGCTACTGTCAAGAGAGGTGAAGATGCTCACACTGATGGCAAGTTTGGATTAAGTGATAAAGCTGCATTGGAGATAGTTCATTTATTCTTTACTAAAGATGAGGATTTATATGATGTAAAGATAAAAGATGTTTTTAGTAGTGACTTTTTTCAGTCAAATTTCTGGTTATATTGGAGGACTATGTTTGCCTTTGAGGATTGGCATAGTGCGTTAGAAATGAAGTTATATATACAAAGATTTATCCATCATATTGGTGGATTACCAGATTTTAAAGCTTTAAAATTCACTAAATATAATCAATATGAATCATTGATTTTACCGATGATAAAATATTTAGAAGCTCATGAGGTAAACTTTCAATATAACACTACTGTTACAAATGTGCTATTTAAAAAAGAAGGTAGTAAAAAAGTAGCTAGTAAAATAATATGTACTCATAATGGGAAAGAGGAAAGCATTGATTTAGTTGAAGATGATCTTGTTTTTGTTACTAATGGAAGTTGTGTAGAAAATTCTACTTATGGTGATAATGATCATGCAGCAGTTTTGAATAATAAGGAAGGTGCATGTTGGAGATTATGGAGAAACATTGCAGCACAGGATAAATCTTTTGGAAATCCTGATAAATTCTGTACTAATATAGAAGAGACAAATTGGGAATCGGCGACGATAACAACTTTAGATGAGAAGATTCCGCCATATATCGAAAAAATATGCAAGCGTAATCCATTTAGTGGTAAGGTTGTTACCGGAAGTATAATAACTGTTAAGGATTCATCTTGGTTAATGAGTTATACATTAAATAGACAACCTCATTTCAAGGAGCAAAAAGATAATCAATTAGTTGTATGGGTATATGGATTATTTACAGATGTGCCAGGAGACTTTATCAAGAAACCAATGAAGAACTGTACTGGTTATGAAATTACTCAGGAATGGCTATATCATTTAGGTGTACCAGAAGATCAAATTGCAGAAATGGCTAAGCAGTCAGCAAATTGTGTTCCATGCATGATGCCATATGTTACTGCTTTTTTTATGCCAAGAACTGCAGGAGACAGACCTAAGGTTGTACCAGAAGGTTGTGTAAACTTTGCCTTCTTAGGACAGTTTGCTGATACAGTAAGAGATACAGTATTCACTACAGAGTATTCTGTAAGGACAGCAATGGAAGCTGTTTATACATTACTTAATGTGGATCGTGGAGTTCCAGAAGTATTTGGTTCTTGTTATGATATTAGAGTGCTTTTAGATTCAACTTCAAAGATGATGGATGGAAAGAAGCTAACAGATATAAAACTATCTCTATCAGAATCAATAGCACAAAAGACTATGATGAAGAAGGTTTCAGGAACGGTTATTGAAGAATTGTTAATGAAATATAATTTAATATAGGGAAAGATAAGCTGTATCAAGTGGATATAGCTTATTCTTTACTCAATTAAATTAGGTACAAGCAAAGTCGCATATTGTAATGAATTATGTTATAATTTAGTAAAAATATTGGAAAGAGGTGAAGTGTTAGTATTTATGATACTAACGTAAAAGCTATGTTAAAAGAAATATTAAAAAAAGATGAAATATCAGCTATGAAAGCAAGAGATAAGGCTAAGGTAAGCGTATTAAGACTTGTTAATGCTGAAATTAAAGCATATGAAGTTAATAATAGAGAAGATATTTCAGATGAAAATGTAATAAAGATAATAGAAAAAAGTATAAAACAAAATAAAGAGGCTTTAGAGTATGCAAAGCAAGCTAATAATGAAGAAAAAATAGCTGAAGGAAACTTTGCTATAGAAATTTTAACACCATATCTTCCAAAGCAATTAACTGATGAGGAAGTTAATGAAATGCTTAAAGAAATTATTGAAAATGGTAGTTATACAGTTGCAGATATTGGAAAAATAATGAAGGAAATAATGCCAAAGATTAGTGGGAGGTTTGATAGATCAAAAATTAATTCAATGGTAAAAGCATTATTATAATTTAGAAAACAATAATGGACTAAAGATTAAATCATTAGTCCATTATTTCTATAATTTCAATTGTATAGTTATCACCTGGAGCATTAACTTTCACTATATCTCCAGCTCTTTTTCCGCTCAATGCTCTTCCTAAATCAGACTCTATGCTGATAAGCATATTTTCAGGATCCATATCCATAGTTGTAACAAGCGTTATTATATCTTCAAAATCATCTTCAATAAACTTAATTTTAGCTTTACTATTAATTCCAAGAACAGATTTATCTAAGCTACTTTCATCTATTACAGTAGCAGTTGAAATCATGGTAAGTAGGTATTGTATCCTATTATCATTTTCTCTATATTCAGCACAAGCTGCTTTATACTCAGCATTTTCAGATCTATCTCCATGAGCAGCAGCAATCATTTTTTCTTTTGCTATTTCTGCTCTTTTCACCGTCATTCTATAATCTAATTCATCTTGTAATTTTTTTATATTTTCTATAGTTAATTGGTTATTCATTATTAAAAGCACCTCCCTAGAAGTATATTATATAATATTTTTATTTAAATGAAATACAAAAAATATATATTGGTAAATAATATTAAAGTATTTATATTTAAAAGTGAAACTTTGTTAAATTTAAGTAAATTGGATAGAATATTGATTGACATATGAAAATGTGTTATATATACTTTAGATGAATATGACACCTTGTCATAATATATATATATAATTGGCAAAATGAGGATAAAGGTATGTTACAATTAAAAAATATTAAAAAGACATATAAGATTGGAGAAATTGAAACTCAGGCTCTTAAAGGTGTATCAGTTGCATTTAGAGAAAAAGAGTTTGTAGCTATATTAGGAACTAGTGGTTCAGGAAAGACAACTTGCTTAAATATTATTGGCGGATTAGATAATTATACTGATGGAGACTTAATACTAAATGGTAAATCTACTAAGGATTTTACAGAAAAGGATTGGAATAGCTATAGGAATAATTCCATTGGTTTTATATTTCAAAGCTATAATTTAATTGGACATTTAAGCATTGTTGAAAATGTTGAATTAGGTATGACTTTAAGTGGAGTAAGTGCTAAAGAAAAGCATGAAAAGGCATTAGAAGTTCTTAAAAAGGTAGGCTTATCAGATCATTTACATAAAAGACCTAATCAATTGTCTGGTGGGCAGATGCAGAGAGTTGCCATAGCAAGAGCTCTTGCCAATAATCCTGACATAATATTAGCTGATGAGCCAACAGGAGCTTTAGATACTGAAACATCAGTAGAAATTATGAACCTTATAAAAGAAGTGGCAAAAGATAAGCTAATTATCATGGTAACACATAATCCAGAGTTAGCTCACCAGTATGCTGATAGAATAGTTGAATTTAAAGATGGAAATATTATTTCTGATAGCAATCCATATGATGAGAAGAATTATGAAAATAGTGGATTCAAGCTTAAAAAAACAAGCATGAGCTTTGCAACTGCTTTAAAGCTTTCATTTACTAATATTAAAACAAAAAAGGGTAGGACAGCTCTTACTGCTTTTGCTTCTAGTATAGGAATAATCGGTATTGCTACCATAATGTCATTATCTTCAGGATTCCAAGAGCAAATTAACAAATTCCAAAGTGATAGTTTTGCATCATTTCCTATTATGATAACGCAAGAAACTAATGAAATTGATATTGATAAGATTTCAGCAATGCAGAAGGAAATGCTAGGTATTACTGAAAATGAAAAAAGTTATAGTGATGCTAAAGAAGTTTATAGCTATAGTACTGATGAATATGTAATGACTCACAAAAATGTATTTACAGATGAATATATTGATTATATAGAAAATATTAATCCTGAATATGTTCAAAGTATAGGGTATACAAGAATAACTGGAGTAAATCTTTTAATGGAGCAACATGGTAAAGTGGTTCCGGTAAATACTAAAGATATTAATTTTGTATCATATCCAAAGGCTTTAACAAAAGAGGGGGAAGGGTATTTAGAAACAAATTATGATTTATTAATTGGAGAGTATCCACAAAATGCTAATGAGGTAGTATTAGTTATTGATGATAAAAATCAAGTACAAGACACTATTTTAAGGGCATTAGGATATGATCAGAAAACTATTTCTTTTGATGATTTATTAGGGTTAAGACTTAAAGCTATTTTAAATAATGACTATTACAGTGCAACAGATATGGGTATTTATACAATGAATACTAATTATGAAGAAATGTATAGCTCAAATAATGCAATTGATTTAAAAGTTGTTGGAATAATTAGAGGGAAAAAGGATGCAGGACTTGCAATGCTTATGCCAGGACTTGCATATTCAGATGAACTTTCAGAGATAATAATTGCAGATTCTATGAATTCAGATATTGTAAAATCACAGAAAGAAGCAGATTTTAATGTTTTAACTTTTGAAAAGGTTGATGAAACTACTAAGGAGCAGCTTATAGCATATTTAGGGGGAAATTCAACTCCATATATGATAAGTATATTCCCAACTTCATTTGATAATAAAGACTTTGTTGTGAAATATTTAGATGAGTATAATGAAGGAAAAGATGTTGAAGATCAAATTGTATATACTGATTTAGCAGATACTATAATGAGTATGACCAATGGAATAATGACAGGCATAACTTTGGTTTTAATTGCTTTTGCAGGAATATCATTAGTTGTTTCATTAATAATGATTGGAATAATTACTTATACATCAGTTTTAGAAAGAACGAAAGAAATTGGTATATTAAAAGCCTTAGGTGCTAGTAAAAAGGATATAACAAGAGTATTTGATGCTGAAACATGTATATTAGGTGTATTTTCAGGAGTATTAGGGATAGCTATAGCATACGGTCTAACATTCCCTATAAACTCAGTTATTTACAAAATGACAGATCTTAAAAATGTAGCTCAGCTTCCAGTAGTTTATGCTGTAATGCTTGTAATTATAGGTACAATTCTTACTATGCTTGGAGGACATATTCCAGCCAAGATGGCATCAAAGAAAGATGCAGTTGAAGCTCTTAGAAGTGAATAGTTTAAAATAAATAATAGCGGCTTTCTTTTGAGAGCCGCATTAATATTTATAAATATAAAATAATAAATGATATAATATATATTATTTTTATAGATGGGAGCTATTATATGCCGACTAATACTTTTTTTAATTTAACAATAGAAAAGAAAGAAAGGATTATAAATGCAGCCAAAAGTGAATTTGTAGAATATTCTTTTAATGATGCATCTATTAATAGAATTATAAAGAATGCTGAGATTTCAAGAGGATCATTTTATATGTATTTCGAAAATAAAGAAGACTTATTTTTATATATATTAGATGGATATAGAGAAGAAGCTTTAGCTGAAATAGTTAGTAGTCTTAATGGTGAGAAGTGTGATATATTTCAAATGGGAATTTATATTTATGATTATGCTACCAGTGAATATCTTAGTAAAGAAATGTATGAATTTATTATAAAGACATTACATAAGGTGGATATGAATTTGATCAATTATTTTTTTAGACTTGATTGTAGAGAAATTAAACTTAACGTTGCTAAAAAGTATATAGATTTATCTAAGATAGTTTTTACTGATGATGAAGAACTTTTAAATATATTAGAAGTAGTAGAAAATACAATGATTACGGAATTGATAGCTGTACTTTTAGGAAAACATAATTGTTCTATAGGAAAAGCAAAGCTTATTGGCAAATTTAATATTATAAAAAATGGAGTATTAAAATAGAGAATGATAAGCTAATGGATATGAATACCATGAAGTAAGAGTTCATCAAATGTTTATGAATATAAAAATAAGACTATAAAAAAGATAGGTTATATTATACAATATAAATGTACATATATAAGAGAAAAAATGAGGAAAAATATAAATAATAAATTAATTAAAGGGGATAAGAATATGAAAAGATATAATAGAATATTTACAATAGTTATAGATTCTTTAGGAATAGGAGCTATGGATGATTCGAAGGAATATGGCGATATAAATGTAGATACACTTGGACATATAGCAGAATCAGTAGATTCTTTAAATATTGCTAATCTTCAAAGAATGGGGATAGCAAACCTACATAAAATAAAACATGTAGCAAGTATAGAAAATCCACTTGGATATCAAATGAAATTAAAAGAAGTAAGCGTTGGTAAAGATACAATGACAGGTCATTGGGAAATGATGGGTCTTCATATAACTAAACCATTTAAAACTTTTACAGATACAGGATTTCCAAAGAATCTACTAGATGAATTAGAAGTAAAAACAGGACATAAGATTGTTGGAAATAAAAGTGCTAGCGGGACAGAAATATTAGATGAATTAGGAGAGCACCAAATGAAAACAGGAGACATGATTGTTTATACTTCTGCAGATTCAGTTCTTCAAATTTGTGGTCACGAAGAAACTTTTGGATTAGATGAATTATACAGATGTTGTGAAATAGCAAGAGAAATAACTTTAAAGGATGAATGGAAAGTTGGTAGAGTTATAGCAAGACCATACGTAGGCGAGAAAAAAGGTGAATTTAAGAGAACGAGCAATAGACATGATTATGCTTTAAAGCCATATGGTGAAACAGTTTTAAATGTTTTAAAAGATAATAATTATGATGTTATATCAGTAGGAAAAATAAGTGATATCTTTGATGGAGAAGGAATCACTGAAAGCCACAAATCAAAGAGTTCAGTTCATGGTATGGAGCAAACTTTGGAATTGATGGATAGGGATTTTAAAGGATTATGTTTTGTTAATTTAGTTGATTTTGATGCTTTATGGGGACATAGAAGAAATCCTAAAGGATATGCAGAAGAGTTAGAAAGATTTGATGTAAACTTAGGAAAAGTACTAGATAAGTTAAAAGAAGATGATTTATTAATAATTACAGCAGATCATGGTAATGACCCAACTTATAGTGGAAGTGATCATACAAGAGAATATGTTCCGTTTTTAGCATACTCTCCATCAATGAAAAATCATGGCCAATTAGGAACTGGTAAAAGTTTTGCAGATATCGGTGCAACAATAGCTGATAATTTTGAGGTGCAAATGCCAAAGGGTACAATTGGAAAATCTATTTTAAATAGCTTAAAATAAGGTTGAAAATTAGAAGCCTTATTTTATTGAAAATCTCTTTGTAAAATTTAAAAAAAATATTGTAATTTGTATAAATAAGTGTTAGTATGAGTATAAGCAGTGTATACTGCTATTTAAATAAAGTTTCTTTAATGTAATGGTTTCTCGTAGTTTAAGAGATTATTATCACATTAGAATCTTTAAAATTAGGAGGAATTATTATGACAGATAAGACATTAACTTGCAAAGATTGTGGTGCTGAATTCGTATTCACAGTTGGAGAACAAGAATTCTACAAAGAAAAAGGATTCGATAACGAACCAAAGAGATGTTTAGCTTGTAGAAGAGCTAAGAAAGCACAACAAAGCGATAGATAATTATTGAAATTGTTGATAGAGCTGTAGTTTATGCTACAGCTTTTTTAAAATTATAAATAAGTATGGAGTTTTATTTTTTAGAATAATAAAGAAAAAAGTTAGGAAATATAAATATGAGAAAAATAAAAAGGAGGTAAGAAAATATAATATGATTACATTTAAGGGAACACCAGTTACTTTGGAAGATAAATATATAAATGTTGGTGATTCTGCTCCAGATTTTCATTTAACCAACAAAGAATTAAAGGAAATAACCTTAAAGGATACCAGTGGAAAAAGAATATTTGTAATAGTTCCATCAGTTGATACACCAGTATGTGATAGGGAAGTAAGAAGATTTAATGAAGAAGCAGCAAAACTAAATAATGTAAGTATATATGTGGTATCAATGGATTTACCTTTTGCTCAAAGTAGATGGTGTGGTAGTGCAGGAATAGATAAGGTTACTATTTTATCAGATTATAAAAATAGAGATTTTGGTAAGAATTATGGTGTTTATATTAAAGAACTAGGACTTTTAACTAGGGCAATTATTATTGTAGATGAAAATAATAAAGTTTCGTATGTTGAGTACTGTAATGAAGTTTCTAGTGAACCAGATTATGAAGCAGCTTTAAATGCTGTAAAATAAGGAGTGGATTTTATGACTTTTAAAGAAAAAGTTAATGAAATGAAAATTCATCATGAAGAACATAAAGAAGAAAGACATGAAAGACATGAAGAAAAGAAATTTGCTCATGAAATAAAACATCAAATGAAGGAAGAAGAAAGGCTTAAAAAGCATGAAGAAAAGATTCATGAAAAAGAAGCTAAAAAATTAGCAAAAGATATTGAACATGATATAAAAAAGGAAGAAAAGTTTGCTAAAAAAGAAAATAAAATATTTGATTAATCTACCTAAATATAAGAAAGCTATATCATATTGATATAGCTTTCTTATATTTAGGTAGATTATAATATTATGGTGATATAAGTGAATAGCACATAAATAAAAGCGTGAAGAGAATTTTAGAGTTAAAGAAAAAATATAATATGATGGAGTGATTTTATGGGAAAAGAAGCAGTGATATTTGATATGGATGGAGTAATTTTTGATACGGAAAAAGTGTATTTAGATATTTGGCAAAGAGTTTTTGAAAAGTATGGATATAAAATGACTAAAGAATTATATATTACTGTAATGGGGACAGGAAGAGAAAATGTAATAAAGATATTTTTGGATAATTTTGGTGATGGACTTCCCATTGAAAAGATGTATGAAGAAAAGGATAAGCAGCTATTTTTTATAATAGAAAATGAGGGTATTCCCTTAAAAGAAGGTGTAAAAGAATTATTTTCAATGCTTAAAGAAAGAAACTATAAAATAGCTTTAGGGACATCCGCAAAAAGGGAGAGAGTGGAAAAACAGATAAAAGATAAATGGCTTAAAGAAAGCTTTGATGCAATAGTATGTGGTGATGATGTGGAAAAAGGAAAACCAAATCCAGATATATTTTTAAAAGCAGCAAAAGAAATTAATGTTAAACCTGAAGATTGTTTTGTTGTAGAAGATTCACCAGCAGGGATAAAAGCAGCTTTTTCTGGAGGAATGAAAGGAATTCATGTAGAGGATTTAAAGGTGGCTGATGAAGAAATATTAAAATATTGTAAAAAAAGCTTTAAGAATTTAAAAGAAATAAAGGAGTATTTAAGTTGTGAGTAAATTTAACAATATTAATAAAATATTATATTAAATTAAAAAATGTATTATAGAAAAAATAGGATATTAATATATGTGACACTAACAGATAATATTAGTTATGCAATAAAATTATATAAATAAGGCGTTGTTAAGCCTAATGCACTTATTTGGGAGATAAAATGATAATTCTTTAAATTAAGGTTAAAAAGGGATATTTAGAAATTCAAAGTATGGATAATAATCAAAAAGAGTAATTATTAAAAATTTTTAATAATTCTATAATATTAAATTCATTCTTTAATAACTATTTTTTTATAAGATGTATATATAAATAATAATAGTAAAGGAAGAAATGAAATGAACGAAAAAATAAATCTTATAGTAAAGACAATTAAAGAGAAAAAAAGAAAAATAATAAAAACTATGATTAAGCTAATGATAGTATTAGGAGTAATTGGAGTTATAATAGCAGGTATATTTTATGGGTATGTAAAATCTAATATAAATTATAGTAGAAGTGAAGCAGAGAAAATTGCTTTAGCAAGTATAAATGGACAAATAGTAGGGTATAGAATTGATTTGGAAGATGGTATTTTAGAATATGAATTTAAAATAAAAGATGGTAATAATAGATTATATGAAGTAAAAGTAAATTCTAAATATGGTGCAATAACTGATATAGATTACAATGGTTAATATACAGAAATTTTTGAAAGAAGTGATTTTGTGAAAAAAATTCTAATAATAGAAGATGAATCTAATATATCAGATTTTATAAAGATGGAACTGGAATATGAAGGCTATGAGGCAGAGATAAGTGAAGATGGCAAAGAAGGATTAATAAAAGCGTTAAGAGAAGATTATGATTTGATAGTGCTTGATTTAATGCTACCAGGTATTAGTGGTTTAGAAGTCTGTAGAAGATTAAAGAAAGAAAAAGATATTCCAGTTATAATGCTAAGTGCAAAAGATAGCGTAATGGATAAGGTAGCAGGACTACAAATTGGAGCAGATGACTATATAGCTAAGCCTTTTGCTATAGAAGAGCTTATTGCAAGGATTCAAGTTATATTTAGAAGAGCGGAAAAAGTAAAATCAAATATTATAAAGTTTAAAGATTTAAGTATTCAATTAGAATCAAGAACAGTTATGAAAAATGAAGAAAAAATTAATTTAACCAATAAAGAATATGAACTTTTAATATTGCTTTTAAACAATAAAGGAAAGGTTGTTACGAGAGATAACATATTAAATGAAGTATGGGGTTATGATTATGATGCAGGAACTAATGTAGTGGATGTTTATGTAAGTTATTTAAGAAATAAATTAGATGAAAAAAATAAAGAGGCATATATAGAAACTGTGAGAGCTGTTGGCTATATTATTAGTGAAAAGTAATGAAAAAACGAAAAAGATTACCGATATTTTTAGAATTTAGTATTATTTCTTCAATAATAATAGTATCAATAATTTGTGTTTATTCAGTGGTACAACTAATAAGCATGAATATGCGCACTATTGAATATGAAGAGGAGCAAATTGAAAAGAGATACGAAGAGTTAAGTTATATACTATCTAATATTGAATTAAAAGATAATACTTTAAATGATATTATAAAAGATGATGATGAAATTATAAGAATATATCAGGATAATTATATAAAATATAAAAGTAAAAATGATATTTGGGATAAGATACCGTTAAGTACTAATGAGGAGCTAAAAGTTAATTTTAGATATATAGATTGGGATTTATATGTTGTATTAGATGGAAAGATAGAAATTGAAAATAAAGATTATAGAATTCAAATTGTACATGGAGATACGATTTTTGATGAAATAATGGAAAATTATTTTCAAACATTATTAATATCATTATTTATTGGAATTATATTAAGTATAATTGGAGCTATTTATTTATCAAAAAGATTTGTTGGTAGATTAAAAAATTTATCTAATACAATAAATGAAGTAAAGGAAAATGGCATAAAATATAGAGTAGAAATATCAAATACTAATGATGAATTTGATAAAGTTAATATATTATTTAATGATATGTTAGATGAAGTAGAAGAAGCATTTAATGAGCAAAGCAGGTTTGTTTCTGATGCATCTCATGAATTAAGAACTCCTCTTACAGCTTTGCAAGGTCATCTTAGAATGATAAAAAGATGGGGAAAGAATGATAAAGAGCGTTTAGAAAAATCATTAGATATATGTATTAGTGAAACAGAAAGATTAACAAAAATTGTTGGAGATTTATTAACATTATCAAGATGTGATAATGAGATAATAAATCTAAGTGAAATTGAAAAAATTCAAGCTAAACAAATAATTTTACAAATTATAGAACACTATAAGATATTAAATAATACTACTAAATTTAAATTAATAATGGATGAAAATCTAATGTTAAAAATTAAGCAGGATCATTTAAAGCAAATATTAATTATCTTTATTGATAATGCTATTAAGTATAATGATAAAGATGAATGTGTTATTGATATAAATATATTTGAAAAGAATGAAAATATATTATTTAATATAAGAGATAATGGTAAAGGAATACCAAAAGATGAAATACCTTATATTTTAAATAGATTTTATAAGGTTGATAAATCAAGAAAAAACAATAATTCCTTTGGATTAGGACTTTCAATTGCAGATAAAATAATTTCTTTATATGGTGGAAGAATTAAAATATATAGCGAAGAAGGAATATATACAGAAATAGTTCTTAAAATAAAAAATGAGTTATAGTGAAATAAAACATATTTTACTATAACTCATTTTTTATAAAACAATAAGTGATTTATTATTAAAAAAGTATATATTTTTACAAAAAGTATTTAATTTATTAAATACATATGTTATTGTATAATTTGTAAAATATGGTTAAAGGGGGATTTGAAATGAAAAAAATAGGAATTGATATTGGAGGAACTTTTATTAAATATGCCTTAGTGGATGAATCGTATAAAATTATGGAGAAATGGAAAGTTGAAACTATTAAGTTTGAGACAAAAGATGAGCTTTATGATTATATATGCCATAACATGAGAGGGATTGAGGATATAGATGTAATAGGTATAAGTGCTCCAGGTGTTATAGATGAAGAAGCTAATGTTAGATCGTATGCAGCACCTAATTTAAGAATTATGTATGGAACTAATATAGTTCATGAAATACAAAATAGAACAAATAAAAAAGTTGCAGCAATAAATGATGCTAAAGCTGCAGGGTTATGTGAGTTTGAAATAGGAAATGCAAAAGATAGCAAATCATCGGCATTTTTAATATTAGGTACAGGAACAGGTGGATGTATTTGTAATGAAAATGGAGTAATATATGGAAAGGACTCTTTTGCTGGTGAATTTCATATGCTTCCATTTATAAATTTTAGTAATGGAAAGATGGATAATATGGGTGATTATGCATCAATGACGGCTTTAATAAATATATATAATGACAAAGTTGATGAAAACGTTAAAGTGAGATATGGACATGAGGTATGTAATAAATATTTCGAAGGAGATAATACAGCAAAAGAAACTGTGGAGCAGTGGATAGATAATATACTTGTACAGTTAATAACTATTACAGTTTTCTATAATCCAGAAGTTATTTGTATAGGTGGAGGAATATCTGAAGAAGAATGGTTTATTAATAGGATTAAAGAGAAGTATAGGGAAGAGTGTATTAGACATACCGAATGTGATGTTATTACAACTAAAATAGATAGATGTAAGTATAATAATGATGCCAATATACTTGGTGCAATAATAAATGCAAGTAAAAAAAGGACAGTTATATATAATTAAATAGAAAAGTAAAATCAAAAGATTAGAAATTAACTTGAGGTG